>Ga0214474_1000744_pt1 | contig 15572 bp, 12 predicted proteins | sample RVTome_2_FD_187335 | JGI IMG/M metagenome (GOLD analysis project Ga0214474, IMG submission 187335) | Soil microbial communities from uranium-contaminated site in the Upper Colorado River Basin, Wyoming, United States - RVT95D214 HiSeq ...
GCCGAGGATAACGCTCGAGTCGTCCAACATGGTCATCTCTGGCGGAGAGACCGCTCAGTCGATCAGGCAATGGGGTTCGAGTGGCGGATGGGAGAGGACGCAGGAATGGGCCCTCCACGAAGTCCTACCACAGGAACTCAGGATGCTCAAGAGACAGATAGAGAAGGGCAAGGGAATCAAGCCAGGCCAATACGACCTCGTCTGTGGGCCCGAGGTGGCCGGCATCGCCGCGCACGAGTCCTGCGGTCACCCAATGGAGGCGGACAGGATACTCGGGAGGGAGATGTCGCAGGCGGGCAGGTCTTTCGTCTCTCCTGAGATGCTCGGGAAGAAGATAGGCTCCGAGTATGCTACTGTCATCGACGACCCGACCGTGGCCGGCTCATACGGTTACTACGCCTACGACCACGAAGGGGTGAAGGCGCGACCCAGGCACCTCTACAAGAACGGAATCATCAACGAGTTCTTCCATAACAGGGAGACCGCATCTAGATTGGGCGTCCAGAGCAACGGTTCCTCGAGGGCGGAGTTCTACCTCAGGGAGCCTATCGTCCGGATGGGCAACACTTTCGTCGCCCCTGGTGATTTCGAGGACGACGAGATATTCGGCGACGTGAAGGATGGCGTTCTGATGCACTCGTTCACGGAGTGGAACATAGACGACAAGAGGTACAACCAGAAATACGTGTCAAGGGAGGCATACTTCATCAAGGACGGCGAGATCGCCGGCCCGGCCAAGAAGTGCGTCCTCGAGATAACGACCCCTGGCTTCTGGGGTGCGATAGATGCGGTGTCCAAGAAGCTGGAGTTCAGCGCAGCCGAGTGCGGAAAGGGGGACCCGATGCAGGCAATGGCAGTGAACACCGGTGGACCAATGGTCCGGCTCAGGAAGGTGGTGCTGAAATGAGCGAGCTCAGGGACATCGCCGCCCGACTAGTGGACATCGCTGGCAGGGAAGGTGCGGACGACGCCATCGCCGAAGCGACCGACAGTAAGACGCACCTCGTCAGGTTTTCCAACAGCGAGATAGACGCGGTGAATTCTTGGACGGAGTCTCGTGTTCAGATGTTCGTCGCCGTGGGCAGACGTACGCTGGCCTCAGATCTGAGGGACATGGATGGCCTGGACTCGCTTGTGCGAGAACTCGTCTCGAACGCGAAGCGCGCTCCCGAGTACAAGGGCTACGGTGGCATCGCTTCGGGCAGGTTCAAGTACAAGCCCGGCAGGGCGGACCGGGCGATCGTGAACATCAAGGACCCGTCGAAGCACGTCCACGACTCGATTGGCGCTGCGGAGTCAGAGGGCGCAGAGAATGTCGGCGGCACATTGTACATCCGGCACATGCGTACGGGGATAGCATCTTCCGGGGGCGCTCTGGCGACCGACGAATCGGCCTCCGCCGAGCTTTCCGTTAGAGCGTTCTCGCAGCCGGAGGCCTCCGGCCAAATCGTTTCCTGCACGCCGAGGCTATCTAGTCTGGACGCAGAGGGCGCGGGCGGCAGGGCGGGCGAGCTTTCCGTCAAGGCCAAGGACCCTGTTCTGGGAGAGCAGGGAAAGTTCGACATCATAGTCGAGCCCCTCTTCCTCGGGTCCGTCATGCACTCCACAACGAGGATGATGAGCGCGATGCATGTGGATATCGGCATGTCGATGTACGCGAACAAGATTGGCAGGAAGGTCGCTTCCAAGGAGGTCACAATCATCGATGACCCGACGATATCTTCGACGAGCCAGCGGGCCTTCGATCACGAAGGGATGCCCACCAGGACGAACGTCATTGTCAAGAACGGCGTCCTCAAGACATATCTTCATGGCACATCGACCGCCAAGAAGTTCAAGACGAAGACAACCGCAAACGCCGGGATGTTCATACCCACGTTGTTCACCATACCGACGGAGCCGATGGCCTTCCACCCCGTCGTGGAACGGGGGGACTGGAAGATCGATGAGCTCATTTCGGACACGAAGCGGGGCCTGTACCTGAACAACACTTGGTACACGCGGTTCCAGGACTACTCCACAGGCGAGTTCTCTACGATCCCCAGGGACGCGATACTCAGGATAGAGGACGGGGAGATAGTCGGAGCAGTGAAGAACATCAGGGTCAGCGACAACATGCTCAACCTGTGGAAGAGCGTGGACGCAGTCTCCAAATCGACCGAGGAAGTGTTCTGGTGGGACGAGGCGAGCCCACCATCGACGTTGCCGACGCTGAGGATGAGGCAGTTGAATATCACGAGGTCTTCGTGAGATAGTCCAGTGGCGCTCAGGCGCTCTGACCTTCGGACGGCTTCACAAGCATCGCGTTGACCACGCCGTCCTGTCCGCACCTCGAGGTGATGACCGCCTCGCCAAGCTCCGTCATAACGGTCGCACCCTTCGTCATGATGTTGCGCTGGACGTAGTTCGGATTAGAAGGGTTCGTCTTGACGGTGAGGATCTTGATCTTCTTCACCGTCTTCGTTTTCGGGTCAAGCACGTTCGCGGTGTCCACCAGCAGCAGCCTTGCCTTCGAGTTGGCGCCCTTGGTCCTGTACATCTTGACCTTTCTGGGTCCCAAATGGGTGTACTGCTTCTCCCTGCCCACTTCGAACTTCCTCTTCTTCCGGGCGAGTCTCAACCGGCCGCCCGAGGGCTTTCTCTTGGGTCTACCCTGCCAAATGGCCATCGCTGAACCTCTATGGAGGTGGGAAAGTGGCAGGTGTATTAAAACATTATGGGGGGCGCTCAAGGCTTTCTCGAGCCGTGGAATTGAACATCCACTGTGTCGCCCAGGCGCACGCTGGCATACGTCCCGCCCCTCGCGGGTCCGGGGTTGACGAACACGGTCGATGCCGACAACACCCTCCCTTGGGACTCGTGAATGTGTCCAGAGAGCGCCAGCACGGGCTTGAACTCCTGCGCTACTCTCAGGATGCCCTTCGACCCTCCGTGATGTCCGGACCGGAGCGTGTCGTTCATTCCGTACGCGGGCACATGGGTCACCATGATGCCCTCCTCCACTGCGACCGCCCTGAGCGACCTCTCCAATATGTCCTCCTCAACTTCAAAGGGCATTCCCGAGCTCGTGGGCAGCCCTCCGCCGAAGCCGAAGAACTGCCAACCATCGACATCAGCTATCGCGTTGTGAACGCTCGCATTCGCCTCTTCCAGGACTGACACCGTGTCGGGGATGTCGCAGTTGCCTGGGATGGCAATTACCCTAGTATCCAGCTTCTTGAGGAAGGTCTCGGTGTATTCGGTGGTCCCGAATGTAGTGAAATCCCCGCAGACGACAACTGCATCGTACCGCTTGGCGGATGCGGCTTCCACCAGCAAGTCGAGCGCACTCGCGGAACCGTGCAGGTCCGAACAGACGAGCAGCTCAAGGGTCTTCAACCGATCACCACGGAAGCGCGATACCGAAAGAGAATTCTCGGAACGCGACGAGGTAGGTAACGATGTACCCGGCGATCGCGCCTCCGTTCAGGAGAGGGAGGCCTGCCTGGGGATTCCCTTTGAGCACGAACCTCATCAGGATCGTGAATCCGATCATGGCTCCAACGAGCGTGCCCAGTGCGATCGCTAGATTTGCCGTCATGCCCCACAATGCGTCGTCGGGCAGGAAGTAGAAGGCGGATGTGATGAGGATGCCTGGGATGATCACGTCCCCGAGGCCCATGAACATCGCCTCTCGCTCGCCGCCTTCATCCAGCTGCTGCATCAGCGGCTTCTGTGTGAGGTAGGAGTATCCCCTCTTCTTGGGGATCACCAAGAGTATCGGGAGGCGCATCTTGGTCACCCCGTCTGCGAGTGCGACCATATGCTTCGTTCCATAGACGGAGACGGCATCGTAGATCGCCAGGATTATCAGCAGTATCAACACGGGGAGGATCCCGAGCGATATGCCGAACATGCCGATGATCCCGATCGACATCAGAATTCCAGCGGCATCGATGACGTACCACTCGGGTTTCTTCACGAGATAGTATGCTATCACAGCCGTCACAGCGACAGATGCTATGAACGGGATCACGCCTCCGACGACCCCCGCGGCCATCATGAGGATTACGAAGAAGATCGTGTACGTGACGGCGCCCAGGAAGATGATCCTGACCAGGTCCTCCCTCTTCTTCTTTATAATATACAGGATGACCAAGGTGAATAGCACGACGGCTGCGATGTAGTACAGCGGTATGAGCGGGTCGTTCGGGTCCTCGAAGACCTGCCATTCCGGGCCAAGGAACGCCCAAGCCATGAACAGCGCCCCGAGCTGGGAAACGGCGAATATGATGCCCATGACGACCGAGGTCCGCACCGAGGCGTCCATGCGCTCCGCTATTCAGAGGGGCTTTAGAAATACTTTGTGGGGCGGGTTTTCTAGAAGAATCTCCAAATATCCAAATGGCCGTGTATGAGCCATGGCCGAGCTTGAGATGCTGAGAGTGGATGTCTTCACCGACGAGCTCTACATGGGCAACCCCGTCAACGTCGTGCTCGAGGCCGACTCGGTCGACGATGTCCAGATGCTCAGGATAGCGTCCGAGCTTGGTTCGCCTCCGACGGCCTTCGTTATGAGGTCCAAGAAGGCGGATGTTCGGCTGAGGTTCTTCACGCCGTTCGGTGAGGAGCCATTGTGCGGCCATGCGACGATTGGGTCCATCTGGTCGTTGGCCGAGAGGAAAGCCTTCGGGGAGGCGTCATCCGGAAGACGGAGGCTTGAGACTCAGATCGGGGTGTTGCCGTTCACAGTTGAAGGTGGCCCTGCGGGTCCTCAGAGAGTCTGGATGACGCAGAAGCGGCCCCTGTTCGCCAGCGAGGGTGACGAGAAGGAAGTTGCCAGCGCTCTGGGCGTGGGAGTCGATTCAATGTTCACAGACAGGTTCCCGCTCAGCAGGGCCTCTACGGGAATGCCGTGTCTTCTTGTGCCGATCCGGTCGGTGGATGCAATCGGCCGACTCGAACCCCGGGCTGAGGAGCTCGCGGTGCTCAGCAAGGAGCTGGATGTCGCTGGCATCATGGCATATTCATGGGGGGTTCTAGACGAAGGTTCGACAGTGCACGCTAGGTTCTTCTCCCCGCCTCCACTCCCGCTGGAAGACCCCGCATCCGGCCTGCCGGCAGGCGCGCTCGGCGCCTTCTTGGCCGAGAAAGATTTCGTGCCAAAGGAGAAGTTCGGGGACATTGTCGTCGAGCAGGGACATTGGCTCGGCCGCCCTTCGAAGATCCATGTAAGGATCGAGAAACGCGCCGGTTCAATAAGGCGGGTCGAGGTCGGCGGCTCAGCAAGGACCTCATTCGTTGCGAGAATCAATACGCCCTAGGTCGGCTCAGCTAACGCGGGTTCCGAAGGCGACCGTGCCCGAAACCTTCTCGATCTTCACCTTCACCTGCGCCCCTTTCGCCGTTCCCGGCACATAGATGATGAAGTTGCCTTTGCGCGCGATGCCATCGCCCTTCTTCCCAACGTCTTCGATCATGAAATCGTAGACCTTGCCCGCCTCGATCTCCTTCGTCTCCTCTTTCACCTTGACCTGCTTCTTGACGTGAACCGGTCTGTGCGCACCGCAGGTCTCGCAGACGAGTATGAGAATCCTGTCGTCCTTGACGATCTTCGTGTCCGGCCTGCTGCACTCGGAGCAGAGGACGTACTCGTCCACATAACTCTTGATCCTGTCAGCGACCTGGGCCGTCCCGACCTTTCCCTTGAACACCACTCTTCGTCCCTCGAGAGTCCCGGCCGTCCCTAGTTCTCTGAGAAGGTAGCCGAGCAAGTGGTCGGGCTCCCGACGGAGAGTATCAACGATGTCCCCGAAGTTACGTATGACCGTTGTCTTCCCCTCGATCATGACTTCCGGATCCGGTACCTGGAACCGGTCGTGCGACTCCAGCGTGTGAGGGAGTTTCTTCTTTGCCCTGTCAAGGAGCGATTCGTAGTCGAACTGATCCTCAGAGACCATCGCGGTTCCATATGCCATGGAATAGTTAAACCTATTGGGATGCCCAGACCGTCATTGTCATCCCCGCTTGCTCATTCTCCACGAAACATTTATGGAGAGGGCAGGTCAATGACTCGATGCGGGGTCCTTATCTGATGGAGAAGCCAGCCAGGTCGTGCAACCCCCCACCCGGCGAAGGGCGTTCTGAGACTCCAATAGCGGACAGCAGCAAGTTCGCCGCCCTGGATGCCATCGACGAACCGATATCCGTCGTCGACAAGAACCTCATCGTTGTGTTTGTGAACAAGAAGCTGAGATCCGCTCTGGGCGAGCTGAGAGGAACGAAATGCAGTGATGGCCCTCTCGCGTCACCCGAGATATGTGCCAGCTGCCCGGTCACGGGTGACTGGGACTACGACAAAGGCTCTTATGTGAGGTTAGGCAGAGACAGTCTTGGCAGAACTCTGGAATTCACGGTCACCAAGTATCTCGACGATGCGACAGGTGAGCCATACTGGGTCTCGATTGAGCACGACCTCACGGAGAAGATCGACTACGAGAACAGGTTGAGGATGCTCGCAGCCTCTCTCGACCAGATGGCGGAGGCCGTCTGCGTATCCGATCTTGAGGGCAACCTTCTCTACGTGAACAAGGCGTACATAACTCTCACAGGCTACGACGAGAAGCATGTCTCGAGTCTGAGCGTCACGGATGGCGCGAAGCCCGTAGCGGGCTCCAGCACGATGCAGGCCATCATGAAGGCTGCGACTGCGAAGGACTGGCAGGGGGAGATGACCGGCCTGAGACGGGAAGGGTCCAGGTACTACACGTTCGTCGAGGCCAAACCCGTTCGAGACGAAGAGGGAAAGGTCGTAGGAGTCGTGGGCATCCTCCAGGACGTCACGAAGCTGAAGGACGAGAAGGTCGAGTACGAGAAGTACCTGAAGGAGCTGGAGTCCAAGATGGAGGTTCGGACGACCGAGCTCGCGAGGAAAGTCAGCCAGCTAACGACCATCAACAAGATCAGCCGGGTGGTGACATCCCTACTCGACCTCGATGAGCTCATCAACGAGTATGTGAAGTCCATCGCCCAGGGGTTCGGTTACAGACACGTTTCCTATTTCATGATGGACAAGGAGCGCGGAGACCTGTACTTCAGGTCGGGCTACGGCTGGCAGATGGACTCTGTTCCGAGAGACTCTCGGCAGAAGCTCAAGGAGGGCCTGATAGGCCACGCGGCGTACTACGGCGAGACTCTCGTGAGCGGGGACGTCGAAAACGATCCGAGATATGTCCGGAGGGACCTCATCGGGACGAAGTCCGAGCTTTCCGTGCCGGTAACGTTCCGAGGGGAGATACTCGGCGTATTGGACGTCCAGAGCGACGTCAGGGACGCGTTCACGAGGAACGATGTGACAACGCTGGAGATGCTCGGGGACATGCTTGCGACATCGATCGTGAACGCCAGGATGTTCACAGAATCCAAGGAGAGGGAGGCGGCGTTGTCTGTTCTTGACAGGATCAGCAAACAGATATCCTACCGGCTCGAGCCCGGCGTGATCCTTGATCAGGTTGTTCGAGACGCCGCCACGCTGCTGAAGGCCGAGAAGGCGATGGTCGGACTGGTAGACCCGACGGGGAAGATGTTGAACTTCGTGGCGTCATACAAATTCGACAGGGAGAAGCTTGCCAAGTTCCAGTTCTATTCCGACAGAGGAGTCACCGGGAGGGCTTTGCGGTCGCTGAAGACCGAGACGGTGAACGACTATATCGCGGACCCTGATTCGAGCGAACGCGACGCGGAGGTCTTCGCAATCAAGTCCATAGTCAGCGCTCCCATGGCGATCGAGGGCCGCGGGATCGGCGTCATAAACGTCTACAACAGGCATGGGGGGAAGCCGTTCACGAAGGGCGATGCGCTCTTCCTGTCCTCCTTGGCCGATCATGCAGCAATCGCCCTCGAGAACGCCAACCTCCTCACGTCCCTGAACCAGAGAGTGCACTCTCAGCTCGCACTGCTCGAGACGGCCATATCCATGCAGAGGCAGATTGAGACAAGCAGCATCTACGACATGGTCTCTGACAAGCTCCGGGAGGTGGTCTGGTACGACGAGCTCACTTTCTACAAGGTCGACCACGACCGCAAGACGATAATCCCAGCTACATCGAGGGGGCCGTATTTCGAACAGGTGATGGCTGAGGAGTTCCCCATGGACATCGGCGTCACCGGGTGGGTCGCCAGGACCGGAAAGGCGCAGTTGATAAACGACGCGCAGTCGGACCCCAGGAGCGTCTCGGTCGCTGGGACGCCTGAAGAGAAGGAGGCGATGATGGCGATCCCGCTTGCAGGCAAGGACCGGGTCGCCGGTGTTCTTTGCGTGTACCGGCGCGGGGAGAACTTCTTCTCCGACGCGGAGTTCGAGATCGCTCAGCTCTTCGCCAACCAGGCGTCAGTCGCGCTTGAGAACTCGGAGCTATACCGCGCAAGGGAGGTCTTCCTGAACGACAGCAGGAAGAAGGTCGAGCAGATGTCAAAAGTGCTCGAACTCACGACGTCGGTCATGTACATGGACGACCTCGAGAGGCTGCTGCAGAGAGTGGCCGACTCGGCCGTCCAGTCGTTCGGCTTCCGGAGGGCGTCTGTGGGGGTGCTCGATTCAGAGAGGGACGTCTTCGTCATCGAGGGCTGTTCGGGATTCCCGTCGTGGTTCACAAGGAAGACCGAGCGGCCAGCGGTCAAGATACTCGAGGACATGCAGGATCAATTCAGGATCGGGTCGGACGGTTACTACGTGCCAGTCGAGAAGCAGGAGTACGGGATCGACGCGTTCTTCTATCTTGCCAACCCAGAGCGAGCCTCGAAGCCGAGAGAGGCTCCCGACGTGTGGCACGAGAGGGACATCCTCGTATTCGCTCTCAAGGACAGGAACGGACGCCTGTCAGGCTTCCTCGAGGTCGACGAGCCGGTGGACCTGAAGATACCCACGGTGGACCACATCGAGGTCCTGGAGATCCTCGTGGGCATCGCGTCCATCGCGATTGAGAACACGAGGGCGTACGAGAAGCAGGTGCTGGCCGTCAACGAGATCGCCCTCCTCAACGACCTCATGACGCACGACATCAACAACTTCAACCAAGGCATCATGGGATACATCGAGCTGCTCCTCGAAGACAAGCGCCTGGACGACAACCAGAGGCGGTACGCCGAGCGCGCCCTCCTCCAGGTGAGGAACAACGCCAGGCTCATCGACAACATCAGGAAGCTGGCCAAAGTGAGGGCGATGACCGGCGAGGACTTCGCGCTCACCGACGTCCATGCGGCGATTGCGGAGGCCATATCCAGCGTCACGAAGACGATCACGGAGCGCAAGATCACGGTGGTGTCCACGATCCCGCCGGGAACGCACTACGTTATGGCCAACCAGTTCCTCAGCGAGCTGTTCTTCAACGTCATATCCAACGCCGTGAAGTTCGACACGTCTCTGCGTGTCAGGACGGATGTCAACATCGCCGAGGAGGCATCGTCCCAGGGCGAGTTCTGGGTAGTGTCCGTAACGGACAGGGGCAGGGGCATCCCGGACGACCGGAAGAAGGTAGTGTTCGAGAGGTTCGCCACGGGGATGACCGGGGTCAAGGGCTTCGGCATCGGGCTCTCCATAGTGAGCGCGCTCGTTGAGAAGTACGGCGGGAGGATCTGGGCCGAGGACAGGATCAAGGGCGATTTCTCGAAGGGCTCGGTGTTCAAGATAGCCCTGCCGAAGGCGAAGACGGCCACAACCGAACCGAGCGCGGAGACGCCGACGGCCTCGAAGTAACGGACCTACTTCTTCCTGCTCTGTGAGAACTCCAGTGCCGCCCTGACGAGCCCGAAGTGCAACGGCGCGGGTCTGGCGGGTCTCGACTTGAACTCGGGATGGAACTGGGACCCGATGAAGTACGGGTGTCCCTGGAGCTCGCATATCTCCATCCGCTTCCCGTCGGGGGACTTCCCCGTGTACTTCATGCCCTTGCTCTGCATGAGGTCGATGTAGTGCGGGTTGATCTCGTACCTGTGCCGGTGCCTCTCCATGATCTCAGTCGCCCCGTAGAGCCCCTCAGCTGCTGACCCCTTTTCCACGATAACCGGCTGGGCTCCCAGGCGCATAGTCGCCCCTTTCTTCGTCACGTTCTTCTGCTCTGGCAGCAGGTCCACGACAGGGTGCGCTGTGTGCGGGTCGAACTCCGTGCTGTTCGCGTCGCCCATCCCGAGCACGTTCCTCGCGAACTCCACGTTCGCCAGCTGGAAGCCGAGGCACACTCCCAGGAACGGGACCTTGTTCTCCCTCGCGTACTTGATGGCCTCGATCTTGCCCTCAGTGCCCCTGGAGCCGAAACCTCCAGGGATCAGGACCCCGTCGGTCTGTTCGAGAAGAGCCCTTGAGCTCTCTCTGTCGATCTCCTCGGCCTCCATCTTGAGGAACTTGACGCGCACGTCGAGCTGGGCGCCCGCATGCGTGAACGCCTCGTAGTGGCTCATGTACGAGTCGCGCTGCTCCATGTACTTGCCCACGAGGAGTATCTTCACCTCGTGCTTGGGGTTCATGACTTTGTTCAGGAACTTCTTCCAGGTGTCGAGGCCGTCGGGCTTGCTCTGGATACCCATCTTGTTCAGTAGGTAGTCGGTCAACCCCTGCTCCTCTAGGAAGATCGGGACCTGGTAGATGGATTTCGCATCGGGCGCGCTCACGACCGCCTGCAGCGGGACGTCGCAGAAGAGCGCGATCTTCCGTTTGGCACCCTCTTCGAGAGGTTTCTCGCACCTCGCAACGATTACATCGGGCTGTATTCCCACGGATCTGAGCTCCTTGACCGAATGCTGGGTGGGCTTTGTCTTCTGTTCCTGTAGGGTGCCCAGGATAGGGACGAGCGTGGTGTGCACGAACAGGAAGCTGTCGTGGCCCATCTCCGAGCGCATCTGCCTCATGGCCTCGAGGAAAGGCATGGACTCGATGTCGCCCACGGTGCCTCCGAGCTCCACCAGCGTCACGTCAGCTCCGGATTTGATGGCCACGTTCGAGATCATCGACTTTATCTCGTTCGTGATGTGCGGGATGATCTGCACTGTCTTGCCAAGGAAGTTACCTGCCCGCTCCTTCTCGATGACGCTCCCGTAGACCTTGCCCGTGGTCACGACATGGTCGCTCGTGAGGCTCGTGTCCAGGAACCGTTCGTAGTTGCCGAGGTCCAGGTCCGCCTCGCACCCGTCGTCTAGGACGAACACCTCCCCGTGCTCGAACGGGTTCAGCGTTCCAGCATCGAAGTTCAGGTACGGGTCGATCTTCATCGCGGTGACTTTCAGGCCCCGTGACTTGAGGACGGTGCCAATGGAAGAAGAGGTGATACCCTTCCCAAGACCTGACAAAACTCCCCCGGAGACAACAATTACCTTCATTCCCATCTCACGGGATTCTCCGAAGGAGCTAGTTGAACATAAAGCTTTGCGGGGTTGTCAGACCGCATGTAGGCTTGGACCAGCTTCAGTTATGGGCCGACATCACCGCTGCCAGAGCCCTGGTGACAATCTCTACGGAGTCCTTGACCTCAGAAGTCACCGTGCCGCGGAACTCGATCCTTCCCGGCTGAATCCCGACGACCGCGACATTCTTCCCGGACTTCTCGAGCAGCGTCGCCATGAGCGCAACCGCCACCCTGTGCGTCGTGATCTCCTTGTCGTTGATGTCATCGGCCATGATCACTCTGATGGTCCCCGGGGGCGACTTGAGGTTCGCCGCATCCACGAAGAAGACCGTCGCGTCTCCAGGCCTCTCCGATATGTCGAGCGCGGTGCCCTCCACTCCGTCGTGCTCTGAAAACGAGAACTCGGGAAAGGGTTTCTTCAGGGCCTGAGCGACGAGCACTCCCGCGCCGTCGTCAGCCCTGTCGGTGTTACCGAGGCCGAGGACGTACACCTTGCCTTTTCCGGCGACGTCCTCCAGCTCGGCCCTCAGACGCGCTTCAGCGCCACCAGGTGCGTCGCGCAGCTTATGCATGGATCGTACGCCCTCGCAACCATCTCAAGGCCCAAGCGGACCTCTTCGTCCTGCTTGTCGTCCGCCAACATGCGCTCGGCTGTCAGCTTCAGGTGCTTCTCGATGTCGTCCAGGTTCTGGGCAGTCGGCGTGATGATGTCAGCGACATCGATGAGGCCGTCCTTGATCTCGTAGTGGTGGTACAGGACGCCCCTTGGGGCCTCCACGGCGCCTGTGCCGGACCCAGTCGTCCTCGTCGGCTGCTCTATCGCGGGGTCGTCCATGGAGGCGACCTTGTCCACGATCTCGGGCATGTGCTCGAGCGACCAGAGCATCTCGATGGCCTGTGCGAGGTTGTTGTACAGCGGGTTCTTGAGCCACTTGTCACTGTAGTGTTCCTTGAACAGGTCAGCTGCCTGTCCGTCCAACCTCTTGCCCATGTTGATCAGTCGAGCGTTCGCGCCGACCGTGAAGGTCTTCTCCTGGTAAAGGGACCGCTTGGCGAACGAGTGGCTAACGACTCTCTCGTTCGTGAGCTTCTTGTAGTCCTCGGCGTTGGCCTCCTTCCCGTTCGATATCAGGATGGTGTCACCGTAGTAGCCGTATTCCTTCCTCGGGGCGTTCACGGACATGAACAGTGTCTCCGCCTCTGAATAGGTCGGGTACTCCAGCGACGCGAATATCTCGACCACCCGGACCGCGTCGGGGACCAGCTCGTGCGATTTGAGCTTGATCTCCTCGAGCGCCTTCTTGCTGGGGTACTTCCCGAAGCCGCCAACGACGGGGTTCTCGCCGTGGACTATCCTTCCGCTCGTAACCGCCATCACATGGTTCCCGAACTTCTTGAGGCGCAGTGCACGCTTCACATCGTCCGCGTGGTCGTTGAGCATCGCGACCGCGCTCGGGTAGCCCAGGAAGTCTGGCAGTGCCAGGAGCATCGTGTGCAGGGAGTTGCTCTCGACGTTCTCTCCCAGCATCATCAGCTCTCGCGTCCACGCGGCCTTCTCCGGAGCCTTGATCCCGAGGGCCTTCTCGAGGCCTCTGATCGCGGCGAACCTGTGCGACAGAGTGCATATGGCGCATATCCTCGGGACGACGTTCAGGTCGTCAGCCGGGGTCATGCCCTTCACGAGCTGCTCGAGCAGTCTCGGCCCCTCGTGTATGTCCAGGGTTACGCTCTTGACCTTCTTGCCGTCGAGCGTGACGGTGATCCCGCCGTGCCCCTCGACCCTCGCGAGGTTCTCAATGCTGAGCTCCCTCATGATTTCGCCCCCTTCTTCTCGAGCTCCTTAACGAGCTCGACGACCTTCGCGCCTCCGAACTTCTTCATCTTGATGAGGATCTCCTCCGGCTTGTAGCCCTTCTCCTTCAACAGGTTGTACTCAGACGACACATTGAGGTCGTCCGTCGGGCCCCAGCAACCGACGCATGGCAGCCCGTGAGTCGGGCACACCGCGCCGCAGCCCGCCTTTGTGAGCGGGCCGCCGCAGAACCTACCCTCGAGCAGTATGCACGGGTTCTCGCGCCACTTGCACTCCATGCAGACAGGGAACGAATACAGGTACGGGTGTCTTCCAGCGACCAGTTTCGACACCGCGTGCAGGAACTCTCCCTTGTCTATCGGGCATCCGGGGATGTACATGTCCACCTTCACGACCTGGTCCAGCGGCTTGGCCTCGTTCGCTTTCGCAATCTGTATCTTCGCTTGGCCGTAGACCTTCTTGTAGCGCTCCTCCCACTTGCCGTCCCCGAGCTTCATCGCCTGGGGGCCGCCGTGGCACGCGCATGTGCCGATCGCGATCAGGACCTTCGATCGGGCCCTGATGTCCTTCAGCTTCTTCTCCTGGTGGTCTGTGGAGATCGAACCTTCGACGAACGCGACATCGAGCTCTCCCTCGTGGTTGTCGCTCTTCGCCATCAGGAACGAGCGGATCTCCGTGGCGCCGAACAGGTCGACGAGCTGGTCCTCGCAGTTGAGGATCATGAGCTGGTCGCCCGCGCAGCCCGTGAACCCGTAGATGCCAACCTTAGGCGATTGTTTTGTCACTGACACCCCTCCCGATGATCTCCTTCATGTGGAGAACGTCCCAGTAGGAGAACACTGGGCCGTCTATGCATGTGTATAGATACTCTATCGCGCAGTGGCCGCACTTGCCGACGCCGCACTTCATCCTCCTTTCGAGCGTCATGAGTATCTGATGTTTCGGCAGACCGAGTTTGACCATGTGCGGCAACACGAACCTGTACATCGCGGGCGGACCGCACACGACCCCGAAGGTGTTCTTCCCGTCGATAGGCCCGAGGTCCTTGAACAGCTCCGTGACCACGCCGACCTTGAAAGGCCACTTGCCGGTGTCGTCCTTGTCGACCGCCAGCAGGCAGTTGAGGTCCTCGCGCTCCTTCAGCTGTACGAACTCCTCCCTGAAGAGCATCTCAGAGGGCAGCCTCGCACCGTGCAGGTACGTCAGCTTCCCGAACTTGTCCCTGTTGTCCAGCACGTAGAGCAGCAGCGACCGCAGGGGGGCGGCTCCGAGCCCACCGGCCACGATCAATATGTCCTTGCCCTCCATCTTGTCGATCGGGAAGCCGTTGCCGTAAGGGCCGCGCATTCCCACTGACTGGTTCTCCTTGATCCCGTGCAGAGTGCTCGTCAAGGTGCCCACGTTCCTGATGCAGAACTCGAGCATCCCGGGCCTCGAAGGGGTCGAGGATATGCAGAAGGGCGCCTCGCCCTCCCCCATCATCGAGAGCATGATGAACTGGCCGGGCTTGTAGTCGAACTTCAGCGCCTCGTCGACATCCACCGGCCTCGCCTGGTAGAAGTTGACGTCTCCGGTGAGCGGGTATCGCCTGACGATCCTCCACATGTCCGGCTTGAACGGGTTGTCCTCGACCTCCCTGTCGTCCAGCACTACGCAGAGCTTCTTCATTTGCCCACCTCCTGCTCCTTGAGCGCGGTGGAAACCGTCACAACGTTGATGTCTACTGGGCAGGTCTCGACGCATCTGCCGCAGCCGACGCACGCGGGCTTGCCGAACTCCCCGATGAATGCCTGAAGCTTGTGGGTGTACCACAGCCTCAGCCGGTCGGCCCTCTTGTCCCTGAAGTTGTGTCCGCCTGCGACAAGGGAGTACTCCCTGAGCATGCAGCTGTCCCAGAACCGCTCCCTCGTCCCTTCGACGGATCCGAGCTCGACCTCGTCGACGACGTTGTAGCAGTTGCAGGTCGGGCAGACCATGCTGCACTGGCCGCATGATAGACACTTCTCAGCCAGCTGGTCCCAGACCGGGCTGCTGTATCCCAGCTCGAACACGTCCGGCATACCTGTGAAGTCGACGCCGAGCTTGTACTGCGAGTTCTTCCACTTCCTGTACTCGGTGTAGTTCAGGATGTCGTTCCTGTCTATGCCTCTGCTGAACAGCTCCGGCTTCATGCGTATAAGGTCGTGGCCCTTCGTCGACCCGACCCAGACGAGATAGAACATCTTGAGGTCGGTGAAGAACAGGTCGAACCCCTCAGCGATGAAGTCCGTGTTCGTGGCGAAGCACATGCACTTGTCGTCCGGTATGCAGCTGTGGCCCAGCAGGAGGGTCTTCTCGCGCCTCTCCTTGTAGTACGGGTCGTTGAACTTCTCAAGGAACAGCTT
>Ga0214474_1000745_pt1 | contig 15568 bp, 13 predicted proteins | sample RVTome_2_FD_187335 | JGI IMG/M metagenome (GOLD analysis project Ga0214474, IMG submission 187335) | Soil microbial communities from uranium-contaminated site in the Upper Colorado River Basin, Wyoming, United States - RVT95D214 HiSeq ...
TCCTATGATTGTACCTAAAAGCCCGATGAATAAACCCTGTAGCATGAAGATGGTCATAATACCTTTATTCGTTGCCCCCATCGCCTTTAGAATAGCTATCTCCCTTTTCTTCTCTATCACGTTCATGATCAGGGTGCTTACAATATTGAATGATGCAACGAGGATTATTAGGATCAGTATTATAAACATAGCAAACTTCTCTAATTTCAGGGCTGAAAAGAGATTCCTGTTCATCTGCATCCAGTCCCTCACATATAGAGGAAATCCTAATTTTTCCTGTAACCGCTCCCTGACAACAGGCGCCTTATATATATCACTAAGCCTGAGTTCGATGCCTGTTATATCTTCTTTCATACCGAAGAATTCCTGAGCAGGCCCGATGTCTGTCAGAACAAGGTTTAGATCATATTCAAACATCCCGACCTCAAATATTGCTGCGACCCTGAATTTCTTGATTTTTGGGAGCATCCCGAGCGGGCCTATTTCTCCAACAGGCGATAAAACATTAATTATATCTCCCTTAAAAGCACCGATGCTGCTTGCAAGCTCCTTCCCAAGTATAATTCCGGGGATTCCATTTTTTGGCGCAAGGTCTTCGAGATTGCCTTCCTTGATGTACTTTAAAATCTCTGTTGTCTTTATCTCCATTTCAGGTTTTATGCCTCTCAGAAATACCCCATGAGCCTTTTTACCGTATGATATCATCACCTGACCCATAACAAATGGTGCAGATGATATGACATCTTTCTCACCCTTTAATCTTTCAACCACATTCTTATATTTAGGTATTGTGCCTTTGTAATCAAGTATAACCACATGGGCATTTACTCCGAGTATCTTCTTCTGAAGGTCCTCATGGAATCCGCTCATCACAGACAGGACAACGAGGAGCGCCATTACGCCAACTGCAACACCCCCGATAGATATCAAGGTGTTGACCGAGATACCTCTATGCTTTTTTTTGGTCTTAAGGTATCTGAGGGCTATGAATATCTGATAGGGAAGATTCATTATTCGGACTTATCTGAATTTTGCATAATTTTTTCTATTTGGAAGGCAAATATGCTGAAAAAGGCCTGCCAGCGACACCTTATAGCCCTCCAGCTTGGCCAGCCGGCCTTCTTGTAAAATGCACTTACCGTTAGTATTGCAGTCATGTGAATCATAATTAAATCCTGTCGCTTTGCAGGGGTTTTTCAGCATATCTGCCTTTCTTTTTATGTAACGTTTTAGCTTATTGTTCCGGTTTCAATTGCGGAAATAGTATTACATCCCTGATAGACTGCGAATTAGTCAGCAACATCACAAGCCTGTCTATTCCGATGCCTTCCCCTGCTGCAGGAGGCATACCATATTCAAGAGCCCTGACAAAATCCTCATCCATCCAGTGTGCTTCCTCATCGCCCTGCGCCTTAGCCTCTACCTGTGTGAGTAACCTCTGTCTCTGCTCTATCGGGTCAATTAGTTCGGAAAACGCATTAGCAATTTCCCTTGACGTAATGAATAATTCAAACCTCTCGGCAAGCGCAGGGTTGTCAGGTTTTTTCTTAGCCAGTGGCGAAAGTTCAACAGGGTGGTCAATTATAAATATTGGCTGGATTAGTTCAGGCTCTACTCTTTCCTTAAATATCTCATCAAGGATTTTCCCGTGCGATGCACCCTCTTCAATTTCTATCTTATTTGCTTTTGCCCATGCCCTTGCCTTTTCGCTATCATCAAATATCTCTTGCGGCACCCCTTTCTGCATTAATGCATCGAGCATTGATATCCTCGGCCATGGAGGGGTGAGGTCTATGATTGTATCCCCGTATGGTATTTTTAACGTCCCGAGAGTCTTTTTTGAAACATGGGTAATTAATTCCTCAGTAAAAGACATGAGGAAGTGATAGTCTCTATATGCGATATAGAATTCGAGCATTGAAAATTCCGGGTTGTGTTTTGTAGATATACCCTCATTCCTGAAATTCCTGTTCAGTTCATATACCCGCTCATAACCTCCGACAAGAAGTCTTTTTAAATAAAGCTCCGGAGCAATCCTGAGATATAAGTCTATACCAAGGGCGTTATGGTGTGTTTTAAATGGCCTTGCTGTTGCACCTCCAGGGATTGGGTGCATCATTGGTGTCTCAACCTCAATAAAACCTTTTGATTCAAGGAAGTCTCTGATAGCTTTGATGACAATACTCCTTTTAACGAATGTCTGCCGCACTTCAGGGTTAACTATCAAATCCACATATCTTTGTCTGTATCTTGTTTCGATATCCTTTAACCCATGCCACTTTTCAGGAAGAGGCTTCAGGGACTTTGTAAGAAAAACAATATCATTAACCTCAACAGTAAGTTCATTCGTTTTAGTCCTGAACAGTTTGCCTTTTAAGCCGATTATATCTCCTATATCAAGTTTTTTAACAATAATCTGTTTTTCGCCAAGCATATCTTTTTTAAAATAGACCTGTATCTTCCCTGTTGTATCCTGTATATGAGCGAACGCAGCCTTTCCAAAGTCCCTCATGGAAATAATCCTTCCTGCGAGAGAACAGGAAACAGGATTAGCTTCAAGTGCCTCTTTTTCTACGGAGCCAAATTTATTCAGAAGTTCTGACGCATGGTCTTCTGCATAAAATGAGCTACCGAATGGTTCGATCCCTGACTGCCGTAATTCTGTAAGTTTTTTGATTCGCTGCTCTATCAGTTCGTTGATTTCTTCCATTGCCACCCCATAATAAATAATCTAAGAATTATAATGATTAATTTCTTGTTAAGTCAATCACAAGCCCGCACAGTCATCTGTCATCGACAGTATATTTTTGTTAACATTTTTTTTAAAATATATTTATTAATCGAACATAAAGAAATTTATTGAACCACTTACAAGACAAATTTACACCATCTTATCTCCTGCTGCCACCCGGCGCATTGCCTGACAAGATCAGGGAGGCAGAAGAAATTCTGAAACAATGTACCTTATGTCCCAGGAAATGTGAGGTTGACAGGACCTCTGGTCAAAGGGGGTTTTGTAGAACCGGAGATAAACCATTTATATCCAGCTGGGGTCCTCATTTTGGTGAAGAAAGACCACTTGTAGGAAAATTAGGCTCCGGCACTATCTTCTTTGGAAACTGTAACCTTGGCTGTATTTTCTGCCAAAACTATTCAATAAGCCATCTTGGAGAGGGTTCTGAAATATCCTTTGAAAAACTTGCAGATATTATGCTTTCGTTGCAGCATGAAGGGTGTCATAACATAAACCTTGTTACCCCAACACATCAGACGCCGATGATACTCAGGTCTCTCCGAATTGCTTCCGAGAAAGGACTTAATATTCCTGTTGTCTATAACTGCGGCGGATATGAATCACTTCATACAATAAAGCTTCTGGACGGTATTGTTGATATTTACATGCCTGATTTTAAATACTCAGACCCTGAGATGGCATTAAGGTACTCAAAGGCCGAAGATTATCCAGAGGCTGCAAAGGCAGCAATAAAAGAGATGCACAAACAGGTCGGAGATCTCTCAATAGATAATAGGGGGATTGCCCTGAGAGGACTTCTTGTGAGGCATCTTGTGCTGCCCGAGGGAATTGCAGGTACCGCAGGTGTTGTTAAATTCATTGCTGAGGATATATCAAAAAATACATACATAAATATTATGGACCAGTACCATCCATGTTTTAAGGCATTTGATAACCCGCCTCTTGACAGAAGGATTACCGGGAGAGAATACAGTGAGGCAATAAGGATGGCCGTAGAATCCGGGCTAACGAGGATAGATGGAATAACTGCTTAAAGCTCGATAATCTCTGCATTCATTTTATCTAAATCTGCCAGTGCAACAGTTGATTTCCCGTAAAGCCAGGTGCCAGCCTCCCCGGGATTAATAATCAGGGTATTTTTAACCTTCCTTATATCAGGCTTATGAGTATGTCCGTAGATAACAAGGTCAAAGTGACCGCTGTCAGCGAGTGCATCAACAACATGATGTTCATGCAACACAATGATTTTTTTATTATTCAGCGAGAATATATACGGCTGGTTATGAATATTGCCCTCAGATCTCTCTAAAAGCAGGAGCTTGTCTCCATCATTATTGCCGAATATACCGACATATTTGCAGTTGAGTTCCTTAAAAAGTTTTAATGTAAAAGGTGACGTGTAATCCCCTGCATGGATTACATATTCAACTTTTCTGTTGTTGAAAAGTTCGACAGCCTTTTTTGTAGGAATTAAGTTGTCGTGAGTGTCAGATATTATTCCAATAAGCATACTGTATTCTCCTTTTTGCCACTTTCCTACACTTCCCTCCCCATTGACGGGAGAGGGTTAGGGAGGGGGTGATATCTTCAATTATAGTTTTATAAAACATTAAGGTTATGCTTGATGATGTTTTCAATGCCGAGGCGTATCATCATTATTGCAATCGATGCAAGGAGAAGTGCCATAACCTTTGAGATTCCGATTATGCCGCCTTTGCCAAATATATTTATAATCCGCTCGGCCTTAATCAACGAAATCCAGACGATGAATAGATTAATCATCAGTGAAATAATTGTAGGAATGATACCGTAATGATCTACGAGTACCAGGATTGTAGTAAGCACCGCAGGTCCTACAATTAAAGGCACTCCGATAGGCACCACGCCCATCTTACCAACAGGTTTTCTCCGTTCCTCGCCACTCTTTACAAGGTCAAGAATTGCAAATACAAGGAGTACAAGCCCTCCCCCGATCTTGAAATCATCCGCGGTGATTCCCAATATTCTAAAAATTACTTCACCTAATGCTATAAACAAAAGGCTTACAATCAAGGCTGTAAGTATTGACTCCCTGACTACTGCCCGTTTCTTTGCCCTTGATAACTCCTCAGTCATTGAGATAAAAATGGGAAGGAGCAGAAACACATTAATCGCAACAAAGAGCGGGATAAAGGTGTTGGGTAGTATTTTTATAACATCTTCCATAGTGTAATTATAATACTCGTTTAAGAAAATTATAAGTCAATTTTATTGTATTTAAAGTAAGGGGATAATTGATGACAGCCTGTCGTAGAACAGAATAAACTATTGATTTTATCAGTCAGAAATTAGATTCTCTCAATCCAACTTACTGGTCATTACGAGAGCTTTTGTCCTTGTTTGCAAAAACTAATCGGGCTTTCATCTCTTTCATTTCCCTTTCAATCGGCCATTCGGTTAATGCAAACCATACAAAAAATATCACATTAACAAGAGGTATGAACAGAAAAATAGTCTGAAACCCGGAATAACCGGCTTTTTTAAATATTAGAACCATAAGTATAGCCCATGCAATAAGACCTAAAATTGCAAAAAATCCCATTAAAGTGCCTCCTTAATTTTCATTTTATCAGGTTATAAAGCAAAAGGAATTATATGCATCACCGCAGTTAAAGTTTACAAAGTTTTTAAACGACTTTGTTACCCTTTTCTACTCTAATTCTCTTAACCCCTGTAAGCCAGGAAAGTAACATACTCACTACGCTCACAATCAAAGCTCCCCAGAATGCAGGCCAAAAACCATCAATCTTTAAGCCAAGGTGTAAAGGCCCTGAGAGTCCTGCAGTTATTATCAACATCAGTGCATTAACGACAAGGGTAAAGAGTCCCAGAGTGAATATTATCAATGGGAATGTAAAAAACATCGTAATTGGTTTTATGAGTGAATTCACAATCCCAAAAACTGCGCCAATGATAATCATATTCCACCACTCACCTGTAAATGTTATGCCATCTACAAGCTTTATAGCCGCTGCAATGGAAAGGGCATTTATCATTACCCTTAATATCAAATAAGCCATGCTTTTATAATAACAGAAAATCTTTTCAAGATTATAAATATTGTGAAACCCCGAAATTTAATGTACTGCCTATTGACTCTGCTCACCTTAATATTTATAAGTCTCTGATTTTTATGTAAAAGTTAAAGCATAAAAAATTACTTGACAACCCATCATTTTTATGATATTGTTTGTTTAGAATATATTAAACGTTTAGAACATGGAGGGACTTTGAAGGTATTTGTCACAGGCGGGACAGGATTTGTAGGGAGGAGTGTTGTAAGTAAATTAATCGAACACGGCCATGATGCTATGCTCCTTGTACGTTCTCAACGCTCCATAAAACACATGGAATCCTGCACCAGCAGACTGGATTTCGTCAGTGGCAGTATCCAGGATATTGCTATCCTTAAAAAAGGAATATCCGGATGCGATGCGGTAATACATTTAGTAGGTATTATCAGGGAGGTCGGCTCAAATACCTTCAAAAGTGTTCATTATGAAGGTGCCATGAACGTAATCGAGGCATCAAGGTCAGCAAGGATAAAGAGATTTATTCATATGAGTGCCGAGGGTACAAAACCATCCTCCCCGAGTAATTACCATAAAACAAAATTTATGGCTGAAGAGCATCTCAAATCATCGGGGCTTAAATACACAATCTTCAGGCCTTCAATGCTTTTTGGCCCTGGTGACAAAAATTTCAATGTCCTTGCTGATTTGATCAGGAAAGCACCGTTTATTCCCGTTATAGGTGATGGGAATTACAAGTGGCAGCCCGTCAGTGTGAAGAATGTCGCTGAACTTTTTGTTCTGGCCCTCGAAAACCAAAAGGCTGAAGGGAAAACATATGAGGTGAGAGGTCCTGATGTTTTTACGTTTAACCAGATACTCGATATATTAATGAAGTTACTCGGTATAAAAAAACCAAAGGTCCACATTCCAGTAAGTATTGCCAGGCCGATTATTCACATTCTCGATAAACTTTTTTCATCTCCACCAATCACAGGTGACCAGTTAAAGATGCTCCTTGATAATTACGACCATCAGGTAGGCGATCTTTTGAAAGACTTTGATATTAATCTTATCCCTTTTGAAGAGGGATTGCTTGAATATATTTCAAAAGGAGGGGAAATACATGAGTAATACACCCGAAGAAATACGAGAGGGCATTATGGAAGCAATGGGAAGGATAAGCTCTTTCTGGGGCTTCAGCAAGATTATGGGGCAACTCTATGGTTTACTTTATCTCTCATTCAAACCTCTGACGCTCGATGAAATGGCAGATAGTCTTGCTGTGAGCAAAGGCAATGTGAGTATAAATATAAGAACTCTTGAACGCTGGAACATGGTTAAGCCTGTCTGGGTTAAGGGAGACAGAAAAGACTACTATGAGGCAGAAACCGATTTCTGGAAGATAGTAAAAGGTGTGCTGCGTGAAAGGGAGAAAAAGGAGTTTGACCAGGCACTTTCTACTGTAAGCAATTATCGTAAAAAAGTGGAAGATATTCATAAGCATGCGAAGAAACCTGAGACTGCGGTCATCATAGAACGGATGAAAAAGCTTGAAGACTTTTTTGTGACATTGGACAAGCTCGTCAGCGTTTTGCTTACCCTTGAAGATTTAAAGAGGAATTTTCTGGGGTTTTCTAAAAAGAGGTAGTGAAGGAGGTTGTTATCATGAACTCAATAGGCAGGATACTACTCAAAAAAACATTCCTCAGTTTGCTGAGAGGCAATGGCCACAGGCTTGCCACTCTTATGAATTTTCTCGGCAACCTGTCCAACAGGAGTGAAATAAAGCTTCTCGCAAACCTGCTTCTGACGGATAAAACACATCCTTTCTTCAGAGTCATTGAGAGATTTCAAACTGAAATAAACCCGGTCAGCAGAGAAAAAATATTTGGGAACCTCTTCTTGAAATCGAAGAACAACGGAAAAAAGGGAACTCCGCCGACCATCTTCATCAGCGTGACGAGCAGATGCAATCTCCTTTGCAAGGGATGCAGTGCACATAAACAAGAACCTGTGGATCTGGATATGGCTCTCATAGACTGGATTATTTCTGATGCAAAAAACAACGGCACCCGATTGTTTGTATTTACAGGAGGTGAACCATTTTTACGGAGCGAATTTCTGTCTCTTTTGGAAAAACATAGTGACACCTATTTCCAGATTTTTACCAACGGCACTCTGATAGATAACAGTATTGCTGATAAACTTTCGAAGAGTGGAAATGCTCTCATACTTTTTAGCCTTGAAGGCTTCTCCGATTACACTGACTTCAGAAGAGGAAAAGATGTTTTTCACAAGTTAACCAATTCCATGGGTCTTTTAAAAGAAAAAGGAGTACTCTTCGGCACAAGTATTCTTGTCACTCCAAATAATTTTAATGTAGTTACGTCCGGAGAATTCATAGAGGAACTCATAAAAAGGGGCGTCTTCTTTGCATGGTATTTAACATATAAGCCTGTCGGTGACAAACTCGATTTAACGCTACTATTCCCGCCGCATCAAAGACATCTTCTTTCTGAGAAGGTAGTTGATATCAGAAATTCATTTCCAATCATTGCAATAGACCATGAGAATGACGCGGCTCCCATCGGCGGATGTCTTGCAACAAACGGCGTCGGTATTCATATAAATGCAAAGGGCGGTATCGAACCCTGCGGTATCCTGCATTACTATGATACATTTGTGAAGTATGGAGAAGCCATAGAAGATTCAATTAAAAAATCCGGCCTTCTGAATGAAATGAAATCTTTCAACAGTCCTACAGTAAGTTGTCCATTGATTGACAGACCATCCGAGCTTTCTGAAGTTATTAAGAAAACATTCCCTGAAACTTATTCTGATTTAACCGATTTCAAATTTCTTCAAGAATATATCCGGGAATATACGAAGACTACCGGTCATCAAGAAAGGATATCTACCGTCACAAGAAAGGATATATATACTAATCTTGCTGAATATATTCTCAAGTCAGCATGTTTGTAATCTTTATCAGTGAGCATTAACCCCTCCCCTTTTTCTTTACTTTGCTGCGACAAAACATCATGTTATAATTTGACTTTATGGAAAAGAGCACACCCTATATTGTCCCGAAATATATTGTCTATATTTTTTCACTCTTGGTCTCATTTCTGCTATTGCATTCAGGGCAATAATAGTATTTCAACGTTTAGAACCTTCTTGGATAAGGACTGTCTAGTATATTGGAACAAACGGAAAGAAGATATCTCATTGAAAAAGAAGCTGTCAGATGATAAACTGGTATTAGACATTGTTATTGTTGTGACAAATTATTGAATTTACTTGGAAAAGAAAACCCATGCAGGAATTATTTGACAGGGCGGGCGATTCCCACGAGACGAAGCTTTTTTCGGATGCGGTAATCAATCTGTATGCCGCCCACGTTCACTCGCTTCTCTACCCCTTTAATCATCCTCTTATATCTGATTCCCTGAAAAATGCTTTTCAAGGCTTACGAAAGTTTCTTCGGAAAAAGCCCCACGTACGCCTGGAAACATCTGAGGGGAGGCTCATGGTTGACGGGGAGGTACTGGATGGCGATATCCTCGTCCTGGAACATTTTGCATCTTGGCTCAATAGCAGGAACATAAAGGCTTTGTCTTTTGCGAGGGATCTTACCCAGAGGGAGCTCATCAGCTTTCACAAAATTATTTCGACGAAGAAACTTACCGTCGATGAGATCTCCAAAGCCATGGCGGAGAAAAGTATCGTAAATATCAGCGTGCATCCGATGGAATTCTCAGCCACCCATGCCAAGGTGGCCTCCCCTGACGATACGGCTCATCAGGGACTCATCAAGGACTACGAAAGCACAATGTTTCATATGGAAAGCGGCAAGGCCCAGTCCCCTTTCTTCACCCGTCCCGCCAGGGCGGGTCCCCATGAAGATGCCGCCAATTACGGTCTAATCAATGGCTACGAGAGCAAAATGTATCAGCAAGAAAGCCCCAAAGGCTTGTCCCCTTTCAGCACAGATTCCGACGGGGAGAAGGGCAGCGTGCAGGAGATGGCGGAGGGAACCCGTCATGCCGAATGCGTTGAAGCCCTCCTTGAATACGACATTTCCAAGGATAACCATAGCGTCATAAGGGGTATTCCCCCGCTGGAGATGGCGCATCTCCTCAACACCATGCTTTTCAGAGACCCCGGCGGGGAAGTGGTAGACAGGGTGATTAGGGCCTACTTTGATGGGGCCGAAGAAATGCGTGGAGAAGACGCAGTTGATCGGTGCAGGATATTCCTTACCGGGCTCAAGTCCGATCTTCGGCCATCCTTTCTCTCACGCTGTGCTTCCCTCTTCAGTACCGATAACCTTCTTGCGAATCAGGAGCCAGGCATCTTGCCTGAGGCGGTACAAGGAACCTATAAACCTTCCGGGACAGAGGCTGATGCAGTTATGCCCCCTGAACAACGCGCATTCGTTCCCTGCAGGACGATTGAAGGTTCTGATTTCTCCTTTGACTTCGTCGCCTGCGGGAACGCGGTGCTTCATGACATAGAGATACCAGGGGAGACCACCAGCCTGTTTAATGAAGCACATATAGCACACTTTCAAGATAAAGGGGCACTGGATGCCCTTTCCTCTTCGCTCCGGGCTGCAGCGGTTGATGCGGGTCATGCCGCGATCATTGCGGAATGTACCGAGGAAGCGATTACCGAGGCCTCTTTTGATGTGGTGATCGAGATCCTCGAGTCAAACTCTCTTGATAATGATGCGTATCGGAAACTTGAGGGAAGGCTATCAGCACTCGTCGAATTATTCTTGGAAAAAGGCGAATTCGAAAAGGTCCTTGAGTTGTTCAATTCCCTGAAGACACAGTCATTGCAGGGGAAATGGAGAGATCACGCAGCAGCAATGATCAGGAAAATCTTTTCGTCGGACAAGGTTAACGCCAAAGTCGTGGACGCAGTGCGGCAGTATGGCAGAAAACGGCGAGACAGTGCGTTCAGGCTCACGATCGCCTTACGGTCTTTCATCGCACCCTATCTGCTTGACGCCCTCAGTGAAGAGTCCGACACGAGTACACGACGGTTCATTATGTCGCTTCTGACCTCCATCAGGAGCGACGCGGTCAAATATATCGCCAAACGTCTCGGCGACAGTTCCTGGCATGTCTTGCGGAATATGCTCTACCTGTTAAGGGAATGCCGGGAGAGGAGTTGCGCGCCGGCGGTGAGGGACTTCTTGGAGCACGAAGTGCCCCTCGTCCGCCTTGAAGCGTTGAGGACACTCCTCAGTTTTCAGGATCCGGAGGCAGACGCCTATGTGATAAAGTTCCTCCGGAGCGACGTGTTCCAGCTGCAGAAGGGAGCGGTCAGACTCGCAGGCGCCTACCGGATCAAATACGCGGTGTCCCATCTGGTAAGGCTGCTGCTGGAAAAGGACATTAGCGGGAAGAGATCTCTCTTCAAAAAGGGGATTGTCCGGGCGCTGGGCAGAATCGGTGACGGTCGCGCGGTCGTTCATCTTCTGAATATCTGCAGGTCAACAAGCGAGCTTCACAAAGATGAGTTCGACAAGCTGAAGATCGAGATTTTCAAGACGCTCTACAATTATCCTGCGGCAACGATCAGACCGCTCATTGACTACGGCATGCACTCGACCAATGAAGAGATCATGGCCATCAGCAAAAAACTTATGAAACGATACGGCCTGTCGGCCGTAAAACAGAGATAATGGCGTGATCGAGGAAATGGCAAAAATTGTTTCCTGCTTTGTTTCCGGGATGTCCGATTACCGGTCGAGTCGCGGTGATCCCCAGTCCGTTTCCCGGCATGTGGAACAAGCCCTCGACATCATCAAGGCACTGCAAATCGAACATTTCTTTACCATTACCGTGAGTAACGACGATGGGATGCTCATCAACGGGGTCCGTATGTCGCTTGATTTGCCAGAGGCCAAGAAATTCTTCCTGAAGTTACGACAGAAGGGGGTCATCACGATCGTGATCAGTAAAGGGGTGCGTGCCCGAGAGCTCCAGAGGTTCCTTGCGGATCTCGCAACATCAGGCGGTTTTTTCCACTCCTATGCTCATGTCGCGGTGAAACGAAGTGAGCAGCTGCCCCGCAGCGACATGTTCCCCACGGGGCGGGGACTGAAGGATGATCTCCTTCGGATCAAGCGGATATATCACGACATTTCTGTGAAAGGGCGCATCGACATAACTACCGTCGATGCGGTCGTGGGGAGCCTCATAGCGAACGTCCGCAAGGAAGAAGGTCTGCTTGCTCTACTTGTCTCCATGAAGGAAGATGGTGATGACCTGTACGTTCACTCCGCAAAGGTGGCAATGCTCTCGATCCTTCAGGGAGAACATCTCGGGTTGGGCAATGCCCTTATCTATGACATCGGATTTGCCGCCCTTCTTCACGATATCGGAAAGACGCTACTGCCGCATGCCATTCTGGACAAGCAGGACTCGCTCAGTGAAACTGAATGGACAGTGATGAAGTACCATCCTGTCTATGGCGCGGCCCTCCTCGCATCGCTGGACAAGGTCCCGGAGATCGCGATCACTGTTGCGTATGAGCACCACAGGAAATATGACGGGACCGGATATCCTGAGACAAGGAGAAGGCCGAGAAAGCAGCATATCATCAGCCAGATCGTTGCCGTTGCGGATTTTTATTGTGCGATGAGCGCCAACCTCCCACACCGGAAACCCCTCAGCAACACCTCTATCCTGGGTTTGCTCATTGAAACCGCGGGAAGGGAATTCAATCCCCTCCTTGTGGACAACTTCGTCCGGGCCATGGGAGGGTATTTTCCTCACGTCTCCTGATCCCGTCAAAAAACACGCGGGTCTGAAGCCATTATCATCATCCTCTTTCCCCTGCCCGCCTTTTGCTCTGATCACAGCTTCAAACTGATACGCATTTATCATTTCCCTGAGAAAGTCATCACTTCCGTAGATCACTCTTCTGTTCATCTCACCTCTCAGCGCATCCTTATCCCTAAGCATTCCCCTTCACAAATTCCCTGCATTTCCTCCTCCGCACTTTTAAAGACATCCACTGTTAATCTTTACTCCCCTTTCAAAACTCTCTTTTCATACAGCAGATATCCTGTTACCATAAAAATCGCTCCCAGAATCAAAAGCTTAACCATGCTCGGCAAAAGCAATTCGAGGGAAGCTCCTCTGATTAGAAGTCCTATCCCCAGATCCATATAATATTTAAGAGGAGAGATAACCGTTAATCTTCTCAGCCATTCCGGAAGAGACTCAGGTGGTACCCACCCTCCGGAGAGGAGGAGCATGGGTGCAAAAATAGCTATGGTGAGCAGTCCTATCTGACTGAACCTCTTTGAAACCGAGGCAATGATAAAGGCAAGCCCAGAAGTAGCAAAGCTGTATACAAGGCTTATGGTGATAAACCCTAAAAGCGTTCCTTTTAAACGGAAACCGAGCCATAGCTTAAGAATAAACTCATAACTCAACCCGATCATGGCAAGCAGGAACATCGAGGCCGCAATGATTTTGATAAACAGAAGCTTGTTGATACTCAAAGGTGAAATCATGATCTGTTCTATTGTTCCGTATTCCTTCTCTCTTATGAGAATAGCAGCCGGGAGTATCATTCCTATGAGTGTGACAACCATGAAAAATTCGTTGATGCCTTCAAAGAGTAAGTCATTGACATCAGGATTAAAATATATTCTGCTTTTTATATCAATAAAAGGTATCCCTGTAATCTTACTCAGCTTGAGTCTTTCTTTAAGAAAATCATTAGAGTATTGCTTTATGATGATACTGAGATATGCCGAGCTCAGATATGCTGCCGAACTCTGGGTGCCGTCAACAAGTATCTGAACCGATGCATCATCCCTGTAAATATCCTTCTCAAAACCGGATGGTATTACAAGGGCCAGGACGGTCTTGGATTCATTCAGCATTTCATCTATCTCATGGCGGTTATAAATCCTTTGAGGTTTCCGGAATGCAGGCGGTTGAATCCTGTCAATCAGCTCACGGCTTCTGTAAGAATTGTCCTCATCAAATACACTGATGGAAACCATTTCAGGGATCAGGTTGAACCCTTGAGCTGCAATATATATGTCGAGTGTGAATGCATAAAGTATGAATATGACAAGTCCCTTGTCACGGAGTATATGGAGGAGTTCTTTCTTTAAGAGCTGCCACATTTTCTATCTTTCCCTCTTTTTGAACACTAATATCGCGAGTGAAAACAGAATTAAAAAATAGAGCGCCAGAAGCAATACCTGCGGGAGAAGATTGATTAAATTAAGGTTTTTCAGATATACACCATGTATTATTTTCATAAAATGCATTGTTGGGTAAATATGTGCCATTATCTTAGCCCCTCCCTCGAGGCTTGACACCGGGATTAAAAGACCTGAATAAATAAAGGCAGGAATTACTGTAACAATAATGGTGACTATCTGTGCAGATACCATTGTCCTTGTAACAGATGAAACCAGAAGTCCTATGGATACATTAATCAGAATATATATAAAAGCGCCAGGGATAAGATTTATCAAATTCCCCTTCATGGGTATCTGAAATAAAAATTTCACTGTAATTATAAGCACAGCAAAATTTATGGATGAGATTATTAAATAAGGAATTATTTTCCCTAGCAGAAACTCCCATTTTTTAATGGGAGTGGAATAGATGTTATAGATGGTTCCAAACTCTTTTTCCCTCGCTATGGCAAGGGCTGTTAGCACAGCAGGATTCATTAAAAGGACAATTGCTAAAAGACTGGGCACAAGGGCATAGCTGCTTTTTAATGATTCATTAAAGAAGTAACGTGTTTCTATCCTGATTGGTTGACTGAACATTCCTGAGCGCCCCGACTTCAGAAGTTTTTTCTCCATAAGCTCTGTGCTGAAAGAGCCTATTATCGCCTGTCCATAACCTTTAATTGTGAGTGCTCTGTACGGGTACCCGCCGTCTATGAGAAATTGAACCTCAGCAGTCCTGCCTTTATAAATTTTTTTTGAAAAGTCAGGAGGTATAACGAGTACCGCCCTGAGTTTACCACTTGTAAGAAGTTGATCCGCCTGCTGTGGATCAAGGATTTCCTCTTTTAAGTCGAAATATCTTCCCTTGAACTTTTCAACAAGCTGTGCGCTTAACTGACTGCGGTCATAATCAATATAGGCAAAAGGCATGTTCTCAATATCAAGGCTGATACCGTAACCAAAGACAATAAACATGATAAAGGGTACTACAAAAGCAAGGATAAGAAAAAGTCTGACCCTTACTATTTCCTTAACCTCTTTTTCTGTTACCGCAAAAATTCTCTTACGGCTATTTTTTATAGAATTCATCCAGAAGCATCTCCAAATCCCTCCAATTTCCCCGTATAGCGCCTCCCTCTTGATGAGGGAGGCAAGGTGGGGGTAGATTATATTTATCTGTTATCACCCTCCCCTTTATCCCCTCCCATCAAGGGAGGGGTGCTAAAAGTAAGATATGCTCTCACTTCCCTCTCCCCTTGCGGGAGAGGGTCAGGGTGAGGGGTATTTCAGGGTTAATAATTTCATCCCTTCTTCTCCAAAAAAAATATAAAAACATCCTCCATAGGAGGCAGGATATTTCTGATATAACGGTATTTGATATTGTGGGTATCCAGCAATGTTTTGATCTCGTTGTTGTTTAATCCCTTCTTCCATACGTGATAGCGTCTCCCAAAAGGTGTTATTGCTATCTGAGCTGAAGAGAATATTTTCATATCCAGCAGAGTTTCAGGATAAATCTCATAGACCTCACCGGAA
>Ga0214474_1000747_pt1 | contig 15565 bp, 11 predicted proteins | sample RVTome_2_FD_187335 | JGI IMG/M metagenome (GOLD analysis project Ga0214474, IMG submission 187335) | Soil microbial communities from uranium-contaminated site in the Upper Colorado River Basin, Wyoming, United States - RVT95D214 HiSeq ...
CCATGGCAGTCTGACCGGTCTCTCTTTACCTATTCCTTCAGGTTATTATGTCAATGCGGAAACAGATTCCTGGCCTAATGGCTATCATAGTATTAATGCAGAAGTTAATGGAACTACCGGCGCTTTTGATCTGTACGTCTGCGATGGGAACTGGACTTTTTATCCACCTTCCATTCCTAATTATAGCTCGCCATCTTCACAGAATCTTACTATCTCAGAGATTCCCGATACCTTAAGAACCATTGTTTTTTCTGATTATTCTGGGGTCGATGATAACCAAGGATCTGGAGCTCTGCCCAAAAAGTTTGCCTTAGAACAAAATCATCCTAATCCCTTTAACTTAGAGACAACCATAGAATATGCCTTGCCTAAAGAAGGTCAGGTGAAGATAGCCATCTATAATGTCCTTGGACAGAAGATCAGAACCTTACTTGACCGAAGAGAACCAGTTGGTTGCAGAAGAATAATGTGGGATGGAAAGAACGACAGAGGAGAAATTGTCTCAAGTGGAATCTATTTCTACAGGATAGAAACAGAGGGGTTTATTCAAGCGAAGAAGATGTTGTTGCTGAAGTAAGTTAAAGGTCAAGTTCTAAACTTACTGGACCGCCAAGGGAAACTCTTGGCGGTCTTTTGTATTGAGCCAAATCTTTGTTTGACTGTTTCTTAAGTTTCTATTATATTTCCTTAAAAGATGACCACTGCTCTATTGGTGGTCTTTGTTTTAGAAATCAAAATATGAACAGAATAAAAACAGGGGTAATTGGAACAGGCCATCTGGGCAGATTCCATGCCAAGGTATATTCTCAGCTTGACGGAGCTGAACTGGTAGGAGTGTATGATATAGACCAAGATAAAGCCAAAAAGCTGGCAATCGAGCTTGGCACTAACTGTTTTTCAGAATTAGACCAGCTTCTAAAAAAAATAGAGGCAGCCAGCTTGGTGGTGCCGACCTCATCCCACTTTGAAGTGGGCAAAGAAATTTTAGAAAGTGACGTTCATCTTCTAATTGAAAAGCCCATTGCTCAAACTGTCCAGCAGGCGGAAGCACTCATAACTTTAGCCAAAGAGAAAAACCTAACTCTACAAGTAGGGCACATTGAAAGGTTTAATCCTGCTTTCTTGGCAATTGAGAACTTGAAGTTAAACCCCAAGTTTATCGAATCCCACCGCTTAGCTTTATTTAACCCCCGGGGAACAGATGTGGCAGTGGTTCTGGATTTGATGATTCACGATATCGATTTAATCCTGAGTTTAGTCAAAAGCGAACTTAGAGATATCCAGGCTGCCAGCATCTCAGTCATAACTGAAAGTGAAGATATAGCCAATGCCCGTTTAACCTTTGAAAATGGAACTGTGGCCAATATCACCGCCAGCCGCATCTCCGCCAATAATATGCGCAAAATAAGATTCTTCCAGAAGAACAGTTATATCTCCCTGGATTTGCTACGTAAGGAAGCTGAGATTTACCGTCTGGTTGACCTGAAAGATTACTCCTTAAAAGAGGAAGAATCCAGCACCATTATCGGAAAGATACCAACTGAACAAATTGGCAAAACCATACTTTACGAAAAGCCAAAAATTGAAGATCGGGATATGCTAACTTTGGAAATCTCTTCTTTTTTGGAGGCGGTAAGAAATAGGAAAAAACCTAAGGTTACAGGTGAGGATGGGAAAAGGGCTTTGGAAGTTGCTCTGAAGATAATTGAAAAATCAAGCCAGCACAGGAAAGGGATGAAGGAGATTTGAACTCTAGCAAAGAGATACTTATTATAGCAGGCGAAGCCTCCGGGGATCTATATGGCTCAAGCCTGGTGGCAGAATTAAAAAAGCTCAACTCTGAAATTGATTTTTTTGGGATGGGTGGTAATCAAATGAAAGAACAGGGGGTTAGGCTATCCTTTCATATTGACCAGCTCGGCTTTATGGGAATTGCAGAGGTACTAAAGAACTTAAGGTTCATCCGACAGGTGGGAAAAAAGATGGTTTCCCTCTTAGACCAGCGAAAACCTGATTTGGTAATTTTGATAGATTATCCCGGATTCAATTTGAGATTTGCCAAACAAATCAAGAAAAGAAGGATAACCCTGGTTTATTATATCAGCCCACAGATCTGGGCTTGGGGCGGAAAGAGAATAAATAAGATAAAAAAGTATGTTGATAAGATGATAGTTATCCTTCCCTTTGAAAAGGAGATATACCAGAAAGCAAAGGTGGATGTGGAATTCGTGGGTCATCCCCTTCTGGATATAGTTAAACCCACTTTAAGCCAGGAGGATTTCAAAAGGAAATTCGATATTCGAAAAAACCAATTGCTGGTTGGGCTTCTTCCTGGCTCGCGCTGGCAGGAGGTGGAAAAGATTCTCCCCCCAATGCTCCGAGCGGTCGAAATATCCAAGCGAAAGCTAAAGAACATAACCTGCGCTATCGGCTTAGCCCCCACTATTCCCAGCCAAGGCTTAGAGGATTTGATTGGTCCTTTCGAGTCCAAGCCAAAGATTGTTGAAAACTTAACTTACGATTTAATGAAATATTCGGATCTGCTTTTGGTAACCTCTGGAACTGCGACTCTGGAGTCTGCTATCTTGGAAACGCCGCTTATTATTCTGTATAAGACTCATTTCTTAACTTGGTTAATTGGCAAGAATCTGGTTAAATTGCCCAATATCGGCTTGGTTAATATCCTGGCAGGAAAAAGAATTGTGCCGGAATATCTACAAAAGGATGTCCAGCCCGAAAAGATAGCTTCCCAGATGGAGGAGATTTTGGAGAACAGGGAAAAACATAAGAAAATCAAAGAAGACTTAAAGATGGTTAAGCAGAAATTGGGAGAGGTGGGTGCTTCTAAGAAAACTGCCCAGATTATAAATCAAATGCTTTCTTAATATGAAAAGATTTTTGGACAAATTGACTCTGTTCTTGATTCCGATAATCGGAGCTTTTCTCATTCTCCTTCTGGGCAAAACCTGGAGAATAAAATGGGTTGGGAGGGAAAATATTCTTCCCGCAAGGAAAACAAATCAAAAGGTGATATACGCTTTTTGGCACGGAAGGATGCTGGTGCTTTCTTTCTCTCATCGCTGGCAGAAGGTCTGTGTCTTAATCAGCCAGCACCGGGATGGGGAATTCATTTCCAGAATCATAAATTTGCTTGGATTTGCTTCAGTTCGGGGTTCAACCACCCGGGGTGGAACCAAAGCCATATTTCAGATGGCAAACAAGAACTTGGAGGGATACAATGTAGCGGTGACTCCGGATGGTCCCAAGGGACCAAAATATATAGCACAACCCGGAGCAATCTATATTGCCCAAAGAAGCGGCACACCCATAATACCTGTCTCCAATTCAGCCAAAAAAAGATGGACTCTCAAAAGCTGGGATGAATTTATCATACCCAAGCCATTCTCCGAAGTGGTTATAATTCTAGGTGATCCGATGCATGTGGATGCCCAAGCCTCCTTAGAAGAGATAGAAGAGAAAAGAGAAGAACTGGAAGAAAAATTGGTTGCCTTAACCTCGCAGGCGAATAACTATTTTGTAAAATGATTTACTTCATATATAATGTCTTTTTCACCTTAATTTGGCTTTTGCTTCTTCCTTATCTTTTGATAAGGGGCCTATGGGGAAAGCATGGGGTGGTTGAAAGGTTAGGGTTTCTGCCCAGAACATGGAGGGAAACCTTTAAGAAAAATCAAGTGATTTGGATTCACGCCGCCTCAGTGGGTGAAGTTAAGATGCTTCCGGCTATAATACCGAGACTGAAAGATGAATTCCCTCAAACTATAATCGTAGTATCGGTTATGACTCGCACTGGAAAAAAGGAGGCACAGAAGAACCTGAAAGACGTGCAATTTATTTTTCATCCGCCTTTGGATTTGCTTTGGTCAACCAGAAAAGCGGCAAGGGCGATCAATCCCAGTTTGTTTATTCTGACTGAAACCGAGCTTTGGCCTAATCTGATAAGAGAAGTTAAGAAACGTGATTCAAAAATTGCCTTAATCAACGGCAGGATGTCCAATAAATCTTTCCCCAATTACAAGCGATTTAAGTTTTTCTTCTCTAAAGTCCTTTTCTTTGTGGATGCCTTCTGTATGCGCAGCCAGCTCGATGCTAAAAGAATAATCTCTTTAGGAGCCCCTCCTCATAAGGTGAACGTGGTGGGAAATATCAAATTCGATTCAATCTTTTTCCAGGAAGAAAATGTGGACAAAAAGCAAGTGGATGCTTTCTCCCAGATAGTCTCGAGAAAAAAGATCATTGTGGCTGGATCTACCCATCCGACTGAAGAGGAGATGATTTTAAGAACTTTCAAAAAACTTATTTTCTCCCACTCGGATTTGATCTTGATAATTGCCCCCCGCCATCTCAACCATCTAAATGAACTGGAAAAAGATCTGACCCAATTTGGATTGAACTCCATAAGAAGAAGTGAATTGAACCAGAACCTTGATCCGCAATGTGAAGTCATAATCCTGGATACTTTGGGTGAGCTGAACCAATTCTATAGCTTGGCAAAGATAGCTTTTGTTGGAGGAAGCCTGGTGCCCAAAGGCGGGCACAATCTTCTGGAGCCGGCAAGATTTTCAGTTCCGGTGTTATTTGGGCCATATGTGGATAATTTTCAAGAGATGGCGGTCTTGCTTAGAACCTCTGGAGGAGGAATCCAGGTCAAGGATGAGACCGAGCTTTATCTGAAAATGGATGAACTCATAATAGATGAGAGCAAGAGAAAAATCCTAGGTCAAAAAGCCAAAGAGGCTATCAGTCAACAAGCAAGTGCCGCAGAGAGGACCGCTCAAATTCTATCCAGGGTATGGTAGCTTGCAGATATTTCTCTTAATATTATCCCAATTCTATTATCTTATAATCAAGATTAGAGATTTCTTTTACACAACTGGGATATTTAAGAGATATAAACTGAACGCTAAGGTTATAAGTGTGGGGAACATAACCTGGGGCGGAACCGGAAAAACAAGCTTCGTATCTTTTCTGGCTAAGAATCTAGTTGAAAACAATTACAAAGTCGCAATCCTCATCCGGGGCTATAAAAGAAAAGAAAAAAAGATGATAACTATAGTTCCCGGCATAAAGGATTTGGATTGGCAAAAAGTTGGGGATGAGGCATATCTTTTAGCCTCACAACTCGACTCCGCGCCTATAATTGTGAACAAGAATAGGGTCGAATCTGGCAAAGAAGCAATAGATAAATACTCTTCTGACTTTCTGGTTTTAGATGATGGGTTTCAACATCAAAAGCTGATGCGGGATTTAGATATAGTTATGATAGATGCTTCTGACCCGTTTGGAAATGGGAAACTCATTCCAGCTGGAAAACTAAGAGAGCCAATTGAGAATATCAAAAGGGCGGATATATTGGTTTTGAATAGGGCTGAGAAGGCAGACAATAATAAGATGGAGCTGATTAACAAACTAAAGGAATATAACTCTACTGCTCCAATTATAGAAACTGAATACATAGTGGAGAAAATATATAATTTGAAAAATGAGGGAAAACCTATCTTGCCCAGCCAGGTTAAAGATAAGAAAATTTTGGGTTTTTGTGGAATCGGCAATGCCCAAAGCTTTAAGCAAACCATCGAGGACTTGGGTGTTAATGTTATGAAGTTTATTCCTTTTCCTGACCATTATACATACAAAGATAAGGATATAAAAGAAATCGAAAGAGAGGCGCTGGACAGGAAAGCAGATTTCATATTAACTACTGAAAAGGATGGGGTTCGTCTGATTTTGTTGCCGTATTCGAAAGTGCCGATTTATATTGTGAAAATGAAACTTGAAATAATTTCTGGCGAAACAAGCTTGTGGGATTTGATATATGGAGAATGAACTCATAAAAACAGATTTTCTGGTAATCGGCTCAGGTATGGCTGGTTTATCCTATGCCTTGAAGGTATCTGGTTTGGGAAGCGTAGCCATTATCACCAAAAAGGGGGAGTGCGAATCAAACACCAATTATGCTCAGGGAGGGATAGCTGCAGTTCTCTCCTCCAACGATTCTTTCCAACTGCATATCGAGGATACCATCAAAGTCGGGATGGAATTATGCAAGGAGGAAGTGGTAGCCAGAGTGGTGGAAGCAGGTCCGGATTGTATTGAGGGGCTAATTGAGCTGGGAGTACATTTCTCCGGCACGAAAGGGAAATTCGACTTGGGCATAGAGGGTGGTCATTCAAAGAAAAGGGTAGTTCACGCCAAAGATTATACTGGAAGAGAAGTTGAAGATAACTTACTTAAAGCAGTTAGGTCCAAACAAAATATAACAGTTTATGAAAATCATTTAGCCATTGATTTGATAACCCAACATCACTTGAAGGGATACAATCCAAAGCCAGATGAGAAAGTGAACTGCTGGGGAGCTTACGTTTTGGACATAAAGTCAAACCGGATCAAAAGATTTCTGGCTAAAACTACCCTTTTAGCTACAGGCGGAGCAGGCAGGGTTTATTTGCATACCACCAATCCATCCATTGCCACCGGGGATGGGGTGGCTATGGCTTATCGTGCAGGAACAAGAGTCGCTAATATGGAGTTCATTCAGTTTCATCCCACCTCGCTTTATCATTCGCAAGCAGAGTCCTTTTTGATATCTGAAGCGGTCAGAGGGGAAGGCGGAAAATTAAAACTGAAATCCGGGCAGACCTTTATGCACAAGTACCATCCCAAAGCCGAACTTGCTCCCCGGGATGTGGTTGCTCGTGCCATTGATACTGAGCTGAAGGCAAGCGGTGATTTCTGTGTTTATCTGGATATCACCCATCTGGATGCAGATTTCATACAGAAGAGATTTCCCAATATTTATAAGCACTGTCACCAGTTGGGATTGGACATAACCAAAGAGCCGATTCCGGTTGTGCCGGCAGCCCACTATATATGCGGAGGAGTAATAACTGATATTCAGGGGAAGAGTGATATTCAAGGGCTTTATGCCTGTGGAGAGGTTGCCTGTACTGGTATGCACGGGGCTAATCGCTTAGCCTCAAATTCTCTTCTGGAGGCAGTGGTCTTTGCCCATTTCGCCGCGGAGAGCTCTAAGGAGGAGTTCAAGAAAGATTTTTCTTTTCCTGAAATTCCCCCCTGGAGCGAAGAGGGGGTCTTTGACCAAAAAGAATGGGTCATCATCTCGCATAACCGCAGTGAAATAGAAAAGGCGATGTGGGACTACGTGGGCATCGTTCGCTCAAATAGCCGTCTGGAAATGGCTAAGTCCCGCATAGATACTCTTCTTAAAGAGATAAACGAGTTTTACAATCTGAATCCGGTAACCTATGATGTCATAGAGCTGAGAAATGTATCGCTGGTAGCTGACCTGATTGTAAGTTCTGCCTTGATGCGAAAGGAAAGCAGGGGGTTACATTACAACTTAGATTATCCACAAATAGACGATACAAATTGGCGCAAAGACACTATATTACAACAGAAGGTTTGGTAATGAAAAGTAAATCTCAAGAAAGAATTCTGATTTTGGATTTCGGCTCGCAATACACTCAACTTATTGCCCGAAGGATAAGGGAGCTTGGGGTCTTCTGCGAGATAGCCCCCTTTAATCAGGATATGTCCTCTTATGGGGACAAAAATTTAAAAGGGGTTGTGCTATCCGGTGGTCCTGCCAGCGTGTTCGATAAGAATGCCCCTTTCTGCAAAAAGGGTATTTTTGAGATGGGGGTGCCGGTTTTGGGCATCTGTTATGGGCTTCAGCTTATTGCTAAAATATTTGAGGGAAAACTCGAAAAGGCGAAAAACAGGGAATATGGCAGGGCGGTTTTAAAGATAGATTATGCGGATATGCTTTTGAAAGATGTAAAGAATAGCAGTGTGGTGTGGATGAGTCATGGGGATAATGTGATTCGAGTTCCAAAGGGATATAAGATCTTGGCTCATACTGAAGATATACCCTATGCGGCCATGGCCAATTTAAAGCAAAGAATCTTCGGCTTGCAATTCCATCCGGAAGTGGCGCATACTCAAGAGGGTAAAAAGATACTGAAGAATTTTCTATTTACTATATGCGGATGTAAAGGAACCTGGACTCCTGCCTCATTCATAAATTCCCAGATAAAAGAGATAAAAAAGAAAGTGGGTAAAGACAAGGTGTTATGTGGTCTGAGCGGAGGGGTAGATTCTTCAGTCTGCGCTGTTCTCATAAACAGAGCTATTGGAAAACAGCTTAATTGCATCTTTGTGAACAACGGTTTATTAAGGGAGGGTGAAGCTGGGGAAGTAGTTGAGACTTTCAAAAAATTGAAAATGAATTTAACTTTCGTGGATGCCAAGGATAAATTTCTCTCCGCCCTGAAGGGAATAACCGACCCAGAAGAAAAGAGAAGAAGGATAGGTAAATTATTTATTCAAGTGTTCGAAGTCCAGGCTAAAAAAATCGGAAAAACAAAATTTTTAGCCCAAGGAACTCTTTACCCGGATGTTATTGAAAGTACCTCTTCTAGAGGACCATCCGCCACCATAAAATCGCACCACAACGTGGGTGGGTTGCCAGCCAAAATGAAACTTAAGCTGATTGAGCCATTAAGGGAGCTTTTTAAGGATGAAGTCAGAGAGATAGGCAGAAAATTAGACCTGCCGGAAAAGATAATAGGAAGGCACCCTTTTCCAGGTCCAGGACTGGCGGTCAGAGTCTTAGGAGAGGTGACTGAAGGAAGATTGAGTATTCTGAGAAAGGCGGACAGGATATTCATACAGAATTTAAAGGAGTCCGGATTTTATAATAGAGTCTGGCAGGCTTTCTGCGTGCTTTTGCCTATCCAAACCGTAGGAGTTATGGGAGACGAGAGAACTTACGAGAATGTAGTTGCCTTAAGGGCGGTAACCAGCTTAGACGGGATGACTGCTGACTGGGCCCGTCTCCCTTATCATTTAGTTGAGAAAATATCCAACCAGATAATAAATCAGGTTAAAGGGGTGAATCGGGTAGCCTACGATGTAAGCTCCAAGCCACCTTCCACCATTGAATGGGAATAAGAACTTGGCCCACCTATGAATGACCAAGCAACTAACTCAAAAATTGACATTGACCTAACCAGCGGAAGCATCACCAAAAACATTTTTAAATTAGCTTGGCCGGTAATGGGTTCGATGCTGATTGAGACCCTGAGAACCATCGCTAATGCTTTCTGGGTGGGGAAATTGGGTGCAGTTGCCTTGGCTGCGGTCATATCCAGCGCCTTTATGATATGGATAATCTATTCCTTTATCTCCACTGTCTCCGTGGGAGTAGTGGCAATGGTATCCCGCTTTGTGGGAGCAAAAGATAAAGAAAGTGCCACGTACGTTTCCCGACAGGCTTATCTTTTCTCCATCTTCAGCTCTTTGACCTTAATGATAACTGGAATTGCTTTAACTCCTTATCTTTTTAGTCTGATGGGAACTGAAGCTCTTGTGACCCAAGCCGGAATAAGGTATTTAAGAATAATCTTTTTGGGTTCGATCTTCTTCTTCCTGATTGATGTTTTCAGCTCGATTTTCAGGGCTTCGGGTGATACCAAAAGACCCTTATGGGTGACGCTTTTCAGTTTGGGCTTCAATATAGTTTTGGACCCTTTCTTGATATTTGGCTGGGGACCGTTTCCTCGTTTGGAGACCAGCGGAGCGGCCATAGCTACGGTTATATCCCAATGCTTAGGGGTTTTAATCTTCTTCTATTTAATCAAAAAGGGGAAGCTCTTATTTAAGTTTTCTCTAAAGCCGGCACTTAAGGTCGATTTCTCAATCATTCGCCGAATTGTGAGAATCGGCATCCCTCCCTCCATCGCTGGAATAGTCTTCAGCATAGTCTATCTCTTCCTCAATAGAATAGTGGCTCATTTTGGAACTGAATCCATCGCCGCTCTGGGAATTGGCAACCGTATGGAGTCCCTTTCTTATCTCAGTTGTTTCGGCTTCTCCATTGCGGCAGCTACTTTGGTGGGACAGAACTTGGGTGCAGGCAAACCGGAAAGGGCTAATAAATCGGCCTGGAGAACGATTTACATCACCACTTTTATCACTGGCTTCATCAGCGTCTTATTTTTGTCTTTCCCCAAAGCCATCTCCTCATTTTTTATCACTGACCCCAAGGTGGTGCCTATCGCCATCAACTATCTTAGGATATTGTCTATCTCTCAAATCTTTATGGCTTGGGAGATAGTGCTGGAAGGTGCTTTTTCCGGAGCAGGAGATACTCTGCCCCCAATGATAGTCTCCCTGCCCGGCTCGATACTGCGCATTCCCATCGCTTATCTTTTAGCTATAACTTTGGGCCTGGGAGTAAATGGAGTTTGGTGGGCTATAACCCTAACCAGTGTAGTTAAGGGGACAGTCTTGGTTTTCTGGTTTAGGCAGGGAAAATGGAAAAAGAGGCAGATTTAAAGGCACAGGGGCTTGACAGCCAGAGGAAATTTGCTTTATTGAAATCATAAATTTCCTTTTTTTCTGCGAGAGAAAGGAAGGGTGGCTGTGCTAAGCAACATAGAAAGAATGACTCTGAAAAACAAGATGGTTGTCTTGCTAAAACCGGATAGCTCCTCTCCTTTGGCAACCATAAATCTTAGAATCAAATCCGGGTTCTTAAACGAGCCGGATGAGCTTACTGGCATATCTCATCTGCTTGAGCATATGCTCTTCAAGAGCACAAAGAAGATGGAGACAGCCCAACTCAAAGAAAAGTTCAGGCATTTAGGTGGAGTCTTCAATGGTGAGACTATGTATGATTACACCATGTACTACTGCACAGTGCCCAAAAATAATCTCAGGGCTGCGCTTGAACTCGAGGCGGATTTGGTCTATAATTCACTTTTTGACCGAGGTGAATTAGAAAAAGAAAAGCAGGTGGTCATTCAGGAAATAAGAAGAAAAGATGATATGCTTTCGATTTTTGCTTGGGAAAAGATGATGGAGAACTCTTTTGTGAGGCACCCTTTTAGAAGATGGAGAATTGGAACAACGGAAAACATAACTGAGATGAAGAGGGAAGATATCTTAAGATTTCATAATGAAAACTATTCCCCCCGCAACACCATTCTGACCATAACCGGTGATTTCGAAAGCGACAAGGTGAGCCATTGGGTTAGAGAATACTTTGAAAAACTGAGACCCCTCCCCCCCAAGAAACTTTCCTTTCCAATTGAGCCGGAGCAAACCAGCTTGAGATACCAAAGCCTGAAGGGGGACTTGAAACAAACTTATCTTAAGATTGGCTTCCATGCTCCTGGAGTATTGGAGGAGGATAATTTTGCTCTGGTTATCCTATCGTATATTTTAGGTCAAGGCAAGAGCTCGAGGCTAAGCCAAATACTTAAAGCCAGACAAGGGCTGGTTAATTCGATTTCCTCTGATTTATATAACTTGAAAGATTTAGGGGTTTATTTCTTTGAAGTTGAATTGGAAGATAAGAATATTCTACCCGTCTTAATTGAGGTCTTCAGACAAATAGAGAAAATCAAGCAGAGCAAGCTTTCTAAGGCGGAACTTGCCCGAGCCAAAAACCTCTGGCGCGCGGATTTCTTATCCAATTTTGAGAGTTTAGCTGGTCAAGCTGATATCCTCTCGCTTTTTGAGCAATACGGGGATTATAGATTAATTCAAAAACTTATGCACAAGATAGAGCAAGTGAGTAAGAAAGATATTCAGAAAGCGGCTAAGAGATATTTGAATTTGGATAAAGCTACTGTTTTGAGATATGCTCCCCAAAAAGATAAAACAGCTCTTGAAAGCTTGAGGAGAAAAATAATTTTGGGGATTAAAGCTAAAGGGCCTGAGTTCAAACCGGTCAAGTCTATATCCTTTAAGAAAATTGGATCTGCACAAAAAGAGGGAAAGTCGCTTAACACTGAATTGCTCAATTATGGCACCTATCTGCTAACCAGGGAGAAGCATACCCTGCCTATGGTTACTGTTGATTTCTATTTCAAGGGAGGGAGAAACGACGAAAACGAGGGCAATTGTGGAATAACTCGACTATGTTTGGAAAACGTCCTCAAAACCAAATCCAAAGGTGAAAGCCTAACCAGTCAGCTCGAAGTCCTGGGCGGGACTTTAAGCACAACCGCTGAGCCAGACTTCTTCGGATACTCCATGGAGATATCGGCTGAAAACTTGGATGGTGCTTTAGGCATAGTTTTTGAAATCTTACAGCATCCGACCTTTGAAAAGAAGATAGCGGATATAGAAAGAAAACTCCTTATCGCAGAGATTGAAAAATCACAGGATGATATGCTGAATTACCCTGTTCACCTTCTGAAAAGAACCATTTTCCCCGGACATCCGTATGCCAAAAGCCTTTGGGGAGATGAAAGGAGTCTCGAGAAAATAACCCTCAAGCAACTTGAAAATTGGCACAAAACCTATTATATTAGGCAAAACTTGGTAATCTCCGCAGTGGGAGATTTTAAAACCGAATGGTTAAAGAAGAAAATAGAATTGGGTCTGAAAAGTTTAGGCAGAGTTAAAATTGAAGAACAAAAAATGATACTAGTACATCAAACCAAAGAGAGAACAAATATTGTTCCACGAAGCAAGAACCAGACTGCCATAGCTTGCGGATTTCTAACCTGTGGCTTTGCGGATGATGACCTCTATCCATTAAAGTTAATCCAGGGCATATTCTCCGGAATGGGAGGAAGGTTATTTACGGAGCTCAGGGAAAAAAGGGGAATGGCTTATGCGGTTTATGCTGCCTGCGACGCCTATAAAAATGGGGGCATCTTTTACGGTTACATAGGCACCTCTCCTCAAAAGGAAAAAATAGTTATTGATTTGCTCAAACAGGAGTTTGAAAAAATTGGAAAGCGTAAAGTTGAAGCGGATGAGCTGGAAAAATCAAAAGCCTACATCAGTGGAGCTTACAATATATCCCTGCAGACCAATTCCGCCTTAGCTCATCAATATGCTAAGAATCATATTTTGGGAAGAGATGCGCACCAGGCAGAGGAGTTTGGTCAAAGGATAGATAAAATAACTTCACGGGAAATTTTGCACATAGCTCGAAAGTATTTCGATTTGAACAATTTTTACTTAGGTATGATAAGGGGAAGAAAATGATGTCAACCGGTTTGGTTTATCATCCAGATTACCTTCTGCACGACACTGGTGCGGGCCATCCTGAAAATAAAGAAAGGTTAATATCCTTAATGCAACACTTAGAGAAAACAGGGGCTCTTTCTCAATTGAAATTGATACAGCCCAACTCTAACTTGGCTCTCGAATGGGTGAAGAAGGTTCACTCTCCAGACTACATTGAGCTGGTGAAGCAAACTTGCGAGAAGGGAAATGGGATGTTGGACCCAGATACTGTGGTTTCTAAGGATTCCTTCAATGTGGCCCTTCTGGCAGTGGAAGGGGTGCTCCAGGGAGTGGAGGAAGTGATGGGAAGTAACCTGAAGAATGTCTTCTGTGCAATTCGCCCCCCAGGTCATCATGCTGAAAAGGAAAGAGGGATGGGATTCTGCATTTTCAATAATTTGGCTATTGCGGCTCAGTACCTGCTCGAAAAACACAAGTTAAATAGAGTGTTGATTGTGGACTGGGATGCCCATCACGGCAATGGAACACAAGAGATATTCTGCTCTGACCCCCGAGTATATTATTTCAGCATACATCAATTTCCCTACTATCCGGGAACTGGAAAGGAAAATGAGGAAGGCGAGAACAAAGGAAAGGGATTCACCTTCAATATGCCTATGGCAGCCGGAAGTGGCGATTTGGAATATGTCGAAGCTTTTGAGAACATTCTTTCCCCCCTGGCTCTGAAATTCTCACCGGAATTCATTCTCATCTCAGCCGGGTTCGATGCTCATCAAGATGACCCTTTAACCGGACTTAAGGTCAGCACTAAAGGGTTCAAAAAGATGACGCAGGTGACAAAGAAACTAGCAGATAGTTGCTGTCAGGGAAGAATAGTCTCGGCATTAGAAGGAGGATATCATTTGAAATCCCTGTGCGACTCAGTGGAGACTCATCTTAGGGTTCTGATGGAAGATTAGATTTATGAAAAGGTTCGCTCGCTTTAAAATAGAGGATAAAGAGCATTACGGGATAGTAGAGGAAAAAATATATCCCCTTGAGGGAAATATATTTTGCCAGTATGAGGTTAGCTCATACGGTTACAACTTGGATGAGGTAAAGCTTCTTCCCCCCTGTCAGCCAACCAAGATAATCCTTGTAGGTCTGAATTACCACGATCACATAAAGGAAAGCTCCTCTGCCAGCCAAGCTCCAGAAGAGCCGGTTATCTTCATGAAACCAACCAGTAGCCTAATCGCCACGGAGGAGAAAATAATTTATCCTCCCGGGGTCAAGAGATTAGACTTCGAAGCTGAGTTAGCTGTAGTCATGAAGGAGAGATGCAAAGATACCTCTGCAGAGCAAGCTGGTAACCATATCTTCGGATATACCTGCTTGAATGACATAACTGCCAGAGACTTGCAAACAAAGGATATTCAATGGACCAGGGCTAAATCCTTCGATACTTTCTGCCCGTTGGGTCCCTTTATCTCGGTTGGCATCGACCCAAGCAACCTGAAAATAGAATCGTACCTTAACGGAAAAGTGCAACAATCCTCCAATACCAATCAGATGATATTCTCAGTGGAGGAGATCGTAAGTTTTGTCTCTAAAGTGATGACTTTATTGCCTGGAGATGTTATCTCCACTGGAACCCCATCTGGGGTCAATTCCCTGATTCCCGAAGATACCATAGAGATAAGAATAGAGCATATAGGCATTTTGAGAAATCACATCATGCCAGCCTAACTATCCTTTCAAAAATATACTGCTTAAATTCAACTTTTCCATCTTCCCGCCGATAAAACAAATGATGTAACCAATTAACCAGGGATGGTATCTTAAACATATGAGTGCTATGTCCAAAGCTCCCAATATATTGGTGGTGGATGATGAAAAATATATCTGCGATATCATAAAGGAGAGTCTCTCCGATTTCGATTACAATGTGCTGGTAACTGATAGTCTACAGAAAGCGATTCAAATAATCGAAAGCCAACCCATAGATTTCCTCTTAACTGACCTGATCTTAGGTGATAAATCGGGTATGGAGGTATTGAACAAAGCCATAGAGCTACACCCGGATGTAGTGGTTGTCTTGATGACTGGCCAGCCCACCATCGAGAATGCGGTCTCAGTACTGAAGCTGGGAGCTTATGATTATCTGATTAAACCTTTCTCCGTGGAAAGACTAAAAGCCATTATCCGACGTGGATTAGAAAGACAACAGCTTTATCGGGAGAACGTTCATCTTAAGGAGATGGTTTCCCTATATCAGATAAGCCAAGCTATGGGCTCAACCGTGGAATTGGATTCTTTATTGAATTTGATATTAGATACGGCGGTGCGTGAATTCGGAGCCAATCTGGGCTCAATTCTCCTCTGGGATGAAAAAGCTAAGAGCTTAAAGCCAAAGGCGTCTCTGGGCACAACTAAAGGGAAATCGAATCAGAGAGATTTGAGCGAGGAGGACCCAATCATCGACTCCATCATAAAAAACGGTCAGCCTCAGATTTTGGATGAAAGTAACATACGCCAAATGCTATCCAGCGAA
>Ga0214474_1000749_pt1 | contig 15549 bp, 24 predicted proteins | sample RVTome_2_FD_187335 | JGI IMG/M metagenome (GOLD analysis project Ga0214474, IMG submission 187335) | Soil microbial communities from uranium-contaminated site in the Upper Colorado River Basin, Wyoming, United States - RVT95D214 HiSeq ...
AGTTGAATGGTCCGTAAAAAAAGGACGCGCGGCTATCTTTGCAGACTGTGGCCTTGGCAAAACGCTTATGGAATTGGTGTGGTGCGAAAATATGGCAATCCATACCGGGAAGCCTGTTTTGTTGCTTACGCCTCTTGCCGTGGCGGCTCAAATGATTTCCGAGGGTGAAAAGTTTGGGATTGAATGTTCAAGGTCAAAAGATGGTAAACCGTCCAGCCGAATAACGATTACCAATTACGAAAAACTACACCTATTTTCGCCGGATGATTTTGGGGCTGTTGCGTGTGATGAAAGCAGCATCCTTAAATCGTTTGATGGCGTTCGTCGTGATGAAATTACGCGATTTATGAAAAAAATGCCATTTCGTTTATTGGCAACAGCAACCGCCGCCCCAAACGATTATATTGAATTGGGTACAAGTTCTGAGGCTCTTGGGTATCTTGGGCATATGGATATGTTGAATAGATTTTTTAAGAACGACCAAAACAATAGTGCCACCAAGAGAATGTATGGCGAGGCTCCAAAATGGCGATTTAAGGGTCATGCTGAGGTTCCGTTTTGGCAATGGGTTACGTCATGGGCGAGGGCTTGCCGTAATCCGTCTGATCTTGGGTTTGATGATGGTAAATTTAATTTGCCAAAATTGATTGAAAACACTCACTTAGTTGATGTCAACAAAGCGCCCGATGGAATGCTGTTCGCACTTCCCGCTGTAAATCTTTTTGAACAGAGGTCTGAGCGGAAACGTACCATAATTGAACGATGCGAAAGGGCGGCTGAATTGGCAACGCACGACAACCCCGCCGTGGTGTGGTGCCATGCGAACGAAGAAGGCGATCTTTTAGAAAAGATGATCCCCGGCGCGGTTCAAGTTTCAGGGAAAGACAACGACGATAAAAAAGAAGAAAAGTTTGAGGCTTTTTCGTCTGGCCAAGCGCGGGTTATGGTCACTAAACCTAAAATCGGGGCATGGGGTTTGAATTGGCAACATGCGTCACGGGTTGTCTATTTCCCGTCCCACTCTTATGAGGCTTATTATCAATCCATTCGCAGATGTTGGCGGTTTGGACAAGAAAATGATGTGACGGTTGATGTTGTCATGACCGAAGGCGAAAGGAAAGTGATGGAGAACTTATCCGCAAAGGCTTTGAAAGCCGGGGAAATGTTCAAAAATCTAGTGCGCGAAATGGACAACGCGCAATCAATTCAAAAGGGACAGATTTTCACAAATCAAGAAAGGATGCCGTTATGGCTGTGATCGACCAAGTTATTACCGACGATTATGCACTTTACAATGGTGACTGTATTGAAGTCATGGGGAAAATGCCGGATGAAAAAATCCATTTGTCGGTTTATTCCCCGCCGTTTGGGGGGCTATATAACTATTCTAGCGATGACCGTGACATGTCGAATAGTGCGAATTATGACGAGTTTTTTGACCATTATCGGTTTTGCGTTCGTGAACTTCACAGAATTACGATTCCGGGGAGAATTACCGCCGTTCATTGCACGGATATACCGACGGATAACAGTGGCAAGGGCCACTTGATTGATTTCCCCGGCGACATAATTCGACTTCACAAGGAATTAGGGTTCGATTTTATTGCCCGTCATACGATTTGGAAAGAACCTCTTTGGGTCCGTAATCGCACCATGACGCACAATCTTGCCCATAAAACAATTGTTGAAGATGCGGCGTATGCTGGTGTTGCCAGTGCTGATTATATGCTGATTTTCCGCAAGCGTGGGAAAAATCCGTTTCCGCTTCAAAATCCAAATGGTTTTTTTGGAAACTACCCAGGTGAAGAACCAATGCCAGCCGAAATTCTAAAATATCGCGGGTGGGAAGGCGACCAGAAAGAGAATAGATACTCACATTGGATTTGGCGACGCCTAGCTTCGAGCGTGTGGGATGATATTAACATGGGCCGCGTTTTGCCTTATCAGGATTGCAAAGAGCCTGATGATGAAAAGCATGTACACCCGCTACAGTTGGACGTTATCGACCGGACCATCATTTTGCGAAGCCTTCCGGGGGAGACTGTTTTCACACCATTTATGGGGGTTGGGTCTGAAGTTTATGGCGCTGTTTGCCAAGGACGAAAAGGCATGGGGGTAGAACTGAAAAAAAGCTATTTTCGGCAATCAATCAAAAACCTTGAACTTGCAAAATTGCCAGAGGTGGCAAATCAATTGGCGATTGAATTCAAATGACCCAAACCACAACGCAAAGCGCAATCGAGACAACGCTAAACATCGGATCAGGCATGATTGTGGCGTGGTGCCTGACATACTTTGTCTTACCTCTGGCCTGGGGGCTTGAACCGTCCAAGGGCGCGGCGCTGGAAATCACGGCGCTTTACACGGCTGTTTCATGGGTACGGTCTTTTGCATGGCGGCGGCTTTTTAGCAGGGGGCTATGGCAATGACTGCAAACAAGCACTCACATAAATGCGCCGTTAATCGGCTTAAGGTGAGGGATGCTATCGTGCGGTTTATGGCGGCTGAGGGTGGACGATCACCGACATCCCGTGAAATTGCTATGGATACAGGGTTGAGTTTTAAGGTAGCCATGAATCATATGAATTATATTGCAAAGAAAGGATGGATTGAGGGGTTTTTTGTACTTCCATCCGGTATTCATGCCCAAAAAACAACAATCATGGACGAAAAATGGGGGGAATGATGAATAACAAAAACCCGACGATTACCGCAATTCAAGACGCCGTTTCCGCCGAATGGAATATCCCGGTTATTGACATAATGGGACAAGAACGGTTTGCGCCGATTGTCCGGGCGCGGCATGTGTGTTTTCTGTTTGTTCGGTCTTTAACGTCTTTAAGCTTAACAGAAATTGGGGAAATTTTCAACCGCGACCATACCTCAATCATGCATGGGATAGGTGCAATAGAGCGGGCTTATGCGCTAGACCCTATATTGCGTGATAGGGTTGCCAGGGTTGCTGAGGCGCTTAATTCAACCGCTACGTTTGAGGCGCGGTATGAGATTGATGAAGCGCGGCGTAGGGCAAACTCGATTACATCCGCATTTCAAAAAGCTATTCTAACAATGGCGACGGAACGGCCACTTGATTTTTTGGCGCGGGTATCGGCTGCATTTGGTGAGGTTGGAGAATGAAATACTTCCAGCCCCCAAACCCAAACAAATATTACAAGCTGCACGATATGATTGTTTCCATCCGAAAGCGTGGCGTTAAAATCGAGCGCGGCCCGGACGGCACGCACAAGGTACGCAACCGGATAATGACAACGCCGGAATTGCGGGCATGGGCAAAGGCTGAGGTGCGCGTTAAAAATCGGCTTTACCCTTGACGCTTTCCGGCCTATAATACTGCCCGGATGCCTTTGCGGTTGCAAGCGCTTGGCGTCCTAGGGCGGGCGGCGAAGGTGGACTAGAAGCCATCCTCAGCCCCCGCCCACCCTATGCCCTTCAAGGGGCGGCTTCTAGAGGATTTAATACGACGCATGGCACAATTTCCATCATTGCCCCTTTGGACGGATGCTAGATCAATGCGCAATAATTTAGCGCGTGATGGCTGGGTCACTCCTGACACATATGACAATTGCTTTAACCCGGTAATAGACGGCCCGTCTGTTTATTTATTTTTGCTTTATCCAAGATGGGATTTTGGCTCCGCTTTGGTGGCCTATGTTGGCATGTCCACCCAATTATCAAAAAGGCTTGAAGGCCATCCAATATTAACAGAACTAAATAAATTAGATTGCTGGTATATGCGATGGTTTAAGCCAACAAGCAAACATACTCTGCGAGTTATAGAAAGAAAATATATTCATAAATTTGATCCCCCGTGGAATATTATTGGGCGTAAAAGGGGGATAAATAATGTCTGAAAAAATCCGTTACGTCGATTTTTCTCCAGCGGAATTTAATGATGGGATAACAGGCGAAAATCTTGGCGTTGAAGGCGTTGGGGTGTATTGGATCGCATGTTCAATCATGTACGCCAAGGGGACTGATTTTGTTGATGAGGCGTGGCTTGTTGGTAAGATAAAGGCCATGACAGGGAGCCATGCAAAAACCATAAAAACGTGCATTGATCGCCTTATTTCCAGCGATAAAATGGTGCGAAAAGGCGCTGAAATATCCGCTAAAAGGGTCCAGAAAGAGCTTGAAAAGGCTCTGAAACGTGTGCAAAACGCTCGTGAAAATGGTGCAAAAAGTGGGGGCAGACCTATAAAAAACAATCGCTTAGAAAACCAACAAGGTTTACAAACTGAAAAGCTAACCACCAACCACCAACCACCAACCACCATTATAGATAGTTCTAAAGAACTATCTTGTGAGTTTGATATTTTCTGGAATTTGTACCCAAACAAAAAATCTAAACCGAACGCATTGAAGGCCTACATGAAAGCGATCAAGAAAGGCGTACCCCATGAAACAATTATCCGAGGTCTTGGACAGCATGCCGACTATTGGCGGGCCAGTGGAACCGAACGGCAATTCATCCCCCACCCCGCAACATGGCTTAACGGTGAGCGATGGAACGACGACCTCGGCCAAGCTGGCGGCAATGGACCCGCGCACGGTGGCAGGGGCGCTCAAGAGCAAGTTGGCGGTGTGCTTGGGGCCGGATTACGGTTGCTTAAACGCGAACGCGCGGCGGGACGGTGATTTCAACATCATCGGCTATGACGCGATCCCATTGGACGGCGCGAAAGCAGACGCGGCCTATGTGATTTTGGTAAACGCGACTGCCCCGGCCCTCAGCGAAATGCTTGTCCCAGCGTTGGTTAAGGCCAGGATGATGTGCAAGCGCCGGGCGGAGGATACCTACAGCGAGGAGGCTTTACAGGCTGCTTACCTAGAGATTTTCCAGCAATGGCCGGGGGACGTGGCGATGAAAGTGATTAGCGGCATTCCCCGGCTTGAAGGCGGTTGGTGGCCTTGTGCAAACGCCGTGGAGCAGGAATTGAAATTTACCGCCAACGGTCGGCTTGAACTTCGGAAGGCGCTTGAAATCGCCCGTCACCGCCCAAGGGAATGTCAAGAATAAAAAAATAAATTATTTTTGTTTTTGTGCATTTTGGTGTTGACAGGTAGGGCACATCGAAACAAACACAAACCGGGAGACACCATCATGGCAAACTTTGATACAACGGCAACCTTCACCAAATTGAATGACGGCTCTTGGGGTCTGCGCGTTAAAGGTGTTGCCCACCACGGTGACTATGTTGTTGTCACAAAGAAAAACGGCGAAAGCACCATGAAACAAATCAAAACCGTTCTTTGGGCCGATGGCATTAATGCCGACCGCGTTTCGCTCTGCACGATTGCAGCCTAATTTAATCCAACAAAGGGGAATAAAAATGGACCGTCAACAAATTAAATCAGCTCTAACGCTGGAACTTCGCGAATTGATGCAGGGAAACGACTACAACGCGTTATACGCGGCAGCGTATTGGCTGGAAAAAAACCATATCGGTGAAGCAAAAAAGACCATCGCGGGAATGGTTGGATCAATTTGCGCCGGGGCTGAAAAAACAGTTCATGAAAAAATCCGCGCCGATTTTATGGCAGCCTTAAAATGCGCCGCCGCGTCATGACGCCCGTTGAGTTGCAATCCGCAATGGCAAAGCTTGGCATTAGCTCCCGAGCGCTGGCGACGGCGCTTGGGATGTCCGCCACCTCTGGGCGCACCGTGCGGCGCTGGAAAAGTGGTGAAAGTAAGATACCGCACCTTGTTGGCTTGGCCGTAAAGGCAATGGTTGACGCCAAAACAGGCCAAGGCATAGGCAAGTAGGGATAAGACGCTACCCCCAGGACCAAAAACCGCCCCAAGGCGCTGTGTGGGGCTTTAAAACGGATTTAGGAGATACGGAAAATGAGCGGCTTGATAGCGAGGCGAGTTAACGACGGTAAGTTTTTTGAGCGGTTTGATGCTGGACGCCATGTGTGGACGGATAACAAACACGCCGCGAAGATTGTTGATGAAATCAGCGATAAAACACAAGAATGGATTGGGGTACAAAAATGACTGACGCTGATATTGAGGCTGTAGCGCGGGCGATTTTCGCGGCTGATATGCCGCCGGGCACAAACCCGGACGCGCAATATCCAAAGGGGTTTGATAGTCCTTACGAAACAGTTTCAGCTTGGGGTGTGTATGAAAAGGCTGCCATACTAGCTATCATCGCCTATGAGGGTAATCTCGCCCAGCGCGGCCTTGTGGTAGTGCCAAGGGAGCCGACAGACGGGATGATCGAGGTAGGTACAGACACATTGTGGCATGAACCATCACACCCTGGAGTTGTTTACTGCGCCATGATCGAAACCGCTATTATAGAAAAGCTGAATAATCTGAAATAAGCCGGGGCGTTAATTCAGAAAGGTAGGCCAACCCTGAAATATAAATCTTTGCGTTTGTGCAAAATAGTTATTGACGGCACAAAACCAAAGGGGCATTATGGGGCATCGAAACAAAACAGAGGGAATGAGAAAATGGCCTAACCGGGCGAAGTGGACGCTTTGAACGACTGCCCGCCGATACTAACAAGGGAACGAAGATGGACTACATCGAAAAAGGCGACATAATCCAGTGCATGAACGGCCATGATCTTTATGAGGTCATGTACAAGCCAAGCTATCCGTCTGTTTGTATGCCGGATATGTTTAGGCCCGTTATGGAAGGCGTTAAATTCCCTGAAATTGGGAGCGAGTTTATTGATTGTCCGAAGTGTGGTGAACCTTTCTATGTGATTGTACATGGTATCATTGAAGAAGGCGAAACAGAGAAGCCAAGCGGGCTTTTTGTTAATGTAAAGGGAAAAGGCCTAGTGGGGGCAGAATGAGCAATACAACACACATTGAAGACCATGAGCCAACGCTTGATGAAATGCACCAAGCGGAAGTATTCATGCGCGTCCTGATTAAACAGGGGCACAACGTCTACCAAATCAGCAACATCATGTCTCACATGGGAAAGCTATTTGTGGAACACGCCAACGAGATCGTGGGTAAATCAAACATTGGGGCGGTAAATGGCGAAGCTACCCACTAAGCCCACTAAGCCCAAGAAGCCCAAGAAAGAGCCAACCGCAAAGGTTTCTGGAAAGCATTACACATACACCGATGAAGTGGCAGACCGCATATGCTCTAGGATTGCCAACGGAGAAAGCCTTAAGCGTATTTGTACCGATGCAGATATGCCAAGCACTCAAACAGTGTTTACATGGCTTAGGACGCAAGACGGTTTCCTTGATAAATACATGCGCGCGCGGGACGAACAGGCTGAGTTTTACGCCGATGAAATCACAGAGATTGCAGACACTTGCGAAGACCCGGCCAAGGCGCGGGTGCAGATTGACGCTAGGAAGTGGATCGCGGCGAAGCTAAAGCCTAAGAAATTTGGGGAAAAGGTTGTGCAAGAGATAACCGGGGCGGATGGTGCGCCTATTTTGTGGGGTGTTCCGGCTAAAAACACCAAAGAGTAGCAATTATGGGGTCTAGGCCCGGTATTTTTGGCACTTTGTGAAACCGTATGCACGTTTAGGTAGGTGATATGAAAGAAATAACAGGATTTTTGACAATTGACCGCTTCCCCACCGATTGGATTGTGAGGGTTGAGTTTATGATGCCAGAAATGGGGCTAGGCTTGGACTTTAATACCGACGCCGATGGGAAAATTGATGCTCACATTCTTGCCCTTGGGCTTAGGCAGTTTGCGGGACAGATAGAGGAAAAGCTTAGGTAGGCAAAATGGCAAAAGAGCCGTATATTGTGGGCCGTGCATCCCCTGATATTTTTGGGGATATGATGCGCCCAAGCCAATACAAGGCGCTGTATGGCGGGCGGGGAAGCGGCAAGAGCCAATTCTTTGCAGAGGCCTTAATCGCCAACGCGGCAATCAATAAGGGCTTGCGTGCAGTTTGTGTGCGTGAGGTGCAAAAGAGCCTTAAGGATAGCGCAAAGCTATTGCTTGAGGATAAAATCAGGGAAATGGGCAAACAGCATTTATTTGACATTCAGAATGATTTGATTAAAACGCCCGGTGGCGGGGTTATCATCTTTCAAGGCATGAAAGACCATACGGCGGAAAGCATTAAATCTCTCGAAGGCTTTATGATTTGTTGGGTTGAGGAAGCCCAGACAATTTCCAAGAAATCGCTTGAATTACTTGATCCGACGATCCGCGCCCCAGGTTCGGAACTGTGGTTTAGCTGGAATCCTCGGAGCAAGTCAGACCCTGTTGATACGTTTTTCCGTGGTCCTATGCCCCCCGAAAACGCCATTATCCGCCAGATAAATTACAGCGATAATCTTCTATTCCCGCAAGAATTGGAACAGAAGCGGGCGCACCAAAAGAAGGCCAGCCCGGACCGATACGCGCACGTATGGCTTGGCGCTTATGAACCGGAGGCATTGGGCGCGATTTGGACGCGGCAGATTATTGAGGATAACCGCTTACCCGAACACCCTGAGCTTGACCGTATTGTGATCGGCGTTGATCCGGCTGTAACCGATACGGACGTTAGCGACATGCACGGCATTTCCGTTTGTGCTCTTGGTGCGGATGGTCATGGTTATGTCTTGGAGGACGCCAGCTTGCGCGGTTCCCCGCATCAATGGGCAAACCGTGCGCTTGCGATGTACGACAAATACGAAGCCGACGCCATTGTGATTGAAGTTAACCAAGGCGGCGATATGGTGCGTCATACGATTGAAAGCACTGGCCGGGGGGCGCGTATCATCGAAGTCAGGGCGACACGCGGTAAACACGTCCGCGCAGAGCCTATCAGTGCGTTGTATTCAACGGGGCGCATTCATCACGTCGGAACCTTCCCCGATATGGAGGATCAGCTTGTAAAATTTACCCCGCATGGCTATGATGGCAAGGATAGCCCTGACCGTGCAGAGGCTATGATTTGGTGCATGACGGAGCTATTCCCGCGCATCACTACGGCCAAGAGCGAGCCGGAGGAACATTTCAGCACACATAGGGGAGATGGTGGATGGATGAGTTGACGGAAGACGATTACCCAAAGGGCGCGGCTATCGTGTGTGGGTTTTGCGGTATGGTCGCATACCAGTTTGCCCGCGATATTAAAGCCGGGTCAATGTCTAAATCTGGGGATATTTTGCCCGTTGACCCACGTCAAGATGATTTGGCAGACGGCGATCTAATGCCAAGGTGCGCGGAATGTGGCGAGGTTATTTTCCACCCGGATGGGCATGGCAGCATGACGGTTGACATTTTAGCCCCCGGAGATTGGGAAAATACAGGGGATAAATACGTGAATGCAGTTCACGCGTCATTCAGGCGGGCAATTGAAAAGCAATTGCCAGCCTTTAGGCAGAAATAGTGGGGATGATTGATGGCTGAACCAACGCAAGACCGAGACTTTATTAAGGAAGCCATGGCATTGCTTTCTGAAAATTTAATCATGTCCCCAAAACTTATAACGGGTTCACAAGATGGTGATGATGAATATTTGAGCGAGCTGTCGGAGTTGGAACACAAGCTCCACATGGCGCGTTATGCCTTCCACATGGTGAAACTAACGCGCTACGCTGAAATGGTGCAATCTGGCCTTATGCCAATGGCAGAGGGCGCAGAGCATTATCGGCGCTCGATGGAGAACTACGACAAGCTGATAGCGGAAGATGGCGACGGCCATTTAACGGAAGCGGATCAGGCCAGCATGGATAAGGGGTTTGTGTTTTGACCTCTTGCGCCTTAACCTGAAACGGGTTAACATTGCCTCGCGCCGCCTTAGCTGCAATGTAGAGCGCCGGACCTGTAATCCGGGGGTTGTGGGTTCAAGTCCTACAGGTGGCACCAAATATACCAGCGTCGGATGACGCCGGAAACTCCTTTGATGGATTTTGCCCATGCCTGATGACGTTATCAAGGAAGCCCTTGAACAGTTTGAAACAAGCCAGGATGGAAGCGCGTTCAACCGCGAGGCCTATTACGACGATATTAAGTTCGCACGCATGGGGCTTCAATGGCCGGATGATATCGCGGAACAGCGTAAGCAAGAGGGCAAGCCATGCCTGACAATCAACAAGCTGAAACCCCTGATTTTTTCGGTTGTCAATGAAGCGCGGCAAAATAAGCCCGCGATCAAGGTCTCCCCGGTTGATAGCGGTGCCGACGAAGACACGGCTGAAATCATCGGCGGGTTAATCCGAAACATCGAGCGCCAGAGCAACGCGGCAACGGCATACGATACCGCGATTGATTGCGCCGTAAGCGGCGGATTTGGGTTTTTCCGGGCTGAAATCGACTATGCGCACGACGAAACCTTTGAGCTAGAGGCTCGTATCCGGCGCATCCCTAACCCGCTTTCGGTCCATTGGGACACGTCGAGCGCGGCATTCGACGCCAGCGATTGGGATTTTTGTTTCGTCTCCGATATGCTATCCGATGATGAATACAAGGCGCGTTACCCCAAGGCGTCTATGGTCCCGTTTGATGGCGGCCCACATGGCGATAACGCCGAATTGTGGATGGATGATGACCGTATCCGGGTAGCTGAATGGTTCCAGCGCGTCAAGAAGCAGACGAAGCTGTTACAAATCGCAATACCAAATCCCCAAACCGGAGAGAATGATCTAAAATCGGTCCGAGAGGACGACCTCCCCGTTGCGGCTAAACGCTTCTTTGAAGCGGGCATGATTTCAACGGAAGGCATGAAAGAAAAGGACATGATCGACGGCTTCTTGGCCGTATCAGGTGTTCAAATCATGCGGGAGCGCATGGTAGATGGTTACGACGTAAAGCGCCGGATCATCAACGGCATGGAGATTTTGGAGGAAGACCTATGGCCGGGGCAGTCCATCCCCATTTGTCCTGTATGGGGCGAGGAAGTGTTTTTAGACGGTAAGCGTCATTTCCGTTCCATGATTAGGGACGCCAAAGACGTTCAGATGATGTTCAATTTTTGGCGTAGTGCAAGTACCGAAATGGTAGCACTTGCACCTAAAGCGCCGTGGGTTGGGCCTCAAGGCTTTGTCCCCAAGGGGCATGAGGCCAAATGGGCAAGCGCCAACACGCGCAACATTGCCTATCTTGAATATGCGGGGAATGTACCGCCAAGTCGCACTCCCCCGGCTGGCGTGCCTTCTGGTATCGTGCAAGAGGCCACAATGGCCGCGCAAGATATGCAGGACATTACCGGGATTTTCAATTCTGCCATTGGCAAGCGGTCGAACGAAACCAGCGGCAAGGCGATTATGGCGCGGGAACGTCAAGGCGACGTGGCAAACTTCCATTTAGTCGATAACCTCAATAAGGCGATCGCCTACATGGGCAAGGTGTTGGTCGAAATCATCCCCGCCGTTTACAGCCCGAAAGAGACAATCCGCATCTTGGGAGAAGATCAAACCGCCAAGGTGATTAAGCTGACGCAAGAGGATGGCGGCGCTAATCAGGAAGGCGTCAACGGTCAGGATCGGCTTTATAACCTATCCATTGGCAAGTATGACGTTGACGTAAAGACCGGGCCTAGCTTTGCGACACAGCGTGAGGAAACGCGGGAAACCCTAATTGAGATTATGCGACAGGTTCCCGATGCCGCGGCTTTTGTTGGTGACGTGCTGCTTGACCATATGGACTTTGTTGGAGCCGATAAGGTGGCGAAGCGGCTTAAGGCGTTGTTGCCGCCCGAAGTTCGCAAGGCTGAGGAGGAAGCCGAAAACGGCCAAGACCCTGAGAAGGCCGCGCTTATGCAGCAAAATCAGGCGTTGCAGCAACAAATGCAACAGGCCCAACAGGCGGTTATGCAAGAGATCGAGCGTATTAAGGCAGAGAATGAGGCATTGAAACGGTCTAACCAAGCCGATATGGCGCGGGTGCAATTGGACGGTCAAAAGGCTCAATCCGACGCGGCATTTAAGGAAAAGGAACTCGCCCTGAAAGCCCGTGAATTGTCCCTGAAAGAGGCGGAAGCGATAGCCAATGCCCAGCCCGAAGATCAAGCGGCGCAATGGGCATATGAAAGCGCCAAGGAACTTGAGCGCATGGCATTCGACGCGGCAGAAGCGGAAAAGAACCGCCAATTTGAACTAACCAAGATGGCAATGCAGCAACAGCACGAAATGAACATGGCGGAAAAGGCGGCGGATGAAGCAGAGGAATTGGCGACGGAATACGTGCCGGGCGGCATGGGTAACAACGGCGGCGAAAGCCCCATGATGGAAGCAGGCGATTAAATGCCAAGCCCCGTAGAAATACAAATGGACGGTATCACAATGCGGGGGAAATTTCCCATCCCCACGCTTGATGTATCGCACAAGCGCCTGCATGAGGGTACGCTATTCACGACGACTAAGCTATTCTCCGGCGCTGGCGTTATTGCCAACGATGCGTCGGTAAATTTCCTGATAAGTGTCGGCGCGGCTTATTCGCCCCATTTCATTGTTGACATGGCGGCGGGCGGTGACTTCACCTCACAGTTTTTCGAGGGGTCAACGGTTAGCGCAAATGGAACTGAATTGAGCCTGTTCAACAGATTTAGGCCTTCGTCAAATACAACCGATACCGATATTTTCTACGCCCCCACGGTCACGGGCGACGGCACAGGGCTACAGACTTCATTCCTCCCCGGCGGAAGGGCTGGTCAAGCCGTAGGTGGGCAAGACGGCGGCTTTGATCTTGAAATGGTTTTGAGCAAGTCAACACTGTATCTTTACCGCGCCACGAACATTTCAGGCCAGGCAAAGGCCGCTAATTTCGCGTTCCACTTCTACGAGAATAGGGGCAATTAATCATGTCATTTGGCGGTATGAGTGGAATGGCTTCCCGTGGATTGGGCGGGTCCAGAGCAATTGGTCGCAGCCAACGCGAGGGTGGCGGCGGGTATAGCAAGTCCGACGATGAACGGCAAAGTAAACTGCGTGCCCTGGAGGCTCAGGCTAACCAGAAAATAGCAAATCAGCGTGATGAGGCATCAGACGCATATTCGGTTGGCGTTGGCTCAGGCGGGTACAACCCGCAGTCTGGCCTTCAGAGGGTCGCATCAGCGTTTAACCCTTTTGGCTCGTTTTCCACAAACCCGAACACCGGGGCCACGACGCACGGCTTTGCCTCGCCTACGCGCATGGCATCTTCGCTGCTTGGTGGAATGCTGTTCGGTCCCGGCGGAGGTATATTACTTAGCAAGGGCGTCCATGAACTCGGGCAGGCCATGAACAACTCTCCCACAGCGGTAGGACAGAGACTTGCGGGGCAGAACGCATCAAGCCCTAGCGGCATGATTGGCCAGATGCTTTCGCAAAGACAGCAACAGCAAGGTCGAGCGCCTCAGATGATGGAGCGGCGCGGCGGTGGTGATAGCCCCCAATACCCGCCCCGGCTTACATGGGGTGCATGAATGGGCGATATTTCATCCCGCATTGTTGGCAAGCCATTACAGCCTACAAATAGGTTGGCTAAATTGCTATCTGAAACCGTGCATGATGTTTACGGTATGTCGCCTAATGCGGATCGGTTGAGCCTTTTGCCCGCGCCGGATGTTGCGCCCGGCGGTGGCCCTAACTGGTCAAGCTGGACGGCCCCGCAATGGCTTTATGACGCTGCAAAGGCAACCGTCATGCCCGGCCATGTGGCACAGGGCGGCGCGTACACTCCCGAAGATGTAACCGATATGGCAATGACGCTAGGCGCGGCTGCTGCACCCGTTGGGATGGCAACGGTTCCTGGTGGGGCATTGGGCATGGGATTTTCTCCGAAAGCTACTCAATCTCAGATTAAAAAATATGCTGAAAAATTGGGTTTAAATGTATCTGAGGACGCGTCAAATCAATCATCGTCTAGGTATTTGAATATTGGCGCGGAACCGCCAGACTGGACTTATGAGCCAAATGTTGTTTTTAAGGGTGGAGAATATATAGACCCTACAGGGCGTATTTGGAAAGAGCCTGACCCAGTTAAGGTGAGAATTGCAACACATGACCTTCCAAGCAGATACTATGAACCCAACACCATTGATATAGGTCCGCATGGAAGCGGGCATGCAAAATGGAAAGAAAGCCCACTGTTTGAAAAACTAAATAATATGGCAAAAGGATATAAGCCATAATACCAGAATTGACAAGTTAACCTAATATCGGTTAATATATAACCCGGCGCGTTGTGAAACGCCCCACCATCTCTAAGGAGAATAAACAGTGAGTGACATGAATCCCGACGTAGCTCTGCCTGAGAGCGTTGTAGATTTACCTTCCGACAATCATTCTCCCGACGCGGCGCAAGACGATGGCAACCCATCCGACAGCGCCGCCGAAGGCATTGATTTAGACGAACCTGTTTCGTTAGACGACCTAGAAGCCCAAGACGATCAAGACGGCAACCCCGAAGATGAAGACGATGGCGAAGGCGAAGAAGAGCCGGAAGTTATCGAGTTCGATTTTGGCGGCAACAAATATGTCGTTAAAGCATCCGATATCACGCCAGAAGCGGCTGAGGGGGTGCAGAAGTTCGCCAAAGACATTTGGGCCGACTTTACGAAGAAGTCACAAGTTAATGCAGACCAAGCCAGGGTTCTAAAAGAGAGGATGGAAGTTCTCGAAAAGATTGAAACGCTTGGCGGCGAAGCATTGAACGCCTTCACCCGAGGCAAAAGCATCAAAGCAGAAATTGAGCAACTTTCGACAGTAAATCTTCAACAGCTGTGGCAATCCGAACCGGATCGGGCACGGCAGATTTCAGATTTGCTATCCGCAAAGCAGGCTGAATTGCAAGGCATCATCCAAACGGTGGAACAGTACGAAGGCCAGATTACGCATGAGCGACAAGCAGAGCTTGAGCGCCGGGCGCAAGAAGGCACGCAACTATTGGACCGCAAGTTTAAGGGTTTCTCGAAGGAGATTGCCCCCAAACTTGAGCGTTATGTACAAGAAAACGGTATTTCGGCACATGAGGCGTCCCAATGGTCGCTCTCGCCCGTTATTGCTGAGTTCGCGTACAAGGCGATGCTTTACGACCAGATGCGCGTGGCTGGAAAGCCGAAAGCAGCGCCCAAAGCTACTTCAAATCCTGTGAAAGCCATGAAAAACGGGGGCGGCGCAAAAGGCGGCGGCTCCAACATGAGTTTTGAGGAAGTGAAAAAGGCAATGGGCATCCGATAAGCTCAAATCTGAAAGGGTGTCAAAATGACAACCAATGTGACTTTGACCGCCGACATTATCGCCAAGATGGCGGTCGCGCAGGTCGAAAATAACCTTGTGATGGCGAAAAAGGTTTATCGCGGTTACGAGGAGGAATTCTCGAAAAACATCAACGGCTATACCGTAGGCGAAACCATCTCGGTCCGCCGTCCGATGGATTTCACCGTGCGTGATGGCAATGTTGCCAATGCCCAGGACATTACCGAGGGCAAGTTCTCGATGACGATCAACAAGGAAAAGGGCATTGATTTTGCGATTACTGCCCGCGACCGTGCGTTGAACATCAAAGAGTTTGACGAACGTGTGATTAAGCCCGCTGCGATCCAGCTTGCAAACCAAGTCGATACGGATTTGATGGCCCTGTATAAGGACATTCCGAACTGGGTTGGTACGGCA
>Ga0214474_1000751_pt1 | contig 15525 bp, 13 predicted proteins | sample RVTome_2_FD_187335 | JGI IMG/M metagenome (GOLD analysis project Ga0214474, IMG submission 187335) | Soil microbial communities from uranium-contaminated site in the Upper Colorado River Basin, Wyoming, United States - RVT95D214 HiSeq ...
ATGAAACAAAAAAGTAGACTTTTATGTTTGTTGGGAGCCATGACAATTCTCATTTCTCTTTTTGCTCCTTCGGAGGGTTTAACCGCTGGTAAACCGTCCGTCACCATCCACAATATCATCGACCTCACCGGAGCCTATGCTCCTATTTCGATTCCTTCTGAAAAGGGGGGGAAAGATTATATGGCGTGGATTGCTGAAAAGGGAGGACTCGATATCGACGGAGATGGGAAGGGGGATGTAGAAGTAAAATATACATGGGCTGAATTTGGGAATGTCGATGCACGGTTCATGTCCGCTTACAAAAGATTCAGGATGGGAACACCCAAACCCACCATCATTGAGATGTGGTCTTCTCCGAACCAGGAGATGATGAAACCCATTCTCGAACGAGATGGTATCGTATGTTATGGGATCGGTTTTAGTGACCCACAACTCTATCCGCCCGCATGGAACTATATGGACTGTTGGAGTTATGGTGAGTCGGCAGCAGGGGCGATCGAATATTATATCGATAATATCTGGCCAAAGAAGGGCACCGGAACAAAGGCCAAAGTAGCCCATTTAACCTGGGATACAGCCTACGGTCGAGCGGCGAACGAGCCAACCAAAAGACACGGAGAAAAAACAGGAAAGTACGAAGTCATTTTGGAACGATTCTGCACCATGATGCCGACCGACCCAGAGATCATGGGATTCCTGTCTGATTTTGAGAAACAAGGGGTGGACATCATCTGGTCCAATTCCATTGTGCAAACCCCAGCCGTTATTATGAAAGGTATCCATAAATTGGGTCTGGCAGGCAAAATGGTTCATATGGCCAACCTTTGGGCACCAGCCGATCAACTACTGAATATCGTCGGCCCTGGATCAGCAGAAGGTTATATGTGTCCCCAACCCGTTTTTGTACCGGCCGCTGATCCGAATGAACCGGGTGTCAAATTTGCCAAGATGCTGAATGACAAATATCGCAAAGATCCAGCCATGCCCAATATCCAATATATGCGCGGAGTCCGGATGAAAGCCAATATGCTGGAGGGCGTGCGACGGGCTGTCATAGGAATTATGAAACGGGATAAAGTCGATTTGGCCGCCGCTTGTTCAAAGATCACCGGGAAGGACGTGAAAGAGTTGGGTATGCAGACCTTGGCCGGTTACACGGCTAATGATACAACGGTTAAATTTCAAAGTGCACCCGCAGGTAAGGATGACCGACGCCTGGCAAACCATGACCGTCTCATTGGTGTGAAGGGTGGAAAATTGGTTGCCCTTTCTCCATGGTACAAGGTGCCCCGCCTTGTTCCGGATGATATGATTAAACAGGGCCTGTTTAAAGACGAGAAGATCAACATTCATTACGAACTGGTGAAATAACTAAGGAAAAGGGGTTTGGCGGGTAGGGCGACTTAAGTCACCCTTAAAATGGGAGGCTTGAGTCTACCCTACCTTTCCATCACTTTTCCGACGAGAGGACCCATCATGTTGGAATTGAAAAATGTTGAGGTGAAGTATCTCAATACCATACTGGTATTGAAAGGAGTCAACATCCAACTTGAAACAGGTGGGTTTGCCTGTATTTTAGGGGCTAACGGTGCCGGCAAGACGACAACCCTGAAGGCCATCTCGGGACTGCTCCGAACCGAGGAGGGGGAGGTCACGGATGGGGGGGTTTATTATGAAGGGAAACCCATCCATAAATTTTATCCTGAAGATATTGCCAGAATGGGAATCCTTCAAGTCATGGAGGGAAGGCGTTTAGCAGAACACCTTACCGTCGAAGAAAATCTACGGGCAGGGGGACTCATCATCCCAAAATCCGCAACAAGCTCCAAAAAAGATTTGGAAATGGTTTATGGCTATTTCCCGAGGCTCGTGGGGATAAAAGATAACACTGCGGGTTATTGCTCCGGAGGGGAGCAGCAGATGATCGCCATGGGCCGCTGCCTGATGGGACATCCTAAAATTATGCTCCTCGACGAACCTTCCATGGGCTTGTCTCCTTTGCTGGTCAGGGAAATTGCTGATATTGCAAAGAGGATCAATGTGGAAACAAGGGTATCCATCCTCCTGGTTGAGCAAAATGCTCATATTGCCTTAGAATTGGCAGAGTATGGCTATGTGATGGAAAACGGCAGGATTGTATTAGATGGTCCGGCTGATAAATTGAGAAACAATGAGGATGTTAAAGAATTTTATCTCGGATTTACTGGGATGGGCCAGAAGCGGAGTTATCGAGACGTAAAACATTATAAACGTCGGAAAAGGTGGTTAGGATAGGAGATGTGAGAAAGTTAAGGTTCTGATAATCAAATGAGTCAAATTTCGGGTGAGCTTTTTTCATCCTGATTTAATCCATTCTTAGTTAATATCAAAAACTAAATGAACTAACCTCCCTAATCACTCCCACTCTTTGGATAAAAGGGGGGAGGAATTGGGGAGATGACTCATGAAGACAAATAATATGCCCAAACAAGATGTGATGGAACGCAGTAGAGGTTTCTTTAAGAAGAATCTAGAAACCATGCCCCACGCAAAACGTCTCGAATATCTGAATCAAAAACTGAGAGGAATTACACAATATGCTTATAAAAATTCTGTAGCTTTTAAGAACAAAATGGATTCCGTTGGATTCGAACCAAAGGATATCCACACCATTAAAGATTTAGAAAAAATCCCCATCACTAAAAAAGCCGAATTAGTTGAGCTCCAGAAAAAACATCCCCCTTTTGGCGGGTTTGAGGGGGTTCCAGCGAACGAAATGAGAAGAATCTATGTCTCTCCAGGTCCCATTAATGAGCCAGGTGATATGGAATACGATGAGCTGGGTTGGGCCCAGGCCCTGTATGCAGGGGGGTTTCGGCCGGGAGACATTGCCATCAATACCTTCAGCTACCATATGGTTCCCTTCGCCATGGAGATGGTCGATAACTCCCTTCATATGGTTGGATGTGTTACGGTTCCAACAGGGGTGGGCAACACCGAGCTGCAAGTCAATGTTCTAAAGAATCTAAAAGCCAACGGCTACTGTGGAACTCCGAGTTTTCTCCTCAACATCGCCGAGAAGGCAGAAGAGATGGGATTGGGGCTAAAGAAAGACCTGAACCTCCAGGTCGCTTTTGTGGCTGCAGAGATGCTTCCCGAATCCCTGCGCCTTAAGCTGGAAGAAAAATTCGGATTAATCCTCCGGCAGAGTTATGGCACAGCCGATATCGGCTGTCTGGGTTATGAATGTATGTTGAAGAACGGAATGCACGTCCCGGATGACAAGATTGTGGAGATCGTGGATCCGGAGACAGGGAAACAACTCCCTCCAGGGAAGACGGGAGAGATCGTAGCCACCACCTTTAATAAGGTCTATCCTTTGATCCGATTCGGAACAGGAGACCTCTCCATCCTGACCGAAACCCCCTGCCCTTGTGGAAGAACCTCCCCTCGGTTGATCAAGATTTTGGGAAGGGTGGATCAAGTAACGAAGGTGAGAGGGCTCTTCGTCCATCCAGGGCAGGCGGATGAAGTGGCTGCCAAGCACCGGGAGATTGTGAGGTATCAGGTGGTGGTCACAAGAAAGGAACACAAGGATGAAATGACCTTCCGGGTTGAACTCAAAGAGGAGACGCTCCAACCCGAGAAGTTAAAAGAAGAGATTGAGAAGTCCATCCGGGATGTCATGAAGGTCAGAGGCGAAGTCCAATTCGTCCCAAAGGGGACGATTCCAGATGGAGCGAAGAAGATCGAAGACCAACGCACCTGGGAATAGGAACAAATACGTTTCCCAATGGAATACCGGAATAGATGAGCAAAATACGAACATGCAAACGACGTTTAATCTCTTTGGGTCCAGCAATTCAGAAGCATCGATTATCATCTTGCCAATTATTTAACGACGATGTACAGTGTATATATCCTTAAAAGGAGGAGGGAAAGGCTATGAAAATTAATTATAAAGGGTTTATTCGGGAAAGGATACAAAAGAACCCGGTGACTATTAGTCCTGACGCATCCTTTTTTGAAGCTCAGAATCTTGTCCACGAGAAAGGAATCCGACATCTTCCAGTCGTTGGCAAGAACAATAAACTGGTTGGAATCGTTACCGACCGCGATATCCGGGAAGCCGCACCTTCCGATGCAACCCTGCTCAGCGTCCAAGAACTCAACTACCTCTTAGGAAAGCTTAAAGTTTCGGCCTTTATGACGCCAAAAGATAAGTTGATCACCATTACTCCTGACGCATTGATCGAAGAGGCGGTCCAATTGATGCACGACCATAAGATCGGGTCTCTTCCTGTTATGGAGGGGGAGAAACTATACGGAATCTTCACCGAAACAGATGTCTTAGACCACTTTGTGGATATCTTTGGTTTCAAGCAGAAAGGCACTCGTTTAACCCTCGCCCTTGGAGATAAGCCCGGCACGCTGCTCGAAATCCTTCAGGTCTTTAAGAAACATAACGTGAATGTGATCAGCATTGTCACGCCTTCTTTTATGGTGGAAGGAAAGAGAATCGCTGCCATCCGGATCAAAACTCAAGATTACAAGGATATTGTTAAAGATTTAGAGAAAGCAAGCTATGATGTTTTATCCATAGGCAAATGGCCCTCCATTTAGTCTAAATTTTTTTGGATGAAACTTGACAGTTTACGTTAAGTGGCAGAATCGGTGTCTTCATATGGAAAACAATGGGACAAAGTATTATCAAATCGGTGAGTTGGCCAATTCATTGGAATTGAGCCCCCGAACGATTCGATACTACGAGGAAATTGGTCTCCTCGATTCCGTCAAAAGGATCGAAGGGACAAGAAGGGTTTATACGGATAAAGATCTTCAGCGTCTAAAATTTGTTAAAAGGCTCAAACACCTCGGCCTCACTCTATCCGAAATGCATGAGTTGGGAGATATTTATCAAATCCATCGGACAAACAGAAAGGTTTTACCCCGGCTTCTGGAATTACTAAACAATCATATGAGAAAGATTGATGAACAGATCTACAATCTGAAAAGATTGAAGGAAGATATTCTTAATTATCAGGAAAGAATCCATCAGAAGTTGAACATGGGAGATGGTAGGTCAGATGGATAGTTTTTTTTCAACAATCCAATTGCATGATATCGACGCCGGTCCAATTCCTCTGGGCTTCCTTGCGGTCTCATCCTTTGTCCCTGCTCAGAGTTATAGGACATTTATTATCCAGGATTCAACAATTACTGAGAACCGAACATTAAGAAGAAGGGGGGTGAAAGTTTTTAAATTCGATATCTTAGGATCCAAACTTCAAAGTTTGAGAAGGGGGGGTGAAACTGAAAGATAATCGATTTATTGATCAAAAACAAAAATTCTGCTTTCAGGAGGAATGAGGATGATCACATTTAAAGAAGGGAACTTAAGGATTCCCAAGTGGAATCGAAAGGTTTTTGTCGTGGCCGGAGGCACAACGGCCTACAAGAAATATTTTCCCGAATATAAACTGGAAGAATTGGCTATGATGGCCTTCAAGAATATGTTAGAGGATAATGATTTGAAAATGGACCCCTTGGAGGTCAAAGGTCTGATCAACTTTGCCACCTATGGTGAGTTCGCCGACCACTTTCAAGATCAACTGCTCTGTGAGGCTAAGATCCATGACTATTTGGGGCTGGAGCCTCTTCATAATTTAGGTATCAAGACAGGAGGAGCTACCGGAGGTTCAACGATCCTTGCTGCAGCTATGGGGGTAGCTTCGGGTTATGCCAATGTGGCTTTAGCTATGGGTTGGGAGCGGATGGATGAAGTGGATACCCGGACCGGTAACTTCTATATCTCCACAGCGGCCTGCAAGGATTTCGAAACCCGCTTGGGCCGGGTTTACTCATCCTATTATGCCCCCATGGCAAACCGCTTTTCTGAGGCCTTTAATGTATCCGAGGTTACCCGGGCAAAAATTGCCGTTAAAAACCATCTCTACGCCTGTTCTTCCCCTTATGCCCAACAGGCGGGGAAATATACGGTTGAGGAAGTCCTGGCTAGCCCAATGTCTGCCTATCCGCTGCGATTCCTTGAATGCTGCGCCATGAGCGTTGGCGCGGCCGCTGTTTTGGTCTGTGATGAAGAAACAGCTTACAAGTTAACGGACCATCCCTGTGAACTATTTATCTGTGGTGGCACCCATACCTTACGGGTGGCTGACCGCCGACATATGGAAGTTCCTTTGCTTCCACATGAAACTGCAGAGATGTACAAAGATCTTTACAAAAGAGAAGGGGCACGTTATCCGGGATTTGAGAGTTTCCTGGCAGCCAGATTTGCTGCCTGGCTGGTCTATCGTATGGCTGGCATTAAAAATCCTCTCGAGGATATGGATCTGGTTGAACTTCACGATGCCTTCACCATCAGTGACCTACAGACCTATGGAGACATTGGGCTCAGGCCCTATGGTCAGGAGCAAGATTACATTGAGTCTGGAGATGCCTATTACATCAATCCAAATACAGGGAAGCCTGGAAAATGTCCTTCCAACCTATCGGGTGGATTGATAGGAACAATGCACGCAGTCGGAGCAACAGGTATCTTCCAGGCCGCTGAATGTCTCTGGCAGTTACAGCAAAAGTACGACAAATTTCATGGCGATCCCAAGATCTGGAAGAAGTGGGGAAAAGAAAAACCCAAGGACTGGCAGAGCCTGCAGATACCCGAAACGAGTAAACAGGCTCTCTGGGTTTCCCATGCTGGCGTGGGTTCCCATGTGACGGTTGGTATTCTCAGAAAGAGTTGGTAAATCCTGCGCCTTCTCATGAAGGACAGGACTTGAGGTTACCTATTCTCACAACATTACCCTTTGCCCCGTCTTTAAAGGCGTGGCTTTAATGATACAGGATAAAGGAGGAAATATCCGATGGTAGAAAAAAAGACACAAACAAAGAAAAAAGTGCAGATAAAGAGGAAAGTGCAGGCAAAGAAGCCGAAAGAGGTAAAGTTCATTGGGAAGGTTGCTCATGTTCGTCAGACCAAGCCAGCTATAGTGATTGACTTTCCTCGAACGTTTAACCATATTCACACCTACGGGCTCCTATCACCTTTTTTCGAAGGCCTCGGGAAAGGAGAATTGCGAGCCACGGTTTGTCCAAACAAAAACTGTCCGGAAAACCGCCTCTGGATTCCACCCAGGGCTCATTGCCCGGATTGCCACACAGAAATGACCTGGAAGACCTTGCCTAATCCAGTGATCGGTAAGATCTATACTTTTACTGAGGTCGTCTATGCTGGAATCGGCATTGAGCTTTCTACCCCCTACTGGCAAGTAGATGTGGAGCTCCCGGGCTTAGCTACAATTCCGAAAAGTTATTTGTTATATGGAAAACCCTATATTGGGATGAAGGTGAAGGCTGAGTTCAGGACAAAAAACCCTACCAATACGGTGCTCGATTATCACTGGGCACCTTATGAAGGATAATAATTAGAACGTGGAGAGTGGAAGGTGGGAAGTGGAACTTCACCGCTTACTACTTTCCACTTTCTGCTTTCCACTTTCAAAATTAAAGGGGGAGGTGCATATGCCACTCGATTTTGATTTGAACGATGAGCAGCAAATGCTTCGAAAGATGGTCCGAAACTTTTCTGAAAAGGAGATTGCTCCCATTGCTCAAGAACTGGATGACAAAGAAGAATTCTCCTACACGCTGACCAAGCGGATGGGAGACCTTGGCCTTTTTGGTCCCTTCGTTCCTGAGGAATACGGTGGAAGCAATGTGGGTTATGTCTCCTACATCATTGCCGTGGAAGAGATTGCAAGAATAGATGGATCCCAAGCTGCCACCCTTGCCGCCGGTAACTCCTTAGGGATTTCACCCATCTATTATTACGGAAATGAAGAACAAAAACAAAAATGGCTCCCTGACCTCTGTTCAGGAAAAGCACTTTCCTCCTTCGGTCTGACCGAACCGAATGCTGGCTCGGATGCCGGGGCTTCCAAAACGAATGCGGTTCTGGAAGGAGACCATTGGGTCATCAATGGCTCGAAAATCTTTATTACCAATTCTACGACCGATATCAGCAAGGTCTGTGTGGTTCAGGCCGTAACGGGAAAAAGAGAAGATGGAAGGACCGAGCTCTCTTGCATCCTGCTTCCGAACGGAACGCCGGGCTTCACAACAAAGACCATGCATGGGAAAATGGTCTGGAGGTCTTCCAATACGGGAGAACTCTATTTCACCGATTGCAAAGTTCCCAAGGAGAATCTTCTCGGTCGGCGTGGAGATGGTTTTCATCAGATGCTTGCTACCCTTGACGGCGGAAGACTTAGCATCGCCGCCATGGGTTTAGGTGGCGCCCAGGGTGCTTTTGAATTGGCGCTCAAATACGCCAGTGAACGGGAGCAATTTGGAAGGCCGATCGGTTCCTTCCAGGTCAATTCCTTTAAACTGGCAGACATGGCCACAGAGATTGAACTGGCGAGACTACTTCTTTATAAGGCCTGCTGGCTGTGTGAGCAACACCGGTCTTTCTCGAAAGAATCAGCGATGGCAAAGATGTTCTGTTCCGAGATGTACCATCGGGTGGCCAACCAGGCCGTCCAGCTCCATGGCGGATATGGTTTGATGAAGGAGTATGCCGTCGAGCGCCATTATCGAAACCAGAAACTCCTGGACATCGGAGAAGGGACTTCAGAAGTCCAAAGGATTGTCATCGCCCGGCACATTGGAGTCCCAGGAAAAGCTCTATAAAAACAGGACGTGTCCGACATCCGTTTTCCGTGTCCGGAAAACATCCGAGACACGTGACACCGACACGAAGACACGATGACTATTGCCTCTTCTCCTCAGTTCTGATATTTTGTTGACACGATGACTTTAGCCAAACGCATTTTGGACGGGGATATTCGGGCTGCTTCCAGGCTGATGAGGGATATTGATGATCGCATCCCCAGCGCCCTCGAATCGCTTAAAGAACTTTATCCCAGGACAGGGAGAGCGTATATCATCGGGATCACAGGACCTCCGGGTTCCGGAAAATCCACCCTGGTGGATAAGATGGTGGACCTCTTTCGTAAGGAAGGGAAAAGCGTTGGGATTGTCGCCGTCGATCCCACCAGTCCTTTTTCCGGAGGGGCGATCCTCGGTGATCGAATTCGAATGCAACGCCACGCCACCGATGAAGGGGTATTCATCCGGTCCGTAGCAACCCGCGGATGTCTTGGTGGGCTCTCCCGGTCCACCCAAGATATTATCAATGTGATGGATGCGATGGGAAAGGATATCCTCCTGGTCGAAACCGTTGGCGTGGGACAGGATGAAGTAGAGATTGTCAATACGGCCCATACCTCCATTGTTGTCCTTGTCCCCGGATTAGGAGACGATATTCAGGCGATTAAAGCAGGCATCATCGAAATCGGAGATCTCTTTGTCGTTAATAAATGCGATCGCGAAGGCGCGGATAAGATGGAACGAGATCTCCGGATGGTTCTCGAAATGGGCCGGAGGAGAGACGGTGGCTGGGAACCCCTCATATTTAAAACAGAGGCAATTTTAGGGAAAGGGATTTCTGAACTGGTTGATGGAATCTATCGTCATAAGCGGGCTTTGGAGCAGAGTCAGGGCTTGGAAAAAAAGCTAAAAGAAAGGACCAAGACAACCTTCTTGGAAATCCTTGAAACCGAAGTGATATCCCATTTTATTGAAAAAATGGAAAAAGAGGGGGAATGGGACAAGATCATCGATGACCTGATGAATCGCCGGACAGACCCTTACTCCGTGGCAGAAAGAGTGATGGCCGAACAGTTAAAAGATCATTGAAAACTGCAAAGTGAAAAACTGAAAATGATGTATTGTTGATTTGCAATTTGGATTGAATTATCTTTACAGGGGGAAAATTATTTATGAGGTCTATTGATGCGATTCGAAAGGAGCTCGAAAAAAGAAGATTAGAAGCATCACTGGGTGGGGGTCAAGAAAAAATCGAAAAACAACATCGAGGCGGAAAACTGACTGCCCGTGAACGCATCGATCTTCTCGTTGATCCCGGGACTTTTGTTGAACTGGACCGCTTTGTCACCCATCGCTGCACTGATTTTGGGATGGAGAAGAAGAAGTTTTTCGGGGACGGTGTAGTCACGGGTTACGGAAAGATCGGAGGCCGTCTGGTATTCGTTTTTTCTCAAGATTTTACCATATTTGGTGGGGCGTTGGGAATGGCTTTCGCTCAGAAGATTTGTAAAGTGATGGACCTCGCCATGAAGACGGGAGCACCGCTGATCGGCCTAAACGACTCCGGAGGGGCAAGGATTCAAGAGGGCGTCGAGAGTCTGGCAGGCTATGCCTACATCTTTCTGAGGAATGTGCTTGCCTCCGGTGTCATCCCGCAAATCTCTGCCATCATGGGACCTTGTGCGGGGGGGGCGGTTTACTCCCCTGCCATGACCGATTTCATTTTAATGACCAAAAACACAAGCTATTTGCATATCACAGGTCCTGATGTCATCCGGGCAGCCCTGGGCAAAACAGAGACTCCGGACGGAAAGCCCATCACCTCCGAACTCCTGGGTGGAGCAAAGGTCCATATGGAAAAAAGTGGGGTGGCCCATTTCGCCGGCGAGAATGACGAGGATACGATTCGCTTCATCAAAGAGTTGCTACGATTTTTCCCACAGAATAACCGCGAGAAGCCGCCGATCGTCGAATGTTCGGATGATCCCAATCGCATGGACGAATCGTTAAAGACCGCCGTCCCGGAAGATTCCAAAAAAGCATACGACATGAAAAAAGTGATCTTGCCGACCGTGGATGATGGCTATTTCCTTGAAGTCCAGAAAGATTGGGCCAAAAACATCATCGTCGGCTTTGCCCGTTATAACGGAATCCCCGTAGGGATCGTCGCCAATCAACCCCATTGGCTGGCTGGATCCCTTGACCCGGATTCTTCGGTGAAGGCAGGCCGATTTGTTCGTTTCTGCGACTGTTTCAACATTCCCATTGTCACGTTCGTCGATGTCCCGGGCTTCCTGCCTGGAATAGACATGGAGGAAAGAGGAATTATCCGACACGGATCTAAACTCCTTTACGCATTCTGTGAAGCGACTGTTCCAAAGATTACCATCATCACCCGCAAAGGTTATGGGGGAGCCTATGATGTGATGTCGAGCAAACATATCCGGGGAGATATCAACTACTGTTACCCCACTGCCGAAATTGCGGTCATGGGTGCAGAGGGGGCGGTGAATATCATTTTCCGAAACGACATCAATGAGGCGAAAGATCCCAAGGAGACGCGCCACCGGCTGGTTGCCGAATATCAAGAGAAATTTGCCAGTCCATATAAGGCGGCGGAGCTTGGTTACGTGGATGAGATCATCGAGCCCGAGGAAACCCGTCCCAAAATCATCCAGGCTCTGGATATTTTGAAGACCAAAGTCGATACCAATCCCTGGCGCAAACATGGAAATATCCCCCTGTAAATGGGCCATTGAGTCACTAAGTCATTAAGTTATTGATAGATTCTTTTTGAATGACCCAATGACCTAATAACTCAATGACTTGAAATGTGAGGTAATTATGTCCAAGAACACTCGAGATGAACTTGAGCGATGGGAAAAAAACACTCTGAACAAAGCCATTTCAAAATCACCCGAACGAGAATCTTCTTTCAAAACCACTTCCTATATTGAATTAAAACGCCTCTATACTCCCCTGGATGTCTCTGATTCGGATTACTGCGGTGAATTAGGGTTTCCCGGAGAGTTCCCTTTCACACGAGGCGTCCAGCCCACTATGTATCGGGGGCGTCTCTGGACCATGCGTCAGTATGCAGGATTTGCCACGCCCGAGGAGACAAATAAGCGATACAAATATCTCTTGGAACATGGACAAACCGGGTTGAGTGTTGCCTTCGACCTTCCGACGCAGATTGGTTACGATTCCGACCACCCTTTATCCGACGGAGAAGTTGGAAAGGTCGGTGTCGCGATCGATACCCTGAAAGACATGGAGATTCTCTTTGATGGCATCCCCTTGGATAAAGTTTCCACCTCCATGACAATCAACTCCACAGCCGCCATCCTTCTCGCGATGTATATCGCCGTGGCAGAAAAACAGGGGATTCAAAGTGAAATCCTTCAAGGGACGATTCAGAACGATATTTTGAAAGAATATGCAGCGAGAGGAACTTATATCTATCCACCCCTCGAATCGATGCGCATCGTCACCGATATTTTCGCATTCTGTAAAGACCGCGTCCCCCGATGGAATAGCATCAGCATCAGCGGCTATCACATGCGTGAGGCAGGCTGCACGGCTGTACAGGAAGTGGCTTTTACTCTGGCCGATGGTATGGCTTATGTGGAGGCGGCGATCCGGGCAGGTCTTGATGTGGATTCCTTTGCCTCGCGGCTTGCTTTCTTCTTCTGCTGCCATAACACCTTCATCGAAGAGATTGCCAAATTCAGGGCAGCCCGAAGGCTCTGGGCAAAAATCATGAAGGAACGATTTAAAGCTAAAAGGGACGAGTCGTGCATGTTGCGGTTTCATACTCAGACGGCCGGCTGTTCGCTCACCGCTCAACAACCCGACAACAATGTGGTGAGAGTTGCCTTCCAGGCTCTGGCTGCCGTGTTAGGAGGGACGCAATCGCTTCATACCAATTCCAGAGACGAAGCCTATGCCCTGCCTACGGAAGACTCTGTCAGGCTTGCGTTGAGAACCCAGCAGCTCATCGCCTATGAAAGCGGTGTCGCCGATATGGTCGATCCCCTTGGCGGGTCTTATGCCGTGGAAGCGCTTACGGATGAGATAGAAAAAAAGGCGATGGAATATATCGAAAAGATCGACGCCATGGGAGGAAGCATCAAAGCCATCGAATCCGGTTATATTCAGGGAGAGATTGGTGAAAGCGCATATCAATATCAGAAGGAAATCGAAACCAAAAAGCGGATCATTGTTGGATTGAATCAGTTTCAGATTGAAGAGGAACCTCTCAGGGATATCCTTCGTATCAAACCTGAGGTGGAACAATACCAGAAGAAAAAGCTGGCCAGGGTTAAAAACGAAAGAAACAACACGAGAGTGAGGGAAGCCTTGGTGGTTCTAAAAAAGGCCGCTCAGGGAACGGACAATGTGGTGCCTCCCATTTTGGAGGCAGTCAAGGTTTATGCCACCCTGGGAGAAATTTCAGACACCTTGAGAGAAGTATTTGGGGAATACCGAGAACGATAAAACAGTTCAGAGTTTGGAGTTGGGAGTTCGGAGAATAGAAATCAAAAACTCCGAACCACGAACTCATTACTCCGAACTACTCGACGGAGGAGAGAAATGGCTCGGAAGATTCGAGTGCTCATTGCGAAGCCGGGGTTAGACGGGCATGACAGGGGTGCCAAGGTCATTGCACGAGCCCTGAGGGATGCCGGGATGGAAGTGATCTATACAGGTATACGACAGACTCCTGAACAGATTGCTAACGCTGCCATCCAGGAAGACGTGGATCTCGTAGGCCTCTCCAGTCTCTCCGGTGCCCACAACAACCTCTTCCCAAAAGTTGTTCAGATTCTTAGAGAAAAAAAGGCGGAAGATATCCTCGTTTTTGGAGGAGGAATTATCCCCGCCGATGATATTCCAGGACTGAAAAAAGCTGGCATCCGGGAGATCTTTCAACCCGGTGCCTCCACAGAAGACATCATTAAATACATCAATGAAACTGTGAAACGATGATTTAGGGATTTTGAATTCCTTAATTCCTTAATTAAGTGAGGGAGGATCCCATGCTCAAAAAGATCAACCATATTGCCATTGCTGTGAATAATATCGAAGAGGCAGCCAAGTTCTACCAGAACGTTTTAGGCCTAAATCTCTCAGGGGTTGAGGTGGTCGCCGCGCAAAAGACGAGGGTGGGATTTCTCAAGATTGGGGAGTCCAATATTGAATTGGTTCAGCCTGCCGAGCCAGATTCTCCTCTCGTAAAATTCTTGGAGGCCAAAGGCCCGGGAATCCACCACATCTGTTTTGAAGTGGATAATGTGGAAGCGGAGGTGAAGGCCTATCTCGCAAAAGGAGCGACGTTGATTGATCAAAAGCCCAGGCCAGGAGCTCACAACACCAAAGTCGCTTTCATCCACCCCAAATCCTCAAGTGGTGTCCTCATCGAACTCTGCGAACTCCCAAGGGAGTAACGTTGGGCTCGCCTTCAAAATCCGATTAACAGATAAATCACCCCTCGCCCCCGCAGCCCCCTCCCCCGAAGACAGGGAAGGTGTGAAGAAATCGTTCCCAAATGCAGAGGGCGGGCAGGGATGTAGGAAAAGTTTTACAGCGGTACCTCTTCACGGTAACTGCCGAAGATGAAAAAACTCATAATATGTTGGTTACTTACACAGTTTCGTTATCTTTGCCATCTCAAATGACCGCATTTGTAAAACTTTGGAGATATCTTTGCCCGACCTCCTCCACGAATTTTTCACAGCTTCAGGGGAGAGGGAGGGACCGGGAGTAAAAGATCATAGCACTCTGCAGATTAAGCCCTTCAGATATTCGCCTTCGGGATGGCTTAGATTGATAGGGTGATCCGAGGGATGACCCATTCGACCTAAGAGCTGAACGCTTCTGCCCGAATCCAATGCTGCAGAAAAAACAATTTTCTGAAATAGGTCCCAACTCATATGGTGGGAGCAAGAGAAGGTGAGAAGGAGACCTTCCTTATTCAATAACCGAAAGGCCCAAAGATTGAGATCTTTATATCCTCTTGATGCGCTTGGAAGATGTCCCTTCTTCTTAGCAAACGGAGGAGGATCAAGGATCACCACATCGTACCCGGATTCCAGGCCTCTCATCATCTCAAAGACATCTCCCCGAATAAATCGATGGGGGATTTTCTCCAATTGGTTTACCCTGAAATGTTCCTCCGCCATTGCCAAAGCCTCTTCGGAGGAATCGACGAGTGTTACCTCTTTGGCGCCTCCTGATCCCGCATGAATAGAAAAGGCCCCGGTATAGCAGAAACAGTCCAAAATTTTCTTTTCCGCGGAAAGTCCTTTTAAAAAGAAACGATTTTCTCTCTGATCCAAGTAAAAACCGGTTTTTTGCCCCTTCTTCACATTGGCTCTAAAACGGCAACCATATTCTTCCATCTCAACAAATTCTGGAACATTTTTCCCGAAGAGAAGGCCCTTGTTTTCTGCCAAACCCTCCTCGCTCCTCGTCGCCACATCGCTCCTTTCATAGATACTTTGGGGACGGAATTCTTTGACCAGCAAATTGGTCAACATCCCTTTTAATCGATCCATCCCTGCTGTTAAACATTGGAGAACAAGGGTTTCCCTGTAACGATCCACAATCAACCCCGGGAGGTAGTCTCCTTCTCCATTGATGACCCGATAAGCATTGGTCTTCCCTTTGAGCCAATCCTCTCTTAAACCCATCGCTCTTAGAATCCGCTCTCTGAAAAAAGTTTCTCTCAGTTCTTCCTTTTTTTGTGTCAGGAGGCGAACGACGATTTGGGAGCGGGGATTGATATGTCCGAGGCCTAAGAATTGACCTCCCTTGGAATACACCTCTCCCACCTCTCCGGGAGAGACTTCT
>Ga0214474_1000752_pt1 | contig 15521 bp, 14 predicted proteins | sample RVTome_2_FD_187335 | JGI IMG/M metagenome (GOLD analysis project Ga0214474, IMG submission 187335) | Soil microbial communities from uranium-contaminated site in the Upper Colorado River Basin, Wyoming, United States - RVT95D214 HiSeq ...
ATCTTATTTTCCTCCAATGAATTCTTTTTTCAAATCAACGAAAACTGCTTTGATTTCTCCTTTTTCTCCTTTGGCAATGCCATCCGCAATCGATTCCTTGGGAATATCCCTCCCACCCAATCCAACAATTAGGCCAGATATTTTGGGCTGGTGCTTTTTACCATAAAAGGCAGTCTTCACTTCATCATACAGTATCCCGCCTTTTCCCAAAGATATGGCTTTTTCAAAAACCACGATATTTTTCACATCCTTTAGGGCTTCATATATCGCTTCTTCAGGAAAAGGACGAAATGCTCTGATTTTCAAGACTCCAATTTTCTGTCCTTTATCTCTTAAGTCATCTACGACGTCTTTGATGGTTCCCACAACTGAACCCATAGAAATCACCGCAGTTTGGGCATCATTTAATCTATATTCTTCTATCAAGCCACCGCTATATCGACCAAAAACTTTCTTGAATTCCAAGGCAACGTCATCGATAACTTGCTTAGCTTCTTCCATAGTCTCCTGAATTTTAAATCTGGTTTCAGCATACCATTCCGGGTCAGCTAAGACACCAAAAGTCATCGGATTCTTGGGGTCAAGGTAATTCACCGGCTTATACGGTGGCAGGAATTTATCCACTGTGGCTTGGTCATATAACTCTATTGGCTCAAAAGCATGGGTTAAGATAAACCCATCCATATTGACCATTACCGGGAGCGCAATATTCGGATTCTCTCCTATTTTGTAAGATTGAATCTGCATATCCGCCGCCTCTTGATTGTCTTCAGCAAAGAACTGTATCCAGCCCGCATCCCGAACCACCATCACATCCGAATGGTCATTCCAGATATTGATGGGAGCCGAGATTGCCCGATTAGCACAGGTTATAACCACCGGTAGTCTTAAACCCGCTATGTTGAAAAGGACCTCTGTCATTAAAAGCAATCCTTGAGAGGTGGTAGTGGAATAAACTCTGGCACCGACTGCGGAAGCACCCAAAACCACCGAGGCCGCTCCAAACTCGCTTTCCACGTTTAGAAACTCCGCCTTAAGCTCACCATCCGCCACCATTTGAGATAAATCCTCAACGATGTGAGTTTGTGGCGTTATGGGGTAAGCGGCTATGACGTGTGGTCGGCAAACCTTAAGCGCCTCAGCTACTGCCATAGAACCTTCGATTAATTTCTTCATATTATTTTTCCTCCAGAAGCATATCAATATCTTTTACCGGACATTCCTCCGCACAGATGCCGCAACCCTTGCAGTAATCCAAATCCGCATGGTATTTCTTGTCCTCACCGAAGATCACCCCGTCCGGACAAACCATCACACATATACGACAATCATTGCACCTGTCATGTTTGAAGACCGGCTTCTTCACCCTCCAGCTGCCGGTCTTATATTGCTTACTCGAACCTGGTTTTGCCACAACACCTTCTGGTTTACTCACGCCCTCCTCCTTTCATCATATCATAAGCAGTCTGAATGGCTTTAGCGTTTTTCTCTCCTACTTCTCCAGGAAACCTTTCCTTTACGCTATTCTTTATGGCTTCCACCGAGATTAGCCCGGTTGCACCGGCGAAAGCCCCTATTAAGGTAGTATTCTGGATAGGACGACCGATTATTTCCATAGCGATTCTTGATGCTGGTAGAGTCACTACTTTGGCTTTAGTGTTAAGTTTGAGGTCTTCGGGCTTCTTCTCGCTATCAACTATTACCAGACCATCTGGCTTTAGACCTTTAGTTACATCAATCGAGCCAATCAAGGTCGAATCTTGAATTATAAGATAATCCGGATAAAGGATTTGATTTCTTGCTCTTACCTTCTGGTCCGCTATCCGAACAAAGGATTGAACCGGCGCACCCATTCGTTCACTTCCAAAAGACGGGAAGGCTTGAGCATACTTTCCATCTTCAAAAGCAGCCACTGCTAAAAGCTCAGCCGCAGTAACTACCCCCTGGCCTCCTCTACCATGAATTCTTATTTCCTTTAAACTCAATTCTTCCTCCTGGTTATGTATTATTTAAACCATAGTATATACGCAAGAAATCACTTTGAAATTCAAACTTTGGGTAAGGTTATCCTCCTTTGAGCCTGATATTTACCCTTCTTATCTCTATATGAGACTTGGCATTCCTCATCTGCCTCCAAAAATATCACTTGAGCTATTCCCTCATTAGCATAAATTTTGGCTGGCAGAGGGGTAGTGTTTGATATCTCCAGAGTAGCATATCCTTCCCATTCCGGCTCAAAGGGTGTAACGTTCACTATGATTCCGCAGCGGGCATAAGTTGATTTTCCCAGACAGATAGTCAGGATGTTGCGCGGGATTTTAAAATACTCCACACTGCGCGCTAAGACAAATGAATTAGGTGGAATAATACAGACCTTAGTCTTAATATCCACAAAGGAGTTCTGGTCAAATCTCTTTGGGTCAATAATAGTACTGTTCACATTGGTGAAAATCTTGAACTGGTCTGAGAGTCGCATATCGTATCCGTAAGATGAAAGACCGTAAGAGATAACACCCGGCTGAGTCCGCCTGGCATAAAAAGGCTTTATCATATCATGCTTTTCAGCCATTTTCCTTATCCATTTATCGGACTTAATTGACATATCTACACCGAGCTTGCGTTTATTAAGATAGCACCGTAAAATCTATTCTTTGGACGGCGATGAAAAGCGCGTCTTTTGGAACTAGAAAAAAAACGGACCAGAGATGCTGAAATGAGTTCAGCATGACAACCGGGTTCGGCTGCGTGCTTTTTGCCATTCCGAACTTGGTTTGGTTCTCGTCTTTGTCATCCCGAACTTGTTTCGGGATCTCGGTCTGGATTTTAAAGCCTTGCCCTAGTAGGGACAGATTATAATCTGTCCCTACAGATATATCTCGGTTTGGTTTTTGAATTTCAGGTTCTAAAGCCCTTCCCTGTGGACGGGGTCCTTTACATTGAATTTTCTATTTTTGCTTTTCAACTTTACCTATTACAACCAAAACAAACTTTTCCGGATCCAAATATGTTTTTGCTACACTTATTACCTCTGAAGTTTTCACCTTATTTATCAGAGTCGGGTAAGTTTCGCCATAAAGATAACCTAAACCAGCTATCTCATAAAATGCCATGCTCCTCGCCTGGTCGGTATTGGTCTGTTGGGATAGATAAAAACGAGAGATCATTTGAGCTTTAGCAGTCTCTATCTCTTCATCTGATAAGGGTGAATTCAGAAAGTGTTTTACCTCATCCAAAATTCCATTTTTGGCTTTAGAGAAATTTTCAGGGGAAAGGCCCATCTCAAAAGTGAAGGGGGCAGAGCCCAGACGAGATTGCATATAAGTCCACATTCGATAAGCCATACCCTTTTCATAAACATATTTGAAGAAAAGGCGAGAGCCCAAAATCCTTTCCACTAATTTCAGGGGTAAAAAATCAGGACTGGTAACTGAAACCCCCATCCCCCCAAGGTTGAAAGTAACCTGAAGTTTATCCTGTGGGATTATCCGTGATTTCCCCTTTTGCAGAGAAGGTTCACTAATTAGAGTGAACTTGGGAACAGGTGCAGAAGGGATTTTCTCAAATTCGGACTTAAGGAGATTCTCCATCTCCTCTAAATCGAAATCTCCTACCAAAGACAAAATGGTATTGGACGGAACAAAGACGTAACTATAAAAGTTTTTCAAGTCTTCGGAAGAAAGTTTACTTACAATTTCCTCATTTCCCAAGATTGGCCTTTTATAAGGCGACTTGTTATAGATTTCTCTGGCAAACTCCTCATTCGTAAAATCATAACTTAAGTCTTTGACCTTCTGAATTTGAGTTATTATATCGGTTCTGGTTTTCTCTGTTTCATCTGCTGGGAACACAGGATAAAAAAGGACTTGGCTAAATAGGCCCAAACCGTCTTTAAAAGTCTGCGGAGTGGTTAAAAGCGAAACCCTGGAATAGTCTAAAGTGCTCTGGGCATAAAGCTCAATTCCCAAGCTATCTATTTTCTTAGCAAACTTATCTAAGCTATATTCTTTTGTCCCCTTGAGAAGCATCTCGGTAGTGAAATTGCAGATTCCGGCATTCTGTTCTTCTTCTAACCAGAGCCCTCCTTTGACATATCCTTCCAAGGCAATGGTCTTGGAAGAATGGTCTTCTTTGAGAAGTAAGGTTAAGCCATTGCTCAAGATGATTTTTTCTGGTTTCGTCTTGATGCTTTCCTCGGCCAGAACAGGTAAATTGGAGCTGTATTTTTCCGCTAAATCCACAAAAGAGTTTTCTGGTGTATTTTCGGGTTGCACTAAGGCTAAAGTAGCATTTGAGGGCTTTAGATATTTCAAAGCCACTCTTTTTATATCAGAGGGGGTAGTGTTTCGAATGCGCTCTAAATACGAAGCGTCCAGCAGTAAATCGCTATTGGCAGCACAATAAGATAATTTCTGTGCCTGACCAATGTAAGTTTGATTATCAAAATAGTAGGAATTCTCGATTTTGGCTTTGGCTTTTTGTATTTCTTCTGTTGATACTTCCTCTTCCCATAATCTTTTTAGTTCATTGAAAATTATATCTACAACCATTCTTTCATTTTTGGGGTCTAATTGAGTGTAGATTTCAAAAAGCCCCGGGTCTTTTCTCTGGTCCACAGAGGAAGTTGCAAATAGCACCAGATTATCCTTCTTTTTCAATGCTTCATACAGTCTGGAACTTTTACCTTGGCTTAAGATAACATTTAATACATCTAAAACCGGCATATCCGGATGGGACGCTTCGGGGATATGAAGTCCGAGACAGATGTAGCTCGAGCTCGATTTCATCTTCTTGGTTGCTCGTCTGAACTTGGTCTGTTCAGGCTCCGCCTTGCCTAACTCAAACGATTCTCTGCCCTTTTGATATTTTCCGAAAAGGGAGTTTATTTTTGTCATCATTTCATCCGTATTGAAATCACCCACAATTGCCATCACCATCTGGTTGGGCACATATCTTTCTTGATAGAAGGTTTTGAATCGGTCTAAGTTCGCAGTTTCTATAACTTTTCTTGAGCCGATGATTGTCTGACCATAGGGATGAACTTGATATGCATTTTTCTCCAAAAGCATCCAAGCCGCATAATCCGGTCGATCCTCGTCCATATTAAATTCCTCTAAGACTACCTGTCTTTCGGACTCAATTTTCTCCTGGCTGACTTTTAAATCCATAACCGCATCGACATATCTCCACAAAGCCTCATCCAAATTTTCCTTGGGGGTAACCATGTAATAACAGGTGACGTCCTCGCTGGTGTATCCAAAAAATTCCCCCAGACTTTGAAAAACTTTTCGGGTCTCAAGTTCTTTTTGTTTATCAGTTCCTCCTCTGAAGATGAGATGCTCATAATAATGGCTGAGTCCGCTCAACTCCGGTGTTTCAGTTCTGCTTCCACCCTTAACATAAATATTTATGACAATCAGGTTTTTTGAATGCTCCTCTTTAGTAATCACCTGCATACCATTATCTAAAAAATGAACCTTGATGGGTGAACCGGGAAGGGCAAAAGCGTGGTTTGAGAAAAAGAGAAAAGCTGTACCAAGAAGAAGGGTGCCTTTCGCTTTCTTTATCCAATTGTTTGATTTAGTCTGCATCTTTACACCAAATCGATTAAAGTTACGCTTTCCAGTTTATTATGACAGAACCCCTCAATCTCTTGACATATCTCCTTTAGCTTATATGCTACCGCATTCGGTCGCGCAAATCTATTCTCTAAGAAAAGAAAATGAATCGGTCCCTGGATGCATTCGATTATTTCTTTTAGAGTGATTTCATCCTTAAGCCGATTAAGCCGAAACCCACCTCTTATTCCCCGATAAGACGTCACAAAGCCAACTTTAGCGAGCATTTGAAATATCTTAGCCAAAAACTTCTTTGGCAGGTTGAACATAGAAGCAACTTCGGATAACGAAACTACCTTGTCCTTTGGCTGCTTAGCCAAATAGACTAAACCATAAATCCCATAAACCGCTGCCTTAGTTAGCCCCATATCTAGCCCCTTTGTTTAAGATTTTAAAGAACAGACATTGACTAAAAATAGTTATGTTTCAGTGTAATGTCAACTGAAATGTCGAATATTTTGTTACTTTTTTCACATTTCTATGAAACTTTTAGGTAAGATGATACCTTATTTCTTATTGCCCTTTAGCGACTTAGAGAGAACACGGAATGGATTTAATTTTCGGTAAAAGCAGTTTTCATATCCGTCTTTAACTATTTAACACCTGTCAAATCTCTTAGGAATTCCAGTATCAGTCTTGTTCCATATCCGGTGCCCCCTTTAGGTATGTATGGTTTCCCTTTTTCTTCAAAATCAACTGCGGCAATGTCAATATGAACCCAGGGGTAGTTCCCGACGAACTCCTTCAAAAACATTCCTGCAGTGATAGTGCCGGCTGACCTGCCCCCGCTATTCTTTACGTCCGCCAAATCACTCTTTATTTGCTCCCTATATTCATCCCATAAAGGAAGCTCCCAGACCTTCTCTCCACTTTTTTGGCTGGCTCTCCTTATTCTATTCTTGAGTCTGTTGTCATTGCCCAAAATAGCACAGCACGCTTCACCTAAAGCTATCTTGGCTGCCCCAGTCAGGGTAGCGATATCCACAATAGCATCGGGTTTATACTCTCCTGCGTATGAGAGGGCATCTGCTAATATCAATCTACCTTCAGCATCAGTATTTATTATCTCAATTGTTTTGCCTGAATGAGATTTGACTATATCCCCCACTTTCTGCGCGTTTCCGGATATAAGATTTTCCGTCAGGGGGACTAATCCAACCAGATTTAAAGGGAATTTCAGCTTGGAGGCAACTGCCATTGTGGCGATAACCGAAGCTGCTCCACTCATATCGGTCTTCATATTTGCCATATTCTCAGACGATTTCAAAGAATACCCACCCGAATCGAAAGTAATACCCTTTCCGACTAAAACCACCTTGGGCGACTTTCTGCCCAGATATTCCATTATGAGAAACTTCGGCTCATTCGTACTTCCCTTATTCACTCCCAGGAAAGCATTCATTTTTAGCTTCTCGATTTCCGCTAAAGATAAGACTTTACATTTAAAACCATATTGTTTGGCTAAATCCGAGGCGATAGTTGCCATTTTCGCAGGAGTCATCACATTAGCCGGGTGGTTCGCCATATCCCTAACCAGATTATTTGCCCAGGCGAAATCCTGCCCAAATCCTATTCCTCTTTGAAGAGATTTCAGTTTTCTTTTGTCTTTCTCAACAAAAGCCAGACTCTCGAATTCCCTCCAGCTCTCTTTATCCATGGTCTTATATTCAGTCATCTCATATGTGCCTAAAATCATTCCTTCTACAATAACTTGAGCTTTGTCCTGGTCATTAGCACCCTTAATGTTAAGTGAATGGAGCGCGGTTACAAGATTTTTACATTTCAAGCTTTTAGCTTTCCTAGAGGCAGTAGCAGAGACCTGACGCAGTTTATCCAGATTGAATTTTCCTTTTTCACCCAAGCCGACCAGGATGATTCTGTCTAATTTTACTCCATCCAAAGGATACAGAACCGCGGTCTCATTCAATTTTCCCTTGAAATCACCCTTACTTAGAAAGTTGTTGACTGCGCCAGAAGAAACCTTGTCAATCCTCTTGAGCAAGTCATCCAGCTTCTTCTCATTTTCAAAAAGACCACAAAGAAAAGCATCCCCCTTTGCTTCTTCAATTTCTTGGGTTATGGTTTCGATTGTCATATGCACTCCTTAGTTTTTGAGGGTGAAATAGTTGACGGGATATACATTAAAAAATCGATAAGTTAGCTAAAGTCAAGAGATTTTGCGGGAAAAGTCCTAAATACAATATGCTGGCAATGGAGAAAAGTATTGCCAGAATTAAAGCGAAGGGAAGAACAATTGGAGTGGTTACACCTGAAGGTTTGTGCATAAACATCACCACCACAACTCTGAGATAGTAATAGATTGAAACGAAGCTATTGAGAACTGCGATCACAACCAGCCAAATATATCCCTGTTTGACTGCAGCACTGAACACATAGAACTTTGCGAAAAATCCAGCGGTAGGCGGGAAACCGGCTAAGGCTAACATAAAAACTGCCATAAATACTGATAGCCAGGGATATTTGTTAGACAAGCCCGTATAGTCAGATAACTCTGCTCTGTCTTCTCCCTTTGTGCCCAAAGCGGTGATGATTGAAAAAGCTCCGATGTTCATGAAAATGTAAGCCATCAAATAGAACATGGCACTGGAAAGTCCTTCTTTTCCACCCGCCACTAATGCCACAAATACGTATCCCGCATGGGCAATGCTCGAATAAGCCAGCATCCTCTTTATGTTTGACTGGGAAATGGCTATTATGTTGCCCAGGCTCATAGTAACCACAGCTAAAATCCATAGAGCCGAAGACCAGCTTAGGTGTACCGACTGGAGTGCATAGAGAAAAACTCTTAGCAAAGCGGCGAATCCAGCTGCTTTGGGTCCCGCGGATATAAAAGCGGTTATTGGAGTGGGAGCTCCCTGATAAACATCCGGAACCCACATATGAAAAGGAACTAACCCTATCTTGAAACCAAATCCAATTAGAAGAAAGCCAACTCCAACCAATAGGATAGGATTATGCTGTATTGTCGATGCGAAGAGCACATTCGCAATATCTACCAGATTAGTGCTACCTATCTTTCCGTATATTAAAGCGATACCATATAAGAAAAACCCGCTGGCAAAAGCACCCATTAGAAAATACTTCATAGAGGATTCATTTGACTTTATGTCATCTCTTTTGAATCCTGCCAGGATGTAGAGACTTATGGACATAATCTCCAATCCCAGGAAAATAATGATCAAATCCAAGCCGCAAGCCATCAGCATCATCCCCAGGGTGGCGAAGATTATTAAAACAAAGTATTCCCCTTTGAGGACGTCCTCTCTTTTGAGATAGGAAATGGATGCGAGAATCACAAGGATGGAGCTGATTATGAAAACTAAGTTGAAGAAATTTGAGAAACGGTCAACCATTAGCATATTCATAAAAGCAGTGCGATTACTGCTGAAATTTTTTATTACCAAGGCGAGAATCAAAAATAAGCCAATCCAACTCAAGTGCGGAATAATCTCTTTCCCCTTTTTGGACAGAAGCGGGCTAAGAAAAAGCAAGATTAATCCTAAGCCTAAAAGGGCTAAATGAGGAATCACTGCGCTTAGATTTAAATCTAACATATTCAGATTCAAGTATGTCTCCTCTATTTACCTATAAGCTCTCTTGTAGTGACTTCTTCCTGCACTACGAAATGCCTGCCAGATTGAGTTTTCATTCTGGAATTGTGAATTAAATCCTGCACTGATTTTTCCATCTTGGTGAAAATGGGCTTGGGGTAAATTCCAATCCAGAAAACAACAAGGAGTAGAGGGATTAGAATTATCCTCTCTCGCCAATTCAAATCTTTTAATTTTTCATTTTCAGGTTTAGTCACCTTTCCAAAAACAACTCGCTGATACATCCACAGCATATAAGCCGCAGCCAAAACTATGCCGCTGGTTGCGATAGCAGCATAGGTTACGTTAGACTTGAATGCTCCTAAAAGAATGGTGAACTCTCCTATAAAACCATTCGTTCCAGGCAGTCCGATGGAGGATAAAGTTATTACCATAAATATCCCTGAGAAGATAGGGATAACCTTAAGCAACCCGCCAAAATCTTCTATCAGGCGAGTGTGCCTTCTCTCGTAAATCATCCCTACTAACAAGAACAAGGCACCAGTAGAAACCCCGTGATTTATCATTTGAAGAATTCCACCCTCAACCCCTTGCATATTCAAAGTGAAGATTCCCAGCATCACAAAGCCCAAATGGCTAACACTGGAATAAGCCACCAGACTTTTCACATCCTTCTGCATCATAGCTACCAGGGCACCATAAATTATTCCGATTAAAGCCAAAATCGAAAAGAGAGGGGTTAGTTGGATGAAGGTGTCGGGAAAAAGTGGCAAACAGAATCTCAAGAAACCATAAGTTCCCATCTTCAGTAAAACCCCAGCCAAAATCACACTGCCAGCAGTGGGGGCTTCAACATGTGCATCCGGCAACCAGGTATGGAATGGAAACATCGGAACTTTTATGGCAAAAGCCAGAGCAAAAGCCAAAAATAACCACATCTGTGCCCCACCCGGAATCGGAAGCTGATATATATCGAACAAGTTGAAACTATAGAATCCACTATATCTGTAATGCATGAAATAGAGTACCAAAATCGCCACCAACATCAATACGCTACCCAACATAGTGAAGAGAACAAACTTGATAGTGGCATAGATTTTTCTTGGACCACCCCAAATACCAATCAGGAAATACATCGGGATGAGCATCCCCTCCCAGAAAACGTAAAATAGAAACAAATCTAATGAAACGAAAACGCCTATCATCCCGGTTTCCAAAACAAGCATAGTTATCATATATCCCTTAATTTTTTCGCCAATCGCACTCCAGGATGAAAGGATGGCAATGCAGGAAAGGAAAGTGGTAAGCAGAACCAGAAATAAACTTATACCATCTATGCCCAGATAGTAACTTATGCCCAGATTCGGTATCCAGGCCTTATTTATCACAAACTGTGGAGCTGAAGTGGAAGAATCGAAGTTAAAGTAAAGATATAAGGATAAGATGAAATTCACCAACGAGAAGAAAAAAGCGCTGGTCTTGATGAGGGTTGCTTTAGACCTGTCAATTAGAAGTATGAAAAGACACCCGACCAAAGGCAAAAATGTGATTAGGCTCAAGATTAAGTTATTCATCTCATCTCAATTTTAAGATTAAATATCCCAAAATTATTATCACACCCAAGAGAAAAGATAAGGCATAATTTCTGAAATATCCACTCTGCAATCTTCTGGCTTTGCCGCTCAACCATTGGGTCAGATAGGCAGAGCCATTTGCCATCCCATCAATTATCCTGACATCGAAAACCTGCCACAGGAAAGTAGCAAGCTTGATGAGAGGACGGACGACAATAGCCGAATAGATTTCATCTACATAATATTTATTTAACAACAGAGTATGAAAAGTCCTGAACTTTTCAGACAGTTGTCTGGGCAATTGCGGATTTTTGATATAGAAATAAATTGCCAAAAATATTCCAATCAAAACTATTACTATGGAAGCCCCCATAAGGTAATATTCTACACTTAAAGGATAATGCGAGACTATTTCTGTCTGATGTTGACGGGTGAACACTTCGGATAGGAATTGATTGAAGCTATTGCTTCCTCCTAAAGAATGCGGAATACCCACATATCCACCAATCACCGAAAGTATGGCTAACAAGATTAGGGGAATGGTCATAGATTTAGGCGATTCATGAATATGTTTGCCAGTCTCAGAATCATATCTGGGTTGTCCGAAGAATGTTAGATTTAGTAATCTGAACATATAGAAAGCAGTCATACCGGCGGTAATAAATCCAATTACCCAAAATAGAGTATGGCCAAAGGGGCTGGAAAAAGACTCCCAGAGTATTTCGTCTTTGCTGAAGAAACCTGATAAGCCCGGAATTCCTGCAATAGCCAATGTTCCAGCCAGAAATGTCCAGAAAGTTGTAGGGATGTTTCTTCTTAAGCCACCCATTTTCATCAAATCCTGCTCACCGGAAAGGGCGTGAATCACACTTCCTGCGCCCAAGAATAGCAGGGCTTTGAAAAAAGCGTGGGTCATAAGATGGAATATTCCAGTTGCAAAAGCTCCCACTCCGCAAGCCAGGAACATATATCCTAACTGACTAATAGTCGAGTATGCCAAGACTCTCTTTATATCTCTTTGAACCAGGGCAATCGAAGCAGCATAAATGGCAGTTACAATTCCAATTATAGCCACTACGGATAAAGATATCGGAGCCAAAAGATAAAGCACATTGCATCTGGCAACCATGTATACTCCAGCGGTAACCATAGTTGCCGCATGAATCAGGGCTGATACTGGAGTGGGACCTTCCATCGCATCCGGCAACCAGACATACAGCGGTATTTGAGCTGATTTGCCAGTGGCGCCCATAAACAGAAGCAAAGTTATGGCCGTGGCTAAACTTTCCCCTGCAGTCAGAATATTCGGAGCTGAACTGAAAACTTGACTAAAGTTCAAACTTCCAAAAGTCCAAAAGATCAAGAATATGCCTAAGGAGAATCCAAAGTCACCGATTCGGTTGACGATGAATGCCTTCTTGCCAGCATCTGCAGCACTTTTGTTCTCAAACCAGAAACCTATCAAAAGATAAGAGCATAAGCCCACTGCTTCCCAGCCGACATACATCAAAAGGAAGTTATTTGCCAAGACCAAAGTCAACATAGAGAAAGTGAAAAGATTCAAATAGGCAAAATAGCGAGAATAGTACGGGTCTTTTGCCATATAGCCAATGGAGTAGATGTGAATCAAGAATCCTACACCGGAAACAACCAGAATCATAACAGTTGAAAGCGGGTCCAACTGAAATCCAACATCTACTTTGAAACTGCCTGAAGTGATCCAGGGAAAGACAACTTTCTCAACCAGCCTCTCTCCTGCTGGTAGGTTGAGTAAGTTAAGTAAGAGTCTTAGGGAAGCAACAAAAGACAGTCCGACTGTTCCGCAAGCAACCCAACTGACCAGACTTTTCCCTATTCTTTTCCCCAATAGAATGTTGATTAAAAAACCGAGCAAAGGAAAAAGCGGAACTAACCAGATATAATTAAACATAATAAAGCAGTTTTGAGTTGCGAGTTTTGAGTTTTGAGACCTTTCTCAAAAACATTATCCCTTAGTTACGGGTAATACCTAGCTGCCATTGCGAGGAGTCCCCTACGGGGCGACGAAGTCCCGCCGTTGGCGGAACCACGCTCCCTCCCTTCGACTTCGCTCATGGACGGTGAGCAAAGTCGAACCGTGTGGTGGCTCGCAATGACAAAACCCCTACCATTTCATTAAGTTCAAATCATCAATATTTATGCTCTTCTTGTTTCTAAAGAAGGCAACAATTATAGCCAATCCAACCGCCACCTCCGCTGCCGCTACAGTCATAAAAATGAAAACCATAACCTGTCCATCTATTATATCGAGATACCGAGAGAAGGCAACAAAGGTCAAATTCACCGCATTCAGCATTAGTTCGATTGACATAAAGATAATCAGTATATTGCGTCGGGTCAAAACCCCGATTGTGCCGATGGCGAACAGGATAGCGCCCAAAATCAGATAGTAATTTAATCCCAACATGAGTTTTTAAACCTTTTTCTTGGCTAAAACAATCGCTCCGATTATGGCTATTAAAAGCAAAACCGAGGTAAGCTCAAAGGGTAAAAGGTATTTGGTGAAAAGAAGCTCACCCAGCAAATGCGGTCCTCCAAACCCTTTCTCCAGTGCAGGAGCGGCACTACCCACAAAGTCCCTCGATATACCTAACTTAATTGAAATCGCTATCTCCACCAAAAACAAGATGGCAAAGAGGATACCTAATGATTTCTGGATTCTTTTTCTGTCTTTGCCAAATTCATCTTTCTTTAGATTCAGAAGCATTATCACAAAGAGAAACAGCACCATTACAGCGCCGGCATAAACTATGATTTGGATGGCTGCCAAAAAGGGCGCATTGAGGAGCACATAAAGAATCGCCAAACTGCATAGAGTTAATATCAAAAACAAAGCGCTGTAAATCACATTTCTTTGCGTGACTACCAAAAAAGCTGAAACTGCAGAGATTATGGCGATGATTAAAAATATGATTAGTTCCATAAAGTCATTTTCGTTTTGGAACCGGCACCAGCAAATCTTCCTTGCTGAGGATTAACTTTTCTCTTTTGTTTGTTGCCAATTCATATTTTATTCCCAAAAACAGAGCTCCTTCAGGGCAAGCCTCTTCACAATACCCGCAGAAGATGCATCTCAACTCATTTACCTCATAAACCTTAGCGTACCTCTCCCCTTTTTCATTCTCTGCCGGCTCCATATAGATACACCCGGAAGGGCAAATGGCGGCACATAAACCGCAGCAAACACATCTTTCTTTTCCATCCGGATACCTGCGGAGATAATGCAAGCCCCTGTATCGGGGATACATTGGATTCTTTTTATTTGGATATTGAAGTGTTACCGGACCCTTGAAAAAATACTTCAGAGTTACCGATAATCCTCGAGGGATAGCAAAAAATATGGTTTTGACTACGTTCCACATAAATTTATCCCAAAAAATGCATTTGCATTTGTTTCGCTTCACAACGACTAATCAACACTTGTGGTTTTCACGAAATCATAAGAAACCTTTTTGGTGAACACCAAGTGTTGCTAAGTCGGGATTAAACCCAACTAATGCATTAGTTCGCTTCGCTTCTAATGCATAATTTGGGTTTATAAGATTAGCACTATTCCAGTTATTAGAATATTCAACAAAGCCAAGGGCAAAAGCACTCCCCACCCAAATCTCATCAATTGGTCATATCGAAAACGCGGGAGTGTTGCCCTTATCCAAATAAACAAGAAGAGAAACGCAACTAATTTAATCAAAAACCAAATCAGTAGTGGTAAAACCGGTCCCTGCCAACCACCGAAAAATAAAGTAGTGGCAATGGCAGAAGCATTAACCATATTGCCATACTCTCCAATATAGAACATTCCGAATTTCAAGCCGGAATATTCAGTGTGAAAACCTGCCACCAGTTCATTCTCCGCTTCAGGCAGGTCAAATGGTGCCCGATTACTCTCTGCAAGAGCGCAGACCAGAAAAAGGATAAAGCCCAGAGGTTGCCTGAAAACAAACCAGTTCAAAAAGGTATTCTGTGAGTTGACAATATCCACTAAGCTTAGGGAATTTGCTATCATCAGGATTCCCACAATTGAAAGGCCCAGGGATACTTCATAGCTTATCATTTGAGCTGAAGACCGGAGTCCACCCAAAAGTGAATATTTGTTGTTGGAGGACCAGCCGGCCAAAATGATACCGTAGATTCCTAATGCCCCAACTGCAAATATGTAGAGTAAGCCCACATTGAGGTCGGAGATTACCATATCGATTTGATGACCAAACAATGTAGCTTGCGGACCAAATGGAATGACCCCAATTATTATCAAAGCCGGAACAACAACCAGAACCGGAGCCAGAGTATGAATCACTTTGTTGGTTTGAGCTGGCACGATATCTTCCTTGAAGATAAGTTTTATGCCATCTGCAACCGGCTGTAAGATTCCCTGGAATCCAACCCGATTGGGTCCTAATCTTGATTGGAAGAATCCAAGCGCCCTTCTCTCTAATAAGGTAACGTAGGCTATGATACCCAAAAGGACCACAAAAGCAGCAACCACCTTGATTATGCTGATGAGAATAAAGGTCAACATATTTTACTCTTTATGGTCTGTGATTTCTATTTTAAACGGTTTCCTATCTTCTAAGACCGAACAACCCCACTGAAAACCATCTGCATTTAGGTTTTCATATTTAACACCCGAATAGAGCTTCACGATTTTGCCGATTTCTTCGGTTATCTGGCTGGCTGACCGGTAGCCAAAATCCTGCCCCATATTCAAAGCCAGCTCATTT
>Ga0214474_1000753_pt1 | contig 15498 bp, 8 predicted proteins | sample RVTome_2_FD_187335 | JGI IMG/M metagenome (GOLD analysis project Ga0214474, IMG submission 187335) | Soil microbial communities from uranium-contaminated site in the Upper Colorado River Basin, Wyoming, United States - RVT95D214 HiSeq ...
TGGTCAAGGAACATGCGTGTCGGCCCAGGCAGAAGGTATCATCTTTCAGAATACCTCTAGTACGCAAATCGGGCGTCTCGCTTGCGTTGCGAACGGTACGACGCAACTTACCATGTTCGCACAAGCATTCACCGCCGCCTCCACTGACGTCGCCGAAAATTATTCAGACATAACGAATAATTTGGAGCCAGGGGATTTGGTCTCCATAGATCCTAATGGTCCGACCAAAGCGATAAAGAAAACCGCAACCGCGGCTGACCCATTAGTATTGGGTGTGGTTTCGACTGCTCCTGGAGTTTTAATGTCTGATATTGATGACTCAACCGGTGCTACGGACCTTATTAATCCGAAGCCTGTCTCCCTTTCTGGTCGTGTGCCAACAAAAGTTTCTTCGGAAAACGGACCAATCTTAATTGGAGACACATTGACTAGTTCTTCTACTCCAGGAGTGGCAATGAAAGCTACCAAATCAGGCCCAATAGTTGGTAAGGCCCTTGAGGTTTACGGAGGCTCTGGTGTAGGTAAAATCATGGTGTTTGTGAGCACCGGGTGGTATGTGGAGCCTTTGGCACAAGATGCTGGATCTGGGATTTCGGATCTAAGTAATTTAACTAGTCTGAGCGTCGAAAATCTAACATCCAATGTCGTAAGTACCCAAGTACTACTTATCGGCAACACAAAACTCTCAATGGCCAAAAATGGCGGTCTGAAAATAGAGGGTGACGTGGAAATCACCGGGGAACTAACTGCTAAGAAACTAAATGTCGGCGAAGAAGCGGCTGGAAGCTCTATCTTAGAAACCGGGGAGACTAAGGTTTTCATTGAGACTACCGTTCTAACCGACAAATCTCAAGTCCTGGTCACGCCAACCACTTTAACCGAGAAAAACCTAACCGTAACGAAAAAAGAGGCAGAAAAGGGCTTTACCGTCGAAATTATAAGCCCGGAAAGCAAGGATATAACCTTTGACTGGTTTATTGTTAACTAGTTATGTTAAGCAGATGTTGCACTGAGTTTGACTATTAATTAAAAATAAATTTATAATAAACTTATGGACACACCTATCCAAGACATACCAAAAGTAGAAGCAATTTTTACACTGGATGATATCATCAAGCAAGTTGAAGCCGCCGGTGTAAACCTCGGCGACGATCCAAGGAAACGAGCCGATACCTTTGTCGAAGCTGGTTTGCTTCCTCCTTCAACAGATGGCCGTTATCCTTCCTGGGTCGTTCAGCGAATCATCGCGATCCAGGATAAACTACTTGAAGGCAAAACCGTTGCTGAGCTTCAGGAAGAGGTCAAAAAAGAAAGAAGGCGCTTCCTCAACCAGGTTACCGACCTTAATTCCATGACCAACCTCTATAAGAAATTTTCAAGTAACTCAATGTTTATGATGGCTTCCTTCCTAGTACTGGCGCTAGTAGCTATTGGTTTAGCTGGTGCTGCTTTTGCCCCCTCTAATCCAGTGGTAGTCGCTGGAAAAAACACCGTCAAAGCGATGGTCGACGCCGGCGGAAAGGCAGCTAAGAAAGCGGCTTCTCCGATAGGCCGAACCTTAGTTACTATTATTAAAACCAGTAAACCAGAAGGCAGTACGTCTGCCGATCCCCTTGGACTTACTAATCTTGAAGTAGCCGCCCCAGTAATACCGGAAAATTTAGTCCAGTTAGATAGTCTAGGCAACCTCATTATAAAAGGTGAAGTTGCCGCTATCAGTTTTTCTGGATCAGGAGAAAACCTAACCAACCTATCCTGGACTGCTCTATCCGGCCGACCAAAAATCCTCTCGGCAATTGACGGAGTGAGTAGCGACGAAGGCGAGATCGATTTAGTTGCGGGAACTGGGATATCCATATCTCCTAATCTCGAGGCTGAATCAATAACTATTTCCAGTACGCTTGTTTTCCCTACGGAATTTATTTTCAAAAATATCGCCGTCAGTGGACAAACAACTATAGCTAGCGATTTAAACGCTGACACACTCACCTTTGCTGCCGGATCGAATGTGGTCATCACCACTGATGCTTCGACGGATACCCTAATAATTGGCGTCACCGGCACAGTTTCCAACGCTGATACGCTTGACTTGCTTGATTCAAGCCAATTTTTACGCAGCGACGCCACCGATAGTTTCACTGCCGGCACACTTACTTTTAACGCTGGGACTACCCTCACCATAAACGGATCCTTGAATCTACCTGCCACTGGAATTTCTGGTGCGGGAACTGGCAGTGGGCTTGATGCAGATTTGCTTGACTCTCTCAACTCAACTGCTTTTGCCATACTTTCTGAAAACGAAAACATTTCTGGTAACTGGACCTTTTCTTCCACAACTGGAACACCTATCGTAATAAAGCCATCGTCGGGTGTGCCTGGAGGGACTAAGATGTTCGATCTTCAAAATGTTTTCGGATCAACAGTATTTAGTGCTACTGTGAGTGGAGATCTGACAGCGAATTCCTTAAGCACTGGAGGCAGTGTAAGATTGGATAATAGCGGTAATTTAGCAAATATTGGCACTATAACTACGAGCGGTCTTGCTACTTTCAATGATGCTGTAACGATTGGTGATGGTAATACTAGTGGTGATTATTTGACAATAACGCGGGCTGGAAATGCAAATGTGGTTATCACAACGCGGAATTCGGATAGAGTAATTTTACAAGGGGCTTATTGGAATGGCTCTGCATCCACTAATATTAATATGCAGCTGCTAACAATAGTGGATGATACTACCCCTAGCTACAAACTTTCAATTCTAAACAATTCAAGTGCTGTTGTCGCTTCCTTTTATGATGATGGAGACGCCCAACTAATAGGCGACCTCACGGTTAACGGTGGAGATATTGTTACAGGTGCATCACAGCTTATATTACAAGCTCAAGGTGCAAACGCAGATGTTTTAATACAAGGCGGTCTTTGTATTCGTGATGCCACTGCTTGTCCGAACGTAGCTACGGGTGGCCTGCAAGTAGACACTGCCGGCGGAAGCGTGGATGATCCAGGTGACGTCTTTGATGTAGCGGAAGTATATCACGCAACTCAACCTGTCAGTCAGGGAGAGTTAGTGTCGGCTGCTGGTAACCAAAGCGTAAAAAGGACCTCAACCCCATATGATCAAGGAATAATCGGTGTAGTTTCCTATCATCCCGCAGCTTTGGTAGATCAAGGCGCATTTAAGGTTGGTGTAAATCCTAGTGAATTTAATCCAAATAAGCCTTGGGTAGCACTTACCGGTCGAGTACCAACTAAGGTTTCCGCTGAGAATGGAGACATAGAGCCTGGAGATGCTCTAACAAGTTCGTCCGCTCCGGGAGTGGCCATGAAGGCTACAAAGTCAGGTCCCATCATAGGTAAAGCCCTGGAAGCCTACGGAGGCTCGGGAGTAGGCAAGATAATGGTGTTTGTATCCACTGGGTGGTATGTAGCCAGCGTTGGTCAGGATAATAACCTAAACGATTTAAGCAATATCAACCTAGAAACTCTTACAGCTGGCACCATCAATACTCAAGTATTACTGGTCGGAGATGTCGAGATATCAGTGGCAACAAGTGGTGCTCTTAAGATAAATGGCGATGTGGAAATTAACGGAAACTTGGTTGCCTCTAAAGTAACAACAGACGAGCTTGTGATAAGTAAGGAAACCTCAGGTTCTCATATTGTAAAGGCTGGTCAAAAGGAAGTAACGATTGAGAATGACAAAGTTGACGAGACAAGCAAGGTTTTGGTTACCTTTATTTCTGACTATTCCCCTGCTACTCGTTTTTGGGTGACGATGAAGAAAGGCGAGAGTTTTACCGTCCATCTTGACCAGCCAGTAACATCTGATTCCTCATTTAGCTGGCTCATCGTCAACTAGAAACGATCGCACCCCCCCCCTAAAAGGTATACATCCATCAACTTGATTCGTAGGCCAAGAAGCTGAAACGTCCTAGAGAGCAGTCCGCCTACCCCATCTTTATACCACCTTTCCTTATAAATAAGGATCAAAATACAACAATTTATCCGACAACAATTCATGTCCACTCCCGGTGTGTACATTTTTTATCATCAGCTTAGTCGAGCAGGTGGTGCTTTATTTCCTCGAGATTCTTCGCATAATCAGTTTGGTCGGTGACAAACTTTTTATAATCCTCATTTGAGGAAAAATGGGATAAAATGTCTTGAGGATTTATCGAAATATTTTGCGACTCTACCAACCCAATATATACAGGGTAGGAAGACCACTGGTGATCCTCCAAATCGCCCACTATGTCCGAAACCACTGGGTTCAAATGAATATACCGACTTACATGTAGTAGTTGCTCATCGGTTTCAATCCGGATTGCTTTAAAGCGTCCTTGGAAAAGCGGGCCTATCCTTTCGTTTTTGACATTGAAATATCTTGTAAAGCTATTTGACGCCTTTCTCATGAAAGTAGAAATACCGTCATTGTATTTTTGTCGAATTAAAAAATGGAAATGGTTCGGCATTAGAACATAACAAAGAATTTCTACCAGAGAAACATCTGACGGGTGTTTTATCCCCTTTCTTAATTTTCTTGATAGTTTAGTGGTGGGTGCTAAATAGTGCTCGATAGTCTCAAGGAAATGTCTGTAACCCCTATCAGTTAGGAAGACCTTTCTCTTTTCTACTCCTCTGTTAAATACATGATATATCTCATTTGTTTCCAGCGTCGGATTCCTTTTTGGCATTAACCCATTATACAACAATTGTCCACTCCCGGTGTGTACAGTTTTTGGCTTGACAAGAAAGGTGGTAGGAGGCTAAAATTAAGGTATAAAAGGCGTATAATTATACCTTGTAACTAGAACCTGCCTATGTTCGCTTCTGAAAAGGATAAATACCTGCCGACTGATTTAATATCGGATTTTCGGGGGTTTCTAAAATCCTCTGGTTTCACAACAGCCACCGTCAAAAACTACCTGACAGACCTGCGCCACCTTCTTGTTTGGGTCACTCAGAATGTTGGTCAGTTTCAGTTCACTACCATTACTGAAAAAAACCTACGTGCATACCGCAGCTATCTGAAAGAGAAATTCAGAAGCAAGCCTTCGATTTCAGCTAGGCGCCTCTCTTCCCTACGCAAATTCCTCTCCTGGGCAGCCGGCAAAGGATTTGTCACGCAGGAGTTGGTTAAGTCTGCTGAGAAAGTACTGGAAGAATCTAAAGCAGAAGCAGTCTTCCCCTCTCCAATCCAATTAGTTTCACCTTCGCAACCACCAGCAACAGTCCCTGCGCAACCAGCCGATTTATCTACGTACAAAATACATCAAAAGGTAATCCACCACATCAAAAATACTCGACCTGGTTGGTATCATCGCTACCACCAACGGGATTGGGCGAGTACTTTACACACTGTAATAATGGTCCTCTTTGCCATCACCGTAGTGTCTTTGTTTGTTTATACCGAGATTATCCGTCCCCAACTGGAACAAACCCGTGATCAGTTTGCAGAAGAACTTGGTGATGTCCTAGCCGCCGCTACCCCACCCCGCATCCTTTCTTTTCAAGGCAGGCTGACAGATAACGATGATACGCCTATCAGCATTGCAACCAATATTGTCTTTAAAATCTACAGTGTCCGGACTGGAGGTAGCGCTCTATGGACAAGTAGAACCTGGTCGGTTACCCCTGACCAAAACGGTATTTTCTCGGTTTGTCTCGGCGGACAAGACGCTAGCGATGATTGTTTACTAGGTGGTGGCGCTGATACGGCCATCCCTTCTACCTTATTTTCAGACAACGCTGCTTTATATCTTGGTGTAACTGCTGGTGGTGATTCTGAAATGACCCCCCGGCAAAGAATCGCCTCTGTCTCCTACGCTCTCAACTCCGACGCTCTGGAAGGTTTTCACGGTTCCCAATCCCCTGGTGCAAACCAAGTACCAATATTGGATGGGTCTGGAAACCTCGCCTTTGGCGGCGCTGCTTCTATTACAACCGGTTCAGGCGATTTAACCATCAACTCCGCCGGTGCTTTCGTCTCTTCCGACAATATTGACTTCAATGGTTCTGGTACAAACGATATCGCAGGCACTCTAAACCTATCAGGAAATAACCTAGCATCCTCAAGTAGCCTAACTATCAATTCAGGCGGCTCGGTCGATATTCAAGATGCTGTAACCGTCGATAGTCTGACAACAGATGTTGGTGGTATTACTATCCTGGCTGGTCAGTCAATTATCCCCTCGGGTGCTGGTACTTTGACCATTGGTAATGGTTCTCTGCAGTCTCTGACAGTTACCACAGACAGCACGGGTAACGCCGAGGTGATACTTCCGGACGGCTCAATTTCTGGCACTGAAATTACTGATGATACCATCGTTGAAGCAGACCTTAATGCCCAAGGAACATTGACTGATGAGTGGTGTCTTACCTACGAAGGTGGCGGTGGTGCCCTTTTTCAGTGGCAAGCCTGTGGTGGTGGCTCACAAACACCTTGGACCAGCGACATTGACGCGGATGGTTATGATCTTACCGATCTTTCCAATATCCAATTTAGAGAAACAACCAGCGCCCCAGCTGGGACCGAAGTCGCTTTATACCGCGACAATGCTGGCGATTTGAACCTCAACGCTCTTACCGGCAAAACAATCAATCTCCAAGTAAACGGCAGTGACGAGTATACATTTAGTAGCAGTGTGTTTAATTTGAATACAAATGGAATCAGCGGCGCAGGACTGACCGATTGCGATGGCTCCGGCAGTAAGCTGCTTTGGAACTCTGGCACCAATAATTTTTCCTGCGGCAGCGATCGGGCAACCTACACAAATGTTACCTCCAGCAATTACACCAACGCCACCACTTCTTTTACAGACGTACCTGGCATATCTTTTACTATTGGCCCAGACGAAACGTGGGTATTCGAGATGTGGCTTCAGTCTATTTCTCCTACGGCTGCGGATAGCAAGTTACAAGTTACGATCACGGATGCAACCTCCTGCGACCTTGTGTTCACCCAGATAGAATCAGGGGCCCAGGTAATTTCCAATATTGGCTGTAACACCACTTCTGGTACCTTAGCTACAGATGGTACTGATGAGTCTCATATTGTAAACGGAGTCATTGTTAATGATACCGATACGGATACTGCCCAACTGCAGTTCGGACAAGCTGCTGGGCCGAGTGGTACCTCGACCATTTATGCCGGAAGCTATATAAAGGCTTACAAAATATCCGGCGCCGACCTTGCCGAGGTTTATTATTCTAAAGAGCCAGCTTTAGCTCCGGGAACCGTAGTCAGTTTTGATCCGTCTATAAATACCGGGGTGAAAAAATCAAGCCGCTCCTACGACCCAAGCTTAGCCGGCGTGGTTTCGACCAAACCCGCGCAAGTACTTGGTGACAATTCGCAGGTGAGTGGCTCGCCCGTGTTTTTGGCCTTAACGGGAAGAGTACCAGTGAAAGTTTCAACTGAAAATGGACCAATTGCTCCTGGGGATCTTTTAACCAGCTCATCCACCCCCGGGGTGGGCATGCGGGCGACACGTGCTGGCTACGTAATCGGTCGGGCGCTAACCGCTTTTTCTGGCGACGGAATTGGATCGGTGCTCACCTTTGTTAACACCCACTATGTCGATCCAGCCAGGCTTGATAAAAACGGTAGTCTAAGCTCCACCTTTGACTGGAGCTTAGGAAATAAAGAAAAGGCTGCGGCGCTAGAAAAATTGAGAGTTGATAAGTACAACAATCTATTTACTTCTATATCAGAAGGTAGTAAGTTTATCTGGGAAAATTCCCTTGGCGAAACCTTTGCCTGGATATCAGACACTGGAGCTGCGTTTTTCCAGAAAGTAACAGCTCTCGTGGGAGATTTTGGTAAACTAGTCTTTGGTGAATTAGCAGTCAAAGCCGATTCTCAGGCAGCAGGAGAAGCAAAAATCAAGGAAGGCGAAACAGAAATATTCGTTGAGTCTGAAAAAGTCACTGAAGATTCGCTAATTTACATAACCTCGACCACGAAAACCGACGGACTTACCTTTTACCTAAAAGAACAAAAGCCGTCCGAAGGCTTTATGGTTGCACTAGAAAGAAGCGCCGGCGACAAACCACGCGAGGCTACAGCTTCAGCGAATAAAGCTCTTAAGTTTAACTGGTTGATTATAAATAGAGAATAGATACTCGATACTGGATACTAGATTCTAGCTGTTTGGAGCTGGTTATTTTAGGGATTTAATTAGTCCGGAAAGCATTCTTCCAATTTCATTTGCTTGTTCGCTAAGGTCTTCGAATTCTGTAGGTTTTAAATATCCCAAATCTCTTGCTAACAGTAAATGATATTTTGTTTCTTCTAGGGATCCCTTACTCGTTATTAGAAATCTTAAATATTCTTTCTTTGAAGCTCTGCTATTTCCTTCGACTATGTTGGTTGGCACTGAACTAACAGACCGGCATAGTTGACTCACCAATCTGTATTTTTCGCCAGAGGGAAATTTATTAGTTACTTTGTAGATCTGGAGAACAAATTTATGGGATTTTTGCCAAACTTCTAATTTTGTAAACGTTGCATCAAGCATTCTTTAGACTTTAGATATTAGTTACTGGATTCTAGTAAATTATTCGGCATCTGGAAACTAGTATCTTGCATCTAGTAACTAGCGTCTAAGGTAAAACTGAGAGAGGATTTATGTAACTACCGCCGTGGCGAACTTCGAAGTGAAGATGCGGACCAGTACAAAAGCCTGTGCAACCAACAGCCCCGATTAATTGACCTTTGCTAACCGTTTGACCCACTCCTACGTTAATTGAGCCCAAATGAGCGTAAGCAGTTGTGTAACCGTTGCCATGACTAACAAAAACGGCGTTACCGAACCCACCTGATAAATAAGAGGCAGTGGTGACAGTACCGGCAGCTGCTGCCTGCACACCTGTACCATAAGCAGCACCGATATCGATTGCCGGGTGGAACCAGCTTGGATACTGGTTTATACCACCAGGAGCCGGCCAAGCGAAAATTCCATTCCCACCAGCGGTAAAGTAGCTTTGGGGGACAGAGGTAGGAGCGTAGTAAGAAGGAATCGGAGTTGGTGGTGGCATCTTTCCACCAGGAACAAAAAGTGTCTGCCCCACTCGCAGTTCCATTGAATCGTCAATATAGTTAAATGGGTAAACCGCAACAGTCTGAGCATCTGCTTTATATTTTTTAGCCACTGAAGCAATAGTGTCGCCTTTATTCACCTTGTGAACCATCCCGGTAATTGGTGGAATTTTCAGCGTGTCACCTGGCTTGATAGAATCAACGCTAGTGAGAGTATTGGCCCATTTTATTGTACTCACCGAAACTTTAAATTCGGCAGCAATCGTGGAAACACTGTCGCCTTTATTCACTGTATAAACGACCATTTCTGAACGAGGACGGCCTTCAGGAATAATAGTCTGGGGTGTATTGGCGGCTGCTAGCACTTGGTCACGAGAAAAGTCCTCTGGTGCAACTCCACTCCTAAATAGACTCCCAACGATAAAGGCCACTGAGGCAAGGACCAAAACACCACCGTGAATGGTTGGCCGGAAGAGCAGGCCTCTGCGCCACATTAGGATTTTTACCAAAGCGTCTTTGGTGTCTTCAAGGGCATAGATAAAAGCAACAATTCTTTTTTGAATATACAGTAGGTAGAAGAATGAAAACGAAAAACTCTCCCAACCAACCCTCAGACCAACAAGAGAAATAGCCCTAGCTTGCAATAAAAACCTTTTGAGTATTCGCAAAGGAATAGAAAACCAGGGGGCGGAGACAGTAAAATCGTCTTGGACGAAATCTAGTTCGTATGTATAGCTTGTGGTAGAAAAGGATAATCCGCTTTCCGACTCTTCCGAGTTTAACATTAGGCTTACGCCCTCCATCCCGCCTGCCCGGCGGGGCTAAAAACTATCAAAGCTTAAGAAAAAACCAGATGGTTGTTGTTCTTAAGCTCACTATCCAATTTAGCACAAAATACGCTTGCTTGTCAAATTGCTAGATACTAGTTTCTAGTCGTAAGATGCAAGTTATGTTAACTTAAAGAATCTAGAACTAGAATCTTCAGTCTAGCATCTAGCTGACTTCCTTATGCAAACTTTCAAGGAAATCTTCATTACTCGCCGTTTTACCAAGTCTTTCAACAAATAGCTCAGTTCTCTCGACGTCGTTCAATGTCTCAAGCATTCGACGCAGACGCCAAACCTTTTGTAAGGTTTTTTCAGGCATTAGTAGCTCCTCGTTTCTAGTACCTGAACGTGATACATCAATTGCCGGGAAAATTCTTCGCTCAGACAAACCTCGCTCTAAATGAAGTTCCATATTACCCGTGCCTTTAAACTCTTCGTAAATAAGGTCGTCCATCCTACTACCTGTCTCGATAAGTGCCGTAGCAATAATCGTCAGTGAGCCGCCATCTTCAAAATTTCTAGCAGCCCCAAAGAAACGTTTGGGTGGGTAAAGGGCGGCTGGATCAAAACCACCGGTCAGTGTTCGTCCCGAAGGTGGCAAAGCTAAGTTGTAGGCCCGACCAAGTCGAGTTATCGAGTCAAGTAAAATAAAGACGTCTTTGCCAGCTTCAACCAGTCTCTTTGCTCGCTCGAGTGAAAGCTCGGCGACTCTGGTTTGATGCTCTGGTGGATCGTCGAAGTTGGAAGAGAGAACTTCCCCTTTAATACTTCTGGTGATATCGGTTACTTCCTCAGGTCGCTCTCCAATAAGCGTTGCCATTAGGTGAACTTTTGGAAAGTTTGTGCTCACACCGTTAGCAATTTCTTTTAATATCGTTGTCTTACCGGCTTTTGGTGGCGAAACAATCATTCCCCGCTGCCCAAAACCGATTGGTGCCAAAACGTCAATGATTCGGGTGGAAAGTGGGCTTTTACCGACTTCGAGCTTAATTTGGTGGTTTGGGTAGATTGGTGTCATAGTTTCGAACCGAGGACGTTTTGTAGCCTGTTCGATAGAGATACCGTTTAGTTTTTCAACTTTGAGCATACCCCAGTAGCGTTCGGTTTCCTTTGGTGGACGTACTTCCCCCTCAACCTCATCACCAGGCCGAATATCGAAACGGCGAATTTGCGACTGAGAGATGTAGATGTCATCTGAGCCAGGCATCAAACCGTTGGCTCTCAAGAAACCGTAGCCTTCTGACATCACTTCCAATATACCTTTTTTGACTTGCGTGGTTTTCTCCTCGTATCTGGTAGGCATAGAAGACTCAACGATAGGGGTCTTCACTTGGATTTCTTCTTTTTCCACATCAGCAACCGGCTGCGTGGCTTCAGCTTTTTCTTCTATCGATTCTTTTTTGGTGGGAGTGCTTTGAGTTGATTTTGCTCTTGGCATAAGAAAAAGTTAGTTAGCTAAATAATTAATTGGTTCCTTAATTTGCACTAAAGATTAATTTTGCATGCTCTATCGGGAAACATTACGCTGCGATGCCCCGATCTGTCGGGGCCGAGGCATTAAATTTCAGCCCTATTTAAACACAAGCTAACAGCTTTGTCAAGCTGGCTTAAGTTTTAAGATCTAAGATTTAAGAAGTCAAAAACAAAATATACCTACAACTTATAACTTAGAACTTATATCTTTCTTCTCAATGTTCTAAGGACCAAACCTGCTGGCATACCAGCAAATAGCAAGACGAGTCCCAAACCTGGACCGGTATCAGGTAGCTGCTTAATAAGCGGCTGGGCTTCAACTAAAACTTCAGGTTTAATGACTTTAACCCTAAAGGTTACAAATCGCTCAAATTCAAAACAACCATCAATTGTCCCAAGTGACACACCGCTAGTAAAGAGCTTACTTTGACCGGCCTCATCCGGTACCAACTTACCACCGCTGTCATCAGCGTGAACGTAAGTGCGTGTAGTACCAGGAATATATTCCAAGCGACCTAAGAAAGAGGTGGTAACAGTAGCAGTATCAGTTAAAGTATCAAAGTTGCTACCAGAAACAAAGGCTTTGTTAACAAATTTCTCACCTTCGGCAATTGGTAGGTCGTCTTTCACTACCACATTTTCAGCTTCACTACCAGTTATATTGTTATGTGCCCAAATTCTAAACTCAAGAATATCACCCTTGCTAGCTGTAACAGAATCGTCATAACCAGTATTTTCAGTAATATTGTTGACTACCTTTTCAGTGTCCATACCTGGCTCGGGCTTTGGGGTCGGAACTTCTTCATCAACAATATCGGCATAAAATACGTACCAATGCTTGTATTGTTTATCGCCACCACGGATTTTATTGATTGTCATTCCTTTTGGAGTAATTAAGGGTGAGACACCATTTACATCCGGAATAGCGGTGCCAGGCATATTGTAGCCAAAGACTTGGGTACTACCAGCTCGATAAACTAATTTCTTACCCTCTGGCAAATTAATCATAGCATCAGAGTGGTACAAAGGAGTGTGGCTGGTTTTAAGTAAAGCCCGGTTTTTTACACTGCCAGTTTGATCAAAAGGAAACTCATCCCGTAAAAGGCCTTCGGTGTAAGTAGTATCGGTTGGATTGTATACGTATATACGAAATATTACAGGCTTAGAGGTATCAGTAAGAGTGATTTCTGACTTGTAGGCGCTATCGCCTTCTTGTTTAACTTCTTTGATGAAATCAATCTGGGCATCTGCGCCTGCGCTATTGATAAATGGTAACGCTACAGAACCCAGCAGGAAAGCTAGGGCAAAAGTGAAAATTGATGCAGTTTTTAGAGCTGTTCTAGTAATCATAATTGATTGTCGCGAATAATAACACACTCTATAGGTCTTGTCAAGCCTTTATTACACGTCCCACTTCTACAGGTAGCAAATAGCTTAAATTTACAAACTATAGAAGTGGTGGGAGTGGGTAAGAACAGCTGGTTTGCATGTCTTACTCACTCCCATCCCTCTCTACTTCTTTCCGTTGATTCTGATGATCCCTAAGGCGCTCCGTCGTTCTGGTCGCTGCCTATTGGAGGGGCTGGTGTCGAGGCTTCCGGCGGATCAGTCTGCGTCCCCGGTGGGTCGCCAGGTCCTGGTGGATCGGAACCCTCAATAAACTCAGCTGCGTCTTTGCAGACCGATTCAGAACCATGTAGCACGAAGGCTGTTACGGTCAACCACTCGTTGAGCGGGGCGTCGAAATTGGCCACCTGACCTTCGCTGACAAGCTCCCCCTTCATCCACCATTCGACATAGAAGTCGAAGTTGGGATACAGGTCCCACTGAAGGGAAGCCTGCATATGTGCGTGCCCATCGTGGGCGCTGAGCTTCTCCAGGTTGATGATTGCGACTTCGCATACCAGCTCCGGTGGCGGTGTTGGCTCTGGAGGCGGCTCTTTGACCGTCCGGTTCTTCCAGATACCGAAGTCCTTAGACGTGGTACCCCTGGAAATCCAGAAGGTCTTGCAACCGTCAGACGGGTCAACCGGCTCCCAGATCCCACTAGGAGGAAGGACCTCGCAGATCGTGACCTCCACCTGTGCAAAGTCGTTGTCGCCGAACAGGTCGAGACCATCGAAGCGGAAGTTACCCTCCGCATCTGTCACGTCCTGGAGACCCAAACCGACGAGCTCAAAGGTGAACGGTTCTCGCGGCGGGAACTGGCTGTCGCCTACCAACTCCACCTTCCTGCCGAAGATGGTAACCAGCGGTGGAGGCGGGATCTGCTTGTTGCCGAACTTGACCTCTGTCAGCTCGTCACACCCCACCTCAACGCTCTGAGTGGTAGGTGTCGTCGGTTCCCATCCATCCGGGATGTTTATCTCCCGAACTTCATAATCGCCGACTGAGAGCTCATCAGAGATCCAAACCCCGCCGGCGCCGGTAGTGACGGTGAAGTCCTCACCTTCGCCGATGATGCGGAACTTGAAGCCCGGTACTCCAGGCTCACCAGCGTCGAACCTGCCGTCGGCGTCAAGGTCCTCATACTTGAAGATCTTGATTTTTCCTTCCTGGTATCGGTTGCCGAACTTGACCTCTGACAGTTCGCCATCCTTCACCTCGACGGTTTGGGTGGTATCTGTCGTTGGTACCCACACCGAAGGGATGTTGATTTCCTCGACTTTGTAGGTGCCGGCTTTCAGCTCACCAGAGATCCAGACTCCGCCGGCGCCGGTGGTGACAGTGAAGTCCTCACCTTCGCCGATGATCCGGAACTCAAATCCAGGAAGGCCTGGCTCTCCAGCATCGAACCTACCGTTCCCGTTGAGATCCTCGAACTTGAAGATCTTAAGGAATCCTTCGGGAGTAGGTATGACCAGGTTGGCACAGGCGTCGACGAGGGTGAAGGTCCCCTTGCTCGTCGTAACCAGCTTGGAGTCAGTAGGACGATCGGTGTAGTCGATGGTTCTCGCCTCCACCGATCCGCAGTCGTCGGAGCGCAGCAAGACGTGAGTCTTGAACACCCCCGTGAGATCATCCAGATCCTCGATGTTGGTGATATCTTCAGTTGTAACATCGAAGCCCTGACACCTCAACGCCGCTGCCGCTCGAGCCCGTAGTTGGTCAAAGCTCGAAAGCGCCTGGTTGTTTTGGGTGTTTTGGAACCCCTCGTCAACGATGTAGGCACCATCGTGAACCGGGATCGGCGCAGGTTGATCCAATGCAGCAGGATAAATGTCAACCTGCTGACGGCCGTTAGCCAGTAGAATCGCTGTGTCCTGGCCCCAGTGACCTGAGGACGCTGCGTAAAACTGGACCTGCTCGTACTGGCCCACCTCTATGCTGTAGGAGCCATTCTCGTCAGTGGTCAGCACGTCAAGGCGGCTGTTCCCAATCGGTGCGTCGCTCGAAGTTGTCGGCAAAACCAGCGGGACACCTGGGCTACTGAATGTAGCCACCATCGGTTGGTCCTGCGGATGCCGATACTGGATTGCTAGAACTTGGGCGTAGGCCAACGGCTCTTGTGTCTCCCTGTCAAGCACACGGCCTTCGAAGGAGACGGAGCCGTCTGGATTTGGCGCCAGCTCCGCTACTGCGTAACCGTTTTCGGAGGAGTATTCCCCCTCCGCTCCGCTTACCGAGGCGCTGTCGTGGACGCCCGGTCCCTGCATTCCCCCAGAAGAAAGGAGGAGGGCGGCGGCGAAGACGGCGACGACCACTACCCCGGACTCGACTATTGGCCTCAACTTCTTGGCGCTCAAAGCGCGGTAGAGGCCTATCAGGGTGGCAACTGTGGCTACTATAGCCAGCACGGTTGTCATGCGTGCACCTCCTTGCACTAGTCTCTTGCCGATGTTTTGTTGCCTTAAGGATTATCAAGGTGCGAACAAAAAACTGCCTGGCAGGCAGCCTTTGCTATCATTTTATAAGTCGGCGCTGATTGTATAACTAAATTGGTAATTTGTCAACTATAAGCCACTACATAACTTCAAAATCTTCGCAGCTGCTTGATTTTTCAGGTATTCTCATGTCTTGCGTTCAAGCATAGTCTAACGACTTAGGAGTGAAACGACGCAGGATGCAAAGCAGTCTATTTACTTGAACTAGGGCATTTTTTAAATATTTAAGGAAATATCGTAGAAGAGCACTAAAGTGTTGATTTTTATTGAC
>Ga0214474_1000756_pt1 | contig 15429 bp, 16 predicted proteins | sample RVTome_2_FD_187335 | JGI IMG/M metagenome (GOLD analysis project Ga0214474, IMG submission 187335) | Soil microbial communities from uranium-contaminated site in the Upper Colorado River Basin, Wyoming, United States - RVT95D214 HiSeq ...
TCTACGGTCTCTGCGTTGATGCCATAGTCAGTCAGGTTAACGAACTACCTTCGGAAGTAAACAAGTATATTTTCTTTGCCGAGCCTGTACGTGAAGACAAAATAGAATATCTGGTAGATTTGGGATACGGCGTTGCCGTTCAGGAGGGGCAAGACTTGGGTTGCAGGCTGCAAAATGCCTTTTGCCGCGTCTTTCAGGAAGGTTTCAGGAAGGTAGTTATTGTGGCCAGCGATGTACCTGACCTGACTGCCGGTATAGTTGAAGAAGCGCTTGACGGTCTTAATAGTAGTGACGTCGTTATCGGGCCTTCGCATGATGGCGGATACTATCTGATTGGCATGAGGGAGCTTCATAGGTCAATTTTTGAGAGCGTTTCATGGGGAACGGAGCAAGTTTGCCGCCAAACCTTAGATGCTGCAAAGCAAAAGAAACTAACGGTTCGACAGTTTCAAACTCTTACTGATATAGATACCGAAGATGACCTCCGACGGTGGTACAAACTTGGGAAATATAAAAATCCAGCAATCTTAAACTTCGTTAAGGCCGTGCTCTTATAATTAATGGCGGAATATTAATATGTCAGGGTTATCGATAAAAAACAAACCTTACGATTTTAATGAAGCGCTGGCGAGGTGTAATCTGGATCTTACGCCGCGCTCGATTGAAACCCTGTGGGTAAACGTCACCCGCCAATGTAACCAGGCTTGCTGTCACTGCCATGTCGATGCCTCACCGGCAAGAACAGAGCAAATGAGCAGGGAAGTAATCGACCGCTGTCTCGAATTATTGGAGAAATACGACCAGATAGAGAATCTGGATATAACCGGAGGGGCTCCGGAGCTAAATCTAAACTATGACTATTTTGTGAGTCAGGCAAGGAAGCTAAAAAAACACGTAGTGAGCCGGCATAACCTGACGGTAATTTTTGATGGAAATCCGAAAAACGGCGAGGAGAAGAAATACTTACCCGAGTTTTTCGTTATCAATCAGGTTGAGATATTGGCTTCACTGCCTCATTATGAGTCACGTTATACCGACAGTGTACGAGGCACTGGCGTATTTGATAAGAGTATCGAAGGAATTCGCTTACTGAACGCGGTGGGATACGCCAAGAAGGAGAGCGGCCTCATACTTAATCTCGTCTACAATGCCGAGGGACCGGTATCGCCCGCGCGTAACAAGGAACTGGAGATGGAATTCAGGAATGCATTGTCAGGCTACGGACTGGCCTTTAACAAGCTGTTTGTGGTGACCAATATGCCGATCAATCGTTACCTGGTACAACTTGAGCAATCAGGAACGTATTCCGACTATATGAACAGTCTGGTAGAAAACTTCGATACAGAAGCGGCCAAGAGAGTAGCCTGCCGCTCGCTTATAAGCGTAGGGTATGATGGACGGATTTATGATTGCGATTTCAACCAGATGCTCGGTATGCAGATCGAGGCTTCAAAACCGTTGACGGTTTTCGATTTTGATTACGACGTGCTTGTTAACCGGCGAATTAGTTTTGGCTCTCACTGTTTCGGCTGTACTGCCGGTGGTGGTGCCAGCTGATTCGGCAAAACGCTGCCCGTGTCGGCGGCAATTGATCCTCCAAATAAACAGTTTAATAGTCAACCTATTCCCCCAGCTTCATGATGGTTGAGAGCACCAGAAAGTTGTAATATAATGCGGTTAAAGTCGGATTCATCGATTTACGAATGATATTCCTAGAATTAGAGTAATGACTAAGAAGTCCGAGAAAACACACAGAAGTAATAAGCTACAGCATATATCAAAAGTGGCCGCCACCCTATTCTTTGAAAAGGGTTATATGCAGACTACGACTAAAGAGATTGCCCAGGCATGTAATATCAGCGTGGGAACACTTTATTACTATATAAAATCGAAGGATGATTTTCCCAAAATATTCAGTCAGATACACATAAATGATGTTGATCCATGGGAGAAGGAAGTCCGTAAAGAAATGCAGTATATGCAACCTGAGGAGATACTCAAGAAGGCTGTACGGGATTTTACATACGGAGTGGATAGAAGACAGAAAATGATTCTTTTTTGGTACAACGCGTCAAAATACCTCAATCGAGAACAGCTAAAGGACGTTGTAGATGTCGAGACCCGCGTAGTTACTTTATTTAAGGAGATAATAGAGTTGGGCTGCCAGAAAGGGCAATTTGCAAATAGCGACCCATTTGTTACCGGATACAACATCTTTATGTTGACGCACACATGGGCACTTAAGCGTTGGTGGCTTAAACGGCTCTATAAGATTGAGGATTACGTAAGAATTTGTGAGGAATTGGCCGTTTCCATGGCTCGCGGCGGGCTTGCTAAAACTGACTAATCGATTACGGTTAAAGTTTTTTATTTTTAGCTGTCTCTTCGTCCTGCAATACCCTGCGTAACACCTTTCCTACGAGTGTCTTGGGCAGTTCCTTACGGAATTCGATAAATCTGGGCACTTTATAACCCGTCAGCTTTTCCCGGCAGAAATCACGTAGCCCGTCCGGAGTTACCCGTTTTCCTCGCCTGAGCACTATCCAGGCCTTAACCGCCTCGACTTGCCGTGGATCTGGAATACCGGCAACGCACACCTCCGCTACAGCGGGATGCATCATGATTACTTCCTCAATCTCTCGTGGCCAAACTTGAAAGCCACCACACTTGATGAGGTCTTTCTTCCGAGATGTGATGAAAAGGTATCCGTCTTCATCCATATATCCTACGTCACCGGTATAGAGCCACCCATTCCGTATTGTTTCAGCTGTCTCTTCTGGCCGCTTCCAATATCCCTGCATTAGCTGCAGCGCCTTGATAGTGATTTCGCCTTCCTCCCCGGTCTTAAGTTCTTTAATGCCGGTATCAATATCCATTATGCGTACTTCAACATCTGGCGGGGGTACGCCGACGGAGCCCTGCTTCCATTTCCCTCTGTACGGGAAGTTGGCGCCAACGATACCCGATTCGGTTAAACCATACCCTTCTGTAATAGGCCCACTGATAAGCTTTTCCATCTGGTGCTTGGTCTCGGCCATTAGTGGAGCTGCACCTGAGCCAATTCCTTTTAGCGACCGCAAGTCGTCGGGTTTAAGGTCGGAATAATTCAGTATAGCAATCAACGTGGTAGGAGTAACAGAGACACTGGATATCTTATAGTCTCGAATAGCGTTAACAACATTTTTAATATCCCGTGGGTTTTGAATCAGCACCTGGGGCATATGGTTTATTAGGTGCGAACCAAAGCAAATGTAGACGCCGAAGGAATGAAACAGTGGTAGAGGGACAAGTGCTTTATCCACCCACTCATCTCTTCCAGATTCGTACCATGCTCTATGGAACATGGCAGTAATAATGATTGAATGATGGCTACACATTACCCCCTTCGGTGTCCCCGTAGTGCCACCGCTGAATAATATTACAGCCGTGTCTGAAGGCTTCACCGTAGTTTGCTGGCGGCATGATCCCCTGTATTTCTCAATGAGGTCGCTCCACCAGAGGTCTCCCTTTTTTAACCGGACCGAAGCACTTTCCTTCCCGATTGGTGACTTGGCATATGTATCGAGGTCTGAAGCAATTATCAGACGCAGCTTGGTGTGGGGCTGGAACGACTTGACCGCTTTATAATACGTTGAGCCCACTATTGCCACTTCAGCTTCCACGTCGTTTATGGAGCGCTCCAATTCAAATGATGTGTAAAACGGATTTAGCGGCACTACTATGCCTCCAGCCTTCCAGATAGCAAAGAATGCGATAAAACTCTGGGGGCAGTTCAAGAAGAGGCATATAACTCTATCGCCTTTTTTTATACCACTGGCAATGAGTGCCTCTGCCAGGGCGTTGCTGTGCTCTTTTACCTCCTGATAGGATACCTCCTGGCCCTTAAATATGGCTAGAGGGTGTTCTGGTCTCTCCTTCACACAGTCCGCTAACACGTCGAGTGCTGTGATGTCAGGATAGGGCTGCAATGTATGCGGTACACCCGGATCATAGCTCTTAAACCATACGTATTCTTTCATGGAGACCTCTTAGTGTTTCAGTAAGCGGTAGCAAAACAATTTGAGTTATGATCATATATTTCTGTTAACTTTTAAACTCCGAGGTATGCTTTTTTCACATTTTCGTTATTAAGCAGTTCGGAAGTCTTACCTTCCAGTGCTAATTGACCGTTTTCTAAGACATAGCCGTAATGTGCCAGCATCAGGCCAAGACGGGCATTCTGCTCCACAAGTATAACCGTTGTTCCTTCGCGGTTAATTTCCTTGATTTTTTCGGCCAGTTGCTGGCGAAGCAGAGGGCTGAGACCTAGAGAAGGTTCGTCAAGCAGAAGTAATTCTGGCTGTGCCATCAGCCCCCGGGCGATAGCCAGCATCTGTTGCTGTCCTCCACTCAACTCCCGTCCTTTACAATTGAGTTTGTCCTTAAGGTCTGGGAAAAAAGCCAGCGCTTTCTCAAGTGACATGTGCACTTGTTCCTTGTCTTTGCGAAGGTAAGCGCCCACCTGTAAATTTTCCCTGACTGTCAATAGCGGGAAGATTTTTCTACCTTCAGGAATCTGAATAAGGCCTAAGGATGCAATCTTTGCTGCCGTCAGACCGCTTATCTTCTGCCCTTTAAAATAAATCGCGCCATTTAATCCCTCATCCCCGACTCTCTTTCGGACCTTTATGATACCGCTGATAGCGTTGAGTGTAGTTGTTTTACCAGCACCGTTTGCCCCCAGGATGGTGACAAAGTCACCCTTATTTACAGATAGGGATAGATTCCTGACGGCGATATGTTTTTTATAGAAAACGCAGACATCCTTGAGTTCCAGCATTATTATACGGTCTCCGTGCCCAAGTAGGCTTCTATGACCTCTTGTTTATTCATCACTTCCTCAGGTCGTCCTTCGGCGATCTTGTTGCCGAAATTTAGTACGACAACCCTGGTGGCGATATTTAGTATCACTTTCATATTATGTTCTATCAATATTACGGTAACACCCCGCTCGGCGATTTTTTTGATATTCTCCACTACGAACATAGCTTCTTGGTGGTTCATACCGGTGGTAGGCTCATCGAGAAGCAATACTCTTGGATTCGCGATCAGCGCCATTGTTATGCCTAGCATCCTTTGATAGCCATGTGACAGTCCTGCCGCTGGCAAGAATATGTCATTAAATATGTCGAATGTCTTCAATAACTCTATTACTCTGCCTACAACCTTTTCGTTATCATCTTTGTAAGCTTTAGTTTCAAAGAAAGCCTGCCAGTCTTTGGTTTTATACTGCAAGAACGAACCTATTATCATACTCTCCAGGACTGTAGCACCCTCGAATAGTACATTTGACTGAAAAGTCCGGACTATGCCTCTTGAGGCTATCTGGTCGGGCCGAAGCCCTGATATTTTCTCGCCATTGAAAAGAATCGTTCCCCGAGTGGGATGATAGTAACCACTTATGATATTTATCATAGTGGTCTTTCCGGAACCATTGGGGCCTACAATACCCAGCACTTCGCCCTCTTTCACCGTGAGATCTATATCTTCAAGTGCAGCCAGCTTGCCAAACAATTTTGTTATACCATTCAGTTCAAGTAGCGGCATGCCTGTCTATTTCCCCAATTTATTCCACGGCCATTTCGGATTCTTCGGGCATTTCATATTCTTCAGGTTCTCTAAATATCTTGCGCCATAACTTGCCCCAAAGGTCAACCAGCCCGGTACCCTTAGGTAGGAACAGGAGCACGAGCACAACAGCGGCGCCGAACAATAAATATTGAATATTATATATGGGCAGGCGGGATAGATAGATGTCTAAAGTGTACAGTACGGTAGCTCCGATGAAGGCACCGCCGACCATAGAACTGACTCCACCCACGATGCTCATCATCATTATTTGGATAGACTGCCACAGTCCGAACATCAAGGGAGTTATTATTGACAGGAAATTGGCGTAATAGGCACCTGCGAATCCGGTGAACACTCCGGCAATAGTAAAGGCGATTACTCTGTATTTCATGAGGTGGATGCCCTGGTGCTCAGCAAGTACCGGATTAAGTGCTAAACTGGCAAACGTGCTGCCGAGTCGGCTGCGGCCTATCTGCCAGAAAACCAGCGAAGTTACACCTGCCAGAAGTAACATAAAATAATAGTATGGTACCGGGCTGGCGGCAAAGTTTATTTCAAAACCCGGCAAGGGTATAGTAGGCGGTTGAGGCGGTATTATGCCTCTGACGCCGCGGGTTAGACCCTCCATCTCCTGGGCAAAAATTCTCACTATCTCGCCAAAGGCGAGGGTGATAATTGAGAAATAGATACCACCCACCCTGAGTACCACCAATCCGATTAACATGGCAATGATCCCTGATACGATGCCAGCTATCAAGAAGCTCGGCCAGAATGGTATGCCTAGATTAACGGTTAGTATGGCAGCGGTATAAGCACCCAAAGCCATAAACGCCGCCTGTCCCATGCTAAATTGACCAGTCCTCAGTATCAGGGTGAAACCCATTACTGCAATCGCCCAAATGCCGCTTGATATGAATATAGAAAGGGTTATCACGCTAGTGGTTAAAATGGGAAGTATAACGAAAAACGTAATCAGCACTGCGATCACGATTCTCGGTATCCAGGTTTTGTAGTCAAAGTATGGCATTATTTGATAGAAGCTCCAAATAATCCTTGAGGTCTGACCAGAAGTATGACAATAACAAGCAGGAAGAGAACGAACTCAGATAGATATGACACGTAATAGGCTATGACGCTGTTTAAAAAGCCCAGTATAATTCCACCCACTATGGCTCCGGTAAGACTGCCGAGTCCTCCGATGATAATCGCCAGCATGGAGAAAATCATGGGAATGCGTCCCATAAAAGGGCTAACTGTATATACGGGTGCCATTACGCCGCCAGCCATTGCTGCCAGCGCACAGCCAATACCCATAACGATCAATGAGACTCGCTTTACGCTGATGCCGTATAAGCTTGCCGCCACCGGTTCTTGGGCTGCGGCCCTTATTGCCAGTCCTATTTTGGTGCGGTTCAAAACGATATACATTGCGGCCAAGATAACAATGGTAAAGATTATTACTGCTATCTTTTGGTAGCTCACGCTGAACGAACCCAGGTCAAGCACGCCTGGGAGCACAGTAGCCAGTCCCTTATCCATCAGACCGAATGCCATACCGGCAGCACCCTCGAAAAAGAAGATGAGCGCCAGGGTAGCAACAGTTACGTATAGCATGCCGTAACCGGGGATATTGAGGCGCTCAATTATATACTTTTCCACCAGCATACCCAGTCCTCCTACTACCATCCCGGATATCAATATGCTTAAGGGGAAAGGTATGCCCGCTGCTGTGATAGCGTAATAAACGACAAATGCGCCGAGCATATAAAACTGACCGTGCGCCCAGTTCAGAATTCCCAGGATGCTGAACACCAGTACCATGCCGAATGCCATGGTCATAAATATGCAACTCTGAACCAGCCCGTCTATCAGTATTGCGGCAGGGGGCATACCAACTCTCCTTAATTTATATCCATGCTACTACGGAATTGGGTCCATCGGGTGTTCAGAAAGATATACCTCTTTATCACCTTGGATAATGCACAGGGCGCTGGGAGTTCCGAAAACTACTGGTGAACCGTAGGTTTTTGCCCCTGACATTGTCCACGTACCTGTAGTGGTGTCGAAGGTGCCGCCGCGAATAGCTTCCATAATAGCGTCTGTATCGTCCACCGTGCCAGCTTTTTGCATCGCCTGAGATAAAATCAATATATGAGATGGAGACCAGCCGATCCAGCCGGTGTAAGGGAATTTACCAGTTCTCTGAAGTATAGTTTCCTGTACTTGCTGACACATGGCTACATATTTTGGATTCACCTTAGTCTTCTTGAAGTCCCAGTTGGCCCAATACTGACCTATAAGACCCTCAGCAGCCTCGGGCCCGCATATAGATTTATACATGTTTATATCTACGAATGGACCGGAATGGCCAACCTTCATGTCCTTATAGCCCATCTCCCAGCGCTGTTTCGCGAATGCCCATGTTTCGGTGATCCATCCAGCGATATAGACGATGTCGCAATCAGCATCTTTGAATCTGGAGATGATGGGAGTAAAGTCCATTGTCCCGGGAGGAAATCGCTCCATATGATACCTGACTCCAGCCTTATCGAGGTCCCTGAATACTTGGTCCCAGCCTGGACCTGCACCTAGGGTCGAGTCCATAATACCCAGATTTTTGTAGTTCGGGTACGCATCGACTATGGCTAAGCAATCAGATGTAAATTGTTCGTGAGACGGATTACCGAAGACGACATAAGGCATTGTTACCGGATCGTATAACCCGCCCCAGCTAGCAGGTACAGCTTCATTGCCTGTCCTTGATATAAGGATAACCTTAGCCGGGTTGGTCACTGCGGTTACAGCTGGAAAAGTCCAACTCCAGTGTGAGACGATAAACTTGACGCCATCGCCGTGTACAAGCTGTTTAGCGGCAGCAGCACCACCCTCAGGCGTGTTCTTATCGTCCACTTCGACCGTCTGAAAATTATAAGTCTTGCCATTTACCTGAAAACCTTCCTCATTGAACAGCTTTAGAAACTCGTCTGACGGTGGATCACCAGCCAACTGCCAGGGCGCTGCCGGGCCGCTGTAAGGTCCTTGTGATCCTATCTTTATAATTATGGGACCGGTTGGTTCAGGTGGCGCTGTCTTCGTGCAGCTTACAGCAAATGCGCCAATCACAATTACTACGGCCATTAAAACTGCTACAACGTTTGACCATTTCTTCACTGATTTATTACCCTCCTACTTTTTTGTACCATTTGATTGAAGTTCCTTTTCACTAATGCATACCCCCTCCTTTCCCAAGTCAAACTGAATGCCGCAAATTAAATTTCAGAAATTACTTATTGACGAGTGCTGTCTTTCGAATATCGTGAGGTACGTGGATTCGCGGTTATTATAGGAGAAAGATTATACATACAAGTTTACCGCTCGTCTGATGATAACTAATGTACCGATTTCCGAAGTGACTGTCAATATATTGCCTATCAACGGGATGTGGCTTATAAGTGTTATACCGACTGACTACTCGTTAGATAAATAATGGACGCCAATCTAGCATAACTGGAATTCATTGTCAAGTATATTTTGTTTTCTTTATAATGATATTCGAAAGGTGAATTTTGGCCAGAATCAATATTAATTTCGTAGGGTTGTGGCGGGTCTTTCTGGGCGTGAAGACAGTAACAGTGGAGGTAAACACAATTAACGAGGCAAGAGATTTTGTTGAGGCAAGGTATGGCCCCATATTTCAGAAAAGATTTCAAGCCAGTGGTACCAACAATGTACAGACGATATGGGAACAAAGTAATATAATGCTGAATGGTAAAAATATAAGCCAGTTGGATAATCCCGTTCTAAAGGATGGTGATGAACTTCTCCTGCTTTCAAAGGTTGCTGGCGGCTGAAAACGCCGATGGTATCGCTTTGTCTAATGCTTGAAGGACGAAGTTTAACAATTACTTAGCGCCGATCGAATCCGCAATCTCCGGCATACCGAGGTTTTCCAGACGTTTTCTCGATGGTTTGCCGGTGGCTTTATCCCAGTCTCTTAAAGCGTAATACTCCGGCAGCATTTTATCAATGTTGGGAACATGGCCTTCCGTTCCGCCCTTGGTGATTGGCCTCATGGCAAGCTCAGGCACTATATCGTCTTTTGCTGAGATGCCGAGCCTACAGGAAAGTGCGCGCTGTAACTGGAAGATTCGTTCCCCGGCCTTCAATAGATGCTCGAGGTCTACCTCCCAGCCAGTGGAAGCATTGACCATACCGGTTATTAAGGTTAACGGTATAATTGCCCAGTGGCAGATTCCGAGTGAATCGCTAATTGCCACCCAGTTCTGGCTTCTTTCCACCATGCTGGCTTTATCATCTGCCCAGCGGTCGGTAATAGGGAAGTCCAAATCAGGATGGCCGGTACCGCCGTCTATCTGATAAGCGTTGCTCTTATTATGGTCTGCGCCGCGGGGCGCAGTGGCATAAACAAGCGCCATGGAATGGTATGCCCTGGGATCGTGCATAGGAAACTCAAGGCCCTTCGTCTGGACGGCTTCTCCGAGTGGGCGGCCATATTTCTGTGTCATTCGTCTTGTTCCGCCCGCCACCACCGCGCCGAAGCCTTCGTTCTTTCCAGTCAAGTGTAAGAGCTCAGTAGCAGCGTCGATGTTCCCCCAGGTCAATTTTAGGCCACCGGTATCCTTCTCTGAAATTACGCCCAGACTGTATAGATAAAACGCGTATGCCGCGCTGGCACCGCTGCTAATGGTGTCGAATCCATAGGCATTGCACATCTCATTAAAATAGACAGCCGTAGACATATCGACGTCCAAGCCCATCATCGCTCCCCAGGCTATTAGCGTCTCATATTCGGGACCTTCTACTCTGTCATATAGATATTTTCCTTCTTTGATTTGTAGTATCTTGCGGCAACGTATGGGACAGCTATAGCAGCCCGTGCTGTCGGTCTGATATTTCTCAAATTGCTCGGCGCCGCTAATTTTAGTGGCCTCGGGTAGGGTGGGGGTCGTATAGTAGTCTGTTGGACCGTCGCCATAGGCGATGGCGGAATCTACCCAGGATGCTGTGCCGCCCTCGTGCATCCACTGTGTAAAAAATCCCTCTTTCACCTCCTGCATTGCCTGGCGGGACACCTCACGAAATTTATCGGAATCATGCATCGGTAACTTCATCTTGCCGCGAACCGCGACCGCCTTAACTTTTTTAGAGCCCATGACACAACCCAACCCGGCCCGGCCGAGGCTATGGCCATATTCGGTCATAATATTGCCACAGAGAGCCAGATTCTCCGAAGCGGGCCCGATGCAAGCTATTTGCGTCCGGTTATCTTCGTGAGCCTTCTTGATTTCTTCCTGCGTTTTAAATGTATCCTTACCCCACAAATTGCCGGCATCTTTTATTTCAGCGATACCATCTTTTATATATAGATAGACCGGCTTGGTAGATTTACCTTTCAATATTATGCCGTCGTAGCCGGCGTTCTTAAGCTCAGCTCCGAACCAGGCACTGCCGTTGGCATCGCCGTAATGTCCCGTATATGGAGACCTGGTAGCTCCGCCCCATCTGCATACGCTGGGGCCGCTGGTGCCGTTAAGAAGACCGGGCATCAGAATTAGTGGATTGTCCGGTCCAAGCGGATCGGTTTTATCATCAACCAGGTCAAACAGGTAACGTGCTGCCAGCCCTGTACTGCCGATAAAATCTTGCGCGTATTTTGCATTCACTGGCTCATCAATGAGTGTACCCGTGGTGAGGTCGGCTACCAGGATTTTGCCATGATACCCGTTCATAAACTCCTCCTTCGCAGATAGATTAGAAGTCGATGTTTTTGCCTTCGTAGGCGTAGCGGAAAATTTTCCCCAAATCCTCCTCGCCGGGAATGCGGGTGACGGTCATGGTCATAACCTCATTTAGGGCCCTGTCGATAAGTCCGGGAATTGATTCTTCGTATTTTGCTTTGTCTATGCCGCAATCTTTGACCGATAGTGGTTGTCCGATTTCCTTGGCCAGTGCCCTGATTTTAGCCACCAGCGCTTTAGCACATTCCTTATCTGAGCTGGCTGATGCTATTCCGCAAAACCGTGCTATTTCAGCATATTTGGTTGTTGTATCTTCAGCGCCGTTTATAAGGTACTCCATGGTATAGGGCAGGAAGAGACCGACGGTGCGACCGTGAGGCACATGGAAAATGGCGCCGAAGGCATGTCCGGTACTGTGGCCGAGTCCCGCCATAGAATTGCCGAACGACATGCCGCCCAAAATGGCGGCGTTCTGCATTTCCTTGCGCGCTTCAAGGTCTTTACCATCTTTATAGGCTCTGGGTAGATATTCGAAAGCTCTCCTGGTGGCAACCAGTCCGGGCCCCTCGGTAATGCTGGTGCCCCAGGTTGAAACGTAACCCTCTATGGCATGCGTGAGTACGTCCATACCGGTATCAGCGGTGATTAGAGGTGGCATGCCCGTAACCATAACCGGGTCAAGGATAGCTACGTCCGGCATACATTCTGTGGTACCTGAACCTAATTTGCGGTTCTCTTTGGTGTCCGTTAGCACGATTGCCCATGTAGCTTCGGCGCCCGTGCCACTGGTGGTCGGGATAGCCATTAGTCTGGCTTTGGCTCTGAAGTTATATGTATCTGAGGCGATGATGCAATCGGGTTCCAGGTCCGGTCGCACCAGCAGGATTATTATTGCCTTGGCTGCGTCCATGCATGAACCACCGCCAATACCTATCACCCAATCAGGCTGATATTTGCCAATTGCTAATCCGCCCTTTTTAATGGTATCCAGCGAAGGTTCGGGCTCTACCTCGTCGAATATTTGCCATTTAATGTTTACCGCATCTAGCTGGTCTGTAACCAGCTTAGCCAGACCAAGTCTCACAATATTCTTATCGGTGACAATGAACGCCTTTTTGCCTTGAATTTGAACTATGTACTCCAGTGAGTTGTCGCCGTAGGCAATAAACGGGCACGAGAAAGTCCACATACTAGCCTCCTCTAATTCTGTATTTGGATACTAATTCGGCTTAGTCAAGCCACTCGGTCGGAACATGTGTGGTGCTCGTGGTAAGCTCATTGGCTGCCTTGACATAGCGCATGATTTTAGCCATGTTGCCGGACAGCTTGGCCTGCCTGGTAATCATTGCCTTTATCGGGTCAAGTTCTTTGGTGGCAATGCGCTTCCACACAGAGTATGGAGCTGTCATCGTGAATTCAGGCTTATATTTGGATGCGTCGGTGACGAGTTCTATTTTTCGGCATTTGCCGTGGTAAAGGTCAATGTATGTATGAGCTGTCTCTTTGACCGTTCCCCCGGGCTCCATTATAAAGTAAAAATCCCCCTCCCAGGTTTTTGCCGCCTCCTCATAGGACTTGTTACTGTTGATCGCTTGCTGATATAGGTCGCCCCATTCTTGAGTAAAAAACTTTGCCATAATATCCCCCTTCGGGACTATTATATGCTTATCCAACAGTTTTTGTAATGCTTGACTTTATTAATCCAGCCACTCTGTAGGTATTGTCGAAGTGATATTAGTCAGCTCGTTAGCTGCCTTGGTGTAGCGCATAATTTTAGCCATGGTACCACGGCTGCCAGTCATTAGCTTGGACTGTTTAGTGATGAGTGCCTGCGTAGAATCCAACTGCTTGAGACATATTCTCTTCCATATATTATAAGGAGCCTGAATGATAAATTCAGGATTGTATTTCTTAGGATCAGTAACGAGTTCCGCTGCCCGGCATTTGCCGTGATACAAGTCTACGTAACCGTAAAGTGCCTCTTTGACCGGTCCCCCCTTTTCTACAATAAAATAAAAATCTCCTTCCCACGTTCTGGCGGCTTCCTCGTATGCCTTGCTTTTATTGATCTCCTCCATATAGATATCAAACCATTCCTGTGTTCCGTACTTCGCCATATAAATTCCTCCATTTGCTTCATATCAGTTTTAGTATTTGCCTGGGAGTTTACGATGATAGTTTATCGACTGACTACTCATTAGACTGCGGCGGAAATAAATCTAACATTAACTTATATTGTTGTCAAGAGGTAGTTAGGTCGGCAACTTTTTAACTGTTCGTGACGTTGGTACTATTGACTTTTTACTCTCGATAGTTTATTGTGTATTCTTAAGGAGGAAGGAAATGCAAGCATACTGCATGAAGTGCCGCACCAAGAGGGAAATGAAGGATCCGAAGAGTATAAAGATGAAAAATAGTAAGCCGGCGACCCAGGGCAGCTGCCCGGTGTGCGGAACTAAAATGTTCAGGATAGGCAAGAGCAGCTAAAGTACTGCAAAACCAAGATTTTAGGAGGGCCGGATTCTAACTCGGATACCCGGCCCTTTAATTTTGCCTGTTTTAAACTGACTACATCTGTTCACGCCACGGCGACCGCCGCAGTCTAGATAGCTCAGCCACCACCGAAGCCAACCTTTACCTCGTTACCGATTAACAGAATTGGAACAATCCCCGTGCCGCCGGACAAACGCATTATCTCGTCGGTAATCTTCGGATCGTTGCGGGTGCTCAACTCTTTATATGGTATACCTCGTTCTTCAAGGTCCTGCTTGGCTGCGGCACAAAAAGGACATCCTGGCTTAGTATAAATTGTTACTTCTTCCGGTATTCGAACGACTCCCAGATCGGCATCCATCTCGTAAAGCTTCTCTATGACGAACTGAACAAAGCGGTCACATTTTTCGTTTGCCACACCTGATTCCTGGAAGCGCTGATAACCACCTGGCTCAGAAAAGTCTATCCCAACCAAATCCAGGCATGTAATAGAGCCGAACTTTTTAGTGAAGGCCTTGACCAGTTCAGCAGCATGTTGACGAGCAGCAAGCCTGGCTTGTTTGACTTGCTGTTTATCTAATATGTAGCTGCGATGACGCAAACCCAGGCAGATAGTTGCAGAAGATAATGCGCCACACGGGGCTTTCTGTTGGCCGCCGATACCTCCGGTAAAGGCTATTCCGGCCCAAAGGAAGTCCTCGTTGGTTAGTCCATAGGTTTCCCACATAACTTGCAGGACGGCTGGACCTCAGTGGTAACCTCGATGCATTAGCTCAACAGCGCGCTCTTTGGCCTGCTCGAGAGACATATTCAGCGGCATTTTGGGTCTCCTCCAATGAATTATAAGTTGATGGCTAATGGGTATGTTAGTTATACGCGTAGTGGTTGTCAAGACGCGAGAGTGTAGAGCTTTTTCTGAATGCCGAGAGGTCCGGCCGAGGTATAGTATTGGCGATTAAAATTGGATAGAATGTATATAAGGGCAGTGATATTCGACTGGATTAGTGAGCAGAAGGAGGATAAGTGATGGAAGCTAGAGTTGCGTCTATCAAAGACGTCCCAGCGGGAACTATGATAGGTGTGGAAAGCAGCGGGCAAAAAATAGTAGTGGCTAATGTTAGTGGCTCTTATTATGCCATCGGCAACATTTGTACGCATAGAGGTTGCAAGCTTTCACAAGGGACTCTGAATGATGATAAGGTTCAGTGCCCGTGCCATAGATCGATTTTCGATATAAAAACAGGGGCTGTGGTAAAAGGGCCGGCAACAAAACCAGAGAGTTCTTTCAAGGTTAGAGTTGACGGCGATTCGCTAATGGTCACCATTTAGCGCCTCTTGTATTGAGGCCAAATGGCTAACTTGGGGTTCACTTTGCTATTTCAATCTTAGCCCCGGCTTTAATTCGGTAAGTGCCGGCATATTTGTTTCTGGCATGTTATTTTTATAAGTGACTACTTGTCGAATGAGATTTGATGGGAGCGAGGCAATACATAGCCCAACCCATATATTGGCGTTGGAACTGTAAATAATCATCTTGGTCAGTACGAAAATGCTTGAATACCTGTTC
>Ga0214474_1000757_pt1 | contig 15395 bp, 10 predicted proteins | sample RVTome_2_FD_187335 | JGI IMG/M metagenome (GOLD analysis project Ga0214474, IMG submission 187335) | Soil microbial communities from uranium-contaminated site in the Upper Colorado River Basin, Wyoming, United States - RVT95D214 HiSeq ...
ATATTAAAGGAAGAAAAAGAGCTTGAAAAAATAGAGTATGTTGACTTGCGCTTCAAAGGGCAAGCCATAGTGAGGAGATTCGAATAGAGATGGGAAACAACAATTTAGTCGTGGGCTTAGACATCGGCACAACCAAGATCGCAGCTATAATCGCCGAGTTAGGTGAACAAGGAGAGCCAAAGATAATTGGAGTGGGAGTTAGTCCGTCTGAGGGACTGAGAAGAGGAGTGGTGATCGACTTAGAGAAAACCGTTCAGTCAATAGTCAAGGCAGTTGAGGATGCAGAGCTTATGGCTGGAATAGAAGTCAATGCGGTTTATGCCGGAATCGCTGGAGACCACATTCGCAGCATCAACAGTCGAGGGGTGATTGCCACTTCTAGGTCGGACAATGAGATTGGTCCAGCAGATGTGGAAAGAGTCATAAATGCGGCCAAGGCAGTGGCTATCCCTATGGATCGAGAGATAATTCACGTTCTTCCCCAGGAATTCACTGTGGATGACCAGTCTGGGATTAAGGATCCGGTGGGGATGTCAGGGGTTAGATTGGAAGCAGAGGTGCATATTGTCACTGGAGCAGTAACTTCTGCTCAAAACATATATAAAGCAATTAAGAGGGCGGGTTTGGAGGTCTTGGATCTGGTTTTGGAACCACTGGCTTCGAGTTATGCCCTGCTTAATCCGGACGAGTTGGAATTGGGTGTGGTGCTGATAGACTTGGGTGGCGGCACAACGGATATGGCTGTATTCTATGACGGAAGCATACGTCATACCGCGGTCATCGGGTTAGGGGGAAAGAATGTCACCAACGATATCGCTATCGGACTCAGAACGCCAGTGGATAAGGCGGAGGAGCTTAAGGTAACTTATGGTTGTGCCTTATCCAGTTTGGTTGACCCGGAAGAGATAATAAAAGTGCCGGGCGTTGGAGGAAGAGAGCCCAGAGAGGTTTCCAGAAACGTCCTGTCCTCGGTCATTGAGCCGCGTATGGAGGAGATATTCTCCCTGGCTCAAAGGGAAATAAAAAGGACGACCTTTGCAGATATGCTGGCTTCGGGAGTAGTCTTAACTGGTGGTGGCTCACTTATGGAAGGTGCCATCGAATTGGCTGAACAGATTTTTGATATGCCGGTCAAGCAAGGCACACCGCGACAGATAAGCGGCTTGGTGGATATCGCCAGCAGTCCCATCCACGCCACTGGAGTGGGGCTGGTGATCTACGGATTTCAACGTCCTCGCAAGGGGAAATATCGAAGCACCGCTGCCAAGAACATATTTGGCAAAGCGTTCCATAAAACGAAAAATTGGTTCAAAGAATATTTCTAAAATTTCAAAAGGAGGTTGGGTATGGCTTTTGAATTGGATGCCGAGATAGAGAATTATGCTAAACTCAAGGTAGTGGGGGTAGGCGGGGCAGGCGGGAATGCACTCAATCATATGGTGGATGCTAGTCTAGCCGGGGTGGAATTCATCTCGGTCAATACTGACGCTCAAGCCCTAGAAACTTCTAAGGTATCCAACCGGGTACAAATTGGCTCGCGCATCACCCGAGGCTTGGGTGCAGGTGCAAATCCGGAGATTGGCCGAAGAGCAATTGAGGAAGACCGTGAACTGGTGGAGAATGCCCTTAAGGGCGCGGATATGGTCTTCGTCACTGCTGGCATGGGCGGTGGCACCGGAACTGGTGCTGCCCCCATTATAGCTGAGATCGCCAAGGAGCAGGGTGCTTTGACTGTGGCAGTGGTAACCAAACCCTTCACCTTTGAGGGTAAAAAGAGAATGGCTCGAGCCATAAACGGCATAGACCAGCTCAAGGAAAGAGTTGATACCTTGATATCCATACCTAACCAGAGGCTTCTGGCGATTGTCAACAAGGAAACTAAATTGACTGACGCCTTCAAGATGGCAGATGACGTCCTCTTGCAAGCCACCCGCGGGATATCCGACTTGATCACTGTGCCGGGGCTGATCAATCTGGATTTCGCTGATGTCAAAACAGTTATGTCGGAAATGGGAGATGCGTTGATGGGAACCGGTTACGGCAAAGGGGAAAACCGTGCCTCTGAAGCAGCCCACAGTGCAATTTCCAGCCCTCTTCTGGATGAGATCTCAATTGTTGGGGCAAGGGGAGTAGTGGTCAATATCACTGGAGGAAAAAATATGACTTTGTTTGAAGTGAACGAGGCCGCCTCCATAATCTTTGAAAATGCTGGAGCTGATGCCAACATCATCTTCGGAGCAGTAATAGATTCAAATCTCAAGGATGAGATGAAAATTACGGTCATCGCCACCGGCTTTGGAATGGATATGCCTTTGAGAAAGGGATTAAAGCAAGATGAGGATATCATAGATTTGTTCGGTCACCGCAAGTCCCTGACTGAAAGAGTAAATAGCTTAAACAAAGATGCCAAATCCCAGGTCGTGATCCAGAAAAATCGGGTGAAATCGTTTGCCACAGATGACCTGGAAGTCCCGGCCTTTTTGAGGAAACAGACTGAATAACGATTCACTTTAAAGATAAGAAAATGGAGAATTTGCCAGAATATTCTCTCGGCGGTTTCTCCATTTTGTTTTGACAAACCTAAATTGCCGGTTAAATTTATTTTATGCAAGAGAGCTTGAGGCGAAAGATAATTTCCACTGAGAAGGGAGCAATTCTTAAAAGAAATGCTCCCACCAAAGTGGCTTTGATTTTTCCCAATGACTACTCCGTCGGCATGGCTAACCTGGGCTTCCAGACTATCTACAAACTACTAAACCAGATTCCCAATATCAGTTGTCAGAGATTTTTCTTGGACTTGGGAATCGAAAGTTTGGAGGAAAAAAGAAAACTGAACACTTTCTCTTTGATATCTTTCTCCTTGTCATTTGAAATGGACTATCCCAATGTCTTGAAAATTCTAAGCCAAGCCGGCATACCCTTGACACATTCTAAAAGAGAAGAGAATCATCCCTTAGTTGTTGCCGGGGGAATAGCTCCCAGTTTGAATCCGGAGGTAATGGCACCGTTCTTCGACTGCATCTTAGTTGGAGAAGCTGAGGAGATGATAATGGAGTTCATGAAAACCTACTTGGAATATTCATTTAAGAAATCTAAAAAAGACGAGCTTCTGGCTAAATTAGCTCGGATTCAAGGGGTTTACGTGCCTAGGTTTTATGAAGTCGAATGCGACAGCAAAGGATATCTGAAAAGGATTGAAAAGAAAAATGATGTTCCTCTGCCAATTAAACCCAGGAAAGTTGATTTGGACAAGTATTATACCTTCTCGCCGGTGACTTCTCCTTACATTCATTTTAAGGATACCTTTCTGATTGAGGTGGGAAGAGGATGCAAAAGAGGTTGTAGATTTTGCGCAGCTGGTTTCGCCTACCAGCCCACCAGATACGTGCCCAAGGAAAATATATTAAGGCAGATAGAGAATTATATCGGGAAAAATAGGCAGGTCGGTTTAGTCGGGACTTTGGTATCTGACTATCCTGATTTCGAAAAGGTCTGCCAAGAGCTCAAGCAGCGAGGTCTGGGAATAAAGACTTCTTCGATGAGAATTGATAGATTGAATTCTAATCTCTTGAAATATCTTTCTGGATCTGGAATGAAAACCTTAACCCTGGCACCTGAAGTCGGCTCATCCCGAATGCAAAAGATAATAAATAAGAAAATAGATTTGGATGAGATTTTAAAATCGATTGAATTAGCTAAACAGAGCAATATCAATTCTCTGAAATTGTATTTCATGCTTGGCTTGCCATTTGAAAAAGATGAGGATATAGATGCTATGGTTGAATTGTTGAAAAACATACATCAAATCTATTTTAAGGATTCCTCTGCGAAAAGAACAATAACTCTATCCATCAACCCCTTTGTGCCAAAAGCCCACACTCCCTTTCAATGGGCAGGGATGAATAAAAAAGAGGAATTGGAACAAAAGTATATTCAAATAAAAGGGGGGATATCGAAATTAAGGGGGATTAAATTTCAAGGTAAAGGCATTAAAGGGTTTTATCTACAAGCCCTTCTTTCATTGGGAAATAGAATCGTAGGGGAAGGATTGTATCACGAGCAGACCGAAGGGATGAATATATACTCTTTCTTGAAGCAAAGAAGGTTTGATATAGAGCATCTTCTATTTGAGGAGAAGAAAGAGGATGGCGTTTTCCCCTGGGAGATAGTCGAGCATCAAATTCCTAAACAGTTCCTTTTGAGAGAATATAAAAGGGCTAAGAGTATATGATTTTGTAGGGGCGACCCCCCGGGTCGCCTGCTAAGGAATTATAATAGCGTAGGGACAGATTATAATCTGTCCCTACTTTGACCTTACTGCAGTTGCCCAAACCTGTGCCGATTTATCCCGCCTCTGGCGGGATTTATCGGGATTCATTAGGCGAATTGATTGCTCGCGTAGGGGTGGAGTTTCCTTCGACTTTGCTCAGGACGGTAAGCAAGGTCGAACCGTATCTCCACCCGTATTCTTCTTTAACTTCAATAGATCTGACTAAAACTTAATTTGCAATCCGACACCGCATGCTTTTGAATCAACAAAATATCTCGGTGCCAAAATCAAAGCTGTTTTGTGTAGTGCGAGATTATGTTTTCGGACCGTGCTTTTAACCTTAGCTATGTCGTAGATGACATCAATCAGAAAAACAATTGAACTAATGAAACCAATGCCCCCAAACAATGTCGCATAATTATCTAAATCCGAATCGTAACAAAGTGCCATGCATAATACTGTAATTCCTCCTGTTCCCAATCTAATTGCCACACCCTTAAAACCTCGCCAACTTTCTCCAGCATAAAAATATCCCATTGATGGTCCGACTATAAGTCCGGATGCGATCAATGCAACAGGAATGACGCGACTTGGGTCTTTTTTCTCTAACCAGTCTCCTCCATACCGGTCCGGCCTATCATGTTCCACATAATAGGGTTCATCCAGAATCCAAATTAGTATACCGGTACCAATTGGAACAAACGTGCCCAACAAAGAATAACATAGACCTACATTTTCCGATTTTAATTTGAATCGAGTCTGTTTTTGCTGATACAAGTCTCCCAATTTACTTCCCTCTTTATTGTAACCGACTAAAAGCAACTTAGGAAACGAGCAGTCTGACTTCACTTGGGCAATCACAGGTGTTACATTATACAAAACAATTAAGAAAAATATAAACAGGAAACAAAAAGCTTTTAATAACAACCTCTGCATCTTTTTCGCCCCCTTTATGTTTTATTAGTTTATACTTTTAACTTGCTTTTTCTTTGGTTTATAGATTTTTCTTCCACTTTTCCAACTATCCCACCACTCGATTTTCTTGGGGATAACCTTCAAAAGACAGAACTCTTTGGACTGGGGACCATCTTTGAAATATTGACACATATCATAACCCGAAAGTTTCCATACTCTCTTCTTGTCTTTCAAGGAATTGATTATCTTGACCTTGCCCATTACAAAAGCGGATTTATCTCCATTTGGTTGTTTCACAAAAGCCAGACATACTTTCGGATTTTTCTTTATCTGCTTTACCTTTCTTGAATTGCTGGAAGTCGCCATCCAGATATTCATATCGTCCTCAACTATCGTGGACATAGAGCGAACTTTCGGCTGGTCTCCGTCACAGGTAGCAAGATAGGCATGCGAAGAGTTTCCCTTCATTATCGCTACTATCTTTTTCTTATCAGACGAACTCATTTCTCCTCCTTCTTGTTAAAGGATTTGTCTTAGGTTAGATCATTGTCATTCCTGCGCAGGCAGGAATCTACTGGCTTTTAAAAATGGATTCCCGCTGGAGTTTACCCCGTAGAAATGCGGGGCGGGAATGACAAACAAGTTTACTGTAGGGGTTCGATTTATCGAACCCGTTTGGTTTTCGGGTCACAACTTGTCCCGATTTATCGGGATAAATGCGACCCCTACAAAATACTAAATCGCGTAGGTCTAAACCATATAATCTATACCGTAGGGGCGAAGCTCGTCTTCGCCCGAACGGAAGGGGTGGAGATAAACTCCACCCCTACGCGTAGCTTAATCATAATTGTAATGCCTTGAAATCTAACTCCGAATATATTCTAATACTTTTCAGATGTAGATAATATTTCTTCGTGATTTTCAACTTCTGCTTAAAGTTTGGAATCTGTTTTATGCCTATCTTCGTATAAACTACGAAAATCAGCCGAGGTTTATTTTGTTGCTTTAGTGCAGCGACAGAGCAATCAGCAAGAACCGAAGCACCGACCAGTGCTTTTCTCATTGGATTGTTTTCAACTTCAATTATACATTTAATTTCATCTTTGCTGCTTCGTAAAACCACATCTGGTTGGTACCAATGCCGCACTCTATCTGGAAGGTAATTCTGTCCATCAATTTCCGCCTCGACGTTATACTTATTTCCATAGCGAGCTTTTATCCACTTCTGAATATTCCTATGTTCTGCACGCATTGTTTTGTTTTTGAAAATATTTTATCTCTTGCCTTTACCTCGCCGTATATCCTCCATCAATCACCAATTCACTACCGGTGATGAATTTGGATTCATCTGATGCTAAATAAAGGATGCCGTAAGCGATATCATCTGGTTCGCCCACATGGCCGATGGGATGCAGACTATCTAGATATTTTCTTACCTCTTCCACATTACCCTGGGACTTAGCGTAATTTTCCACCATAGGAGTCCAGATGAAACCAGGATGAACGGAGTTGACTCGGATTTTGTCCTTGGCATAAAGGAAAGCATCTGTTTTGGTCATTATGCGCACAGCCCCTTTGGAGGCGTGATAGGGCGGCACATCCGGTGCGCTGATGATTCCATATATAGATGATAAGTTGATTATGCTTCCGCCTTTTGCTTTTCTCATATAAGGAATAACGTGCTTGGTGCAGAAGAAAACACCTTTAACATTAATCGCCATAACCCTGTCCCATTCCTCTTCGGTCAATTCGTCTGTGGGCTTGCTTGGCCCGGATATTCCAGCGTTATTGACTAAAATATCAAGTTTTCCAAACTGCTTATCAACATCCGCAAATACTTTTTGCACTTCCTTTTCATTGGAAACATCCATATGCCAGAATCCAGCCACACCCCCTTTGCTTTTGATATTCCTAACAACTTCTTCTCCCTCTTTATCTAAAATGTCCGTCACCGCAACCCTGGCACCCTCCTTTGCTAAAAGCAAACAGGCGGCTTGGCCAATTCCCAATGCGCCACCTGTCACGATAGCTACTCTATCTTTGACTCTATTCATTTACACCCCCTGGTTGGTTTAATCCTTATTTTATTTATTCTTATAGTTTCTTCGCAACTCCTCAGCCATCGTCTTTATTTCTGTTAAATCCCTTTGCATTTCACTCCAACCATACCAGAAGGTGTAATCCGGATTGCTATGGAAAACCCCCTGGAAAGTTCTCATTCTATGTTCAGAAAACATCACAAAAAGTTTCTGCTCAATCACAGTGGGGGCATCGTGGAAGGTCAATAAATCAGGAAATTGATAAGCATAATTTTGCGGTTTTGTGATGATGCTATCCTTATATAAGTCTGCAACTACGTGTATCGCTTCAGCCATAAGCCCATCCGACTGCTTTATCATCTCATCCCCTTTAGCCAATTCCTCTTTGGCAAAATTGACTGAATGGCACTGGCTGCAAGTCTTTATCATCTTGTCTCTTTCTTTTTGCCAATCTTCCTGGGTTGTCCGCACAATATCTGCCGCTTTAACTACTTCCAATCGAGGAGTGGGATACCCATCTAAACCTAATACGTCCAAGCCCTGCAAAATCATCATACGGTCTGCTGCCCATTTCTTATCTTCAGGTAAGGGAAGCCGGACTGCCAAAAATCCCCAAGCAGTCCTGACAGCATGATTGTTTTTCTGCATATGACAAGTCTGGCAAGTAGGTGCGGAAACTGTTTCCGGGAGGGTCTTGCTTTGTTTTAGCAAATATCTAACGCCATGCTTGGAGGAAGAATACATCTCCCACTGAGGATGGTCAAACCCCATATGGCAGGTCTGACAAGCCTGGGGCTGTCTGGCTTCAACTGCAGAAAAGATATGTCGGGTATGACAAGCATCACAGGAAGCCAAGCCAAATCCTGCACCACTTTTCTTCAACTCATTTATCTCCGCTTCTGTTTTTAATCCAATTTTATGACATCCACCACACCCCTTCATCCCTTCCATCAAAGCCATGGGCTGCCAGTGGGCAGTGGGCATAGCTTTCATCGAAGCCCAGCCGAGAGAATGTTTCCCGGCTTTGAACTCGTCAACTTGTGTTTGATGACAGGCAGCGCAGGTCTCTGGTGTGGGAATTTCGGCTTGGGCTACATTTTTCGGTGATGTGTGTTTATTCCCGTGACATACTGAACAATCCACACCATTCTGACTGTGTTTACTTATTTGCCAGTCAGAGACGATTTTGGGCGTAATACTTTTGTGACAATTGACACAAACTTGGGCATTAAGACCAGAGGCAAGAAATAAGCTAGTTAGAAAGATAAGAGTGGTTCTAAGTAGCATAATGTACCTCCTCGGTTATGGTTTACTAAAAGACGAATTAACACCACAACCAAAATCACTTTACAAAAACATCTATGTTCTACTTAACCTTCTGCACCTTGCCCGCTTTAATACAACTGGTGCAAACGCTGATGACTTTCTCTTTGCCGTTCACCAAAGCTCTAACCCTTTGCAGATTGGGCATCCACCTTCTGGCTGTGCGGTTATTGGCGTGGCTGACTTTGTTTCCATAAAGCGGTTTCTTTCCGCAAATATCACATACCTTGGCCATCTTTCACTCCTTTTAGTTTTATTTTACTGAATCGTACAACTGTTTTATGTCTTTGACCAGATAACTTGGGTCCATCTTATCATATTTAATCAACTTAGCCATTTCCGGGGAGGTGTACTCCATACCGGTTGTCCAAAGGGATTCGAGATACTCCCCAGCTTCTTTTTTCTCAAACCAATTCTCCCCGAATCTCTCCTTAAGTTTGGCTCTCAACTGCGCATCCAAAATCCAAGCCTCAAGATAATTTACGCTGTAAAATCTTTCATCCCCGTATAAAAGATATATCATCTCCGCCTCTTTATGGCTTCTATCCAAAAGCAATGCTTCCTTGCTTGTTTCCTGATATACTTTAATGGGGTCGGGATTTCCAGAATGAAGCTGTCTTTCGAAAATGAATTTACCACAGTAACTTCTCAAAGAGGAGAGGCTATAGAACAAGTTCATCTTGGTGAATTCTTTGATATCCTTCTGGCTCATTCCCAGCTTATCTTTCATAAAAATTGGATTTGAAACTATCCCCTCCAATATATAGGCGAACATCTCCGTTACTCCATAATCCCCTAAATCCTTGAATTCAAATTCGCTGACTCTTGTGTAGGCCGAATGCTCTGCATGTCCCATCTCGTGAAAAAGTGAACCGTAATCGCTATATCCACCCATCGGCTTGACCAAAACCCGCACATCAGTTGGAACAACAATTGTGTAGGTGGCTGGCCTGGGTTCTTTTTCCGGCCTATCCTCATCATCCAAACTAATATTCTTCTGGGCACCCACATCAATTCCCATATCCAGCATAGTTGACTTGAAAATCGGGACCATTTTCTCTTTAGGAAAATATTCATCGAAACTTTCCCCTCTGAAAAGCCATGCCCGGTCATAAACTTTGACGTCTTCCATTCTCTTGTTCAGAATCTTTCTTGCCATCTCAGATAGGAGGGCTTTATAAATCGGAGCAGTTTCCTTTAATATCTCCCTGCAGTTTTCTTCCAGGGAATCAAAATCGATACCTCTCACCTGTTGTTGATAATCAGAGTAGTTTCTGTATCCTAATTCCTTGACAGTTTTCTCCAGGATGTTCAGCTCTTGAGTTAACAGAGGATTTATTTTATCTATTATCATCTCCCCTTGAGAATAATAAAGGGCTTTTCTTCTTTCTCCGTTTTTCTCGTTAGAAAGCAGAACGTCTATGTCCCGAAAGGCAATGGTGTCTTTCTCAACTACTATCTTCTCTTTGGCTTGCAGATCAAATATCCGGTCATCTAACTCCTTGGTCCTCTCTCCCAAAAAGCTACTGGAAATGTCACGATACAGAAATTCTGCCTTTTTCCTCTCGCGAGGATTGCGTTCCTTTTCAATCCTATCTTTGAGAAAACGGACTAAATTCTCATCTGTGAATAGCTTTTCATGCTTCCCATAGATTTCGGCGATATGCGATTCCTTGCCATAAGCATCAGTTTCATAACTGGAAAGCATTATCTCTTTGGTGAAAGCTTCATCCTGCTGGCGAATTCGATTGAGGTCATATTTGGCGAAACTGCATCCCAGACCCAAAATAAGGATAATACTTAACGCTGTTGTTTTGAACAACCTATTCATTATGGTTTCTCCTCTTTTTCGATTTTAGTTATAATTTAGCTACAAAACCAGAGTTAGCAAGACATTTTTATCTTAACGGAAGACCTTAAATAGACTCGCCATTCCTTGTAAATATCCGCCATTTCTGGCGGATCTTCTAACCTATTGATGTTTAAATAGGATATACTATAAACTCAAAGAACATCCAGGCAGGCTTCGCAAGCTCTTGCGCACCCTCTTGATTGTCCTCTAAAATTCCGATTCTTTGATTAACCGCAACTCATTGTAGCCAACAAATCAAAATAGGAAAACCTCTAATTACTTGGCCCCAACTATTTGGCATTGTTTTTGCTCTTTTTTAAAGGTAAGGTATTAAGAGTCGATATTATAACTAACAACTGTAAACAAAAAGGGGCGATCTGTGAAGAAACAAAGCCTATTTTTTCTTCTTATCTTCCTTTTTATCCTTCTTTATCTTCCCCAGAGTTCTTACTCTATCTACTCTGGCAAGACAAAACAAGCCCAACCCCAGTTCTCTCCTACCCGACTGATTGTGAAGCTAAAGCCGGAAGTTGATAAGAAAGTAAGCTTGGGTAAGGTTAGTGGAAACGTAGTTACTGGAGTTGCTTTTTTGGATAGTCTTAATGTTAGATTTGATGTAAGGAAGCAGGAAAGACTGTTTAAGGAGTTTAAAAAAACTGCTTTAAAGGTAGGTAGATTCTCCAGCATCTATACCTTAGAAGTTCCAGAAGGAACAGACTTAAGGAAGATGAAGGAAGAGTATGAGAGAAGAGCTGAAGTGGAGTATGTGGAGCTTGATTATAAAGTAGAGCTATTTGAACAGCCCAATGACCCACTCTTTGCTCACCAGTGGTATCTGGATAACACAGGAGCTGCCCAGAATGAAGGTCAAGGGTATTATGGAATCAACAGACCTGCAGGACATACGTTAGTTATGAAGTTCGGAACAACTGATGCAGACATAGATGCCTTAGAAGCATTCCAAAGAGCAGATGAGAAAGTTATTCCCTTAGTTGGAATAATAGATACTGGAGTTGATTTAGACCATGAAGACTTAAAGGATAACATCTGGGTTAATCCAGGAGAGGATTTAAATGGTAATGGTATCATAGAGCCATCTGAAGTTAATGGTACAGATGATGACCATAATGGATTTGTGGATGACTTCTATGGGTGGGACTTTTCAGGTAATGACGATGAAATGATAGAGGATAACGACCCCACTGACTATTTTGGTCATGGAACTCACTGTGCTGGTATTGTTGCAGCAGTAAGGAACAATGGCATTGGAGTCTCAGGCATAAATACCCCTTGCAGGATAATGGCAATTAAGTTCTTCCCCAATGCATTCATGTCCTTGGGAGCAAAGAGTATCATCTATGCAGCAGATATGGGATGTGATGTGATAAACATGAGCTGGGGAGCACCCTATCCTTCATCTGTGGTGGAGGATGCTATAGATTATGCTGTCTCTAAAGGAGTCCTACCAATCGCAGCTGCAGGAAATAGTGGAGCAGAAGATAACCTCTACCCTGCTTCCCTTCCTCAGGTCTTGGCTGTAGGAGCTTCCAATAGTAAAGATGAGGTGACTTACTTTTCCACTTATGGGAATCAAATAGAGGTGGTGGCACCAGGTGAGGATATACTCTCTTTAAGAGCGGATAATACGGATATGTATGAGGAGAATGGATACCCACTTACCCATATCATAGATGAAAAGTATTATCTGGCTGACGGCACCTCTATGGCTTCTCCCTGTGCAGTGGGAGTGGCAGCTTATATCTTGTCAGCTTCACCTGGGATAAGTAATGATAGTGTAATAAGCATAATGGAACAGTCCGCAGATGATATCATCTATCCTTATGGAGGAGATAGTCTATCTTCTCCTGGAAAGGACATCTACAGTGGTTATGGCAGAGTAAATCTTAACTCTGCCTTGGCTTTAATCTCTGGAAGGCTATCCAAGATAGATTATCCTTATGAGAATACAGTGGTCTCAGGAGAAGTTGCTATCATAGGAACAGCCAGTGGAGCAAACTTTGTGAGCTATATCTTAGAATATGGTGAAGGTGCTTCTCCACAAAGCTGGACCCAGATAACAAGCTCCACTACCCCAGTAGCCAAAGACACCTTGGGGATATTTAATGCTTCTGGCTTGACTGGTCTTTATAGTATAAGACTGACTGTGGGAGACCAAAACCAAGTAGTTGTGCACGTCATAGTCAATAGTAGCGTCTATGTTAAGATAAGTTCACCCCAAGAGGGTGATACTATCCAAGGATACACCCAAATCTCTGGTTACACCATTATCCCTGGCTTCTCTTATTACACCTTAGAATATGGACAAGGAGAATCACCTTCCAGTTGGACTCCCATAGATAGCTCCACCAAGATAGTGGCGGATTATATCCTGGGGAACTGGCTAACCAGCTTTCTGAATGAAGGTAATTATACCTTGAGGTTAACTGCACATTCAAATACTGACCAGACTTATGCTGATAGTATATCTATATTTGTAAAAAGCATTACCTCTGGCGGCTGGATCCAAGACCTCTCAAGTTATGGCTCCCTCTCCCCTGCAATTGGAGATATTGATGGAGATGGGTATGATGAGATTGTGGTAGGAGTGGGAAGTATGGGAGGAATTGGAACACCTGGAGGAGTTGAGGTCTTCAGCCACGATGGTCAAAGAGAAGCTGGCTGGCCCAAGGATATTAACTACTATATGTCCTCCTCCCCTGCTTTAGGAGACCTGGATAATGACGGAATAGATGATATAGTTATCTGCTCCAATCTGGGGGTGCATGCTTATCTTTCCAGTTCTCCCAGCTGGTTCAGAAGTGCGAATACAGGAGGAAAGGTCGCAATGTTGAGTTTTGCTACACCAGTGCTGGCAGATTTAGAAAACGACGGTTACCTCGAAGTACTAACTATAAACGACACTTTGGGGATCGTCTATGCTTGGCACAAGGATGGCCAGCCAGTGATACCTGGAAATGATGGAGTCTTTGCTCAAGCGGTGATGAGCAGTGGGGAAGGTTCCCCCTGCTTAACAGTAACTGACTTGGATAGGGATGGCAAGAATGAGGTAATTGTTGGAGCGGCAGATTGGAATGACTATCCTATGTATTTTGGCGGGATCTATATCTGGGACATAGAAGGAAACTTGATACTCGGACCTGGGGATTATCCTGACATCTTCGGCGCCGTCTTTGGAATTGCTATTGCCAACGTAGATGAAAATGAGGACTTAGAGATAGTAACATTTGGAGAAAATGGGGAATATGCTGCCCTTTCCGCCTTCAAAAAGGATGGCACTCAAGTTAGCGGCTATCCCATAATAATAGAGGATTTGATATCGGGTAACTGGCTCGGGAATCCTCCAGCTATTGGAGATTTGGATGGAGATGGAATTTTAGAGATAGTGGTAAGTGTTTGGACATTGGGTGAGGCTCGCATCTATGCCTGGCATCAGGATGGAACACCGCTTGGTATAGTTGGCCCTGGAGGGTCTCTGGTATCCATGAAGACACCTGGCGGTGAGAAAATAAGACAAGCCCTATCTTCCTTGGGCAATAACTTACGTGAGGTATTGACTAAGTTTAAGAACATGAGTAAAGAGGAATTAAACTCCCTTGCTTCCAGTCTTTACCAAGACCCTGTTTTTGCCTCTGTGGCTGAGAGCTTTGGAAGTCCAGTCTTAGCGGATGTGAATGAAGATGGAAACGTAGATATCCTCGCCCGAGCAGGCTATGTTTTCGGCAGTGGGTATGAAAGGGTGTTTGCTTGGGACTATGACGGAAGAGAAATAGACGGTTGGCCACTTTATGCATCAGCTCAGGAACGTTCATTTACATTCTGCTCTTACTCTCCCATAATGGCCGACGTGGACAAAGATGGAAAGCTAGATATGGTTTTGGGTACAGAGGATCCCAAACTGACGTGTTGGAAGTTTATTAACTGTTATGATTCCACGACTATGCCTTGGCCCAAGTACTTGCACGATAAGTGGAATAGTGGAAGATATGGGTTTAAGCCAACAGAAGGAGAAATAGTTAATCTCCCTCCTTACAACTTCCATGTTAAAAGCTCCAACGATAGCAGTGTAACCTTAGCCTGGAATCCGAAACCTTCTTGGGCCAGTCTGGGATATAACATATATAGGGCAACTACCTCTGGAGAGCCGGGAGACACGATAAATACTAACTTAATTCCTCAACCTGATAGCCAATACCAAGACCTTGGACTGGATTCAGGGCAAACTTATTATTACACCATCACCAATGTGGATACAAACTTCCAGGAAAGTGATCATTCTCGTGAAATAAGCGCCATCACAGTTCAACCTTTTGTTCCTCTTTTTGACGCACGGATAGACTATGCTGTAGGAAGCAGCCCTCGCTCCCTTTTCTGTGCTGACCTGGATGGGGATAGTGATCTGGACTTAGCGGTGGCAAACGCTATTAGCGGCAACGTTTCCATCCTAAAGAACAATGGAGAGGGAACGCTCCAAACTAAGGTTGACTATGATGTAACGTTCTACGCCCAATCTGTTTTCTGTGCAGACCTGGATGGGGATGGTGATCTGGACTTAGCAGTGGCAAATAGTGGTAGCAACAGCATTTCTATCTTAAGGAACGATGGAGATGGAACATTCCAAACTAAGGTTGACTATGCTGCAGGAAGCGGCCCTCGCTCCGTTTTCTGTGCTGACGTGGATGGGGATAGTGATCTGGACTTGGCAGTGGCAAATTATACTACCGGCAATGTCTCCATCCTAAAGAATAATGGAGACGGAACGTTCGAGACTAAGGTTGACTATGGTGTGGGGATAAAGCCTATTTCTGTGTTTTCTGCAGATTTGGATGGGGATTTGGATTTCGACTTGGCAGTGGCAAATAGTGGTAGCAACAGCATTTCTATCTTAAGGAACAATGGAGATGGAACATTCGAAGGCAAGGTTAACTATGGTGTTGGGGTTGACCCTTATTCTGTCTTCTGTGCAGACCTGGATGGT
>Ga0214474_1000758_pt1 | contig 15391 bp, 15 predicted proteins | sample RVTome_2_FD_187335 | JGI IMG/M metagenome (GOLD analysis project Ga0214474, IMG submission 187335) | Soil microbial communities from uranium-contaminated site in the Upper Colorado River Basin, Wyoming, United States - RVT95D214 HiSeq ...
CTCGACCTCCTGCGCGTGCTCCATGGCGAACACTGCGTCGTCGAGGACGACGCAGTCCACCCTCATCTCGTCGAGGAGCCGGATGTTCTGCTCGTCCGTCGAGATGACCACGCTGCAGGACTTGCCAACATCGGACAGCTCCGTGGCCGCGCTCAGGAGACATCTCTCGGACACGACTGTCCCGGCGACCCGCAGCTCCTTCCTGTCCTCGAGCCGCATCTCGTACGCCTTGAACCTTCTGAGGAGGTCGACGCCATCTGCAGTCAGCTTGCTCCCCTTGCTGGTGGTCGCGACGATCTTCAGGTCCGACTTGCTCTCTATCTCCCTGACGTATTTGTGCAGCACGGGCGTTGAGAGTCCCAGGAACGCGGCCGCCTTCTGCATGCTGCCCTTTGCGTGCAGTGCGGCCAGCGCCTCGAGCTGCCTGTGTGTGATCTCATGTCCTTCGGACATGAACACGACCCTCGGCCTCACTTCAGCCATTGTCTCATCTCCTCTTCTTGAGACCGTAAGCGCTCAGGAGCAACATTACAGCTGCGAAGGCCGCGAGCACGATCAGTTGCAGCCAAACGTCCCCGATGCCCCAGCCCCTTATCATGACCGACCGCAGGCCGTTCACCGCGTACGTCAGCGGCAGGAAGTACGATACCGGCCTCAGCAGGTCGGGCACCGCCTCTATCGGCCAGAAGACGCCAGAGAGCAGGATCGAGGGGAACAGGATGATCGGCATGAACTGTATCGCTTGGAACTCGTTCTTCGCCACGCTCGACAGCACGAAACCGAGGCCCTGGTTTCCTATCCCGAACAGCAGGATTATCGAGAGGGCTAGAACGACGTTCCCCTGGATCTGTATGTCGAAGAGCAAGATGGCAGTGAGAAGTATCACGATGGACTGTATCAGCCCGACGAACCCGAAGGCGAGGGCGTAACCTGCCACAATCTCCCCTTCGGTGGCGGGGGAGCTCAGGAGCCTTTCGAGCGTGGACTGGCTCCTCTCGTGCACGAAGGATATGATGGACAGCATGAACGTCACCATCATGGCTGCGAGCCCCATCACCCCCGGCGCGAAGAAGTCGATGAACTCCGCGCCCTCCCCGTAGACCAACTCGGGCGTCGCGATGATCGGCGGGACGATGCCGTAGACAGGGGACGCGAGTACTTTCTGGATCGATATCTGAAGATCGGTCATTATCGCCGATACGACGTTCGGGTTCGTCCCGTCGATGTATACCTTGAAGCTCCCTGGCATGGCGAAGGTGCCGTTCCTCATCGCGCCAAGGGCCGCCCCGACCTCCTCTGTGAAGTTGTCCTCGAACACTATCAGTGCCCACGCCTTGGCGTCCCTGACTCTGGAGAGTGATGCGTCGATTGCCGAGGCATCGGCCACGTCAGGCCCGTACACACGCACCTGCCTCACAGTGTCCCTTGTGGCCACGTCGTCTATGATCGCGACTGCGACCGACTGGTTCGCGGGCGCTTGGTCGAAGTTCACTATGTAGACGTCGAGGTTCTTGATGTCGCCCCCGAAGGCGTATCCGAAGATCGTTATCATCAGCAGGGGCATCATCACGAGGAATCCGACTGTGCGTTTGTCGTGCTTCAGACCCCTGAGGTTCTTGCGGGCGATTGCTAGCACCCTTTTGACGTTCAAGACACCGCCCTCCTGGAGTACTCAATGAACGCCGATTCGAGGTCCGCGGTCCCAGCCCGTGCCATGAGGTCCTTCGGCGCGCCCTCGGCGATGAGCTTCCCCCCGCGCATCATGCCTACGACGTCGCATCTCACGGCCTCGTCCATGTAGTGGGTCGTGAGAATGACAGTCCTCCCGGCCGCCTTGAGGTCCTGGAAATATCTCCAGAACCCGACCCTGAGCTCGGGGTCGACCCCGACCGTAGGCTCGTCCAGGAACACGAGTTCAGGGCCGTGGATGAGCGCGCAAGCCAGGGATGTGCGGTGTTTCATTCCACCGCTGAGCTGCGATACGAGGCTGTCCCTCCGCTCGCCGAGGTCTATCACCTTGAGGATCTCCCGCTCGCTCTCCTGGAAATCGCTGTCCTTCATCGAGTACAGGGCGGCGAACAGCTCCAGGTTCTCGTGGACCGTGAGATCCGGATAGATGGCCAATTCCTGAGGCATGTATCCTATCCTGTGAACATTCCTGCGGATGGGCACCTTCTCACCGAGGAGATGTGCCTGCCCGCTGGTCGGCCGCAGCAGGCCGACGAACATCTTGATCGCGGTCGTCTTCCCCGAACCATTAGGACCTATGAGGCCGTAGAGGAGGCCACGGCCGATGCGCATGTCCAGGTCGTCGACGGCAACGAGCCCGTCGAATTCCTTCCTCAACTTGCTGGCAACGACCGGTTCTTTCACGGCTTCGGTATCGATTCTCATCTTGCCGGCACCTGCAGTAGGTTCCTTCTCTGCCATTCGCTTCACCCTTCTCGATCTTGCCTCATGCCATCCAGGAATATCGACACGAATCCCCTGACGACCTTCTCTTCCTCCTGCGGCTCTGGGGATCCTTCTCCCAGGATCTCAGTCGTCAGGAAGTAGAACTGTACTGCGCCCATCAGAGCCCTCGCAGGTATCATGGGGTCCATCCGACGCATCTTGCCGGCGTCCATGAGCCCCTGCATCATCGCCGCCACGAATTCGAGCCCCTTCTTGATCGACGCATTGTACGCCAGCGAGCGGATTCTCGGCTGACGCCACGCGTCCCCCATCATGATGTAGAATAGGTGCCTGTTCGATCTCAGCATCTTGAGCACTATCCTGACGTTCCCGAGGAGCAACTCGTCCATGGACCCCCTCGGGTCCAGGGACACTCTCTCCATGATCGGAATCATCGGCGATCTCTCCGCCACGACCGCCCCGAAGAGCGCTCGTTTGGATCTGAACTGTCTGAATACGGTGACCTCGTTGACCTTCGCTCTTCTGGCGATCTCCTTGGTCGTGGAGCCAGAAAACCCCTTCTCGGCGAACACCTCAAGCGCGGCCCCGATGATCCGGTCTCTGGTTCCTGAGGGGCCGCCATGCTCTCTGGCTTTCGTCGTCATCTGTGCAAGTAAGTACTTGCATACATATAGGCCTTGCTGCACGGCCCCCGGTGACACGCTAGACGGACTCCCCGCGTACTGACCTCTCGATTCTCAGCGACGACTTCGCGCTTATGAACGTATATATACGGTTGCGATTATTGACTTCCGATTCTGAATGCCCACTGGAAAGTACATCATCAAGCTCTGTCTGCTGGGCGATGGCGCGGTAGGCAAGACGAGCCTGGTGAGGAGGTACGTCTACGACGTGTTCGACGACAAGTACCTCATATCCTTCGGGACCAAGGTCTCCAAGAAGAGCATCAAGGTGGGTGACGCGGAGATAGACCTCATGATATGGGATATACTCGGCCAGAAGTCCCACGAGGCCTTGCACGCCGCCTACTACAGGGGAGCGGCGGGAGCATTCGCTGTCTGCGACTACACACGTCCGGAGACTGTGCGCAACCTGAAGTCATGGCTTGGCAGCTTCCGGTCAGTCGTCGGCGAGATGCCCGTGATGATTCTCAGTAACAAAGCCGATCTCGAGAGGAAGATCTCGCTCAAGGAGATCGAGGAGTTCGGCAAGGAGGTAGGGTGTACGGTGCTCGAGACGAGCGCGAAGTCGGGGCTCAACGTCGAGCTCGCCTTCCAAGAGATGGGCAAGAAACTCTTGGAGGCAATCTGATGCGCGCGCTCCCGTTCTTCGTCATGCCCGGCATAGCTCTCGCGCATCTCCGGGAAGAGCTGGAGATAGTCGAGGGAGACCAGCGTGCGCGACTGATGATCTACAGGTACGGTCAGAGATGCGGCCGCGCGCTCGTCGAGAGCTTCGGCCTCTCATGCAACGACCTCTCAGAGGCCAGATCGATTGTCGAGCCGATTTGGATGGAGGCCGGCCTCAGCAGGCTGAAGATAGAATCGATGGAAGAGAGCGAGATGATCGTCAACCTCGAGGATTCCGTCGAGGCGAAAGAAGGAAACACATGCGACTTCGCGCGGGGCTATCTGTCCGGCATCGTCTCTCAGCTGACAGGCGAGAGGTACGAGGTCGACGAGGTGGAGTGCGCAAGCCAGGGTTACATGGCCTGCGTGATGCAGGTCTACGAGGTCGTCGATGTGCTCCGGCCCGGGAAGCAGGTCGAGCACGACGTGCAGAGGAAGTACAACCTCGAGAAGGGGTACTCGTACCTCATCAAGGAGGAGATCCCGGACCAGGCGTTCGATATCTTCGTGGACGCCTCCAAGCACGGCGTCCCTTCCATCTGCGTGACGCGTGAATACCCCGAGAAGGTGAAGGACAGGCACGGCCTGAAGGGCGTGCCGTTCCTGTGGCTCTCAATGGACCAGGAGAGGAGCTACTCGAGGGATCCGTCCAACATTGCCATGATCTACTCCGACATCAAGACCTTCATATCGGAGAACCCGGGGTGCATGGTCCTGCTCTCCGGCGTCGAGTACCTCATCTCCCAGAATGGTTTCCAGAAGGTGCTGAAGCTGCTACAGCACGTGAACGACAAGATAGCCGTCACCGATTCGGTCTTGATCACCACGATCAGCCCGATGACGCTCTCTGAGCAGGACCTGAAGATGCTGGAGAAGGAGATGCGGGCCTTCTGACGGACGGGGTTGTGATGAAGTACGGGTTGATCATCTGCCCCAAATGTGGCATGGCGAGAGGGGTCGAGGCGGAGAAGAAGACCACGACTTGCCAATGCGGCCGCGAGATCGAGTTGAAGCGGATGAAGCTCAAGTTCCTCACCGACTCGCCACTCGAGCTGGCCGATTCGGTCGCGCAGGCAAACGCCGCACTGAGAGGTGGGGAGCAGCTGCCGCCCGAGAAGAAGCCGAATCGGAAGGACCCGTTCTTTGTCATCGCCGAGAGAGCCAAGCCAGTCAAGGACCCGATTGAGAGGATGAGGATCATCGCCAAAGGCCTCACGGACCTCAAGGGAAACTTCGGGATCGAGGACGTACGGAAGGTCGTCTCCGTGCTCGGGAAGGACTCCGCGGAGGACATCATCGCCCGGCTGAAAGAACACAACCTGATCTACGAGTCGGGCGCCGGGGCTTACAGATCGATCTGATCACGGCTTCTTCTTCTGAGCCAGCCTCTTCGCATCTCTTATTATCGCAGGCAGCGACTGTCTGTGTACCTTCTGATACGCATACACGACGAGCGCGGTCGAACCTACGAGGCCAATCAGATTCGCAGGCGGCACGAACAGCTCGACCACGAAGAAGGATTCGTACAGCAGGCTGAAGACGACGTGTATCAGCAGTGCCTCTGGAAAGTAGCCCTTGACATCCCCCCTCGCCACGCCTATGCCGATGATCGCGGTCGTGGACCCGTGCAATAGGACGAACAGGACGCCGAGGAGCATGACAGCGACAGCGTCGGTCGCTGTCGGGTCGGAAAGCTCGAGCAGGAACACATACACCGTCGCGAAGGTGAATGTGGACGCGATGCCCAGCCCGAGCGAAACCCCATAGAACGCCGTGTCTACCTTTCGCTGGAACTTCGGGTAGTTGAGTATCACGAGCTTGAGGAGCTCTTCCATCGCGGCGAAGCCGATGATGAGGACGAGGACGGTCTCCGCGGAGCCGATGGTCATGCCCCAGCTCTCGAAGGCGAATATGATCATGCCGAGCACCACGCCCAGCGCGAAGAACATGAACGCACGCCTGTCGTCGAAGAATGGCTTCTCGGCCTTGGGATATGTGTATCTCCTGAGCGTGTAGTACAGCAGGAACATCGCAGGGCCGAAGCCGGCCACCGCGCCGACTATCTGAAGAGTGTCTACCATTGCCGCGTGCTCCTAATCTCGCCGCGTTATATATGTTGACTTGTGATATGTTTATAGGCCCGGCCGGAGATGGTACTGGCGAGGTGCGAAGAATGACGAAATGCGCCAGATGCGGGACCTCGATGGGCGATGCCAGCGTCTGCCCTCAATGCGGTGCGGGTCCGAGCCAGAGCGTAGTCGGGAAGGGCGTCGATTCGGTCGCAAGGGCGACGGGAACCGTCATCGAGAAAGGCGTGCAGGTCACTGAGAAGGTGGTCAAAGAGGCCAGACCTGTGTTGAAGACCATCCTCCACGAGGGCAAGAAGGGGATCAGAAAAGCCAGAGATGAGACCCTTAAGGTTGCCAAATCGCTGAAGGAAGAGGGGAAGTAGGTTTCTCACCGTTTCCTGGAATTCCTCTTCTCTCCGAGAGAGACGCCTCCGGCCAGTTTGTCGAAGTAGTGCGCGACCACGCAGCTCTCCGCGCATTTGCCGCAGCGTGTGCACTTCTCTTCATCGACAGTTATACTTTCGTCCAGCGTGATCGCCTTCTCGGGGCACGCCCTCACACAGATGGCGCACTTGGTGCACATGTTCGCCCTGAGGACCGCCCGAGCCATCCTGTCGAAGAAGATGGAGGCGTCTTCAGGAGTTCTCCCCACTGCCGACAGCTGACCGCCCGCGAAGGCTTTGCCGCTAGCCTTCTGGGTTTCGACCATAGCCACGCCGAATTCGTCGACCAGCCTCACGTCGCCTACGGTCTTCAGCAACTCCGCGACCTGCTTCAGCCCTTGCGCATCGGGCATCTTCAGGACCGCCTCCACCGAGTACCCTCCTGCCGTGCACGGGCTCACGCCTTTCAGGACCCTGAGGTCGACCGTGTCCGCCCTATTCGGGCTCACCTGCAGGCCGAGCCTGTCCGCTAGTGCGCGCATCTTCGGTGGCAGTTGCTTCCATCTCCAGAAGCCGTATTCGATGAACTGCCTAGGGAGCCCGTTCTCAGTGGCCCACGAGTCCAGCTTGTGGTCCCACGACTTGGCCAGTTCTGGGCTCAGCCTGGACAGCTCCGCGCACTCGCTTGCGAGCGATGACGGGCACATCCAGCACCCCACTCTCTCTATGTCTTCGTCGTAGAGCGGGTTGTATTCGAGCTTTCGCCATAGTATGTACAACCAGACGTCGAGAGCGGTCCAGTCTCTTATGGGATTCACTATCGTCTGGCCGGGAACGAAGGGATTCTCCTCCACGAGCTCCTGTCGAGCACGCGCGAAGGACTCCAGCCTGCGGTTCCCCTCGATCGTGACCGTTCCTGCCGGGAATCTTTCCTCGATGACCTTGGAAGCCGGTGCGAGCTTGCACACCTTGCAGCACCACCTGAAGTCTTTCGCAGGCGGGCCAAAGGATTCGAAGTTCTCGTCGAACGCATCTTCCGCTGGTGCAGTTACGAGGCTCAGGCCGTTCTTGCCGGCGAACCTTCGCACATACTCCCTTGTTTGCGGATGCTCCAGCCCAGTGTCCACGAAGATGGTCGTGAAGTCCTTCGTAACGGATGACAGAAGATCCAGGACAACGAGGCTGTCCTTGCCGCCGCTGAACGATGCTGATATTGGCAGCCTCTTCTCCGTCAGGACCGACTTCAGCTCGTGCTCCGCCTTCGCCTTCTTCGCCATCAGGTGCGGCAGGTTGGCCTTGACTAGGTCCTTCGGCCAGGCCCGCTTGCCCGGGTTCAGAGGTCCGTACTGGCTGAAATCCCTCACTTTGATGCCCTTCTCCGAGTTCCTTAGCTCGGACGCGTCGACTTTGGCGGAACCGCAGCCTATGAACTTGCCCATCTCGATGATGACCTCGTCCCCCGCCCTTATACCGGGATCGAACGATCCTATGGAATCCTTGGGGAGGTAGTTGCCTTTCATGTGCCCTCCCGCCTTGCTCAGGATGACGGTCCTCTTGGGGCGCATGCGCGCGAGCATGCGCGCGCCGTCTACCCGGAGAGTGAGGACGTGGTCGCGCTTCTCAAGGTCGTATGTCAAGAGGGCGACCCTCCGCCCGTCGACGATGATTTCCTCGGCTCTGTCCTCTCCTGAGGTCTTGTTCAGGACGGCGATGTCGGGGATGAGTTGCTGCACTCCGAAATCCCTCAAGAACAGGTACCTCAGTCGCCTTTTCGTACCCTCAAGCATGAGGCGCACTTCGCCGGGCGGGGAGAGTTCCACCTGTCTCCCGCTGCCACCGCACCTCCCGCAACTCCTGCCTATGAGTGGGACATTGCACGAATCGCACCAGTACAAAGTGCTACGGGCTTGGTGCCTCGGGTCGTTCACGGGCCGATGCTATGCCTAGGAGCTGTAAATAAGTTGTCCACCCGATGAGGGAGGCGCGGACTGGCACCATCACTTGTTGCAGGCCTTGTCGTCGGTCTTCGGCGGGGCGCACTCCGGCCGCTCGCATTCCTGCTCCAGGAATGCGGGGTATCTCAGGTGCTGGATGATGGAGCCCTCCCAGTCGAACATCTTTCCGGGGTTCATTATGTTCTTCGGGTCCAGGGCCTTCTTGATGGCCTTCATCGTGCCGATCGAGTCCGCCCTCTCCTTCTTCATGTATGGCGCCTTCGTGATCGACACGCCGTGCTCTCCCGTGACTGTCCCGCCCAGCTCGAGCACCTTGTCGTATATCTCCCCGACCGCTTTCTCGCCCCTGAGCCAACTGTCCTTCGAGTTCGGCTCCACGAGCATCTTCGTGTGCAGGTTGCCATCTGCGGAGTGGCCGTAAGTCCCGATCACAACCCCGTTCTGCTCCGCGATCTTCTGGAATGCGACGACTGCCTCAGGTATCTTGGAGATCGGCACCGACATGTCATCCGCGAGCGCCACCGAGACGAACTTCTCGCCGTACCTCGAGAGCGAGGGCATTATTGCCTTCCTCGCGTAGGTCCAGTAGTCTATCCTCTTCTTGTCCCTGGAAGCTTCCGTGTATACGGCACCGCTCTGCTTCGCGATCTCTTCGACGACCTTGAGTTCTTCCTCGACCGCCACGGGGTGACCGTCTACCTCGATCATGCATATCGCGGCCACGTCCGGCAGGCCGACGTTCATGCACTTGTTCACGGCCTTGATGCAAACGGAGTCCATCAGCTCGATCGCCGACGGCATGAGCGGCCTCGCGATGATGTTGGACACGCACCTGCCTGCGTCCGCGAGCGAGTTGAAGGCCGCGAGAGTCATCGCAGATGCCTTCGGCTTGAAGGCGAGCTTGAGGGTGATCTCGGTGACGATCCCGAGGGTCCCCTCGGAGCCGACTATCAGCCTGTCCAGCTGGTAGCCTGACGAGTTCTTCAGTGTGCGAGTCCCTGTGTGGACGATATCTCCCGTCGGCATGACGACCTCAAGGCCGAGGACGTAGTCCCTGGTCGCGCCGTACTTGATGGCTCTCATGCCGGAGGCGTTGGTGACGACCATGCCGCCGATAGTGCACGCCTCTCCGCTCCCGGGCGTGGTCGGGAACCAGAATCCCTTCTTACCGAGCACGGCGTTGAGCTTGTCGTATATGACCCCGGGCTCGACAACGCAGTAGAGGTCCTCGACCCTGACCTCCTTGATCTTGTTCATCGTCGTCATGTCGACGATGATGCCGCCCTTGAGGGGCACAGTGTGGCCGCACATCGCAGTCCCCGCGCCTCTGGGTATCACCGGGGTCCTTGTGCGGTTGGCGAGCTTGACTATCTCAGAAACCTGCTGAGCGTTCGCAGGCCTGACCACTACGTCGGGGTCCTTGTGGTGGATGGAGGCGTCGAAGCCGTAAACGTAGAGGTCCGCAATCTTCGTGGATATGCGGTCCGGTCCGACTATCTTCTCCAGTTCCTCTGCTACCCCCCTCTTCATCGGGACACCTTCGGCAATAATGCGGCCAGTCACATAAAATGATTTTCACAGACAGGTTCAATCGCTAGGTTTATGTCCGATGGCGGACAATGAATGACCCAGATGTGGAAACCGGGAGAAGGATGGCTAATAGCCGTCCTGGCGATGGTGTTACTGCTGGCCGCAGGCATCTCGGTCAGTCCTGAGGATGTCGGGCGTACGGAGTACAGGCTGGGTTTCATCGCTGGGAGCATGTTCATCAGCGACGCCGGGGAATCCCACGGGGGTTTCGAGTTCACCGCCAGCTACAGCGTGTCGCTCGTGCCCTCCCGCAGCGTGTTCATCTTCTCCGGCGACGAGGTGAGCATGGAGCTGGCCCTAGATACGGGCCTTGGTGACCCGCTGTCAGCGCGCGAGATCAACCTCCGCATCACATACGAGCCCATGTCGGACGAGATCCGCCTGACGTTGGCCAAGACTACCTTCCGGCTTGTGCATGTCCTCGACGACACTGTCTGGAACCACGAGTTCGACGACTACTACATCGCCTCTTGGGGAGGATATGCCCCTGCTGAGGAGATTCGCGGGGAAATCGGGCCGTCGTCCTTCGACCTTCCAGATTACTACTACATCGAGCTGAGGCTGGACGTTGTCATTGTCCCGGTCTCCTGAACGCCAGGATGCGCGTATGGAGGTTCTGTCAATATTCGGGTGATGGTCACTAGGACCTCCCGAACGATCGACTCGTTCCATTCGGCTCCGACCGTGCGGCCATCTCTGGCTCGTATAGGGTCATCATCACGTCATGCTGGAACGCGCCGGGGTCGAACCGTAGACCCCCCTGCCGTCATGTTGGAGACGGCTGGCCGCAGCGGGCCGGCGCTCGCATCCGGCGCGTGGATGGGCGCCTCGGAGCAAACGTACACGGCAGACACGCCCATTCGGGAATATGGATTTCTCCCACATGTCGGGCGCGATCCGCTGCTTTCCGGGCCGACCGTGGCGGCCCGTATTTGTGCCTTGTTCGGCATCAAGAATCAAACAGGGCGACTGGCCCTTGAAAATTGGCGCTACATGTATGACCCGATGGCTAGACAGAACGGCGTATGGATAAGCCATAAGTACACCCTACATTATCGTTCGGCCGGTCGCTATGATGAAGCTCGTCGTTTTCGGCCCGCCCAGTGCCGGCAAAGGCACTCAGGCCCAGAAGCTGTCGAAGAGGTACGGTATCCCCCAGGTCGCCACGGGCGACCTTCTCAGGGAGCAAGTCGCGAAGAAGACTCCGATCGGAGTCAAGGTCAAGTCCTATCTCGACTCGGGCAGGCTGGGCCCCGACGACCTGATCGTGCAGATGATAGCTGAGAGGGTTTCGAAGCCGGACTGCGCAAACGGGTACCTGTTGGACGGCTTCCCAAGGACCATGGGTCAGGCAAAGGAACTCGAGAAGATGACGGACATCGATTTGGTGCTCAACATCGTCGTTGATTTCGAGGTCCTCGTAGAGCGCGCGGTCGGCAGGAGGATATGCCCGAAGTGCGCCGCTGTGTACCATGTCAAGTTCAACCCGCCGAAGAAAGAGGGCATCTGCGACAAGTGCGGCTCGGCGCTCATACAGAGGGACGACGACAAGGAGGCCACAGTCAGGAACAGACTCAAGGTCTACCAGGAGCAGACTGCCCCACTTGTCGAGCATTACCGGAAGAAAGGTAAGCTCGTTGACATAGACGGATCAGGGGGCATCGACTCTGTCCAGACCAAGATGGTAGATGCCATCGACCGCCTGAAGAAATGATACCCACCGCTCATGGCGGCGTGTAGCTGCTCGCGGACCCATACATCTGCAACATGGCGGAATGCTTCAGTGACTCCCTGACGAGGTAGTCTCCCAGGAAGTTCAGCGCGTCTATGACATCGTCGTCCCCGGCATCCTCGATCCGCGAGGCAATCCTGAAGGCCCTTGCGGGTTCGGAATCCATCCCCCGGAGATCCTCGAATATGCAGTAGAGGTCCTTCTCAGTCACGACCGTGACGCGTTCCAGGTTCGCCTGGACCAGAGCCATGGACATGGCGACGGTGACCGCGTTCACCCTGAGGGTCCTGAAGTCGCCGCGCTCGTATGCATTCCTGGCCCTCCCGAGGTCCTCGATCACAGCTTCCATGCTGTCCCGTACCGCGTTCCTCCAACACTCCGCTGGGAGCGCCGTGGCCATCGTCGAGAGACGTTTGAACACACCGTTCGGGTCGTGGCCGGGTAGGATGTGCATCAGAGAGCCGACGGACAGGCTGAGATGGCTGTTGGGCTCTGTGAGCTCCCTCTTCCATGATTCCTCGGTCCGCACATCGATGGAGAACAGACAGCCGTTCAGGACGAAGACGTGGGATCTCAGGCTCGAAGCACCTGAGACGATGACCTTCATGTCGATGTCCGAATGCTCCTCGTCCTCTCTCCTGGCCACGGACCCCAGCACGGCTATCGCCTTGATCTCTTCGCCGTGCTTCCCCAGCAGCCTGTTGACGACCTCTCGACAGGCCTCGAGCCTCTGGCGGTGGTTCATCCGAAGTCCGGACTTACAGCGATGGCTAAGGATATGAAATTCGCGCAGCTCAGGGGGACCGCAACCCGTCTTCAGGCGTGCCGCCGCGCGGAAGAGATATTTAGCGCTACGGCAATGATCGGGTTCGGTGCTTGGTTTGGGTGGTTCTGCGGGGTCTGATGAGGGCCTAGAGGCGTCTCCGGCACCCGCAGATCGCGTCCCCGCGGAGGTGATGCGGCCCGTCTCCAGGAAGGTCATCGCTGTCGCCATCGTGGTCGTTCTCGTTGCAGCTGCTGTCGGAGTGATATGGTACGTTTGTCTCCGGCACTGGTCGATTGAGGATGTCGCGGCGCAGATGATATTCGACCCGGACGAGAACAGTCCGGGCTACAAGCACAGCCTTGCGGGAAAGAGCGTGACCGTCGAAGGAAGGGTGACTGGCTTCAGCAACATCAGTTCAAACCTCGGACCGATGACTCTCGTGGAGGTCGATGACTTCGACGAGATAAAGCTCTTGTACTGGGAGCAGGTGAGCTTCGTTCTGGGGGACAGGATTGAGAAGAAGGTCTCCTTCGAGTGGAGCACGTTCAACGACGAGACGCATGTCTACTCGCCGGACCTCTCATTCCCGGTCTTCGGGATGTATGCCATGGAATGGGTCATCTATGGGGTGTATTTCACACAGACCTTTGGAGGTACTGTTGAGATCAGCAACCAGGGCGCCGATGTCAAGACCATGGTCACCTTTCTCCGCGAGCCAATCCCGCTGGATTGCGTCAACTGCACCCTCAGGTCCGGATCTGGGAGCTTCCTGGGCGAGTACTTGGACCTCATGGGCCGCTACATGCGCAACAACGTCACGGACCGGATTGCGAGTCTCCAGACCCCCACCAGTGTGAATGGAACCGTCGAGTTCTCGGACTCCAATTCCGACTCCTATCTCGACAACGGAGACTACTTCGTGTTCAAGAACATCACACGGCCCGAGGAGAGAAGCGGGCTCAGGACTTACCTGATGACCTTGGAATGGTGGGGGGAGCCGGCGGATGACGAGGAGGACAACCAGGCAAGCATCTACTACTGGGTCACGTGCGACGGGGCTGTCTTGTTCAGCGCAGACACGCCCATGGCGCGACTGCATCGGTCGAGCGACGGCCTTGCCGAAAGGGTCACGTTCGACTTCATCGACCGGCCCCTTACATGGGACGATGTCGTGATCTTGCTCGTGAGCGATTCTATCATACCTAGCAACGGCCACTGGTATCCCGAGGCGACGGATCTGACGGGGACTGCCCCCCGGACCATGGTCTACCCAAGCCAGGCAGTAGGGTCCACCAATGTCGTTCTCACATGCACCGACGTTCAGGGGGACGGGATCATCCAGGAGGGGGATTTCTTCACATTCGATGCGGCGGACGGCCTCGGCTTCCCAGAGGGAGTCCGCTACGAGCTCCGCATACCTTATGAGGGCACCTACAGCGAAATGGCAGTTCCCATCGGATTCGCCCGGGGGAGCGAGCCCAAGTCGACATTGTCTGTGGATGGGCTGGGCGCTTCGATAGTGGGTGAGTTCTCGACGGTCTACAATGAGACCGACGGAGATAGTGTCCTATTTGACGTGTGCTGGGACGAACTGCAGTTTGTCCTGAGCAACGGCACTGCGGGCGCTTCCCTCCTTCCGCCTGAGGGTTTCCTCAGCGGAATACCCGGGTCGCCCGTGACGCTGGGCATGTTCAGCCTTGGCGACCTCTCGGTCGTCTGTAACGTCACGGACCTCAACGGCGACGGGATGGTCAACAGAGGAGACCGCGTGACCTTGGTCGCCATTGACGCAGAGAGGTTCCTGTCCTCCGAGACATATTCGTTGTCCGTCGTCTACCTCCCGGAATCATCCGTGATGTGCTCCGTCACGTTCTCCGGGTGACAAGACCGTGCTCCGGGAACGGCATGCCCTGCACACCTCGTCATGTCCTCGCCACTGGAGCGTTGCGACATGCGCTAATCACTTAAATAGCAGAACCGGAATAGCGACTTTCGGCACAAAAGCCCCGTAGTGTAGCGGTCAATCATGCGGGACTCTGGATTGCTCTCGCAAGGAGAGATCCTGCGACGGAGGTTCGAATCCTCCCGGGGCTACTTGCCTTCTTTGTCCAAAACCTCGTTGACCATCTTGTCCGCGATTTGCGTCCTGGGGTGCTCACGCCGCACGTGCTCCAATGAGAACTTCTCGAAAAGGTTGATGTTGGTCCTAACCCGCGCGGCGTAGATCTCCATCCTTCTGTCGGTGGTCTTGTACGCCATGTTCACCTGCTTCACGATGAGCTCGCTGTCCGAGTAGAACCTGACGTCTCCGCAGCTGCGTTCGCGGATCCTCTCTATCGCCCAGATGAGCGCCTCGTACTCGGCCTCGTTGTTCGTCCTGTGGCCGATGTACTTGGCGTCCTTCTCCAGGACGTCTCCTTGGGAGTCGAAGATCAGGTAGGCTATGGCTGCTGGGCCAGGATTCCCCCTGGCCGCACCGTCGGTATACACAGTGAGAGGTCCCGAGTCGTTCATCGCAGATTCCTTCCTCAAGCTAGGATGATGCCGCGCATGATAACTTGCGACCGCTATAAGAGCCTGTCAGTCGCCCCTCACCATAACTAGAAATACAAAAGTCCGTGTTTTTCCAACGGGGGAGCAAGGTAGTGGGAAGAGCGTCCACGCCGATGATGGAGCAGTACTTCCGCATCAAGGAGAATTACAGAGATTGCATCCTCTTGTACCGGATGGGCGACTTCTACGAGATGTTCGGCGAGGACGCCGTCCTCGGTTCAAAGGTCCTTGAGATAACCCTTACATCGAGGGAGAAGGGGAAGAAGGAGAGGATCCCCCTCTGTGGTGTACCGTGGCACGCCCTGGACACCTACCTGCCCATCCTGGTGAGCAAGGGATACAAGGTAGCCATATGCGAGCAGCTCCAGGATACCAGATTGGCCAAAGGGCTCGTCGACAGGGATGTCGTCAGGGTCGTGACTCCCGGCACCGTGCTTGAGAGCACTGTCCTGGACAGCAAGTCGAACAACTACCTCATGGCGCTGTCTGTGGGGGACGGTGGCTACGGTCTATCATTCGTCGACATTTCGACGGGGGAGTTCGTGGTAACCCAGGTCGAAGGGGAGGATGCTGAGTCCA
>Ga0214474_1000759_pt1 | contig 15384 bp, 15 predicted proteins | sample RVTome_2_FD_187335 | JGI IMG/M metagenome (GOLD analysis project Ga0214474, IMG submission 187335) | Soil microbial communities from uranium-contaminated site in the Upper Colorado River Basin, Wyoming, United States - RVT95D214 HiSeq ...
GGTACCATGACCGGTTACTTTTCAGAACCTCTGGCCTTCGGTATACGGGCCTATGAGCTGATGAGTCAGGGCGGAAACAGTAAATACGACATTGTCCATGATAATCAGACTATGTCATACGGCATCCTTAAAATTCAGGAACTGGGGCTACCGGTCGTTGAGACCATCCACCATCCTGTAACTATCGACCGCGATTTAGCCGTTCAATCAGCAACTTCACTTAAAGATAAGTTAGGACTCAGGAGATGGTTTTCCTTCATCAACATGCAGATGAAGGTAGCTCGCAGGCTTTCACACATCATTACTGTTTCACAGACCGCGCGCCGTCACATCGCTGATACGTTCAGAATTTCTGAAGATAAGCTGCACGTTATATATAATGGAATCGACACGGATATCTTCAGCCCCTCTCCAACAGTTGCCCGCCTTGATAACAGGTTCCTGGTTGTCATTAGCAGAGATACACCCGTCAAAGGTCTAAGATTTATGCTGGAAGCACTAGCTGTGTTGCGTCAGAAGCACGACGTTGAACTAGTAGTAGTCGCCAAGGGGACGGATAACCGTACTACACAGAGACTTATTACTACACTGGGTATAAAGGACTATGTAAAAATTATCGATGAAATAGACACTCCTGAACTCGTGAACCAGTATCGACTGGCCAGCCTTGTAATCGTACCGTCGGTGTACGAAGGTTTCGGCCTACCGGCTGCTGAAGCCATGGCCTGTGGGGCACCAACAGTCTCCACCACTGCTGGCGCCTTACCCGAAGTTGTGGGAGATGCCGGGATACTAGTACCCCCTGCTGACGTTAAGGCGCTGGTGGATGCCATTTCCGCACTTATGCTCAACCGGGATAAACGTAAGCATCTCAGCCAGATAGGACGACGGAGGATATTACAGGCGTTTAACTGGCGTAACACAGCAAAACGCACGGTCGATGTTTACACCGAAGCCATGGAATTCCAAAAACATTTGAATAGGAACACCTAGGTTTACCCCTTTAAACCACTGGAGCTTCTATTTTGCCCGCCGTTTCATACCGCCTAAGTCTTAGTTCAGATAGATTGGTGAACTAAGCAGAAGGCTAAGTTATGACTAATGTACTTAGCCCGGCCTATTGATATATGTAAACAACAAAGGTAAAATGTCTTCGGATTTTTGTTTTTTTTATTGATTATTTTACGTTCCGGTATATTGTAAAGTGCAGATTTGCTTACTTAGCTATAGATGTTACCCCTATTCAGGCGGACAAGGTATCTACGTCCGCTATCTGAGTCGCTTTCTTAAAGAACTCGGTCACGATATAGAGGTAATTGCCGGCCCACCATACCCGGAGCTGGATGACGGCATTAAGCTAATAAAGTTGCCCAGCCTCGACCTTTATTCGTTGCCGGAAAAAGACCGTTTTCTCATAAATCCCAAAAGGCTGAATTCCTCAGCTAATCTTGTTGAATGGCTGGGTGAATGTTGCGGATTTTTCACCGAGCCCTTGACCTTTGGCATACGCGCCTGCACTTATTTACGAAACAGTAATCGATATAAGAAATATGACGTCATCCACGACAATCAAAGCCTGTCTTACAGCATTCCCAAAATACAGCGACTGGGTATTCCTGTCGTAACAACCATTCATCACCCTATTGCTATCGACCGTGACCTGGCCGTCAAGGCGGCTAACTCCTGGTGGCAAAAGATGGGTATCAGAAGATGGTACGCGTTTGCTGATATGCAAATAAAAGTGGCTAAGAAACTTTCATACTTTATAACCGGCTCTCAAAACTCTTATCGCCAGATTATGGATATCTTCCAGTTGCCGGAAGATAGTCTCCGACTAATCTATGACGGGGTTGATAGCTCCGTATTCAGTCAAGCCCCGGAGATTAAACGCTCAATAAACCGCCTTCTCGTAATCAACAGCGGAGATACACCTTTGAAAGGATTGAAGTATCTGCTGGAGGCTGTGGCCGCTTTAAAACGTGAAAGAGAAATACAGCTGACGATAGTGGGAAAGCCGATGAAAAATGGCTATACGCGGGGACTAATTGAAAGTTTGGGTATAGCCGATTGCGTTACGCATCTCGGTCAGATAGCCACCAAAGAACTGGTACGTCACTATTCTATGGCTACAATGGTAGTGGTACCGTCTGTTTACGAAGGGTTCGGTTTGCCGGCGGCTGAAGCCATGTGCTGTAGAACACCTGTAATTTCGACAACTGCCGGCGCTCTACCTGAGATTGTAGGAGATGCCGGCATACTGGTACCCCCGGCTGATACCAGAGCACTGGTCGAGGCGATTTCAGGGCTACTGGATAATCCCAATAGACGTAGAGACCTTGGTGAAATTGGACACAGACGAGTAACCCGCATGTTTAACTGGAAGAACACGGCTATACAAACGGCCGAGGTCTACAGCGAAGCCATTGAGCGCACAGATATTTTTAGGCACAATGAGATATAATACCTGAGGAGCAATCCAAAATGAAGCTTAATCTTGATAACTACCTTTCAGAAGAATATCTGAAGCCTACGGTTGGATCCATAGTGGACGTACAACTGGCAGATGGCTCAATCCCCTGGTTTCATGGGGGGATTACGGACACGTGGACGCATGTTGAAAGCGCCATGGCGTTGGATGTTGGCAATTTCCGTGGCGAAGCAGGGCGAGCTTATGAGTGGCTGTCCGAGATTCAACTGGATGACGGAAGCTGGTATGCCTCGTACAAAGATGGTAAACCGCTTGAAACTTACAAGGTTTCACATAGCGTTTCATATATTGCCGTAGGGGTATGGCATCATTACCTGAGTACCGGTGACGTTGCTTCTCTCCGGAAAATGTGGCCGGCTGTACGGGCTGCTATTGACTTCGTCTTGGATATGCGGGGCCCTAACGGCGAAATTTACTGGGCTAGAGATAGCGCCGGCGCTATATATCCCACCGCATTAATAAGTAGTTGCAGTTCAACATATTTAAGCATTAAGAGCGCTCTTTCTATCGCATCTGTCTTAGGAGAAGAGAGAACTGATTGGAAAAAGGCAAATGCCGCACTGGTAAAAGCAATTCAGGAACTGCCCTGTGTACTTAGCACGCCGCAAGAAAATAGATTTACTTTTGCTATGGACTGGTATTACCCGGCGATGTGCTGTGTGGTCAATGGCGACGATGCCAAGCTTCGCTTGTCCAGCGGCTGGGATAAATTCGTCATCGATGGCTTTGGCTGCCTCTGTAGCCTGGAACAGGGATGGGTCACAGCTGCTGAAACGAGTGAGCTGGCCATTGCCCTGGCAGTACACGGCGAATATAAAGACTCGGCAACAGTTTTTAATTGGATTCACCAGTTGCGGGATGATGACGGAGCCTACTTTTACGGTATAGCACTGCCAACGAAGGAGATCTGGCCTGAAGAAAAGCCAACCTGGACATCGGCAGCGGTAGTCCTGGCAGCAGATATGCTCCGGCCTATGTCTGCTACGAGTCTACTTCTTGACCACCACGGGCTTACAAAACCGTAGCGCCCCGAGTGTCTTTGTCATCTGTAACTCTTCAAACTGCCCCGAGGTCAGTGCCAGCTTGTAAACTTCGTAAGGGGCCTGCCCACCTTCAGCCGGATTCAAAAAGATATCGTGGAAAACGAGAAACCCGCCCGGCAATAGATGTGGATACCAGCACTCATAATCTGCTATAACTGTTTCATAGCTATGGCCTCCGTCTATAAAGACCAGGCTTAAAGACGTTGCCCAATCTTTAGCTGCCACACGTGATTTGGTGACTAGGGGCACCACAACCTCGTCCAACCCGGCCTTTTCTATGACGGCTCGAAAATATGGGAAGCTATCGATCGAGCCCGACTTACCATCGATGAGGTCAGCATCGAAGTATGGCTGTCCCGGCTGCTGTTCCTCAGAACCTCGATGATGGTCGATGGAGAACAGTGTCCTTCCCTTCATTTTGCAGGCACTTCCAAGATATACGGTGGACTTCCCGCAAAAGCTGCCAATCTCGAGACAGGGGCCGAGCGAACAGGCTTCGGATGCCAGTTCAAACAACCTTAAGCCTTCTTCCTCGTCCAGAAACCCCTTGACTTCTGAGATAAACGGCGGTATCAGGTTTTTAGCTTCCATATGTTTTTAAATACAGTATAACACACCGCAAATGAAATCCCCCTTAATCCCCCTTTTGGCTTTGTACCAAAAGTCACTTTTTTCGGCTACTTTTGGAACAACTGGCTATTCTGTTCCAATAGTCGGTTGTGGACTGAGACTTTTCGGACAAAGCCTTTTCTTTTTATAGATTTTAATTAAAAAGGAGAGGGTTATGAAAATCAAACTAAATGTTAGAAGTGCTGGCTTATTGATGATTGCAGCAAGTGTTCTAGGTATAATCGGCATGATAGTGCCAATTTACGTTTGGTGCACTCAACTTAAAATAAACCCCATAGGCATTGTGGTTATCTTAGGAATTTGCCTTGCGGCTGTTCTAGGGATTGGTATTTATTTAACAATCATGCCGAAGAAGATACGAACCAATAAGAAAAAGGATTAATCCTACTATGCCAATTACAATAGCAGGCCAATCTTCCATTGGGGTGCTTTGTAATACTTCCATTAATTTAGTAAAGAAAAAACCAAAGACCGCAATAATCATTCCCATGAAGCCAACTACCGCAAGAAAAGCACCGCCGATAAACTTTAATAACCCTAACCAACTCATATTGCACCTCCTAGCCCATGGTGATTATAGTTATGGGTATTAACGTTGTCAACGATTATTCCCAAGCCATTTTAGGAGCGGCCATTTGTTGTGGTTCGGGCAGTTGCCAGAAAGTAGGCTCAAGACCTAGTTCGTAGATGGATTGAATAAGGACGCAGATGTTATGACACAGAATCTTACACAGGACTTCGTTGACCTGAGCTATCGGGGTCTTAGACCGGACAGCCACGCCAAACTTTACCTTAATCATAGAGAAAGTCGTTTCTGCATTAGACCGCTTGTGGTAATGTTGCATAAAAGTTTCCCGATTGTAATTGTAGTAGTGCCACATTTTATACCACAGCCCATCGAATTTATGATGGTGGCTATCCATGCCAGTAGCATGAACCTTAAAAGGAATAAACGGCGTTCCGCCTTGTGCTTGCACAACCCTGAGATTCTTTCTAGTAGAGTAGGCCTTGTCAGCAGAAACCTCATTGATTTTGAATGTCTTGGCTGTAGTTTCAACAAGTGCTGGAAAATGAATACTATCGTGAGATTGATGAGCCATGACTTGAACTGCCGTGACAATATGCGTTTTGACACCGCACATTATGTCTGCCTTTACCCATGCCTGCCTACTGCGTTCTTTGCCCCATTTATGGTCGAACCATCGGGCATAGGTGGCAGTGGCAAAGCCGGACGAATCAGCACCAAAATCTACTTCAACGGCGCTCAGCGGGCTTGCGCTCTGCTCTATAAGAGACTTGAGCAACGGCGTAAGTTCGGGATTTTCAAGATAGCGTGCGTTGCTTGTGAAAGATGGAGACTTGGCAACAAGCTGTTTAGCCTCTGCTTCTCTCAGGCTGGTCATAAACCGTCTGCCGGACATAGTGGTATAGGACTTGTAGGCAAGACCGAAAACAATATCAGTCAGCGGCAAGCGTGGCCTGCCAAACTTGTACTCTGGCTGTTCAATTCCATTGCACAGGTCACGGAGCAAGTCCACAAAATGTTCTTCCTCGTGGAATTGGGCATCGTTGTAAACAGGCCAGTCCTGAGCATAGGTTACTCGAACGGCCTTGGTTATTGTTTCAGTACCATCAGGCTGATGCTCTCTCCACACGATAAACTCAATCGCATAAATGTGCTGGCATTTCTTATGTGTCGTCTCAAAATGCTGGCAAGTGCAAAACGGCTCGCCGTGGTCAAGGTTGACGATGTAAGTACCATTGCTAGACTGAGACGGCACTTTCCATCCCAACTTGTTCCGTTCAACCGTGTTGCTGTTCGCAATTGCCAGTCCTCTTTCTTGCCACTTTTTCATCTCATCGCTCCTTTGTTGTCGTTTACTCTATCCTGTATCTATAATACCATACACTGTATGGTTCTGTCAATAGGTTTTAGGGTAAAATTTGGGAAAATTTTGCCAAAAAGGTGCGATTTGAGACCAAAAAGCAAGCATTTTATTATGGTTAACGCTAACACATTATTATTGCAAAGTCAAGTGTAAATACGCTAATTATTATTGTTGACAAGCTATGGATATTATTGTAGAATCTGCGACACAGGAACAAACGCCGATAGCAGAGGGGGTAGAGCCAATGCCGGTATGTCCATTTTGCTACAGCAGAAAAATGAGAAAGTACGGATTCTATGTCTATAGCAGTAAGAAGAAACAAAAGTGGCTCTGCGAAAATTGCCAGAGTGTCACAGCCTACCCATTGCATCGCAAACCAACACAAAGGAAAAAGAGGGGTTAAAGGTAATGACATCATTCATGTATTGACAAAACCATACAGGGTATGGTATTGTATTTAACTATGAATGATGTGCAAACTAGGATAGCAGAATTACAGGAAAAGGGTTGGACATTGGCAGCATTAGCAGATGAACTGGGCGTAACTGTAAACGCCGTTGAAAAGTGGAAAGCCGGAGCCCGTCAGCCCGCAAATCCAAAGGCCATCTTTGCCTTGCTAGATGAAATTGATGGCCATAAACGCATCCCTAAAAAGAGGCGATACAAATTCGGCTTAAAAGAAACAGGAAAACGATAAGACGGGTAATAAATGAGGTAAGTTTCTATTATGGCAAAGAACGCAAGTTTGCGGAAAGCAGACCGAGTAAAGCAGGACGAATTCTATACTCAACTTGTAGACATAGAAAGAGAAATGCGGCACTACCGAGAACAGTTCAAAGACAAGGTTATATTGTGTAACTGTGATGACCCCTACGAAAGTTACTTTTTCAAATATTTTGCAATGAATTTTAACTTTTTGGGGCTAAAAAAGTTGATTGCCACTTGCTATGCAGGGTCTCCCATCGCGGGCAGTCAGTTGAAGCTATTTGACATTATTGGATTAGACGAAAAACCGGACAACGGCAAGCGCCCATATAAGATAGAGATTACGGAAGTAACCGACGCAAATGCGGACGGGGCTATTGACTTAACCGACGTGGAATTCTTGCTAAAAAACAAAAAGAACGCCCTAACCCTTTTACAAGACGACGGGGATTTTCGCTCGTCCGAATGTATAGGTTTGTTGCAACAAGCGGATATTGTTGTTACTAACCCGCCGTTTTCCCTGTTCCGTGAATATATTGCGCAATTATTCGAGTACGGCAAAAAGTTTGTTATCTTGGCAAACCAAAACGCGCTAACATACAAAGAGATATTTCCTTTGTTGAAAGATAATATAATGTGGCTCGGCTATTATTGTGGCGATATGGCGTTTACTGTCCCTGCAAGCTATGAGGAACGCTCAACGCGCTTTTGGGTTGACGAAAACGGTCAAAAATGGCGCAGTATGGGTAATATCTGTTGGTTTACTAACCTTGATACCACAAAGCGCCACGAATTTATGACGCTTTATAAGCGCTATACTTCGAAAGAATATCCACACTATGATAATTACGACGCCATTAACGTAAACAGAACAAGTGATATACCCCTTGACTATGACGGGGCTATGGGTGTTCCGATTACTTTTGTCGATAAATATAACCCCGAACAATTTGAGATAATTGACGGGATAGGTCGGTATAGCGTCTTAAATAATGAGGAGACAAAACAAGCGGGTAACTATTTGTCTATGATTGACGGAAAAGCAATATATTTCCGCTATATTATCCGGCGTAAAAAAGTAAACGGGAGCGCTCAACAATGAAAGTCGAATTGCACGAAATATCCGTCCGTGAAGTTGCAATAAATTACGTTGATAATGCAGAAGAAGGAGTTATTGGATATGATGGCAAACTGAATATACGCCCGAAGTATCAGCGTGAGTTTGTCTATGATGAAAAGAAGCGTAACGCTGTCATTGACACAATCCAGAAAGACTTCCCGCTTAACGTTATATATTGGGCAAAAAATGATGATGGGACTTTTGAAGTCTTAGATGGCCAGCAGAGAACTGTCAGTTTTTGCCGGTATGTAAAAGGAGATTTCTCCATAGATAATCGTACTTTCCATAACCTGACGAATACAGAACAAGACCATATCTTAGACTATAAATTAATGGTCTATTTCTGTGAGGGAAACGACAAGGAAAAATTAGACTGGTTCAAAATAGTCAACATTGCGGGCGAGAGACTAACTGACCAAGAATTAAGGAACGCCGTATATACTGGCTCGTGGTTGAGCGATGCTAAACTGAAATTTAGTAAAACAAACTGTGCGGCATATCTCCTAGCGAGTGATAAGGGGCAATTAGTTAGTGGTTCACCAATAAGACAAGAATATTTAGAAACTGCGCTCTCATGGATAAACAACGGAGAAATTGAAAAATATATGTCGATTCATCAGCACGATGCTAATGCTAATGAATTGTGGATGTATTTTAGGAATGTTATAGAATGGGTTCGTCTTACATTCACTATATACCGAAAAGAAATGAAAGGCGTTAACTGGGGAGAACTATACGAGAAATTCAAAGGTGAAACCTTTGCTACTGAAAAATTGGAGCAGGAAATACAATCCCTTATGATGGATGATGATGTCACAAACAAAAAAGGCATCTATACGTATGTTTTAACACGAAACGAAAAACATTTGAATATTCGTGTCTTTACTGAAAGTCAAAAACGGACGGCATACGAAAAGCAAAAAGGTATCTGCCCTAAATGTGGCGAGCACTTTGAATTCAATGAAATGCAAGCAGACCATATAACACCATGGATTCAGAGTGGTAAGACGATTCCTAAAAACTGTCAAATGCTATGTCAGGAATGCAATAGGCGCAAGAGTGATATATAACTAAAAAAAGGTTAGACGCATAAAATGCTTTTTATCCCAATAGACTTAACATTTTGGGTTATGGCCTCACTGATTACCTCAGTGATTAACTTCTGTATGATAGTGGTACTGGCCGTGTATATATTTACTAGGGAAATACATAACAGGTGGTGACATAGTCACGGAAAGTAAAAGATATGACAAAGATTAATAAGGAATTTAGTGACACTGTCGGAATTAAAGATGCAGTTTCATTAAAGACAAGAAAAGACCTCTTTATGAGTATGTATAAAATAGCTAAAGAACATAGAGACCTTGCAAAGCAGGTGGCAAGTAATGATATAAAAGACATGCCCGCTGAAACTGATAAAACAATGATTAGTATTCTTTTTTCATATACTTGCTTAGAGGCTTATATCAATACTATTGGCGAAGATATACTAAGACACGATTGGCAACGTTTCAAGGATAAACGTATAGAAGCAAAATGGAGAGGCGTATCTAATTTTCTTGCAACCAAGAAATTCGGTAAGCCTCATAGTGTTTTTAGTAAAGATGACGAACCATTTAAATCATTTTTAGAATTGAAGAAAATAAGAGAGGATTATATTGTACATAGGCCAGCTCACTTCGGTGATTTTGTCCAAACAAAATATGGTAATACGGATGGCACAATTAATGTGCTTAATTGTGATAATGCTGAATGGGCATGCAAGGTAGTTAAAGATATGGTAAAAAATTTATGTGATAATATTGAAAATCCCCCATCTACCGACTGGTTAAAATGATGACTTTTGGAACAACTAAGGTACTTTTGGAACAGGTGACACTTTTGGTACAAAGCCCCCCCTTTTCCAAAGGGGGAGATTAACTTCTCCCTTTTGTAAAGGGAGACTGAGAGGGATTTAAGATAAGACACAAAGTCACCCTGATTTTTATGGTATAATGCCTCGAAAAGTTGCAATTCAAAACAGTGCTCTTAAGTAAAATGAAAAGTAAACTGTCTATAGCAATAACTATTCTCGTTATGGTGTCTATAATAGGCTTTGCCGGTTGCGGCAGCACGGAGCCGGAAGTCAGCAACAAACAGATAGCCGAGGTAAAACGAGGCGACCTGCTGGTTACCATCACGGCGGATGGCAGCCTGGATATGCCGCGCGAGGTCGAACTTAAATTCGGCACCCCCGGCACAGTTAAAGATATATTCGTCGCTGAAGGCCAGAAGGTCAAAGAGGGTACTTTACTGGCTAAACTTGATGACACAACTCAAATGCTATCCATATCGTCAGCCCAGTACAACGTGGAATTAGCCATGAATGAACTCGTGGAAAAAATACATCCGGCTTTAATGGGGTATCCGGAAAATTACCCTGATAGCAGCACCGTTCTCCGTGTGGAGCAAGCCCAGGACGAGCTGGTACAGGTACAAAAATTCATCGACCAGGGTAAATACCAGGATGCTGCGGCCGAACTACGACTGGCTGTACACGACCTTGAGGCCAGCTATGATATGCTCAACATTCCAGAAATAACTTTGTCCAGACAGGGATATGATGACATTCTGGGGCTTCCCATCGATAACTATCCTGATATCACCAGGGCAATCGAGCTACTGCGACAAGACCTGGTCAGTCTGGCCGAAATACAAATGCTGCTAGAACAGGGCAATTATGAGAAGGCGAAGGCTGAATTGAATATCGAGAAAGGTAAGTTGGCGGTAACTCATAGTCTGGTCAAAAGCTTTAGCGGCAGGATAAGGGTGTCTCAAAGAATCGGTGCCTGCTGCCAAGAACAGGCGGCGCAAAAGCCAGATACTTCGCCTGGCTTAATGACACTGCCGTATCCCGATACCTCCACCTCTCTTGATTGGCTGAAACAAGTCGAGGAAAGTCTGCAAGAAATTCAATTATGCAAGGAAACCGAGGGTTGTGACTCACTGGAGCTGGCGACACTGGTGCGCATGGCTCAGCACGACGTGGAAATGAGCCAGGCGATACTTGAAAATAACGAGCTTACTTTTCGGAGCGGCTTAAATCTAAAAGCCCTCAGAACCGCTAACCTCAATTTGCAGATTGCTGAAACACAATTAAAGAATTCCAAGGAAGAGCTTATGAAAACGGAAATACTGGCCCCCTTCGACGGCACCGTGGTTGACATTGGTGTCAAAGAAAACGACCAGCTATCCGCTTTCGACTATTCATCCAAGACCGCCGTTTATCTGGTAGACACCCGCACCGTCAAATTGGAGGGCGTTGTAGACGAGGTCGATATTTATAAAGTGGAGGTAGGGCAGGACACCATCATCACCGTAGACGCACTGCCCGGCGTAGAACTGAAAGGTAAAGTGACTTTCGTCTCACCTTTGGGCAATCAGACAACCGGAGTCGTCGAGTTTCCGGTAACGATTTCACTTGAGCCGACGGAAACAGAGCTTAAAGGAGCCTTGACTGCCACCGCAGACATAATCATCAATGAGCACAAAGACATCCTGATGGTACCTAACAGGGCGATAAAAGGCTCTGTGGGAAACTACTGGGTGGATGTGGTGATAGATGAGAAAAAGGTCACTACCGAAATGAGGCCGGTTGTTACAGGCGTTCAAAACGATCAGTTCACCGAGATAATCTCCGGGCTTAGTCAAGGCGAGAAAGTTATTGTCGAAGCCACCCGCGGTCGAGTAACCACATCCTTCTAAAAAAACAACCTCAATGCTGGAATAATATCAGCTACTTCCTCTGTCAACAATGATTGACCTGCAGAACATAGTAAAAATCTATAAATTGGGAGACGTCGAGGTCGTTGCCCTGGATGGAGTAACCTGCCGCATCAAGACAGGAGAGATGGTCTCCATCATGGGGCCATCGGGCTCAGGCAAGTCTACCTTGATGAATATAATCGGTTGCCTGGACAGGCCCACCTCCGGGACATATCTGCTGGATGGCAAAGACGTGAGTAATTTGAATGACGATGAATTGGCCGAGATACGGAACAAGAAGATAGGCTTCGTCTTCCAATCCTTCAATCTTTTACCTCAGGCTACAACGGTGGCTAATGTAGCCTTGCCATTGGTCTACAGTGGCATCGGCAACAAACACGAGCGCGCTTTGGAAGCCCTGGAACTGGTTGGTATGTCGCAAAGGGCCAAACACCGTCCTTCCGAGATATCCGGTGGTGAACAGCAACGGGTAGCCATCGCCAGGGCACTGGTAAACAATCCAGCGCTTATACTGGCTGACGAACCCACCGGTAATCTGGATACACAAACAAGCAAAGGCATAATGCTTCTTTTACAACGGCTCAATAGCCAGGGTATCACTATTGTGCTCGTCACTCACGAAGATGACATCGCTGGTTACACGAATCGCACCATTCATCTAAGAGATGGTAAAATTACCAGCGAGACAAAAAGATGAATATCTGGGAAAGCGTTAGCAGCTCCTGGCAGGTCTTGTACAACAATAAGATGCGGTCAGGCCTGACCATACTTGGCATCGTTATCGGCGTCTGGGCGGTTGTCTTCCTGGTATCGTTCGGCAGAGGACATGAAGCCAACATAACAGCTATTTTCGAGGGCATGGGAGCTAATGCTATCTATATCACCAGCGCCGGCACCATGACTCAAGGAATGTCGGGGGCTACAGCTAGCCTGACTATGGAAGATGCCGAGGCTCTGGCTAATTCCAACCGGATTCCATCGGTAGACCTGGTTGCTCCCATAAGTGAGAAGCTGTCTAAAGTCGTTTATGGCAACGAAAATAAAAACGTTGATATCATGGGCGCAACACCTGAGATTATGCAGATTATAAGTTATCCTTTAGCCGCAGGGGATTCCATTTCTGAACTCGATGTCAAGAGAGGCGCCACTGTCGCCGTACTCGGCAGTAAGACAGCCACCGACCTTTTCGGTACCGAAGACCCCATAGACAAAACTATACGTATAGCCGGTAGTCAGTTCAAAGTCATCGGTGTCTTCGAAGAGAAAGGCGGTTTTGTAGGTGCTGCTGATGATTTCGTAATGATTCCGTTAACCACAATGCAGGCCAGGATTCTGGGTGTGACGAGTGCCCGGGGCCGCGCCATACAAACTATAGCCATCAAAGCTTTAAGCACCGACCAGATAAGCTCCGCCAGGGAAGAAGTCACCGCCATATTACGGCAGCGCCATCATATTAGTCCCAGAGAAGAGGATGACTTCACTGTCATCGATATGCAGGAAATAATGAAGAGTATGCGCCAGGTGCTCGGTATTATGCAGGTGTTCTTAGGCTTTGTGGGTGCTATTTCTCTAGTTGTCGGCGGCATCGGAATCATGAATATAATGCTGGTCTCGGTCACCGAACGCACACGTGAAATCGGTATTCGGAAAGCCGTCGGTGCCAAACGCCGGGATATACTGCGTCAGTTTCTGGTTGAATCGGCTATGCTCAGCCTTTCCGGCGGCATTATCGGGTTGACCCTGGCCGGGATAGCAACCTGGATGATTACCGGCGTCCAGTTGGGTCCATATCCGGTCAAGGCTCCGATGTCACTTGATATAGTCCTAATTGCTCTGTCCGTGGCAGTTATAGTCGGGTTGGTCTCCGGCATCTATCCAGCCTACAGAGCTGCCAGGCTTGACCCAATCGAGTCCCTGCGCCACGAATAAATTACCTGCCCTGGACTAATGACAGGAACTCGGCGCGTGTTGCCGCCCTACTACGAAAAAGCCCCCTTGTTGCTGAAGTGATAACGTTACAACCCGGCTTCTTGATGCCCCGCATGGTCATGCACAAATGCTCGGCTTGAATTACCACTGCCACGCCATCCGGTTGCAGCGCTTCCAGAATGGCATCAGCAATCTGTGACGTCATTCTCTCCTGCAGCTGAAGCCGTTTAGCAAAAATCTCCACCACCCGCGCCAACTTGCTCACCCCGACAACCTTCCCCTCTTCATTAGGAATATAACCCACATGCACCACTCCATAAAACGGCAGCAGATGATGCTCACACATAGAGTAAAAAGGGATATCTCTGAGTATCACCATCTCACGATGACCCACCTGAAAACCCACGGTCAACTCCGCTTTGGCATCCATATCCAGACCTGCAAAAAGCTCCGTGTACATGTCTGCGATGCGCTGCGGTGTATCACGCAGGCCTTCCCTTTCAGGGTCCTCACCGATAGCCTTGATTATAGAATGTACCGCGGATTCAATCTTAGGTATGTCAACCACTGCTGCCTCCTCTTTATGATTACTATTTACTAACGCCTTCCGTAAATCTCCCGGTCCAGCAAACGCTCCGTTTCTCTCTTAGTAGTTATGTAAAGTTCAGCTCCAAGATAAAGCGCCGGATTCAGCTTGCTCACATCAAGCGTCCCCCTGGCAGTGAAAAAATCGTCGGTAAAATGCACAGCCACGATTTCACCTATCATCCAGGCATGGTCTCCATAAGTTTTGTTATCCACAAGCTTGCACTCATAAGCGGCATAGGCATCTCTAAGTATGGGTACCATCGTTTTCATAGGTTTGTCTTCGGCTATGTCGAACTTATGGAACTTATCCGTTTCACTACCGCCGCTGCCCCCGACCGAAGCGATAAGCTCGGCGGCTTCAAAGGGTAGAAAGTTAATGCCGAACTCTCCGGCTGCTACAATGAGTTGATAGGTATATCTTTTTGGCGCTACAGCCACTCCGTAGAGCGGAGGCTTGAAAGAAATGGCGCTGTGCCAGGCGGCGGCCATTGCATTCTTCTTACCTCCGGCGTTGACCGTAAGTATAGCTGCTACTTTAGGATAATGGTGATAGAATTCGCCGACTTCAGCTGTTCTTACTCTGGGCATTGGCAGGTATCCTTATACTTGCGGCGGCGGCTAAAGTCAACTCCAGCCTAAGGTTTGCTCGACTACTTTTATGTCAGCGGGTAAATCCGGAATAGGTTCGGCAAACTTCGCCGGCAAATTAGGGTCCTTCAGCCCGGTGCCGGTAATGATACAGACCACCTTCTTGCCGGAGAGGTTCAACCCCTGCTTGACCATCTTAATCAGCCCGGCCACCGATGCCGCTGAGGCCGGTTCACCGAAAACGCCTTCCTTCCTCGCCAGAAGCTTGTAGGCAGCCAGAATCTCGTCATCGCTGACAGAATCTATCAGGCCGCCGGACTCGTCACGAGCCGCCACTGCACTCTTCCAGCTGGCCGGATTACCAATCCGAATGGCGGTCGCCACGGTTTTCGGCCTGTCGATGACCTTACCCTTGACTATGGGCGCAGCACCATCGGCCTGGAAGCCCATCATCTTCGGAGTCTGGCCTGCCCTTCCCGCCTTTTTATATTCCACAAAACCTTTCCAGTAGGCGGTGATATTGCCGGCATTACCAACCGGTATAAAGAAATAGTCGGGAGCGTCACCCAGGTCATCTACAATCTCAAACGCCGCCGTCTTCTGCCCTTGAATCCGGTACGGGTTTAGCGAATTGACCAG
>Ga0214474_1000760_pt1 | contig 15384 bp, 13 predicted proteins | sample RVTome_2_FD_187335 | JGI IMG/M metagenome (GOLD analysis project Ga0214474, IMG submission 187335) | Soil microbial communities from uranium-contaminated site in the Upper Colorado River Basin, Wyoming, United States - RVT95D214 HiSeq ...
CAGGCGCCGTCCAGGCAGTAGAAGTCGTGGAGATCACGGGTCCGCCAGATACTATCGCCGACACAGTAGTACTGCCAATCGGTGTAGTAATCCGCCGGGCAGTCCTCGAACCATTCGCTCTCCGGGACTACGTCTTCAAGGCAGGCGCCGTCTAGGCAGTAGAAGTCGTGGAGATCACGGGTCCGCCAGATACTATCGCCGACACAGTAGTACTGCCAGTCGGTGTAATAGTCGGCTGGGCAGTCCTCGAACCATTCGCTCTCCGGGACTACGTCTTCAAGGCAGACGCCGTCCAGGCAGTAGAAGTCGTGGAGGTCACGCGTTCTCCAGATACTATCATCAACACAGTAGTATTCCCAGTCAGTGTAGTAATCGAGGTCATCGCAGTCTTCAAACACTACTGTTACACTGTCGCTGCCGGTGCACCCATGAGCATCAGTTACAGTTACTTCCACCGTGCCACTTCCTGTAGCAGTATAACTTCCATCGTTAGGAATTCCGGGAGCGGTGCTGGCAGACCAATCGTAAGTATAATCTGGTGTGCCGCCAGCCACGTTTGCAGTTATGACAGTGTTTTCCTCGCAAAACGAAGTATCTCCGGTAAGGTTCACCGCGGGATTGAGATAGATGGTTACATCATGGCTTTGACTGTCGCTAATATAGTCGCTGTCGGTTACGGTGAGGGTCACGGTGTAGGTGCCCGGCTGGTCATAATGGTGCATGGGGTTCTGTTCAGTGCTATCACCGCCATCACCGAAATCCCAGTACCAAGAAGTGTAAGGTTCGGCTCCTCCAGTTGTGGTGTCAGTGAAAACAGTATTGTTGCAGAAGCATACGTTGTTGAACTCAAAGTCAGCGACGAGAGGCGTTCGGACATACATTGGTCCGGCGTAATCCCAGCATTTTGAAGGAATGTAGCCAGAGCAATTCCCCCATACGCAATCGTCGCCGTCGTGGGTATGCCACTGGACATGAATGTCCCTGATCTCCAATTCGCTTCCGCATGGCCAAGTGACATCTCCTATCTTGACCTCCCATCCGTTACTCCCCGGCAGGTCTCCGACAGCAGTAGTATATTCGCCGTAGGTCAATACACCGTCTACGTAAATATCCATGACGGAAACTATGCACCACGGTCCCTTGTCCCGATTTATATCGAATGTTACCCATAGCTCGGCAGAGTTGTCCTGCCCTGGGTTGCAATCAGTGCTGTCCACAACAAGCCAGGCATCAACTATTGTGGCATCGTTAGCCGTGCAGCCGTCATTACAGCGAGGCCAAGTACCGACCGCTTTCGTTGAGCTGTTGCTGCTAACAGGCTCGATATTCTCAGTGGATGCCGAGCCAAGCGTTATGGTCTGGCTTGTGGTGGCTACGTTGCGAGCCCTATCGGTAATCGTTAGAGTTACGGTGTAGTTTCCGGCGCCATCGTACCGATGCTTAGGATTCCGGCCACTGCTGTGCTCGCTACCATCACCGAAATCCCAGTCGTATTTATAGGTCGGAACTCCTCCGCTACTTTCGTCGGTAAAAGTAACGCTGATGCGCGCATCACGCGAGCAGGAATAACATACGGAAAAGTCAAAGTCGGCAACAAGTGACTCTGTGGTTCTATTACTTGCTGTTGGGCCCCCATGTCCCCGCCCCCGCGCCATCGCGATATCAGCGGGCAGCAACATCATGACTAGAATTACCACGCTGAGCAAACAAACTATTACCTTTTTCATATCTTCCTCCTGATAGGACTAACAGCCTATTACCTCTGTCATGTTACCTTTGTCACATATATAGTCGCCCAAACGGGGAAAATCCCTCACTTCTTCGGTACTTTTGGGGGAATTTCTGAGGATTTGCCAATCAAGTGATAGATACCAAGAGTACTAGTAAATCTACTTCCTTTGCCCTGCCTCCCTTTTGGGTTCCAATATTATGTCTAATGCTAACACGCACCTTCCGTTCCAGTCAAGCATCACTGGTTAGAAGGTACTAGGACCAGGCTCTGGGGGCCAGACGGTAGTCTTCCTCGGTATCATCCGCAGGTTCCCCGAATGTTCCTTCGCCATGAGTCCTGGGTGAAAGGTCACATTACCAAATTCTAGACAATACAGTACCAAAACGGTACCGACGGGTGATTCTTATTGGCTTGGATGGGTGCTTAGATTGTGTTGTGAAGAAGCTAAAGTATTTAGCTGTAGGCTTGACGCTGGTTGAGGTAATACTGGTGGCTGGGTTAGTTTATGATGTGTTAGTTGCCAGGGAAAGCGCGTTAGCCTATAGTTATTCGCCCGTTTATCAAGAGGCAAGTGTCCATGATAGCGATTCTTTGAGTTATGATGCCTCCCTGCAGGCGACGTATTCTCTGGATGCTAGCTATCTGGCTGAGAGGTGGGGGGTAAGCAAGATTGAGGCGCCCCAGGCCTGGCAAATAACCACAGGGGACCGGTCAATCATAGTGGCTGTGCTGGACACGGGCATCGATAAGGACAACCGGGATTTGGCTGGTAGGGTGGTGGCTGAGGTTAATTTTACCAGTAGCCCGACGACTGACGACCTTTATGGACACGGTACCCACATGGCAGGCACCATTGCTGCCATCGCCCCGGAATGCCGGCTAATGAATGTGAAGGTGGCTGATGACGCAGGGAAGTGCGAGCCATCGGTGGTAGCCAAAGGCATCATCTGGGCGGTGAATCACGGAGCCAAAGTCATCAACTTAAGCCTGTCCATGGTCGTGTCCAGGAATTTGGAGGAAGCGGTAAACTATGCCTGGAATCATGGAGCGATACTCGTGGCAGCGGCTGGCAATAAAGGCGGACCGGAGGCTTCCTACCCGGCCTATTATGTCAGTTGTGTGGCGGTTGCCGGCACTAATCAAGACGATGCCCTGGCTTTGTTGTCCAGCTACGGCGACTGGGTAGATGTAGCTGCTCCGGGCTTTAATATTTACTCTGAATTGCCCGGGAATCAATACGGTTATAAGACTGGTACCTCGGCAGCCTGTGCTCATGTCTCGGGCGTGGCAGCACTGGTTCTCAGCGTCGCTGAGGATACCAACGGCAACGGCGCAGTCAATGATGAAGTGCGTTGGGCTATTGAGAATAGCTGCACTCCTGTTGCCGGGGATGGTATGGGGCAGGGGCTGGTCAACGCTTTCCAGGCGGTAACAGAGACAATATCTTCACCTTAACCTCCTCTCATCAACCTCCTCCCATCGAGGCGGGAGCCCACAAAGGGCTCCCGCAGAGTGGAATACGAGGCTAAAGCAAGATTAGACAGTCGGTATAACGTGGAGTCGTGGGGGAATTAAATGCGGAAATTGTGTGGGAGGCTACAATCAAGGTTTGTGGTTGCCGTTCTCCAGGTTATCCCGCATGGCCTTTCGGGCGCGCGACAGCAATCCTTCAACTGACTTGGGTGAACGACCCATAATCTGACTTATCGCTAGCACAGGCATGCCTTTGAGGTATTTCAATACCAGGACCTCTTGATAATCCTGGGGCAAGTCTGCCAGAGCTCGGTGGACTGACTGGCGAGTCTCTTCGGACTCCATCTCGGTAGAAGTTGCTGGTGCATTATCTCCAATATGCTCTAACTCTGCGAAGTCAAAATCAGGGGATGGTTCCTTGGGTTTAGGTTTTCGAGCCTGGTGACGGTAGAAGTCATTTATTTTGTGAAATGCGATACTGCGCAGCCAGGTGTAAAGCTGGCTGTCACCGCGGAATTTATGCAGTGAGCTCAGGGCAGCCACGAATACTTCCTGAACCAAATCCTCAGCCATGGCCTCATCTCGGTCCACCTGTTCCAGAATCAGAGAATATAGTCTGCTCCTGTAAACATTATAGAGCTCCTCCATGGCTGTGCTGTCGCCTGAGCGCAACTTCTCAACCAGCTTGGTTTCATAACTCTGAGCAGTGGAACCAGCTATTGTCATGTCGCTTCTACCTATTACGTGATACTCCCGTAATATCTTCAGAATATCAGCTAGCTAGGTATGTGGGAATCACCTATCAGTACCGTTTTGCGGTAGAAATTAGTACTATGACCCTGGGGAGACGATGGCTGCACATTCAATCTTGCCCTGGCAAGGTTCGACTTGTCGGGGTGTGGTAGTCTCTTTGCGCCAGCAATGACAAATGACAAAGCCCCAGACTCTGAGCAATGCCAAATTACAAAGTTCAAAATCCAAATGAGGAAAAGCAGGAATCTTTGGCATTTGGGTCTTTGGATTTGAGTTGGCATTTGGATTTTGACATTCGAGCTTCAACTGTCATCTGGATTCTGACATTTGGGTTCGTTCAGTATGACGCTAGAGTCCCGGGCGCTGAAGCTTAACGGTCATTCAGGCTTGGTCTTGCGCCTGAAGTAATGATAGCCACCATAGCCCAGGAGTACTATGGCCACAGCAATCCCTGCAAACAACCCTGCATTGAACCTGGCTTTGGCTGCGGAGGTTGTCGACACCAGCAGTCGAACAAATAACCTTACACCCAGAAGGTCACTTGATTCGGCGCTGACTGCCAGCCATATTTCCCAGTTCTGACCTGCCCATTCTTCCTCTGTGGGTACAGCTACCGCTACCGTCACATTGGCCGCGAAGTTACCGGGCACTTCAATTTCTGGAGAAGAAAAGCTTATCCAGCTAGCATCGGGGAATGCAGCGCTCCCTTCTCTTCTCTCCTCTTCTGGAGGCTGAAAGGTAGTGATGGTGAAATTACGAGCTATCTCATCTTTGTTGTGGATGGTCAGGTCGAATTCTGCTGCTTCTCCCGGTGGGAAGTTATTGAGTCTTACCACGGCAGGAATAACGCTGAAGTCAATATCTTGAGCCGTTGTAGGTAAGGGCAGAAAGACGACCAGCAAAACGGTAATAACGCCAGCTAATCTGATACGCCCTGCCATCAGGCAGCCACTGCGCTTATGGTTATCTGGGTTTGCATCTGCCGGCCACTGATGAAGTATGAAGGAGTGAGTAATCTCAAACCAAATTTCTTGGTATCTCCAGGAGCCAGGCTTGAGCCGGAGCCCCCGGAATAAGGCCAAAATTCGCCTTGCGTTTTGGTGATAGGGACGTAGCCGTCGCCTAAAGGTCCTCGTGTGGTATCACCAGATATGCGGAACCATAATCCGTAGATGTGTTCGCCATTGCTGCCATCGTTGCTCAGCGTCCATTTATAAGCGGTGGGATCGCTAACCCATTTAGCGTCATCTCCCACAATGAAGGTATTTACATTACAATTGCCCTCCACGGTCAGAGTGCACCATTCTATCGGCGGGCTTGTCTGATACTCTGTGTTTGAAGTGACGGTCCCGAGAGGCCATTGTGTTTTATCCAGGCTGATGGAGATTTCACTTAGCCCTGTCATGGTTATAGTAATGGTGCCGCTTTCCTGGGCGAGAGCCGGTAGAGAAAAGACTAAGACTAACATGGTGACTACGACAATACTTGTGATTACTGTCTTCATCTGCCCTTCCGAATTTGACGAACCCTTGCTTACTGCTTCGAATCAGTCGTTTTCGAACAAGTCGACTATGGTAAAATGCTACAACTCACCTCGGTTCTTGTCAAGACCCCACCCGATATCCACTCGCGGCCTGGCGAGTATTTGAAGTTCATTTACTGTTTGCCCAGGAGGAATCCTTCGACCAAAAGAGCCTAGCAGGTCTGCTTTTTGCCGGGTTCCAGAGTCACTGATGCTGCAGCGATTATTGCGGCACCCAGAGCAGTAATTAGCTGGGGCTGCGGCGGTACCACGAGGTTGGTGTTCAATTCAGTCTCAATTGTCTTGACGAGAGCGGTGTTGAGGGCACCACCGCCACAGATAGCGCAAGGCTCTTCCAGTTTAACCTTCTTGACCAGTGAGGAAATCTTGCTTGCCAGGGCCTTGTTCACGCCGGCGGCGATGTCTTCCTTTGGGATGCCTTCGCTTATTCTGGTAATGGCTTCAGATTCACCGAAGACAGCACAGCCCGTACCAAATGTGATGGGGTTCTTTGACCGGGCTGCTAGCGGGCTGAAATCAGTCAAATCTACTCGCAGCACGTTGGCGATGACCTCGATGAAGCGGCCGCTGCCGGCGGCACATTTCTCACTGACAGTGAAGTTGGTCACAATTCCCTTTTCATTTAGCCGTATTACCCTGGTGGATTGACTGGCTACATCGATTACGGTTCTGGCTTGCGGGAAGAGATTGTTTGTACCCCTGGCAGTGCAGACTATGTCACTTGCCTTCTGGCTGGCAAAATAGACATTGTCGGCACCGAAACCGGTGGCGATTGTATTGGCTATGTCATTCTGAGTCAGGTTGACCTTTCTTATTAACTCCGTTCTTATGGCACCGGCGGATGTTCGGTAATTAGCTCCGGACAGGATTATATGTGAGGCAACAAGCTCGAAGTCTTTAATTATGACTCCTTTGCTGTATGCCGAGCCTATGTCAATGCCCATAAACCAGCTCATCGGTACTCCTCAGTGAAGAAGGTGGCTTTGTCTAACCGCCGTGCCTTTGTGGGCAGGACCTCACCCGTTGCCACCGCTTTCATGTAGATTTCCTTTGCCAGGATGGCAGCGCCAAGTGCCCCGGTGATGAGTGGTTCTTGGGGAACGAGGATTTCGCAGCCCAGACTTTCTTTCATCGCTCTAACCATGCCGGTGTTCTTGGCCACGCCGCCGGTGAGCACCAAATCAGGTTCTATCCCAAGCCGCCGTGCCAGTGCCGCTATCCGACTGGCCAGTGCGTCGTGAAGCCCGGCTACGATGTTCTCGGGCCTTTCTCCGCGGGAGAGGAGCACTATCACTTCTTGCTGGGCAAAGATAGTGCACAGGTTGCTTATCTGGATTTTCCTGGTGGCTTTCAGGGAAATGTTTCCCATATCTTCCAGCTTGATACCGAGTGCAGTCGCAGTCACTTCCAGGAACCTGCCGGTTCCGGCGGCGCACTTGTCGTTCATAACGAAGCTGATCAACCTGCCGTCCTCAATTTTCATACACTTGGCATCCTGGCCGCCTACATCAATGGCGGTCCTGACACTGGGGAAAATACTGAAGACGCCTCGGGCATGACAAGAAAGCTCTGTTATCTGGCGGTCTGCAAAAGGGACGTTGAGCCGTCCATAACCTGTAGCTACGATATATGAAATGTCATCAATCTGCAGGCTGGCTTGCTCCAGTGCCTGTCGCATAACCTCGTTGGCAAGCTGGCGATGCTCCGGACCGGTAGGGCCCTTGATGGACGAAAGTAAATTGTCGCTCTTGTCCATGAGCACGACTTTGGTCATGGTTGAGCCTATGTCAACACCGGCGAAGTACAAGCAGACCTCCTGATGAGTTGCTATTAACCGATTGTCTCAAGGAAGGCTTCGATCCTGGTTCTCAACGGGGCCAGAGCTCCCACAGTGTAGTCATATTCTATATAGGTGCTGGGGGCGCCAATGCTATTGAAATAGTCTTTGAGCGAAGGCATCTCAAAGGCAAAGGGGTCACAATATCTGACGAGGAGCATTATGGCACCGTTGATCTTCCAGTCTCTGATGATGCCTTTGAGATAGCCAAAACGGCTTTGCAGGTCTTGGGCATAGTCCTTTTTGGTCTCGCCGAGGGTAGCCTGTCTGAATGTGCGAGCACAGGTGATTTCGTTCAGGTAGTAGTTGGCCAGCCCTTCGAGCGGGTCATCCGTGAATTTTACCTCACTTCTATAAGCCCTGATGCCGCCACAACTCTCGTTCATCACCACATTTGCTTTGGCTTCAAATACTTGCATGATGTCGGTATCGTCAAGAGTACTGCTCCATATGAGGAGACGGGCTGATTTCTTTTCCGGTCCATCGGTACGACGTTTGACCTCGCTTATAACCTCGGTCAACAGGCGATTTCCTTCAGATACAGGCAAGCTTGTCAGAGCTTTGACTACCTGAACGATTTCTGCTCCCGATACACGGGGTGGAGATGGCTTTGTTAGCTCGTACAGTTCTCTCACCAGAACTCGCTGCTGGTTATGAGTTTTGATAGCTGCTTCAAGCTTATCTCCGGACAACTTCTTCTTGGTGAAGGCCTCCAGCGTCTTTCTGAAATCGTTGAGCTGGCCTCTAAAGTATTCTAAGGCCTCGGGACGGACCGTGATGGGCATGTCTATGAAGTGGAAGTATGGATAGTTCGTATATGACTCCCAGATGCGAGCGGTCTTTTCCTGAGGGTCACAGGAGTGAATGGTAACCATGCCGTCAAGGAAATCGTTTTTGCCCTTCAGTGCGCAATCGAGACAGTTGCGCATGACAGGACAAAATGAACCGGGCAAAGCCCTGTCTGCTTCAGTCACCGGTTCCTTGATGTCGCCACACGTCCGGTAGGGGACAAGGTCAAGGGCAGTAAGCATCTCCAGCGGGACATATACACAGGGATAGCCTATTAGCTTTTTGCCCGCTGCCTTGAGTTCCCTGGCTCTCTGTGAACTGTTTGAATATATTTCCTGGGCTTTGCTGAGACCTTTGATTGTGTCTGACATGGCTGCCTCCTTGTTAGACTGCAATTCTGGATTATTTCACCAGTCAAACCCGTCCTGTTTCCTTAGCTTCTTGTAGTGCTCCATAGCTTCCTCGAATGGCTCTGCCCTGGCTAGAGCATCTTCCGGGTTGAACAAGCGCAGGTCCACGATATCGCCTTCTATGCTCAGCGAGGGTACTTTCAGTTTCTCCATCAGCATGTCTGAGACATATGGGAGGTGAGTGGAGGCACTGCGGCAGGTGATAAGGGGATGAAGAAGGGCCCCGTCGCACTTCCATTCCTTGGCATACTTCAGGTAAGGATAGGCAAATGTGCCGCCGAGGACATTCTGTTTTCGGGCATCTTCGTAGTAGCCCACAAGGAACTGGAGACTGAATTTGGTGATGCGCTCCAGCGGGTCACTGACCTTGCTGAGGTCAAGGGGTATAGGTGGATGATAGCCAAAGCTCTCGACGACGAAGTTCCATCCCCTCTCAGCCAGCTTGTCGAAGAAGGCCAGGCTATGCCAGGGGGGGAGCTCGGCGAATACCAGTCGGTATTTCTCGTTCGGTATAGCGCCTACGTGGCTATTGACTCTATCTGTGACCTCCTTGTACATATCCTGATAGAGTTTCAGTGAGTCCTCGAGGTCGCCGGCTAGGAACAGGGCAGCGGGCATGGCGCTCCAGAAGTCTCGGCTGTGCATGGGGCAGGGCTTTGCCTTGCGCAGTTCATTGACTTCATGCCAAACACGGTTAACCTCTATCATGAGATTCGCTGTTTCATCCAGCTTGTCCCAGTTCATCTTCTTGCCCACAATGCGTTCGACGAAAGCAACAAAGTCTCTCAGGTGCTGGACTCCCAATTTCACCATTCTGTCGTAATAGCCCTCGATGAAAAACTCCTTAATGCCCGGGATAGGGGCTTCCAATGGCCATACTGGTACATCCATGTAACGCCCCAGCGCCTGGAACCACTTGTATCTAGCATCGCAGATGGCAGCCGAGGACATCAAAAACAGGGGCTTGGGCATTCCTCCGAGGGGTGCTTCCGGAGGTATCTGCCCTTTCAAGTCTTTCATCATCTTGGACGCGTAGCCCAGGGTGGTCAGGCTGTAACCGCAAAGGTGAGTGGGAAAGCCCTCGGCGTCAGCCCGGTCCAGGTATTGGCGGGCAACTCCCAGAGCCGCCGCAATAGCGCCATAGTTTTCAGGATAGACCACTTCTACGTCCATGGCTTTCAGGATGGGATCGCCATAGTAGAAATTGAGCATGCCCCAGACAGCAAGTTTGCCCGCTTGTATAGCTTCAACACTCTTCAGGTATGTCTCATTCACCTTGGCCCTGAGCGGGTACATTGATTTCAGTCGGTTTATCGTCTTCTTTTCCTTTTCTACGACCATAACTAATCAACCTCCTGAGAAGATTCGTCTAGTGTGTCGGTAGTCGATGCATGCTAGCATAGAAGAGCGCGGAAGTCGAGTCACGTGTGCAATGTTGCTCTACTTCACAAATCTGCTGACTCATTTACCGAGTTGACGTGATTCTCAACGGGCAGGCCGAAGACACATTGCAGCGTGAGTGTAGTATCATAAACTATGTGACATCACGTAGCAAAGCTTGCCCGGAATATTGACGAATTGTAGCAAATAGGATACATTTCTGGGTTAGCGAAAGCCATAGTGGGGAGTTCTTGGGGTCCTAGTGACTTGCCGGATTGCCACTCTCCTGTGGAGAAACTGGGTGATAGTCTTCTTAATGCATTTTGAGTCAGGTTCTGGACTGCTTTTCATCCCGGGCTATCGCGTTGAGTAAACCAGCATATGCTCAAGTCTATACTGATTGCTAATCGAGGGGAAATTGCCCGGCGTATAATCAGGACCGCCAAGCTATTAGGTGTCGAAACCATAGCGGTGTATTCAGATATAGATGAGAAATCTCTGTTCGTCCAGGAGGCAGATAAGGCACTGAGGATCGGAGAAGCCAGACCCAAGGACAGCTACCTGAACATAGAGAGGATTATTGCAGCAGCCAAAGAGTCAGGCGCAAGTGCCATTCATCCCGGATACGGCTTCCTGTCCGAACGGTGGGAGTTTGCTCTGAGGTGTGAATCAGAGGGGCTGATACTTGTCGGGCCGAGTTCCGAAGTCATTCATAAAATGGGAGACAAGTACCGGTCACGAGAAATAGCTACCAGTTTAGGCATACCCATTCCACCGGGCAGTGGTATATTGGGCAATGTGGAAGAAGCTAGAGAGTGGGCGGCTAGACTTTGCTTTCCTGTCCTCTTCAAGGCATCGGCTGGCGGCGGTGGGATCGGCATGGTGAAGGTCGAAGGGGCGAAGGAGGTTGCAGAAGCATTTGACACAGCCACAAACCGGGCCAGACTGGCTTTTGGTGATGAGAGGGTCTATGTGGAAAAATATCTGGAATCACCTCACCACATAGAAATCCAAATCTTGGGAGACAAAGATGGCAACGTGGTTACTTTCGCGGAAAGAGAATGCTCAGTGCAGAGACGGCATCAAAAGGTCATTGAAGAGTCACCATCTCCTTTCGCTACTTCTGAATTGAGGCATGAACTAAGACACGCGGCCAGGCGCCTGGCTCAGGGGATCGGCTATACAAATGCTGGCACGGTTGAATTTGTCGTTGATAAGAATCGAAATTTCTACTTCTTGGAAATAAACGCCAGACTTCAAGTAGAACACCCGATTACTGAAATGATAACCGGTATTGACCTGGTTGAGGAACAGATCAGAATTGCCTCAGGCGAATCTTTATTGGTCAGAGAAGATGGCTTGGGCTGGAAGGGATGGGCCATTGAATCTCGTGTCTATGCCGAGGATTCGGAGAATTTTTATCCATCACCGGGCAAAATAGCTTCGTACGTCGAGCCACGCGGTGAAGGGATAAGGGTGGACTCTGGATATCAGGCTGGGGATACTGTGAGTCAGTTCTACGATCCCTTGATTGCCAAGCTGGTCGTCTGGGGCGAGGATAGAAACAAGGCTATAATAAGGATGCGGCATGCATTGGACGACTATGAAATTACAGGTATCAAGAACAATATTCCTTTCCTGAGAAAGGCTTTTGATTCTGCGATCTTCAAATCAGGAAATTATGATACTCATTTTATAGCAAAATTAAAGGAGGGGGAAAATGGGTAACAACAACATGAGAGAGGAAGTGGAAAATCTCGCACGCCTCCGCCAGCAAATCGAGCAAATGGGAGGTGACGAGTCCGTTAAGAAACAGCATGAACGAGGAAAACTGACTGCCAGAGAGAGGCTTGACCTCTTGATTGAGAAAGGGACATTCGTTGAGACTGGCATGCTTGGCAGCGAGTTCGGTGTGGACGAACTTGTGCCGGCTGACGGAGTCATTACAGGCTACGGCAAGCTAAATGATGGTGTTCGCATCAGGGATGTGGCTGTGGCGGCATACGATTTCACGGTAAGAGGCGGCTCTATGGGGATTGTCAATGAAACCAAAGTAACCAGGATAAGGGAGATCGCGGTCAGAGAGAGAATACCTATGATATGGCTTAATGATTCTGGGGGTGCCCGGGTGAGCGGCGGCGGCTTTAGCGGCGAAAGAGTGGCGCTATTTGCCAACACAGGTTATCTCTTTAAGGAAGAATCGTTAATGTCGGGCATAATCCCACAAATTGCAGCTATGATGGGGCCAGGGTATGCCGGCACTGCCTATATACCCGGCCTTTCCGATTTTGTGCCCATGGTTAAGGGAACGAGTTTCATGGGTTTGGGTGGACCGGCTCTTGTCAAATCGGTGATTGGAGAGAAACTCACTGAAGACGAGCTTGGTGGTTCCAAAATTCACTGCGAGATTAGTGGCTGCGGTGATCTGGAAGTGACCTCGGACGAGGAATGTATTAAGGCCATAAAAGAATACATTTCTTTCTTCCCTCAGCATTGCGAAGAGAAGCCACAGCGAAAAGAGTGGTCGGGAGACTCCGCGGCATTGCTCGATGATGGCATACTTAATGTTATCCCGGACAACCCACGAGAAGCCTACGACATGCACGACTTAATTAGATATGTCGTGGACGATGGCTACTTCTTTGAAATGAAGCCGAAGTGGGGGAGAAACATCATCATCGGCTTCGGGCGTATAGCCGGTTATTCGGTTGGAATTGTGGCCAACAACCCGATGTTCTATGGAGGTGTGATTGATATTGATGCCGCTGATAAAGCTGCCCGCTTTATATGGCTTTGCGATGCTTTTAATATCCCGCTTCTTTTCCTTTCTGATGTCCCCGGCTTCATGGTAGGTTCCAAGGCAGAAAAATCGGGCATAATAAGGCACGGAGCCAAGATGGTTCATGCAGTTGCTGAAGCTACTGTGCCAAAGTTTACCCTGATCGTGAGGAAATCCTATGGTGCCGGGTATTATGCGATGTGTGGCAAGGCGTTTGACCCTGACTTGCTAATTGCCTATCCCGGGGCTGAGATATCAGTTATGGGGCCGGAGGGTATGGTATCCATTTTTGCCAGAAAGCAACTTGCTGAGGCTGAGAATCCGAAGGAGATGGTAGCGCGCCTTGCCGATGAAATAAGACCCCAGATTAACATATTCAAAACGGCCAAGTCGGGCGTTATAGATGATGTAATTGACCCCAGGGAGACGAAGAGAATATTAGTGCGGGCTCTTGAACTTACCAGGGACAAAAAGATATTCAGGCATCCCCGCAAGCACGGGGTCTATCCGGTATAGGGGGAAAGCTAATGTATCAGACAATAACAACTGAAACAAAGGACAAGGCAGGCATAATCACTCTGTCACGCGAAGAACGAAGAAATGCGATATCAGCGACAATGATAATCGAACTTCTCGACGCCCTGAGGAAATATGATGATGACCCAGCCATTCTTGCCATCGTGCTGACCGGGGCGGGCAGCAGAGTATTTTGTGCCGGGGCTGACTTTGGTGAGGCCGTGAGCGCCACAGCAAGTCTGCTGGACCGCCACGAGGAACAAAGGAAATTTGCTGAACTTTTCAAGGTGATCAAGGGTTTGCGCAAGCCGTTGCTGGGACGGATTAACGGTCATGCCCTGGGGGGTGGATTCGGGCTAGCCTGTTCTTGTGACATAGTGGTGGCTGCCCAGGATTGCCATTTCGGAACGCCGGAAATAAATGTTGGGCTGTTTCCCTATGTGATTATGGCAACCTTGCTTCGATATACTTCAGCCCCGAAACGGCTTTTAGAACTGATGCTGACCGGCGAACGGCTTGATGCCAGAGAGGCACAACAACTTGGCCTGGTAAATTATGTCGTTCCCAGAGAACAACTGGATGAGAAAGTTGATGAAATCACCAGGAAAATAGCCAGTAAGAGTCCGGCTATCTTAAGACTTGGCCGCCGGGCCTTTTACACCATGTGTGATATGGAATATGAGAAGGCATTGGAATATCTGGCATCAGTGCTGGCGATCAATACTATGGCTGAGGATGTTGTTGAGGGCATTACCGCCTTTCTGGAAAAACGTGAGCCGCAATGGAAAGGAAAATAAAAAGGAGGGGAATTACATGGGCTTAGCAGACAAAGTGGTGATTACTGCTGCTTTAACAGGCGTTGCGGCTAACAGAGACCAGTGCAAATGGATCCCCTATACCCCCGTAGAGATTGCCGAAGAGGCGCTAAAAGCCTACAATGCTGGAGCTTCAGTGGTGCATATTCATGGCAGGGAATATGACGGCACACCGTCATGGAGAGTAGAGATATTTCGGGAGGTCATGCAAGAGGTGAGGAAAAGATGTCCCATCATAATAAACTTCTCGACAGGGGCTGTCGGTGTGGAAAGGGATGCCAGGATAAACCATATTCGGGAACTGAAGCCAGAAATTGCAGCGTTGAACATGGGGACAATGAATTATGCCAAGTATAGCCCAAGACGGAAAGACTTCGTCTTCTCCCTTGTCTTTCAAAATCCCTTTGAAGACATAATGTTCTTCTTGGATGCCATGAACCAGAGCGGCGTAAAGCCAGAATGTGAATGTTTTGACCTGGGGCATGTGGAAAGCATCTTACCTTTGATGGATATGGGTTTACTTAGGAACTTTCAGGTTAGCCTGATAATGGGGGTGGTTGGGGGCATGGCTGCCACAGCCAGGAATCTGGCACATGTGTCTGGTGTTGTTCCTCCCGGAGTGGCCTGGGAGGTCATAGGTATTAGCCAAGAGCAGTGGCTCTTGATAAGTACTGCCTTGGCGCTGGGTGGAAATATCAGAGTTGGCCTTGAGGATAACTTCTATTTATCGCCCGGCAAAATGGCTGAGGGAAACGGACCGCTGGTAGAGAAGGCGGCAAGGATGGCACGGGATATCGGCAGGGACCCGGCAACGGTGGAGGAGGCTAGGGCTATTCTGAAATTGAGCTAAGACAAAGGAAAGGCAAACAGGCAAGGTAATCCGGACATGACAGAGGTGCTATCGCCCATCACGGGTAGTGTCTGGAAGATTCTGGTACGGGATGGAGCATCAGTCGGCGAAGGGGAGACCATTGTGATCCTTGAGTCCATGAAAATGGAAATTAGGGTGAAGTGTCCGCATAACGGGACCATAGTTGAAATCCGGGTAAAGGAAGGTGATTCCATCCTGGAAGGTGATGTTGTTGCCATTATTGAATAGTTCCCATCGCCATTTGCTGATTGGAGGCTAACTAATATGGACTTCAGATTTAGCGAAGAAGAGGAGGCGTTCAGAGGAGAGGTTCGTCAATGGCTTAAGCAGGAGATTCCGCAGAGGTGGATTGAACTTGATCCCGGAATTTGGGAGGAAACCGAGGAATCCTGGGCGCTTGCACGCGAGTTCCAGCGTAAATTAGGTCAGAAAGGGTGGTTGGCACCAGCATATCCCAAAGAATACGGAGGCCTGGAGCTTAGCCAT
>Ga0214474_1000761_pt1 | contig 15381 bp, 13 predicted proteins | sample RVTome_2_FD_187335 | JGI IMG/M metagenome (GOLD analysis project Ga0214474, IMG submission 187335) | Soil microbial communities from uranium-contaminated site in the Upper Colorado River Basin, Wyoming, United States - RVT95D214 HiSeq ...
AAGTATCATGAGAAGATCAATGGCCTTTCCCCGGAGTATGCCTCGATCCTTCTCAACCTGAAAGACGATGTTGAGCGCCGTCCTCAATGAGCTAAACACCCAGGTAGAGGTCCAGATTAATCCGACGATGCCTAATCCTCCAACAATCTTGCGATGCTCAATGATCCTGAAGATGTTCCTCATCATCCTCGGATCTAAGGTAGGAACGGCGCTCTCAAGATAGCGATGGATATGATTTAACACTTCTCGATCACTGTAAAGGTAGGTTCCCAACAACGAGAGCAGCAATAGGAAGAACGGAACCAAACAGATGAGGAGACTGAAGGCGACTCCAGAGGACAGGAAGAGGCCGTTATCATCATCAAACTTTTTTACAGCCCGCCAGAGCAAAGAGAGCTTGCTCAGAATAGGCTTCGTCCAATCGAATAGTAGAAATTGCCTCAACGTGATCTCTTTCATTTAAGAAGGTCTGCCTTGATTTGGATTCCCAAGATTCGAAAAACCTTCACGTCTTTCATAATGTTTAATCCTTTCTCCCAGTTATTCGAGGAAATAGTTACTAATGCAAACGCAATAAATCTTTGTACCCCCCACCCATCCCTCCCCCTCAAGGGGGGAGGGTAAGGGTGGGGGTGATGTCCATTTATTTAATACGTTTGCATTAATAAGACCATAATGGTGTATGCATATTCTCCGGAAAAAATCACCTCAATACTGTCCAGTTAGTTTGTCACCGTTCGCCCTGAGCCCTTCGACTAACCGCTCGTCCTGAGCCTGTCGAAGGGGGAGCGTTTCACTCAGGGCAGCCTTGTCGAAGGGCGTTGTCACGCCATTCATGCTTCGACAAGCTCAGCACGAACGGCTAGGAAATTCAGTCTTCAGTGTCCATACAATTATGGACTGATTAGTTAGTTGAGCCCATTCCCTTGGGTTGGGTTTTCTTTTGAATTGAGGCTCTTAAAGTCAATGGTATCCAGAATAGAAGAGTAAAAAAGATTCCTAAAACGATCGATCCCAAGACCGTATAGACCAATGATGTCTCGAATTTCCAAAATAGCAGTTTGATCGTCACGGGAAAGGCATCTGAATTTTGAACAGCGAAGATAGCTATCCCGAGGATGACCAAAAAGGCTATCGCAAAAATGACTTTCATATTTTCCCCCTTTCTTAATAAGGATTAGAAAAGAAATTATCAAAGATGTCGCTTAAAATTTCATTCGCCGTTTGCTCTATCCTCTCCGGCGTTAACCTCGGAAAGGTCATCTCCTTCTCAACCTCCACATTTCTTGTAAAAACCTTCCCCTCTTTCTTCACCCCTAAATGGATGACAAAGTGAATTACCGAATTCAGCTCTGTTCTAAGTAAGTGAGCTCTTCCCTCCACCCAGAACTTTTTGATTTCGATCATCAGGACAGAGTCGGTCTCCATGTTTTGGAGAGACTCTGGTTTTCCATCCCATTTTGAAACGGGTATGATCTTTACCCCACGATGGGAGAGGAAATTCGATAGAGACTCTATCATAGCCTTTTCCAACGGGAAGGGATCACTTTTGAAATAAGCCGAAACTCCTTGAAGAGGAGTATAATGACCAACATATAATGTATCTGTCCGTTCATCCCTGAAAGGGACCATCCCAAGAGTAGAACCGATCTTTTGCTGAAGGAATGGGAGATCTCTCAGAGATTGATACCGAAGATAGAGGGAATGAGTCCCTCCCTTTGCACAAGAGAGTATCAAGACACACAAAAAAGTGATCAGCAGCCAACGGAGAGATTTCATAGGATCCTCCTATTCTAAAGTCCTTTATGATCTTATCACATTTCTAAAATATCTTCTCCCCCCGAATCCATGTGGATCGAACCATGAGTTCATCTTGATATTCGAAAAGCACCAAATCACCAGAATATCCTGAAGCAATTTCACCGCTCACTTCTGGGAAAAGTTTCCCGGCATTACCGCCTGCTATCTTCATCGCCGAAGCGAGATCAACACCCGCAAACTGAATGAGATTAGTAATGGCACGGTCCATGGTCAGGGCAGAGCCTGCCAACCGAAAAGAATTGTGTAATCTCGCTGCCCCATCGGTCCCAACCTCTACCTCCATCTCCCCTAAAGTATATTTCCCAGGAAGGGCTCCAGCCCCTGCCATGCAATCAGTTGTCAGCATAATCCGATCAACCCCCTTTGACCGGACGAAGTTCCTTACCACATAATGGGGAAGGTGAATTCCGTCAGTGATAATCGTTGCTATCAATTGATCCATGGCCAACTGTTTCTGAATGGGGTTTCGATGAGGAGGGAGGAGCGGTCGCGTTCCATTACCAAGGTGGCAGGAGAGGCGTGCCCCTGCCAGGACAGCGTCTTCGAGGGCGGCTTCAGAGGCATCGGTATGTCCAAGCCCTACAACAATTCCATCTCCGACTGCTCTTTCGATGAAATGAATGGCTCCCTTTACCTCTGGTGCTAAAGTGATGCATCTGATCCTCCCTCCGCATGCCTCCTGGAACTTCTTCAACTCCTCCCATCGAGGAAGCCTCACATACTCATAAGGATGAATCCCGCGCGGCCCATCGTCAGGACAGATATAAGGCCCCTCAAGGTGAATCCCAGGAACCATCCTCCGCATGAGAGGATCATCCTCTAAAGCGTTTGAAATGATTTTAAGCTGTCTGATAATCCTCTCATGGGAAGCGGTGATCAAAGTGGGAAGAAAACGTGTGACCCCAAAGGATGCGAGGGAGTGGGCCGCCTGATGAAGCCCTTCTGGGGTGAGACCATCGCCATTGAAATCCACCCCGGCAAATCCATTCACCTGAGGATCAAAGAACCCCGAACTGAGATAGAAGTCACGGCCCCCAAAGTCACATCCCGACCCTTCTTGGCAGCATTCGATATGGACGACCGTCTCTCCTTCAATGACGAGACTTACAGGATCAATAGCTCCTGGTATTTTACCTTGGATGATCATCCTAATTCTAACTCCTCAATCCGCACCCAAAGTCGTTAACTCTGAATGATTATATCACGGTTAATATTTTGAACAAATGAATTCCTCAACTATAAAAAAATAGCTTGGAGAGGGCGGATGAATCAATTTTTAACTCGTCCCAACCTTCATCGTGGCATAGCCCTTTTAAAGAGGTTTTGTGGCACAAAAAATGCATTAGTATTTACAAGTTGAATGTTTATGAGTTTTCTTGCGTAGATAAAGGAAGGATTAGTCAAAGGCAATTAAATATTGATCAGGATTGAACTTAAATAATAGAAGCATCCGTGCCATCTATGGTCCCAGACATCATCATAATATGGTTTCAATTCCATAATATGAGAATATTGTATAGACTACTCACCCATAGATATGGTATATGAAAAATGGCAATACAAGGGAACAGTTCACTTTCGATTTTGATACCTGTGGACCTACTTGATTTGATCATTGCTTTGCAATGCCTAACGACGACCTTGAGGTCGGTTAAGGAAGGAGGGAAATCTGATGCTTTGTCCTAATTGTGAACAAATAGTAGTAGAAGGTAGCCGATTCTGCATGCATTGTGGTTTTCATTTAACCCTTGAAGGATGGGCTGACAAGACGGTGGCGGAGAGAGTGGCGACAACTGTCTGTGAATATTTGGAAGATTTTTCAGAAAAGACGAAAGTCATCTCCCAAGAAACCTTACAACAGAAGCCTAAAAAGATGGTGAAAACCCCCAAACCCCTCTTCTTTGCTTGGCTGGTAAGCCTTGAAGGGCCGGACAAAGGTAAAGACTACAGGATCATAAAGGAGAAAACCTCCATCGGAAAATCGGAGGATTCTGACATCCTCATCAAAAACGATTTTGTCTCCCGCAACCATGCTGTCCTTTTCTATGAAAAACACAAATATGTTTTGAATGACCTCCAGTCTACTAACCATACATGTGTCAACGATAAGAAGATCTCAAGAAGGATTTTGAAGGACAACGATGTTATCAAATTTGGCGAGGCCGTCTATAAGTTTAAGTGTTTATAGAAAGGAGAAGACGATGACAGATCAGACGAGAGTCGATTTCGATATAGAAGCCACCCGGGTTGAACTTCCTCCGACCCTATTTGAGGGAAAAGAGGCCCAAGAAGGGAAGCCATTTGGGGGTTGGTTGGCTATGATCGAGGGGAATTTTAAAGGAGAAGCTTTCTATCTTTATGAAGGCAGAAATATGATTGGGTCTTCATCACAATGTGACATCACCATTCTTGATGAAGGGGTTCAGAATCAACATGTGAGCATTCGCCTTTCGTCGGGTAAATGGATGATCACCGATCTCGATACAGATAGCGGGACATTCCTCAATGGAAAGCGGGCCCATCGGAATGAGCTGAAGGATGGGGATAAGATCAAGATCGGAAAGGCCCTTCTCCGGATTAAGATGCTGTGAACAAAGACGATCTCGTAAAAAGTCAAAAACCATAAAAAATGACATTACTTGATTTAGCATCTAACAAAATCAAGGAATTACGAGACCCTGAAGGGTGACAGGTTGGGACTTTTTTACGAGATCATGAACAAAGGGATCAAGTTGAAATGTTAGAGATCGGCGTTGGCAACCTGACAGATATTGGAAAAAGACGGAAAACTAATGAGGATTATTATGGGTTTTTTAAGTTGGGTGCTGATGAGGTTCTCGCAGTTGTGGCGGATGGAGTGGGTGGACATGCCTCCGGAGAGATTGCCAGCAGAATGGCTGTGGAGATGATTCAGAAGGTTTATGCGGAAGAGAGAGGGGAGAAAGGTATCTTAAGTGGCTTGAAAGCGGCTTTCGAAGTAGCCAATTTTACAATCCTCCAAAAGTCACTCGACCAGGAGGAACTGCATGGGATGGGAACCACGGCGACGGCATTGGTGCTGAAAGAATATGAGGCCTTTGTCGGCCACATGGGTGACAGCCGAGCCTACCTATTTCGGGACTCTACTGTGCTCCAATTGACCAAGGACCACTCCGTGGTGAACCGGCTGATGGAGCAGGGTCTTTTAAGTAGGGAGGAGGCCAATCGTCATCCCCAGCGGAATGTCATCTATAAAACCCTTGGGTTAAATATGGATGCAGATCTCCAGCTCCTCGGACCCATCCCTGTCTCTGCTAACGACATTTTTCTCCTCTGCTCAGATGGTCTTACCAACTTAGTCGCTGACCAGGAGATTTTGGAAGCGGTGAAGAGGGAATCACCTCAACATGCCTGTGAGAATCTAATCCAGTTGGCCAATCAGAGGGGCGGTCATGACAACATAACGGTTCAGATTTTAAAAGTGGCCGGGCTGAAAAATGACTCTAAATCCCTTCTGGAGAGAAAGAAGCTCCTATTCATCTTCATGTTCATTTTAGCTATCTTACTCTTTCTCAATGGGCTTTTTCTCATCGGACCGGAGGCATTGGAAAAAATCCGCATGGCAGTGGAGGGGATCTGGATCAAAATCCCTTTCCTCCATTCGATCTTAAATTAAGAGTGAGAAGATGGGAAATCGGATCGGTCCATATGAGACCAAAGAGGTTCTTGGAAAAGGAGGCATGGGAACGGTTTACCGAGCCATTGATCCAACAGTGAATAGAGAGGTAGCCTTGAAGGTGATCAACCCTGAACTGAGCCAAAATACCCTTTTGATGAAACGATTTAAGAACGAAGCCATTGCCATGGCCCGATTATGTCATCCTAACATCGTCGTTCTTTACAACTTTTTTTCTGAAGCCGACCTAAACTATATCGTCATGGAGTACGTCCGGGGAAAGAGCCTCTCTCAGATGATCAGAGACGGAGGAGCCCTCTCTTGGGAGCGGGCTTTTCCCATATTTCGTCAGATTCTAAATGCGATCGACCATGCCCACAGCCAGGGGATTATCCATCGAGATATCAAACCCAGCAATTTTCTCCTTCAGCACGATGGAATAGTAAAGGTGACCGATTTTGGAGTGGCCAAGGTCTTCGGTGGCGAAGAATTAACCCGAGCGGGTTCAACCCTCGGGACGTCTCATTATATGTCGCCTGAACAGATCTTAGGACAATCCATCGGTATCTCTTCAGACATCTATTCCTTGGGCATCACCCTCTTCGAGATGATGACAGGCCGGGTCCCCTTTTCTGGAAATTCGGATTTTGAGATCCAGAGAGGACACTTGGAGATCCTCCCCCCTTCCCCACGACAATTCAACCCAAACGTTCCCAAGGAGGTGGAAGCAGCGATCTTGAAATCTCTTGAGAAGAGGCCAGAAAAGAGGTTCTCTTCTGCCCACCATTTCCTTCAATCCCTTTCTGAGACGATGCCGCACCTTCGGAAGGGATTTACCCCGCACTCCGTAAAGCCCCGAGGGGGTGTATTAAAATATCTACCCAACACCCTTGATAAGGTGAGGGGTCTACTTCAAAGAAAGCCCCGTGTTTTAACACGGGGTGCGGGGTTTACCGAAAAGGGCCCAATCTTCTCTCTACCTGAATGGTTAACCCTAAAAGGGAAATGGCCTCTTCGATTCTCTGGTTGGAAAAATATGTTTCCATTTGCCCCATTGGATAGTTGGGTGGCCCGATACCAACGCCTACCTGCAGAGGCAAAATGGATGATTCTGCTCGCAGGGACGTTACTAATCATTCTTTTTCTGGTCATCCTCTTTTCCATTTCAACAAGAAGTCTGGTGTAGAAGGGGGTGATGATAAGTCAATTATCATCCCGACCAGTCGGGATGGCTTGAGGGTTCAAGGGGTTCCGGAGGCAAGGGTTTCTCCCCGAGAATGGGACAATAAACAAAGAATAGCGTCAAATAGTAAAAATATTTTGAAAGGAGGAAGCAATGAAAAGAGTATTTCGAATATCCGTTTGTATGACCATCTTTCTATTTCTATTTTCCACAGCGGCTTTTGGCCTGGAAGAACTTAAACTCGATAAATATCAGAGGATGGCCTATAGAGTAAAGCCAGCTGTCGTGAAGATTTGGGCCCAGGTTAAAGGAACCGTGGCTTACCAGACAGAGCAGGGGAAGAAGATCGACGAAGACAATATTATTGGTGGATCAGGATCAGGGTTCATTGTGAATCCGAATGGCTATGTGGTGACCAACGGCCATGTGGTTAAGGTTATCCACGAATTCAATACGAATAAAGATTCAGTGGTCAATCAGATCCTGATGGATTTCTTAGAGAAGATTGCCCGGGAGAATAACATCCAACCGACTGAGGGGAATATCAAAAAATTGATGGAGAAGCTGAAACCCCAGGTGGTTGATCTTCAGCCCCAGAACTTTGTGATCCTTTCTAACCTGAAAGACTACCGGTTCGAGATCAAGAAGTACAGCAAATCGATAACAGAGGGAGCCATGGAGAAGGGGGGAGAGGGGAAGGACATTGCTGTTTTAAAAATCGAGGGTAAAAATCTGCCCACCGTAAGAATAGGAGATTCGGATAAGGTGAAACTTCAGGAGCTCGTATTTGCCTTTGGTTATCCGGGGGCGGCGGATATCATGTTCGTTGATTTTAAGTCAAAATTTTCGGAGGTGAGTATCACTCGTGGAACTGTATCTGCGGTAAAGGCCGACTTCAAAGGGGTCCCTATCATCCAGTCCGATGTGGCCATCAGTTGGGGAAACAGCGGTGGTCCTTCTGTCAACGAAAATGGTGAAGTGATTGGGGCGAATACTTACATTGGCATTGCGAAGGGGCAGGCTGTCGGAGGGTTTAGTTTCCTCATCCCCGTCAACACAGTGAAAGAGTTCATCAATGCAGAAGGGATCAAGGAAGAGTCCAGTCTCTTTAATGAAATCTATTTTCAGGCGTTGGAGAAGGTCTGGGCAAAGGAGTGGTTCGAAGCTCGAGACCTTCTTAACAAGGCCCTGGTCTTCATTCCCGAACAACCCGACATCATCAAGTTGAGGATGGATGTTGAGACCGCTATCACCAGAACAAACTGGTTTACGAAAAACTGGCAGAGGAATAAGATTGCTATGATCTCGATGGGGATTATCATTCTTCTCATCATTGGTGTGGGGGTGACTTTGATGATGAGAAAGAAACCTCAACCTGTTAAGGAACCCGTTCCCTTAGCAGTTCAGCCGGAGGCCGGAACAAAGGTGGAAGGAAAAACCTTTGGAGCTTTGACGCTAAACACAAATGGTCAATTGGGAAAGAGCTACCCCATCGGAGAGAAAGGTCTTGTTATAGGCAGAGAAGTGGGACAATGTGATATCGTCATCTCTGATGTCAATGTCTCCCGGATCCACGCCTGGATCACGGTGGAAAAGGGAGAGGTGGTGGTCATTGACCGCGGATCGACGAATGGAACCTTCGTGAACAATAACAAGGTGGAGAAAGCCAAGTTGAAACCCGGGGATGTAATCCATCTCGGTCAGAAATGTATGACCACATTGGTTTTTAACAAATAAGGATTCGAGGGGACAAGGATTCAAGTGGTTAAATGAATTTTGCTTGAATCCCTGAACCCTCGAATCCTTGAACCTATAGTGAACGCTTTAATAAAGTAGTCATTGCGAGGAGCAAAGCGACATGCCTGCGCGCTGAAGCGCTTCGGCGCGCAAGCGTGGCAATCCCATGAGATTGCTTCCCCCGAAACGAGTTCGGGGTCGCAATGACGCGACGCGAATATCAACTTATTTATGGCGTTCACAATAGTAAAGAGAGGAGAACGATGTCGATCGATTGGGTATTTGGAGAATACAAGATTTTGAAGAAAATTGCCGTAGGGGGGATGGCCGAGGTCTTCCTCGCAAAGAGGGTGGGAGCCAAGGGTTTTGAAAAACTTCTCGCCATCAAAAGGATTCTCCCCCAGTTTTCTGAAAACGAGGAATTCATCTCTATGTTTATCGATGAGGCAAAGCTGGCAGCCCAACTCAATCATCGGAACATCATTCAAATCTATGATTTTGGAAGCCACCAAGATTCTCACTATATCGCCATGGAGTGCATTTTTGGAAAAGATCTCCGGTCGATTCTGAAAAAATCGAAAGAAAGACAAGAACATCTCTCAGAAACTCAATGTGCCTATATCGCCACAGAGTCTGCTAAGGGATTGGAATACGCGCATACGTTAAAGGATCACTTTGGCAGGCCACTGCAGATCATCCATCGGGATATCAGTCCCCAAAACATTCTCATCTCTTATGAAGGGGAGGTGATGTTGGCTGACTTTGGAATTGCAAAAGCCGCCTCCAAATCGACAGAAACCCGAGCAGGCGTTCTTAAAGGAAAAATTTTATATATGTCACCTGAACAGGCCTGGGGGAAGCCGATCGATAAGCGCTCAGACCTCTACTCCTTAGGGGTAATACTCTATGAGATGGTTGCAGACCGAAAGGTCTTCGATGCGGATTCTGAGTTCTCCATGCTTGAGAAGGTGAGAAATGCTGAGGTGGAATTTCCAACGGAGGTATTCGAAAAGGTCCCCAAGCGCCTCTTTCACATTATCAAAAAGGCCTTAGAAAAGAGGCCAGAGGACCGCTATCAGAGCGCCCATGAAATGCGCGTTGATTTGGAAGATTATCTTCGCGCTACCCAAGAAACGCTCAGCGAGAAGATGTTATCAAACTATTTGAGACGCCTTTTCCGGGAGGAGATGGAAGAGGAAAGAAAAATTTTTACTGAAAGCCAGGAGAGACAGATAGAACAACCGATTCCTGTCGAACCTGTGCCAAAAACCGAACTTCAGGAACCGCATCAAATTCGTCCATTTGACAGAGGTCAAAAAGAGGTCAAAGAACTCTGGCTGAGACGCCTATTCATTCCCTTGAGGGACGCCTTTCAAAAGAGCAATCTTCATATGAAGGTAGGAGCCTTAGTGGTGCTTGGAATCCTCGGGAGCCTGATTTTAATCTATCTCTTTAGTGAGAAACCATCGGCAACCATCCCACAGACTGATGTCTCGCTCGCTCCCTCATCAACCACTTCAAGTTCAACCTCTACAACCAGTCCAAAGATCAAAATAGATCTACCTGAAGAAAAATCAAAGATCCCTGATGAAGAGAAAAGGCAGGTAACACCAACGGAGAGACCTGGGCCTACTCCCAAAGAGGAGAAAGAGGCAGGAATTGCTGAAATAGAACAAAAGAGATCGGCTTCATTAACCGACTTATTGAATCATGGATCCCAACTCCTCCGAGAGAACAAACACATAGAACTTCTAAAGCAGATCGATCAACTCTCCCCTCAGGAGAGGCAAAATGCTCACATCAAGATCCTCGAAAGTTTTGCCCATCTGAAGAAATGGGTGCTTCAGAAAGATAAGAATTCGAAGGTCCTTTGGAATCAGCTCTACAATGGATTAGAGCACTCCGGAGATCGAAGTGCTACACCTCTGCTGCTAAACATTGCAAGAGATCCGGAGGAGTGGACGCGACTCTATGCAGTGGCCCTTCTGGGAAACATTGGCGATCGAAGAGCATTGGAGTATCTGAATCAGATTGCAGCCTCTGATTCCAACTGGCGGATCCGAAAGAATGCCAGCAAGGCCATCTCTTTGATCCAGAACCGGGGCTAAGCCCCCAGTTGAGAAATGTTTCAAAAGGCAGTTGGGTGTTTTGAAAACATTTTATACTGTCTTCGTCCCATAACAAGCTGACCGAAAACTTGATACACTGCCCCTCCAGAACCAAAGCACCGTCCTATTGGGTTTCAACCCTCAAATCATCCTCCAAAGTTGAAAAGGGGAATTTTGAAGTGTCAATAAACAAGATCTACCCTTGAGGCTTATGGATTGTAAGGTGAGGGGTAAAATATTTCATTGACCCCAAGTGAGTATTTTAATAATATATCTCCAAACAAGTCCTGGGTATCTGTCTTGGGTGAGTGGTGCCTGTCCTTGTCAATAGAGTGATTCAAGACCCCGATGCATTTTACGATTGGAGATCTCTCTTTTATAGACAATTTTCCTGAAATATTGTAAAAAATGTCTAAATAATCCCCGAAATCCGCATAGACATTGAGGAGAGGATATCTTATCGGATCGTTTGAGAATTGAAAAAATATCCATCCAGGGAGGCAATATGAAGTTCCCCCAATACAGGTCAAGAAGGTTGAGAAAAGACGAGATATTTCGCAAGATGATCCGAGAAACCCATCTCAGAAGCGATGACTTGATCCTTCCTCTCTTTGTCCGGCCCGGAAAGGGGGTGAACCAACCTATCTCCTCCATGCCTGGCCATTCTCAACTCTCCATCGATCTCCTCATCAAAGAGGTAGAGGAGGCCAAATCTTTAGGAATCCTGGGCGTGATCCTCTTTGGCATCCCTGAGAGGAAGGATGAAATGGGATCAGAAGCCTATGCAGAGGATGGGATCATCCAGAGAGCCTTGAGGGCGATTAAGGAGAAGGTGGAGGGAATTCTCATTATTACCGATGTCTGTCTCTGCGAATATACGAGCCACGGACATTGTGGCGTTGTGAAAAACGGAAGGGTGCTGAACGATGAAACCCTCGATCTCCTTGCCCGGCAGGCCCTTTCTCATGCCAGGGCAGGAGCGGACATCGTTGCGCCTTCTGATATGATGGATGGAAGGGTGGGAGCCATCCGAAAGATCCTCGATGAAAACCGGTTTGAAGATACCCCTATCATGGCCTATTCGGTGAAATACGCCTCCAGTTTCTATGGGCCTTTTCGAGTGGCTGCAGAATCAAAACCTCAATTCGGAGATCGGAAATCCTACCAGATGGACCCGGCTAATGGAGATGAAGCGCTGAGAGAGGTTCGGCTCGACATTGAAGAAGGCGCAGATATGGTCATGGTCAAACCTGCCCTCCCCTATTTAGATATCATCTATCGCGTAAAACAGACCTTCAATATACCTGTAGCGGCTTATCATGTCAGTGGCGAATTTGCTTTGATCAAGGCCGCTTCACAGCTGGGGTGGGTCGATGGAGACCAAGTCATGATGGAGTCCCTGATAGCTATTAAACGGGCAGGCGCCGACGTGATCTTGACCTACTTCGCCAAAGAAGCAGCCCAGAAAATAGTTAAGAGTTATGAGTGATGAGTTAAGAGTAAGGAATCAAGAATTAAAAACTCCGAACTCCGAACCCCAAACTAGCAACTATCCCTTAAGGATGATCGCTTGGGAGTTGACGCGAAGCTGTAACCTGGCTTGTGTTCACTGTCGCGCCTCCTCAGAACGAGGCCCTTATCCAGGGGAGTTGACAACGGAGGAATGTTATCGGGTGATGGATGAGATCATCTCTTTCAGCAAACCGGTCATCATCTTGACCGGAGGAGAACCTCTGCTTCGACCCGATCTCTTTGATCTGTCATCCTATGGTTCAGCAAAAGGCCTCCGAATGGTCATGGCGACAAATGGGACTCTATTAACCGAGGACATTATCCAAAAGCTCAAGGTTTCAGGGATTCAGCGGATCAGTATCAGTTTGGATGGCCCTGAAGCAGAAACGCATGATGCGTTTCGAAAAGTGAAAGGTTCTTTCGAAGGCTCTCTCAGAGGGATCGAGATGGCAAAAAAGGGAGGTCTCGAATTTCAGATCAATACAACCATCACACAGGTCAATCTCCACCTCGTTCCAAAGATTCTCAATCTCGCTGTCACCCTTGGGGCAGTGGCTCATCATATCTTTCTTCTGGTCCCCACAGGACGGGGAAAGGATCTCAAAGATCAGGAGATATCCGCCCTGGATTATGAAAAGACACTCCACTGGTTCTACGAGCAGATCAATCAAGTCCCCCTCCAGCTTAAGGCTACTTGCGCCCCGCACTATTATCGCATTCTAAAACAACAAGCGAAAAAAGAGGGGAAAAAGATCACTCTCCAAACACATGGATTGGATGCCATGACCCGGGGATGTCTGGGAGGCATCTCCTTCTGTTTCATCTCTCATGTTGGCCAAGTCCAACCCTGCGGCTATCTCGAGTTGGACTGTGGAAATGTGAGAAAAAAACCTTTTCAGGAAATCTGGGCTCAATCCGAAATCTTTCAGCATCTTCGAAACACGGATGGCTATCAAGGAAAATGCGGAAGGTGTGAATTTAGAAAGCTCTGCGGAGGTTGCCGAGCCAGGGCGTACGAAACCTCCGGAGATTATATGGCCGAGGAACCTTACTGTATCTATGAGCCGATTTAGATCCCTTCTCCGTTTTCGTATTCGTCCCACATTCAAACTCATCGTGGTGATCGTCTTTTTACTCTTGATGGGTTCAGCAATATTCGGATGGTTCTGCATAACAAAGGACTTTCTCCTCCTTGGCCTTGGGGTGATCGGAGTGGGGCTATTACTTGCCTTGATCTCCTCTCGGATCCTCCTTCTTCCTATTGGAAAGGTGATTGCAGCCATGGAGAGCGTTGCCAAGGGGGAATTGGGTCAGACAGTCAATATCCCGTCTGGAGACGAGATTGGAGATCTTGCAAAGGCATTTAACCAGATGACCCTCCGTCTGAGGGAAACAATCGATCATCTCCAAAGGAATGTGGAAGGACGAGCCCGCCAGCTCGCGGAGACCGTCGAAGAACTGAACCAGACGAAAGTATCGTACCAGAAGATCTTAAAGGACCTCAAATCCTCTCAAAAGGAATTGGAGAAGGCCAATCGTACGTTATCGGAGGTGGATTTGACCAAATTGATATTCATCGGCGACGCCTCCCATGAACTGAAGACACCCCTTACGGCCATCAAGGCCAACATCGACTTCATCCTAACTGAGAAAGAAGGAAAGCTGCCTGATTACTTGAGGTCCTACCTTTCTACTATCCAAAGGAATACCAACCGAATACAGATGACCATAGATCGTTTGTTAGATCTGACCCTTATCAAATCTGGGCATCTCCATCTCTCCCCTGAACCCATCCGTCTTTCAGCGGTCGTTAGAGAATATATCGATGAAACCAGATCCGAAGACAAAAGTCTCTCTGTCCAAGTCGACATTCCTGAAGACCTCTTCATCTATGCCGATAAGAATGGGCTTCACGACATCTTCACCAACCTTCTCTCCAATGCCTTCAAATTCACCTCGGATGGAGGTCAGATCAAGATCATTGCCCGCCAAGAGGATGAAACCATCCTCAACGAGATTCGGGATACTGGGATCGGCATCCCAGAAGACAAGATTGAAAAGATCTTCGATGAATTCTATCAGGTCGATGGTAAACGGGGTGGGACAGGCTTGGGGCTATCCATCACCAAACGATTGGTGGAGGAGCACGATGGAAAGATCTGGGTAGAATCTCAGATGGGGAAAGGATCGAGCTTCTTTTTTGCCCTTCCTCGTTTTAAGGAGGATAAGGATGGGAGATCAACCTCATCATAAAGTTACCAAGGGAAAGGTATTGGTCGTCGATGATGCACCCGATACCTTGGAGATCATCCAAACACTTCTTCACTACGAGGGATATGATGTCATCACTGCCTTGACGGGTGAGGAAGGGGTGAAGAAGGCAGAGGAAGAAAAGCCTGAAGTGATCCTGATGGATATTAACCTTCCTGGAATTGATGGGAATGAAGCCTTAAAGAGGATCCGGCAGATCAACCCCCAACAGTGCGTCGTCATGCTCACTGCCTTTGCAACAGTGGACAATGCCATTCAGTCCCTCAAGGAGGGCGCCTCTGACTTCCTGAAAAAGCCTTTCGAGAATGAGCATCTGATTCACATCGTGAACCAAACATTAGAGAAGTCCCGCACCTTGAAGGAGAAAGAGAAATTGGAGGAAGAGATCCGGCGCCTTTCCATTACCGATGATCTAACCGGCCTTTACAATCACCGTCATTTCTTCAAGACCCTGGAGTCTGAGCTGATTCGCCTGAAGCGTCATAAGACCTCTCTATCCCTATTGTTGCTTGATCTTGACAATTTCAAAAGATACAATGATCTCTTCGGTCATTTTGAAGGGGATAAGGTGTTAAGAAAGATTGGCGAGTTAATTAACCATTCGATTCGGAATAATGTCGACTCGGGATATCGCTACGGAGGAGATGAATTCGCCGCCCTACTTATCGGCGCTTCCCACGATCAAGCCCTTACCATTGCGGAACGGATTCGTTTTTCCATCGAAGAGGCTAAACTTCAAAACGTTACAGTCAGTATTGGTCTGGCTGAATACAAAGACCACTTCAGCCTCGAAAAGTTTGTCAAATCAGCTGATGATGCGCTTTACGTGGCCAAACATTCGGGCGGAAATCAAATATGTACAAATCTCCTTTGAGCTCCGATAGCTGCTTTTATAAATCATGAATAAACTTTATACGCTAATGGCAGATAGGCTCGCTTCAAATCCCAAATTCCAAGCACCAAATCCCAAACAAATTCCAAAATCCAATGTCCAAATGATCAAAGCTATACATGACGACATAAGTCTTATACGGTTTGTCATTCCGGGCTCGACTGAGCCTGCCCCGTACTTGATACGGGGGAATCCATTGTTT
>Ga0214474_1000762_pt1 | contig 15363 bp, 10 predicted proteins | sample RVTome_2_FD_187335 | JGI IMG/M metagenome (GOLD analysis project Ga0214474, IMG submission 187335) | Soil microbial communities from uranium-contaminated site in the Upper Colorado River Basin, Wyoming, United States - RVT95D214 HiSeq ...
GCTGTTCTCCATTACCTCATCGACACTGACTCCGGGATGTAATGAGATTAGCTTGAGCCTTTTCGTTTTCTCGTCGAAGCCATAAATACCTAACTGCGTGATAACTCTGTATGGGCCCGTGCCCTCAGGTAACCCGGCTTTCTCTCTGGCATTTGGCCCATCAAGAAATCCCGGGGTCGTAAGAAAATCGAGCTTTTTCACGAATGTCCTCTTTGATTGTTTGGCAATGATGGTAATGAGCTTTTGTGCGAAAGAAGCTACATCATTAGCACCACCGCTGCCGGGCAAGCGGCTCTTGGGCAGGTCGTGGTCACCTATAACTGTAGTGTTGATGTTTCCATGCGTATCCATCTGAGCCGCACCCAGGAAACCGAAATCGATATATCCTGCTTGTGAAAGTGACATGGCATCGTGCATGCTGGAGGCGGCTATAGCTTTATGAAAGGTTCTGGATTCACCAACCGAAACGGGCAATTCAGGCAGCAAAGGTCCTAACCCGCCGGCTTCAAATACTATAACCAGTTTAGGGGCATGTGTTTTTTGAGCTAACATGCAAGCTATTATGGGGAATCCTGTGCCCACAAACACAGTTTTTTTATCTTCTAATAAACTTGCGCCAGTAAAGGCTAAAAACTCTCTAGCGTTATATCTGCCTTCTTTGAGCATATTTCTTAAAATTCCTCCTTCATGGGAATTCTGATGCTATTTCTGCCACGGGGCTACCATTGGCTCTTTGAGAAATTCTCTACGTTTCAGGTAGTTCAGCTTTTTTGTGCCGCCACAAAGCTTCAGATAATCATCGAAAGAGTTGATGCCGAACACGTATTTGCTTAGATATTCATCCACACCTTCCTGCGTCCTGGAAATATTCAGCCACTCAGCTATATGCTCCTCATCATAATAGTACACCCCCGGCATTTCACAGGGGTGTGAGCCGTAGGGCACTTTGACTACAGCATCTACTACAAGAAAGGGTATAGCCGTTTTCCACGGTTCTCTTCTAATGACTTCGTTGTCAATGATTTCTTCTGTGGTTATTATTAACCTTCGGGCGCATCTGGAAAGCTCAAAGTCTTCCACAAGGATAGCATCTATTTGAGCGTTGCCGTATATGTCGCAGCGGTGGACATGAATGAAGGCAACATCTGGATAAGCCGCGGGAATCAGATTGATTGGTTTGCCACTGAATGGGTCTTTGACCACTTTACAAGAGCTGTAATCGCCGGTCTCAGTACCAAGCAAGTTGCGACTTGGTATAAATGGTATACCCATCATAGCCGCCAGGAATCTCCATTGATATCCGGCATTGCTTGTTTCGGCAACTACTTTGCATTGCCCGCTTTCCACCATTCTCCTGGAGGCTGGAGACAACCCTCTGAGCTCGTGGCCAAAGGAATAGGCCACCTCCACCCTATTTACGCAGCCGGCACCTACCAGAATGTCAAGGTCATGAACAGCCGTTTTGCCGGCCATAGCCAGGTTGCGTTTCTTCTGTTTGATAACTTCATAGACAATAGCCATGGATACTCTTACGTGCCCAAAACCGCCGCTGGCGATGAAATCGCCATCATGAACGAATCTTGATACTGCCTCCTCGGCTGATATCGTTTTGTCTTTCAATTCGCGGGATTTGTTCTTAAATACCCAATCCCTGGCCTCATCGGGATCATGCCAGCCCAGGAGCTCTCCTTTGCCTGCCTTCAATACTTCCATTTCTATCTGTCTCCTTTTACAAGAGTCAAAGTCAACACTCTCCGTTAGCTTATTGATATCATTGAGCCGTCGGCTGTCTTAGTGACGTTAATTAATACTGGAAATCTGTCCTTCATTTCCTCTAGATGGGTGATGACAAATATCTTCTCAAAATCGTCCTGAATCGAGCTTATAGCTTCAACAAGTTTTTCCCTCGCCGAGCTATCCTGAGTACCGAAGCCTTCATCAATTATCAGTATAGGAAGAGATGCTCCAGCTCGCCTCACCAGTAACATGGAAATAGCTATACGCAGGGCAAGATCTATACGGAAGGCTTCTCCGCCGCTATACATCTCGTAGTTGCGTGTACCCAGTTCATCGGCAATTTTAATATCCAGAGTCTCAATGGTACCGCCTTTCTTGGTTTCCCGCTGGGTCTCCAGTCTGAGCGACATTCGATTATCGGTCATTTTAGCCAGCAGTCGATTGGCTTCTATTTCAATCTCTGGGAGCGCTTGCTCGATAAGCAATGCCTGAATACCTTTTTTACTGAAAGCCTCGGCTAATTCTTTGTAAATGCTCTCCTCGTTTAAAGCCTGTTGTGAAAGCTTTGTTTTTTCCTGTCTGGTTACTTCTAATTCAGCCAGGTGCCGTAGTCTCTCTTGCAGTGCAGCTAAGCTGTCGCGTACTTGTCGCTCATTTTGGAGCCAGGCTTGGTAATCCTTCTCGGCCTTGACCAGCTTATTGGCTAGGTTGGGCAAAACAATTAGTTCGGCTCTCAAAGCGTCTATCTTCTTCGAGTCTGTTTTTGTTAACGTGCTTAGATTAGAAATGGTTTCCTCAGCCTCGGTTAAGGCAGCCTTCTCTTTGTCAATTGTCTTGATGGCTTCATCCAGCTCTCGTTTTAGGCTTTCATATTTTTGAAGTCCTGCCAGTTGCTGCTGTAACTGCTCGTGTTTTTCCTTGCTGTATCCGAGTTTTTTCTCCTCGTTTTCCAGTTGTAAAAGCATCTTTTGTTCCTGGACAGCGTAGTCTTTTTTTGCCAGGCGTTGCTCAAGTTCCTCTAGCTTGGCTCTTTGTTGAGGCAGCTCATTGCCGGCTTGTCTGGCTTCGGCAAGCTCTTTTTCGGCGATGCTTAGCTGGTGTTGTCGGGCGGAGCGTTCTTTGTTCAGGGCTGATTCTCGTTTGGCTAATTCGTTCTCAAGGGCTTGAAGCTCTGCCTTGTTTCGCTTAAGTTCCTCATTGTTGTTCTGGCGAGCTTTGATTTTCTGCTGGGCTTCAGAGGCGAGCTTTGTTTCTAGTTGTTGTCGTCTGTCTACTCCGAGTTCGGTCTGGCATAAGGGGCAGCGAGCGTCACCTTGAGCTAGTAGTTTGCATTTCTCATTTAGATCAGCGATATCTGTATCCAGTCGGGTGCTAACTGACTCCAAATGACTGATTCGAGACATAATTTGCTGTGTTTGTTTTCTTTTTGTGGTTATCGTTTCTTCAGACTTTGCCAATTCAGTCAAATCTTTGCGTGCCTGCACGAGTGCTTCTTCGAGCTGGGGTATTCTAGTAGACTCAGCTTCCTTATCGGCTAGTCTGGACTGAATTACCTTATGGTCTACGTTGAGTGTTTCAGCAGCTTGTCTGATAATTTTGTCTAGATCGCTTATGCGTTCTCTCAGAGCAAGTAACTGACTTAACTTCTGGTTAAACTCGTCGTTGAGACTTTTGGCTTCTGTGAGGTCAGAGTGCCCTTTTTCTATTGTGACTCTTTCTGACAGAACTCTTTCATATTCTGCTATTCTGGCTTGGCGCTCTCTCACTTTTGACTGCCAGCGTTCCAGTTCCTTAGTTGTTTCGCTGAGGTGATTTTCGGTATTGGATAGCTGTTCCCTTTTAACTTCTAAGGACTCTTTCTGGCTGCGCAGGCTGGAGATAGTCTCATCTTCACTTTTTCTTTTTTCTTCAAGTTGGCTGATTTCGTTCTGTATTCCTGTAATCTCAGCTTCATATTCAGGTTTACTTGCAAGCTGAAGTCCGATTTCACTAATATCATTCTCCAGCTTATCTGCTTTGGTTCTTCTATCGTTGGCTAAATCCTTGGCTCTTCTCTCAAGTTCATCGTATTGCGATAAACCAAGAATATTGGAGAGTATCTCTTTGCGCTTGCCGGCAGGCTTAATGCTGAACTCGTCAGCATGTCCTTGGCGAAGGAAGGCGCTATTCTCGAATGTCTCGTAATCTAAATTCAGAATATCAATTATCTTCTGTTGTGTTTCCGATTTCGAGTTACCGGAAATAGGACTGAAAGCTCCATCGCTGGCTATCTGAAGTTCCAGGACAGTTTGCCCCGCACGCGCCTTGCTGGGTTTCTTGGCGTGTTTGCGGAGTACTCGATATCGTTGCTCGCTGGAGATGAACTCTAGCTCTATCTCCATCTCGGATTGTCCCAGGTGTATCAAGTCGTCATCGTTCTTGGCTCGAGATTTGCCCCATAGTGCCCAGGTTAGGGCGTCAAAAAGTGCTGATTTGCCATTACCATTATCACCGCAGAGGCAAGCCACATGTATGCCATCGAAAGACAATGGTGGCACATTGTCTCGGTAACACATGAAGTTTTTGAGTGCAAGTCTGACCGGAATCATGTTTCTGCATTAATCATTAAAAATCTAATTGGTCTTCCTTGGCGGTGAATTTGGCTGCCTCTTCTTTACTTGGGCATATCTCAAGGAAATCACAGTTCCAGCAATAAATGTTTGGGGTAGCAGGGTATTCCTTTTCTCTGCATATCCTATCAACCAGTTCAGTTACATAGGAAGTGGCCTGTGCTAAATCTGCAGCGGTCAGCTCAATAGTTCTGAATTCACCGGTCTCCAGATAAAGGTAGGAGGCTTTTTTGAGCGGCAAGTCTTGTTTTTTAGATAGTATGAGTGCATAAATATGCAGTTGAACATGGTTCATTTCAGACGGTATCTTGCCGGTCTTGTAATCGATGATATGCAGACTGCCATCGGGTTCTTTATCGACTCGGTCTATTTTGCCTTTTAAGATTATGGAGCTGGTCAGTTCAGCACTATGATAATCTTCTACCATGTATGGTGTAACAGAGATATCGTGATTCTGAGCAAACCAGCGTAGTTGTTTTAGAGCCTTTTCACCCCATCTTTTCTCATCTTCCCTGTTATTGAACCCTTTGCGGTATCGCCGCCATTTTTCTCGCAGCAAATCCTCAAGCTTTGTCAGGTTACGTTCACTGACCGGGACTACAGAGAGGAAATCTTTGAGCGTAGCATGTACATGGTCACCCATGGTGAAATAGGGACGTGATTTTCTGTAAATGCCCCCAAGATGGTCGATATACTGAAACTTATACTGTCTCGGGCACTGCTGAAACATGTTCAGGCTGAATGGTGAAGCTTCAAACATTCTTAAATTATGTTGGGTGGCTTTATAGTTCCGGCTGCTGGTTCTATTTTATCACAATTGACTGCGGGAACAGGCATAGGTAGAATTCTATAGATGGCTTATGTTTGAAGTTCTTACGCAGAAATTAAGCAAGATATTCAGTGGCTTGGGCAATAAAGGAAGGCTCAGTGAAAAGGATATTGATGAAGCCTTGCGGGAAATACGCCTAGCTCTTTTGGAAGCCGATGTTAATTTCAGGGTCGTGAAGGGTTTTCTTGCTGTTGTAAGAGAGCGAGCTTTAACTGCCCAGGTGTTGGAAAGCCTCACTCCGGCTCAGCAAATCATAAAAATTGTCAATGAAGAACTCGTAAATATCTTAGGCAAAGAGCGGAACAACCTTATAACAGATGGTCGCCCACCTTCAATTATTATGCTTGTCGGTTTACAGGGCTCGGGGAAGACTACTACGGCAGCTAAGCTAGCCCTGCATCTTAAAAACACTGGACAACGTCCTTTGTTAGTGGCTGCTGATACTCGCCGGCCGGCTGCAGTTGACCAGTTGGTGATGCTGGGCAAACAGTTGGATATACCAGTCTCAAGTGAGGATGCTAAGGCGGCACCGTTGGCCATTTGTCGCCATGCTCTAAAGGATGCCCAGGAGATGGCGGCTACCTGGGTGATTATTGATACTCAAGGGCGTCTTCACATTGATGAGGCAATGATGAAAGAGTTGGTTCAACTGAAAGCGGAAGCACATCCTTCAGAGGTGCTATTGGTAGTTGATGCTATGACCGGTCAGGATGCGGTTAACACGGCCGAAGCGTTTAATAAGAACGTTGGCTTGACCGGGCTTATTTTAACTAAGATGGATGGGGATGCCCGGGGTGGTGCCGCGCTTTCTATTAAGTTCGTCACTGGCGTGCCGGTAAAATTCATTGGCAATGGTGAAAAAACAAGTGCCCTTGAGCCTTTTTATCCGGACCGCTTGGCATCCCGCATTTTAGGTATGGGAGATGTACTTACTTTAATCGAGAAGGCAGAGAAGACTTTTGACGAGCAGCATGCCAAACAGCTAGAGAAAAAAATGCGTACTGCGGAGTTCAATCTCGAAGACTTTTTGTTACAGTTGCGTCAGATAAAAAAAATGGGGTCATTAACTCAGCTTGTTGAATTGCTGCCCGGTTTTTCGAAGTTCGCTTCTAGTATTCCTCAAGGTGATGAGGAAAACCGGATGCGAAAAATTGAGGCTATCATTTTGTCCATGACCCAGGAAGAGCGACGAAATCCAGCTATTATCGGAGGTAGTCGGCGGCGTCGCATTGCAAAAGGTAGCGGAACTACCCCCGGGGATGTGAATCAACTACTCAATCAATTTTACCAGATGCAAAAACTGGCTAAAATGGCAGCCACAGGAAAACTGCCTAAGAACTTGATGGGTATGTTGGGGCGGTAATGAGCTCCCTATTTGCCGGTTTTGGTTGTTCCTGTGACAGTAAGCTCATGGTCTTTGATTTGAATATTAGTTATCTCTAGCGGTACATCACTCAGTTGCAATCTAACCATAACGTTCATTAATTGCTCAGCTCTTCTGTCCGCAGATTCAGGCAACGGTAGTTTGCCCAAGTTGAACTCTCCTATCACTATTTTCGGTGAACCATTCACTATTTCTATCTGTCCTATCATTGCCGTTTTGGCATTTATTCCAGGAGTATCCACCATAGCGTAAGCTAGAAATTTGCCATCGCCGAAGTTGACCGAGGCATCTCTCACAGGCAGTTCACCCTTGGCTCGAAGTTCAACCATCTTGGAATTCACTTCTTTATCGGTGATTGTCAGTGTTATCTGTTTTGCTTGCCCGGCGCCGACTGCCGCGTCAATTTCAGCTTTTGCAGAGCTTATCTTCTGGTCGAAACTTTGTGCAGCTTCAGAGCTTGGCAATATCGGCACCATTTTTGATTGAATTGGGGGAGAAAGTGAGTAGAGATAATAGCCTATTAGCAGGGCAGCGGTGACCAGAATACCGATTACCCCTATAACCATGATGAATCCTCTAATCAGTCTCATCTAATTCCTCCTGATAGCTAGGATATTCTGTTGACTTATTCCAGATAGTCTTTAAGTTTTCGGCTTCGGCTGGGATGGCGTAACTTGCGTAGTGCTTTAGCCTCAATCTGACGGATTCGTTCTCGAGTGACATTAAACTCCTTACCCACCTCCTCTAAGGTTCTAGCCCGACCGTCCTCCAGTCCGAATCTTAGCAATATAACTCTTCTCTCTCTGTCTGTTAGCTCGGAAAGTATTTTGTTCAACTGTGCCTTAAGCAATTCTTGGGAGGCTGCATCCGCAGGAGGTGGTGTAGCTCGGTCCTCAATGAAGTCGCCAAGGTGGCTGTCTTCTTCTTCCCCGATAGGCATCTCTAATGATATGGGCATTTGAGACAACTTCAGGATTTCTCTTACTCTGTCTGAGGATATTTCCATACCTTTACCGATTTCCTCGTAGCTAGGTTCACGCCCGTATTCCTGAGCCAGACGGCGGTTGACTTTCAGTAATCTGTTGATAGTTTCTACCATGTGCACCGGGATGCGAATGGTACGTGCCTGGTCGGCTATAGCTCGTGTTATAGCCTGCCTGATCCACCATGTAGCATAAGTGCTGAACTTATAACCCTTTCGATATTCAAATTTCTCAACTGCGCGAACTAAGCCGATGTTCCCTTCTTGGATAAGGTCAAGGAGTGGCATGCCATGACCTACATATTTTTTGGCAACGCTGACCACTAGGCGTAGATTTGCTTCGGTCAAGTGCCTTTCTGATTTCCTGGCTGTTTTTTTCACTTTATTGAAATGTGTCCTAAATTGTTGAATATGTACTTGAAGTTGAGAGATGAATTCGGGATTTGCAGGCTCGGCAACCAGAGATTCCAGCTGTTTCCAGGTGGTTTTCTCTCCTATAATCCTGCGCAATTCTGCGGGCAGAAGTCGACTGACTATGGAAATGTCTACCATTCCCTGTTCAATTTCCGGGATACTTTTATTACTGTCTTTGGCTATAGCTTCCACCAATTCTTGGCTAATCATGTTATCAATAGCTGCCCGTAGCTTCGAGTCGCTGATGTTCTTGATGAAACTGTCTGCAGAAGTGAGCTTAAGTCGTTTAGCGAGAATGTCGATCAGTGGCTTTGATGCAAGTAAATGACATAGCAAATATATTACTGTATCTACTGTTGACGGATATTCGCCGTGGTGCTGAAAATAAAGCTCCTCGATATTTTCCAGGTATTTGGCCTCTTCTATTTTGCTGGCCAATGCCTTCTCATCGTCCGCAGTGAGCAGTGAGACTTTGCCAATCTCGTGGAGATACATACGAACTGGGTCATCAATCGCTTCGTGCTCAACATGGTCTATCTCAAGGCCGACTTGCGACTTACCTTCTTTCTCTTCTTTGTCTGCTAATTCATATTCAAGTTCAGCAGCCTCTTCGCTTCCCCAGGGAAAGGTGATTTTGCCACTGTCTTTTTCTGACCCATATTTGCCGAAAGTATCCCAAGTATTCTTCTGGGGCATAAATGGTCTGTCGCCCATGCCAAGAATATCATCAGAATCAAACTTCCTTTTGCTTTTCTTCGGGAAGTAGGAAAGAAGCTCATCGTCTCTATTTGAAGTCATTACCCATCACCCCTTGCTGGTCTTCGGCGATGGTTTTGCTTGATGCGGATCTCTTGAAGCTGCTTATCGATTTCCAAGCCTTGCTCTTCTAACTTGGCTAATTGTGCTGTCCTTCCACCTGTCTCGGCTTCCATGGTCAAGAGCTCTTGCTTTTTGGCCTCTAAATTCCTCAGCCTTCTCTCTTGTAAGCGGCTTATGCATTGGTTCATATCCTCACAGCGTGCTGTCTCGCTTTCTTTGAGGATCGGGGGTAAGTCCTTAGCCAGAAGGCTTTCCAAATGCTCTTGAAGAACGCTATCGATACTATTCTTGAGAGAGGCCATGTCGTCACTTTGTTGCCATTTTACAAATAGCTCTCGGTTTTCGGTATTTTCGAAATGGTCGGGTGACAGTACTGAGCTTGCTGCCTTAAGTTCCGGATACTTAAGCAATAAAGCTAAGCAATATTGCTCTTGGGGACTAGATGAGGTGATGGTGGGGACTACAGGGGTGAAAGCTTTCGTGTTTTTGGTTGCTTTTCGTTTTCGTTCGACGGCCCGGAATTTTTTCAATGCGTCATCCAGGACGTGCTCATCAACTTTCAATAACCTGGCAAGCCTTTCTAGGTAGTGAGCTTGCCGCAATGGGTCATTCATCTCGAAAAGTAGTGGCAGAAGCCTCCCTACAGTCGAAGATTTATCCCTGGCACTTGCTAGATCAACTTTAGCGGTTGCACTTTCAAAGATGAAGTCAACCATAGGCTTAGCATCCATTATCAGCTTTTGCCACTGTGAAGCATCCTCTCTTATTAGCTCATCCGGGTCTTTGCCTTGAGGTAAGATAAGAATCTTCACCTCAGCGTTGTGAGCGTCTTCGTATCTTACCCATCCATAGAAAGATGGTGGCACTGGCAGCATCTTATCAAGCATCTCACCGCTTCGTGATATGGCTTCTTCTCCTGCGGTGTCTGCATCAAGAGCCAGTATTAAATTACTGGTCAAGTTTTTGAGAATAGTTAGCTGCTTGTCAGTCATAGCTGTTCCCATGGAGGCAACTACGTTATCATACTCATACTGGTGGGCTGCGAGGGTATCCATATAGCCTTCGACAATTACTGCCTGGTTTTTCTGCTGGATGGCTGTCTTGGCATGGTCAATCCCATAAAGGCTGCTGCTCTTATCGAAAACTGGTGTTTGAGGAGAGTTTAGATACTTAGGCAGGGAATCATCTAATGCTCTACCACCAAAGCCTATAAGTTTGCCCTGAATGTTTCTAATAGGGAATATTAAACGATTACGAAATCGGTCGTAGTTGTTTCTATCCTCTCTCTCTACTAACAAGCCAGCAGCTAGTAGTTCTGTTTCTCCATATCCCTTGCCTTTCAAGTACTGCTTTAGGGTATCCCATCCTTCTGGGGCGAAACCTAGCTGGAAGTTCTTTATTATCTCAGCCGATAGTTCTCGTTTAGCCACATAATCTCTTGCTATCTCGCCCTTAGAGGTATTCAACAGCAGGTGATGATAATATTCAGCAGCGGCTTCGTTGATTTCGAATAACCTTTCCCTTTCTTTATTTTGAGTCTGCCTCTCTGGGGTTGTCAGGGGAACCAAGGTAATCCCTGCTTTATTAGCTAAAAGCTGCAGGGCTTGCCCGAAGTCAATCCCCTCTTTCTTCATGACGAAGGAAAAAATATCGCCACCGGTACCGCAGGCGCCGAAACAATGCCAGCTCTGCCGCTCGGGGAACACAAAAAACGAGGGGGTTTTTTCAGAATGAAACGGGCACGAGGCCTTATAATTTCGCCCAGATTTTTGTAATTCCGTATATTCAGAGACCAGCTGCACAATATCCAGCCTCTGTTTTACATCATCAATTACGCTCATTTCAAAAACTCAATCGATTGTTTCAAATTTCTGCTTGCAGATGGCATTTTCATTTTAGTGCGCGATTTCTTTAGCCGTCCGTAATGCATACTGGTCTGTCATGCCGGCGATATAATCAGTAACCTTCCGTTCTACAGTGTCATCGCGTAACGCATATTCTTCAGGCAATTTCCCCTCGTGTTTAAGGAAATATGAATATAGAAGGTGTATTGCTCTCCTCGCTTTTGATGTGTCTTTACTGGCTAAACTGGGATTATACACCTTGTCAAACAGAAATTCACGCAAGTTATTGGTGACTTCTAGGGTTTCAGAATTCATGCCGATAGTTGGCTTTTTTAATTTCGGATTTTCTATTGATGTCAAAGAATAACTGACTATAGCATAGACGAGCGTGTTAATTCGCTGGCGGGAGGTATTGCCGAGGAGCTTTACTGCGGAAGCAGGTAACTCGTTCTCGTCTATAACACCAGCCCTTATGGCATCGGCTATATCGTGGTTGACATAAGCAACAGTGTCGGCCATCTTGACTACTTGTCCTTCGATAGTGCTAACTTCCGTCCATCCCTCTCCAAGTATCTCTATTGCGCTCTTGGAATGATTCAAGATACCATCCCTAACTTCCCAGGTAAGGTTTAATCCTTGCCCGTCTTTTTCCAGAAGGTCTACTACTCTTAGGCTCTGCTCGTTATGCTTGAACCCGTGTGGTGACAACTCGTTTAGAACCTGCTCACCTACATGGCCGAATGGGGTGTGACCTAAATCATGCCCTAAAGCGATAGCCTCGGTTAAATCCTCATTAAGGTTTAGCGCTCTGGATATAGTACGGGCAATCTGAGCGACTTCTAGAGTATGTGTCAGCCGTGTTACATAGTGGTCACTCAGGGGGATGATAAAGACCTGTGTCTTGTGCTTGAGACGGCGAAAGGCGTTTGAGTAGATGATACGGTCTCGGTCCCGCTGAAAATCTGTTCGTATTGGGCAAGGTTCCTCCCATTTGAGTCTGCCTCGGCTGAACCTGCTTTTCGAAGCATGAGGGGAAAGGCTATTTTCAGATTCTTCTATCCGCTGCCGAATGTTCAGATTGACCATCAAAACTTAAGTTTCTGCTCTTCTACAGTACTATGGCCGGCCAAGCTTTGCTTCAATAGCAGCGATTATACGCCTTGTCTCGTCAATCATGTCAGGGCTTACCGAAACTGAGGTGATGCCCCATTTTACCAGCTTCTCAGTAAGCTCTGGATAGACTGAGGGTGCTTGTCCGCAAATTGAGCAGGTCGCACCTTTGTTGACCGAGGCCCTAATAAGTTTTTCTAAAGCCATGAGCACTGCTTCATTTCTCTCGTCAAATTGCGGTGCCAGTTTGGGGTTGTCTCTATCTATCCCTAAAATAAGTTGCGTTAGGTCGTTAGAGCCGATAGAGATACCATCAATGCCAACATCTAAAAACTTGTCTATAAGAAAGACATTTGATGGCACTTCAGCCATCATCCACAATTTGAAATTGGGGAATTGGTACAACCCCTCAGCAACGAAGAATCTTTTTATCACGGCCAGCTCATCTACGAAACGGACGAATGGAATCATGACATATAGATTATCGTAGTGCTGGCAAACTTTCTTGATAGCGTCTACTTCGAGTCTAAAAACTTCAGTTTCTCTTGTGTATCGTGAACAACCCCGATACCCGAGCATGGGATTCTCCTCGAATTCCTCGTATTTGTCCCCGCCACGCAGGTTTCTGTACTCATTGGTTTTAAAATCTGTAGTCCGATAGACTACTGGCCTGGGATGAAAAGCCTTGGCAAAAGTGGTAATGCTTCTGGCTAGCATTTCCATAAATTGATCGCCCTTCCCCTCGTGTAGCATGTATCGTGGATGCCCACCAATTTGAGCTATTATGAATTCAGCTCTAAGAAGGCCGACCCCGTCCACATGTCTTGCAGCGATGACCTCAGCCAGTTCCGGTTCAGCCAGATTTACATAGACTCTGGTTTTTGTTTTAATTCGTTCCCGGCTGATAACTGCCGGGGCGGCTGTTGTTGGCTCGGCAACTTTGCCGGCATAGACTTCTCCGCCGGAGCCATCTACAGTGATTTCCTGCCCATCGCTCAGAGTTTTGGTTGCTACCCCTGTACCCACCACGCAAGGGATACCTAATTCGCGGCTGACGATGGCTGCGTGAGCAGTTCGACCACCACGGTCAGTGACAATGCCTGCTGCCCGCTTCATTGCGGGCACGAAATCTGGAGTTGTCATTTCGGCTACCAGAACATCACCATTCTTCACTTTGTCTATCTGCGATGCCTCCACAATTTTGACTGGACCAACAGCTATTCCCGGACTGGCTGCTACGCCAGTTAAAATTGCTTTAGCTTCTATTTTGGGACGTATCTTTGTCTCCTCTTTTGGTTTCAGGGTGGTCACAGGCCGAGTTTGAAGAATGAAGAGATCCTTTCCCTTTTTTGCCCATTCGACGTCTTGTGGGAACTGATAGTGATCCTCAATCATTTTGCCCACTTTAGCCAGGGCAACAATATCTTTATCGGATAGCTTTTGCTTGGCTTGCTTTGATGGTGGGACGGAAGTCTTGATATTAGGTTCAAGTTCGCCTAACGGTGCTTTTATATCCTTCACCAGTTGCCATTCTTGCTTATGGATTTCCTTGTCTATGATGCTGATTTCATCTTTATCCACCAGATATTGGTCGGGAGTGACATCACCAGAAACGATAGCTTCGCCAAGTCCGAAAATTGCTTCGATGAGGATTTTAGTTGTATCATTGCTTAAGGGCTCCACAGTGAACATAACTCCGGAAGCCTCTGATTGTATCATCTTCTGCACTGGCACGGCGATGCCTACCTTGAAATGGTCAAAACCGTTCTGCTGTCTGTAGAATATCGCTCTGGCTTCAAACAAGGAACTCCAGCAGCCCTGTATTGCCGTGACTACCTCATCTTCTCCTTGAATATTGAGAAAGGTACGTTGTTGCCCGGCAAATGAAGCCTCGGGCAGGTCCTCGGCTGTGGCTGAGGAGCGTACTGCTACCAGTCCGCCACCTAGCTTTAGATAAGCGCTTTTAATCTCTTTAACCACGTCAGGCAGCATGGGAACGCTGGAAATTTTGTCCTTAACCAGGCTGGCCACCTCTTGGAGTTTTTTGCTATCGTTAACATCCAAATCCTTAAGATATCGGCGGATTTCGTCTGTGATATTACTGGCCTCCAGAAATTTGAAGTAAGCATCTGCTGTTACAATGAAACCTGGTGGCACAGGGATTCGGGCATGAACCATCTCTCCCAAGTTGGCTCCCTTACCACCTACCAGTGAAATATCACCTTTCGTTACTTCATCGAACCAAACAACATTCTTTGTACCTTGTTTCATATTCCTCCTCGTTTGTGGGTTGTCCCCTGTAGCAGTATTATACCATCCAAGATGAGGATGTTGAAGGTGGCGCACCACTTATAGATTTCTTGGACTGGTAAAATTTTGGATGAAGGTAACATTGCCTAAACGTTAAACAGAAAGGTTATTATATCCCCGTCCTGCACGGCGTAATTTTTGCCTTCGAGCCTGAGCAGGCCGTGTTTTCTTGCTTCACTCAGGCTACCGCAGCTATCTAAATCATGAAAGCTCACAACTTCAGCTCGAATAAATCCCTTTTCTATGTCAGAGTGGATTTTCCCGGCGGCTTTTAGGGCAACTGTTCCTCTGGGAATTGTCCAGGCTTTTAGTTCCTCGGAGACAGTGGTGAAGAAAGAGATTAGCCCCAGAAGTTGATAGGAAAGTCTGATGAGGCGGTCAACTGCAGGCTCGGTAAGGCCTAGAGAATTGCGAAATTCTGCTGCTTCAGCGTCGTTTAACTGTGCCAGTTCCATTTCTAGCTTACCACACAAGGCGACTACTTCAAATTGGGAGTGGGGATAGGCTGAGCGTATCTCAGCTTCGAGAGACGATGCCTGAGCCAGATGGTTCTCTCCGACGTTGATTATTATCAGCATAGGTTTAGTAGTAAGAAACTGATAATTAGCCAGACTTTTAGTTTCCTCGCCAGTTAGACTTTGCCGCCAGATTGGTATATCTTTTTCTAGTGCTGTCTTAATTTTTTGAAGTAAGACTTGTTCTTTCAGAAGAAGGTCACGTTCTGCTGGCTTAGCGCCTTTTAAGGAATCTTCAAGTCTTTTCAGCCTTCTTCCAATTATGGTTAAATCAGAAAATACAAGCTCCAGGTTCATGGTAGCTATATCGCGTTTTGGGTTGATACTGCTTTCTATGTGTGGCACGTTCTCGTCTTCAAAGGCTCGGACTACATGGAGTAGCGCATCGGCGTTACTTAGATAATTCAGGAACTGGCCACTTACTCCTTCTCCCTTGCCGAAATCTTTGGCTATACCAGCGATATCAACATATTTTACTTCAGCTGGCGTAATCTTCTTTGGGCTGAATATTCTATCCAGAACTAGAAACCTGGAGTCTGGCACCTTAGACACTGCAAAATTTGGAGTCATGGCAGCTTTGGCATAAGGCGCAGTGTCAGCCTTCCCTCTTGTCAAGGCGTTGAACAGAGTTGTCTTGCCGCTTTTGGGCAGCCCGATGATACAGACTTCCAAAATATCCCCCTGGCAAACAGAAATATAAGCCAGATGAGCTTAAATTGCAAGAAATGCCCACGTTTGTTCGTGAGCTTGTTGCTGTTTTCTTTGATATGCTATAATGTGCAGACTTTGAGTTTTGAGGGTAATATGAAT
>Ga0214474_1000763_pt1 | contig 15363 bp, 28 predicted proteins | sample RVTome_2_FD_187335 | JGI IMG/M metagenome (GOLD analysis project Ga0214474, IMG submission 187335) | Soil microbial communities from uranium-contaminated site in the Upper Colorado River Basin, Wyoming, United States - RVT95D214 HiSeq ...
CCAATTAAAAACGAAGAATGGCATTTTTTCGCTCCAGACTCGATGTCTGGGACTTTGTCCAACGAAGTATGTAAATAAAATCTGGTCGGGGAGAGGAGATTTGAACCCTAAAGAGGTAAAGCGCAAAAAACCGAGTGTTTCTAAATGGTTGATTTCTTGACCATTCTAAAATATACTTTTCATTGTGTTACGTTTTGTGACGTGATTTTTCGGTTTGACGGTGACAAAATGGTTACAGTAGACTGAAAGAATAGGCCCGATAGGTGAGATCACCCGACAAGCCAGACTTCCTCAACCGGTTTGGAGGCTCATAACCTTGAGGGCCAGGAGGAGTGGCGATGGAGAACGAAAAGAGCCACGATGAAAAAATACTTTCACATATCAAATGGGCTTCGAATCTAATTTTTGAAGAGTCCCAAAAGATAGACAAAAAAAGCAATGATGCATTGGAGTTTATCCTTAAAAGAAATCCTTCCTTTGATGATCTGGGTCCAATAAGGTTTTATCGGTTTAAATATCCTCTTGGCAACCTTGAAAAAGATGGTATTAGAACAAGCCTATCCAAAGAAATTAGGATATGGCAGGAAAAAGAATTTGAATACATAGAGAAACCAAGATCCTGGTTTGGTGAGATAAAAATTACCGGTGATAAGGTCAAATCTTACCCGGAAGAGTATTTTGTCTTAAATATTGTTGATAAAAATAGAAAACTCCTGAAGACCATCAAGGGATCTTCTTCGTCTCGCCCCTTCCCTGAGTCTTATTCATATTATGAAACCCCGTTGATCGAAATAGTCTTAAGAGAACGTCCCCGGAAAGATTCAAGGGAAAGAGAAGTAAGGGTTGGTAAGAGAAGAGTCTATCCCATTAAGGATTACATCTTTTCTTTCCAGGGGCGAACAGGCTTGATTCCTATTATGATACCCAAATCACTGAAGGAGGAGCGTTGGACTAAGGTAGCTCGTGGTAGATGCGAAATTTTTTTCTTTAGGGAAAAACCAAAAAGAAAAAGGTCAGTGGATCATTCATATAGCCCACTGGACTTCTATATTCAAATTGGAATCTATTCGATTCAAACTGGTTTATTAACAGATATGGATTGTTTTATAAAGGATTTTAGACAATACATTTCTGAAAAGAATCCAAAGCGATACCCAAAGAATAATGTTGTTCTAAAGAAAGCGCTTCAATACATTGTCAACTCATATTTTCTTCCATACCATTCTGGGACTTTTGATGCCTATGCCAAAAGAACTGCTTCTGCACTCTTAAACCGTCGAACCGCTGTCTATTATCAACCTAAAATCAATCCAGAGAAAGAAGAGCGCAGGGATATACGACAATACATTATAAAAATGCGGATGCAAGAAAGGCCATCCAATAAGGAAACCGCCAAGAGATGGTTATCCCGAAAACTGAAAAACTACAGTTTAAATGAAATTTACGTTGACAGAAGATATTTAGATTAAAAATCAGGAAGTTAGATTATATAATTTGGTTAAAAAGGGGAATCAACCTTAAATAGGAGTTCCCCTTTTTTATTTTATCCCGAAAGAAAAAATGTCCCCAATTTTTTACAATACCCTGTGCTACAGTTATTTTAGAAAGAATGGATAAAAAAACAATGATTCCGAGATTGAAACTTATCAGGTTAAAACATCGACTTACCCAGAAGGAATTAGCGCAAAGGGCTGGGGTCCCCAGCTGGAAGCTTTCAAAATGGGAAGCGGGGATTAGAAAACCTACCATCGTAGAGATAGCTTTGGTTCAGAGAGTCTTTAAGGATGAATTGTTTGTTTTGAACCCTTTGGAAGTCGAAGAATTCAGAAAATTAGATAAGCTTAAATGTCCCCAAAATATCACTATTAAATGGATGACGACCGAGAAAGAAATTTCATGACAATTCGCATTGACCAGCCCAAACCGATATCGACCTGGGAGGAAGCAGAAAAGCAAGATGAGCGGAGAGATTAACGAATCTGTGCAACTCCTTGAAGCAGTATTTAAGAATGTCAAAGGTCGAGACGGGAATGTCAACATTCGTTATAGACCAAAGGGAACAGACAGAGTAAATAGCGTTTTTGTTGGAATTGGGAAATTAACAGTTATAAAAGATTTAATAATCCGAAATTATAGTTGTAATTTTTGGTTTGGCGTGGGGGTTAGAAACGAGAATAACGGGAAAAAGGATGGAGTATCAGAACTTCCTGGAAGTTGGCTTGACCAGGACAAATTAACCCCTGAAGAAGAAGCACAAATCATTTCAACAAACCCTAACATTATCATTCAAACCTCAGTTGAATCCCATAAACAATTCTATTGGTTATTTGAAAAACCTGCAACAGGAGACGAAATCGGGAAGGTTGAGTCTATTAATAAAGCACTCATTAAACAGTTTGGAGGCGATCCAGGCACATGGGAGAGAGCAAGATTACTGAGAATACCAGGAACGAGAAATTATAAACCCGAGTATGGCCCTTTATTTCCAATTTGCAAAATCATTTCGATGAATCTGTCCAAACTACACACATTAGAAGATTTTGGATGGCTTGATGCAATGCAAGAAAATGTGTCCCAGGGAACACAAATTCAACAACCGAAAACTATTGAGATCACTCCAACCATAGAAGATTGGGAAAAAGCTAAAAAGGAAATCTCCAAATACAACCGGATTATGTTTCATTTCTTAACCCCTAAACCAGAGGATAGAAGTGGACATGATTGGAGACTTGCTTGTTTGTGTTTAGAGTATGGAATTACTGACCCTAAACTTCTCTATCAGATTATTTTGAATAACCCACACGGGAAGGCTCAGCATTACCCACAGACGAATAAATACATTGTCGATTTAATCTCAAAATGCTTAGCAGAATTTAAAATCACGGAATCAAAAAAAGAATCTTTCCCGGAATCAATTATCTCTGGGATAGCTGGTGAATTTGTGAATCTCTATAGCCAAGCTGTCGAATCTCCGAGGCCGTTTATCTACATGGCTTTTATGACTTGTCTTGGATCAATGCTATCAACCAAGTTGGCTTTAAAATCTGAGAGAAGATTTGAACCCAGGTATTATGTTTTGCTTTTAGGGGAATCAGCCATTGAAAGAAAAAGCACCGCCTTGGATATTGCAATAGACTTTTTCAGAGAATTTTTTGGTTCTCTATTTTCAGTGTGCCACGGGGTAGGATCAGCCGAAGGCCTTCAATTAAAAATGACAGAATCCATAAACGGAAACCTTATGCTGGCAATAGATGAAATCAAAGGTTTACTTTCTAAATGCAGAATCGAGGGGTCGGTACTCCTGCCATGCCTCAATACTTTGTTTGAAAAAACCTACTATGAAAGTCGAACCAAATCCAGTGACATCAAAGTTGAAAACGGACACTTGAGTTTATTAAGTGCCAGCACCATTCCAACATACGAGAGCGTATGGTCAAGTGTCTTTATCGACATAGGACTACCGAACAGACTATTTATTGTTCCATCAACTTCGGAACGAAAATTCCCGGTTCCTGGGCAAATTTCACAGCATAGAAAGTCAATTCTAAAGGATAAGATCCAGACCGAAATCGTTGATAGGATAGATAAGAATTTAGAAATGGAGCTAACCCCTGAAGCAAATAAACTTTTCAGTGAATGGTATTTTGAGCTTGCCAAAGAAGAGAGTATTCACACTAAACGCCTTGATACCTATGCACTCCGATTTATGCCTCTACTCGCTATCAATGATGGCAAATTAAGTGTTGATGAAGTGACTGTCCAGAAGTCCATTGATTTGATGAATTGGCAGAAATTAGTACGAGAAGAATACGATCCTATCTCTTCATCAAGCATTGTGGGGATCACTGAAGAAAAAATCAGAAGGAGATTAAGAAAAGGCCCTCATACAACTTACGAATTAAAACATCAAATCCGAGGAATAAATAAGGATTCTCTTTGGGTTTTTAACCAGGCTTTAAATAACCTGTCAACTGGCGTAGGTCGTGAGATTCAATTCAATCCTATAAATAAAAGATGGGAGTTGATTTAGTGACAGCAGCAACCAGAATAGCAACAGATTTAGCAACGCCAAAAAAAAGGCATTTTCTTGAGTCATTTCATAGCACTATAAAATATATAAAGGGGGAGGGCCTTTTAATAGGGTATATCTCTTATAGCAATCCTGTAGCATATTGTAATTATTCAAAAAAGTATCACTTTTTAGGGCGTTGCTGATTCCGTTGCTGTTGGAAGGAACAGTATCACAGTTGCAACAATTTAGAAAAGAAGGGGTAAAACAGCCTGACATGTCTATGCTCGACAATTTTGTCGAATCTCCTGGTGAGACTGTAATGCTTTCTTTAGAGTAGAGACATAAGGTTTGAAATGGTGGGCTAAGGATAAGCTCAAAACGGTTACATTATGGTTACAGTTGGTTTAGAAAACAAGGCATGTCATGGGCTTAGAAAGGGGGAGGAGATTACGAATCGAATCTCCAAGCGTCTCTTTAGCTTGAAGGAATCGGCAACCTATCTCGGAAGGGGCCTTCATGGTGTGAGAGATATGGTTTGGAGAGGAGAAATTCCTATAGTTAGAACAGGTCGAAAGATGTTTATCGATATTAAGGACTTAGAAGACTATGTTTCAAAGAATAAGATGGTTTATGAATGATGCTGAAGGTAGTCAATGCCATTTAGGATTGACGGGGCACTCAAGCCCATTGACGGCAACCGGAGAAGCTATAGAGATCAGGGGCCGGAATGAGAGACCTGGAATTTTGGAGTCCGAAGGGGTGGAGGGGGCCTCCTTGCCCTTCCAAACGGTTACGTAGGATCACTCCGGCATATAACCCATTTTCCCCCTATTTGAGGGGGGTTATGAGGTACAGGGGATGACCTCAATGGCATTTAGAGGGATTCGAGAGTCCATCATGGATAGCTTGAGAATTCAAAGGGGAGTCCGGCATATCGGGAAGCTTCCCACCTATTTTGATCAGATGCTTTTGAGGGTCATTTTTACTCCAGGGCTTCCCCTGAGCGTGATCCTGGGGGCATTTTTTGAGGAAGGAGGTGAAGAAGAATATGGAGAGGGAAAATAAAAAGCCATCCAGATGGGAAACTCAACTTTTAGAGGAGTTTGTTACCTTGTTCAAACGCTCTGGTAAGACAGAGGAAGAGGCAAGGGAGATCATGGCGGGGATTTCGGGGGCGGATCTGAAAAACAGTCCTGAAATTAAACGACTCATTGAAGAAGCGGCGATTGATTCTGAGAAGTGGGAAAAAAGGTCGGCTCTGCGTGATGAACTTCAGGCTGTTGAAGCGCAACTCAAAGCCGCCGAAATTGAACATAGGGATCTTCGGCAAAAGCTCGAACAACAGATTGAAGTCTCTGAAGCCGAATATAAAAAGCGCCTGGATCGCCGGGACGAGATTTTGAGAAAACTGTCTGAGTTAAGCGGAGGAAAAACATGAAAGCGCTACGGGTGTTATTTTTGGTTTTATTCTTTGCGGGTTTCGCATGGGCAGATTCTTATGAGGCGATCACGGTTGCAGGAACGGCAATCGGAACCACAACGGCAACCGTAGGGATAGCCACCTGGGGGATGTGTCGAGTCGAAACAGCAGAAATCAGATACACCCTTGATGGAAAGACTACCCCTACTTCAACCGTGGGCGTAGTTTTGGAGCCTCTTGAATGGATCATTTTGGAAAACCCGATCCAGATAAGAAATTTTAGGGGGTTTGCAACGGGCAACACCTCCGCCAATTTAAAATGTTTTTACTTCGAACGAGAGTTACAAGCTGAGCCAACAAGGTAAAGTGGGCTTAAGAAAGGAGGAACGAAAATGATTCCGAAGGATGCAATACCATTGGAGGACTTTTTGCGAATGGAGAAAGGGTTGCCGCCACGACCGAAAAAAAAGATCGTGAGAGTAGAGCCTGAATTTCCAAAGGTTGAGAATCGGATTGAGTTTGAGAAACTTCCCCTGGATAAGCTGGCCGGAATCACCGGAATTCGGAAGAACGTCCTGAGAAACAAGGATGGAGTTCATTTCATCGGTCATGACATCGAAATCGAGGTCAAGGATTCAAAACCCATCCAGGGATGGATTGGAGAGGGTGACTTAATCCGACTCATTCCCTTGATTAGAGAGGAGACAGATCAACTTCTTTTGCACTCAATCGGCTATCGATGAAAGGAGAAAACGAAGATGGAAGAAGGCGCAAATGGAAATCAAGGTTCACAGGGATCACCGGATATTTCTTCACCCCCGGACCCGACACAGGCCATGCCTGCCTTCCCTGAAGGAAAGGGAGTTGAAACTCTGAGTCCAGATGAGGCCCAGCAGGAATGGCAGCAAATGACTTTGGACAAAGAGGGGAAATACGAAAGTTGGCCTCGGTCTGTCTTCTTGGCAAGAAGAGATAAATTATATGACAGAGGTTTCGCTATCAGAGACGAGCAGGCCAGGAAAGCGCGAGAAGCGGAAAGTGAGAGATCTCTTCGTCAAGAGATTGAGAAAATTGAGGAAAGGGATGAGCGAGAGGAGATTGGGAAATCTCGGAGCGCGTTAGTCCAACATTTCCACGGAGAGAAGGAGGCTGACGCAGCCATTAAGTCTGCAAAGTCCATCTTCAAGAGATTTGCCACCCCTGCGGATATCTCCTTTGTGGAAAAAAGTGGACTTGGGAATGATCCGGAGTTCATTCAAAAGCTGGCCGAAATTGGCGATATTCTGAAGAGAGGAGAGCGGAGAAGATGAAAACCCTAAAGGATTTAAAAAAGGAAGTCGATTCAGCACTAAAGGGGAAAGTCAAAGAAGCCCTGGAAGGTTTTGAATCTCAACGCAACAATGACTTTCAGGAGCTTGCAAATCTTAATGAACAGTTGGAGACATTCCAGAATCAGAAGAAGGAGCTTCTTAAAACTCAGGAGGCCGAGGCCAAGAATTTTATCCCATCCCGAAAGATTCTGAATGACTCCACTCTTAAAATGAGTCACGTTGAAAAGCTTATTCGGGAGACGGAGAAAAAGAATGATGCCCTTTTCTTGAAACTTACAAAGCTTCCTGATTCTTTTTATGACATTTTCAAATTCATAAAGTTGATCCAGGGTTGAATATGACTAAGGAGGAATACGAGACTCTTCAACGTGAAAAGGCTGAGTTGGAGGTTGAATATCATACATTGGTTTATGAGGAATGGAGCAGCTATCTTCGAGAGCTTGGTCTTCCTGAAAATTGTGGACTGCATGAAGCGTGAGATGAGAAGTGTTTGAGCATAAAATAAATCCCATTGAATTAGACAAACTTCTTGCAGAAAATCTCTCTCTAAGTGAAGCCGGTAGGCGGATGGGATTCTCAAAGCAAGCGGTCAGTCAATTCCTTCAGAAGAGAAAGAAGGACGAACAAGGGATAAAGAACCCTCCGGCAAAGAGTCCTCAGAGCGAATTTGAAGGGTCAAAGGTTTTAAAGAAGGTCATTTCCATTGTCACAAAGGAGCTTACCTATCTTGATAAACAGATTAGCGAGGCCAGTGAAGAAAAACGAAGCAGCTTGAATTTTCAACGGCTGAAATATTTGGCCGAGGCAAGAAAACAGATAGCCCTTGTTCTTGAGATCGATGAGAAGAGATTCAATATCGAAGAAGTTCTTAAATTCCAAAACTTTGTTTTAGAAAAAATTGGAGAGATCGATGAACAGACAAGAGATCAAATCATTGAAGAATTGCGACGCGGGAAATCTATTAGAAGGGTTCTTGAGCAAGGCTGATGCCCTAAGCTTCACTACCAGTAAGAAAAAGGTTGATATTCTTAAATGGGCAAAGTCAATTGTCTTAGGAGCCAGGCCCTTTCAGATTGAAGGCCATGAATATCAGATCGATATGTTGACCTGTGATGCCATTCGACAATCTTACAAAAAGGGCGCTCAGATGGGAGTGACAGAAATTAATGTCTTCAAGTCTATGTATGGCCTTATCTTCTCAAAGTACCCTCAAGGGGTTCTTTACCTTTTTCCAACGTCACTTGATGTTTCGGATTTCTCTAAAGGAAGATTTCAAACCCTGATAAGAGATAACCCAAAAGAGGTTGGAGTCTTCGTTTCAGATACGGATGCAGTGAGTGTTAAGCGCATTCAGAAAGCCATGCTATATCTGCGCGGAGCAAGGGCTACATCCAAGATCGAAGGGATTAAGAAATCTTCCTCACAGCTAAAAGGGGTTCCTGTGGATCGTCTTGTCTTTGATGAAATAGACGAAATGGAACCCTCCATGGTTGATCTTGCAAAAGAAAGGCTTTCGCACTCCGAGATAAAGGAGGAAGCTTCCCTTTCAACACCATCCATACCCGATTATGGGATAGACAAGCTCTATCAAGTCAGTGATCAAAGAATCTGGATGATCCGGTGCGAACATTGTGGAACCGAGACTTGTCTTGAACTTGAGTTTCCTGAATGCCTTATGGAGACAGCTAAAGGAGTGATCAGGGTTTGTAAGAAATGCAGACAAGAGATATTCCCCCGAAATGGGAGATGGATTGCTCAATACCCTGAGCGGTCTAAGGACTTAGTAGGTTGGTGGATAAGCCAACTTAACAGTGCCTATGTCGATCCTGGGGCGATTCTAAAAGCCTTCAATGACCCTCCGAATGGCAATCTCACTGAAGTTTATAACTCCAAGCTTGGAATGGCCTATGTTGCAGCGGAGAATCGACTCTCAATCTCAGATATTTACTCTTGTTGTGGTCAGGACGTGATGGCAACTAAAACGACCGGGCCCTGCGCAATGGGGTTGGATGTTGGGAAGCTCCTTTATGTGATAGTGGGAATAAAAACAAGAGAGAGCCTTCTTGAACTTATTTATTTTGCCAGGGTGTCCTCATTTAATGATGTTCACGATATCGGGAAAAGATTCAATTGTGAGTGTGCTGTAGTTGACCTTGAACCGGAAATGAGAAAGGCCAGGGAATTCCAGGCCGGTGAAGAGTATCAAGTCTTCTTATGTGATTATCAAGACAGAGTGGTTTCGGGTCCTCAATGGGATGAAGAAAAAGGTATGGTGAAGGTTAATCGAACTGAAATTTGTGACACAACCCATGAACTCTTTACGAAGCCAGGGGCCTTGATACTTCCCCGGAGGTGTGACGAAGTTGATCGATTTGCTCAACAGGCGAGAAACATTGCCAAGGTCTTAGAGGAGAACCCCGAAACAGGATCAAGGGAATATCGATACAGGAAATTAGGGGAAGACCATTTCCGTCATGCTTTGAATTACTGTTACCTTGCCTCAACAAAAATCAGTGTGGCCGAAAGCTTCTACACGAGACATGAAAAGGAAAGGGTATCAGACTTGGATTTCAACATCTTCGATAATAGGCGGGAGAGACGGGATGACTCCCTTTTTTGATGGATGGGAGGGGCTATGCTTCAAGTTATCGTTATGAACGATATGGAATCAGCTATCAGGGCATTCAAGAGGCAAGTGGATAGGGACGGTATTCTAAGGGAGGTCAGGTCCAGGTTGGAAGGTGACCCTAAACCCTCTATCAGGAGAAAGGTGAAGGCAAGAAAGGCGCTTAAACGGAAGACCAGGGCAGCCATGAGGATACATAGGGGATGAATAGCTTTAACGACCGGATAGATGAGGCAAGGAAGCTAAGAGAGATTGAGGGCAACGCCAAGTATGGCCCCATCAATCCCTTGAATGATTCAAGAGAGTTTTTAAAGGAAGCACAAGAAGAATTGCTGGATACGCTGAATTACCTGGAATGGGCCATGTTAAAGGGTGAGATCAGTCTGTGTCGCTGGTTTATCCTTGATCAAAGTATCAGATTCACATTTTGTTACTTGAGTAATGGCAACGGTAGAGGAAAGAGTTAAGGAGTTTGTCGAAACCTGGGAGAAACGAAAATCAGGAGAATTGCCCCCTATCGATATGAGAATAAACTGTCAATCCTGTGGTATCCAGGTGATGGGTGACGATACGCTACAATTCACTACAAGAGGTTTAATCTGTAAAGGGTGTCTGGATAAGGGGGGACATGGAACAAATGCCCTTAAATAATCCTGGTAGATTGCCAAGGCTCAATCAATGCTATCTTTGCAAGGCATGGCATATAGAAAAAGACCTCTCTCCCGTGGAGGTTCCAGATCAGGGAAATAGCTATGTTCAGAAGTTGGCTTGTCAAGAATGTCTAAAGAAGTGTGGAATAGGGGAGACTGTAATATGAAGGGACAAAAACAATATGAGAATTTTGAGGCTGGAAAACCTTAACTCCTATGCAGGCAATAAAAGCTCAGTGCTATATCTGTAATGGTGGGGCTGAAGGTGGGGAGGATTGCTTAGGGGTAAGCTGCCCACTCTATCAATATATGCCCTATCGGAAGGGGAGACAGAAGAAGCAATTAACCCAGGAGCAGAAAGACAAGATCACAGAGAGGTTCAAACGTGTCAGGGATGCTGTTTCTTTGGTCTGAAATGTCATGTTTTTAAGGAGTAAACGGTCGAAAAAAGGGTTTGATGCTTATGGAAAGGAAATTGGTTAAGGAACCAAAAAACAGGGGAAAAGGCCATATCCAGGCATAGGCCAGGCCGATTTAAGGGCTTCTGAGCGATTCTAAGTAGTCCTGTGAAGGTTAGAGGGGGTTTAAATCATGTCTGAGAGTGGTTATTTCACGGTGATAGAGTTAGCGAATCACTTCAATGTCAATCCAAAGACGATCTACCGGAGACTTTGGGCAAAAGCTATCCCAGCCTATAAGGTGGGAAGGATTTGGAGGATTGCCAAGAAGGATATTGAATGGTTGAGGAAATAAGTCAGTAAAGAAAGCCCTCATGTGTTCTAATATTAAACTCTCATTGGTACTTCGTGCCATTCGATTTCTTCATTCAAAACTGCGTATTTATACGGAAGGCCGAGGTTTATCTCTGAGAGGACCGTGCCTAAGAAATGTAATCCACCTTCTATTTTTATCAGTAGAACATTTCCTCCGAGGAATTGAATGTTTTTATTGGTCTTGGATAGCTCTAATATCTTGGCTCCGTATTCCTTCCATATTGGTTCTAATGAGTAATCTGCCTTGCTTGGTTTGGGTACATATAAGAGGACGTAATGAACCATAGCTTTCCTCCTTTTAAAAAGAATATTAAAAAATATGAGGGAGGCCCGACAGGTGGTTATCTTGTGGGTGATGAGTCCGCAAGGCCGGACCTCTTTACCCGTAAGGCAAAGCCTATCGGGATTGTTCCCATCATTGAGGTATCTGGGGGTCCTTCTAACATCGATCATCACTCGCGCCAGAAGGACTATCCCCTTGTTTCCTCAATTCAGGTAGCCGGGCCCCTACTCAAGAGGTTGACCAAAAGTTTGGTCATTAGCCATCACCTCCTTTTGAGCGGGGGAGCTCCTCCCCGATTGAAGAGTATCAAAATCCTCAATGAAACACAATGATTTTTTTAAAAACCCATGTCCAACAAAGTCCAAAGAAAAAGCTTGACAAATGAAATGAAAGGTGTATCATAATGGTATATCTCAACCGAGGGAGGGTTCAGGATCATGGGCAAAAGAAGAAATTTCTATCTTACCGATTTGCAGTATAAAAGGATAAGTCTAATGTCAAAAAAATTAGGTTTATCGCTGTCTGAAATTTTAAGGCGTGCTTTCGATGAGTATTGGGAGAGGTTTGAGAAGAAAGGCAAGAAACAATGAATCAAAAATCAACTCGAACTTTCCTCTTTTTAATTATAATTGTCCTCTTTCTCTACGGATTCTCAAATGCTCAGGATGTAGTTAGAGTAAAGCGGGTTGTAGACGGCGACACTCTCCTCCTTTTCAATGGTGAAAAAGTCAGGTTGATTGGTGTGGATACCCCAGAAACCAAACATCCTCAAAAACCTGTTGAACGGTTTGGGAAAGAAGCCCATCTCTTCACCAAGAAGATGGTTGAGAGAAAAGAAGTCAGGCTTGAATATGACCAGACCAGAAGAGACAGGTTTGGCCGTATACTTGCCTATGTTTATCTTATGGACGGGACTTTCTTGAATGCAGAGATTATCAAGCAGGGGTATGGATTCGCTTATATTAAATACCCTTTCAAGTATATGGAAGAGTTTGGGCAATATCAAAGGGAAGCAATGGAGAATAAAAGAGGGTTGTGGAAATAAAATAAAAAAGCAGGCTTAGGGAAAGCCTGCCTCTTGAAACAAAGATGATTTCTAATTAATTCTCATTTGTACCGTTTTTGCTTGTAAGGATTTGGGCTGTAGGATTTATATGGGTTTACATAGCCAGGTTTACCAGTGTAGGGGTTAGTATTCCCTTTAGTGCTGTAATTATTCCATGGGTTACTATCAGGGGCAGATCTGTAATAGCCAGGAACGTATGTACCGTTTTTGCGAGAGTAACCATTTACCCAGGTATCTGCGGCAAATACTGTGGTGAATAAGAATAAAAGAGAAACAATGACCAATACAAAAATGGTACTTTTTCTCATCACCGATCGCCTCCTTTATATCTTCATTATACACATCCTGATAGAAAAGTCAATGTTTTTCTTGGCTCAGGAGGGTACATGTCAAATGCGATAAATTCGAAACAAATCGTCTCTTTTGAAGAGCTTCTCATGTCCCAGGTAGTTTCACAGGAGGCTGTTATCCGGTTACTTGTGGAGAAAGGAATATTCACCAAGGAGGAGTTTTTGGAAATGGTGAATGTGGTAAACCGTGAAATAGGGAAGATGGTATAACCGAAAGGGGGTGAAGTGAATGAAAGTATTTATTTGTTGGTCAGGTGAACGGAGTAGACTGGTCGCAGAAACCCTTTATGATTGGCTAAAAAGGGTCATTCAAGGACTCAAACCATTCTTGTCTACACAAGAGATTAGGGCTGGCAAACGCTGGTTCTCCGAAATCGCTGGTGAACTTGCAGATACAAAATTTGGTATCCTGTGCTTAACACCTGAAAATTTAGAGTCCACTTGGCTTCATTTCGAGGCGGGAGCATTGTCGAAAACCATAGATGACAAAACCTTTGTTTGTCCTTACTTAGTTAGTCCATTACAACCCAGCCAGGTGCCAGACCCCTTAGGACAATTTCAGTCTAATTCGGCTGATAAGGAAGGAACGCTGAAACTTTTAAAAACAATAAACTCAGCCCTTGCTGACAAAAAATTAGAGGAACTTGTCCTTAATGAGACCTTTCAGAAATTTTGGCCAGACCTTGAAAAAGTGCTCCAGACTCTGCCTCCCATTAGAGGAGAGGAAACGCCAAAACGCAAGATCGAAGATATGGTGAAAGAGATCCTCGGTACTGTCCGTGGTTTGGCATTTACGATGCAGAAGCGAGAGGAGATAAATCCGTCTTTCTTCTCTGCCCGTGAATCCAGCCCACTATTCCCAAAGGCATTGTCTCAATACTTGGCAGATTCAGATAAATTAAATGGAAAAGACGTGTGGGCCATAGTCGATGAAGCACTTAATAAATTGAGAGAAAAGTCAGAAAAGGGAGCAGAGAAATCAAAAAAGAAAGAAGAATAAAAGAATGAACTCTAACTTATTGATTCTTGGTATGAGAGTTTACTATTTGCAAGGGCATGGAGTCTTTTTGTAGAACAACGTGAGGATTGATTTTAAGGTCAAGAGAAAGGAGGTTTGAATGACCAAAGACTTAATTCCATTTGGATTCATACTTAAGGATGTTCCAGAGAAGCAGGAAATAGTGGCGGGAATGTTTTGGAAACAGGCCGAAGGACCTATTTTTTTGTGTGATGATTACTCTCTTAAAAAATTGAAGGCCATAGAACCCCCATTAAAAAAGATAGACGAAGGTTGGTATGAGATCCAAATGGAATTGTCTGATAGGGGGATTCACGTAACTACATATCATCCAAGGCCCTCAGTTACATGCAAAAAATGTGGTCTAACTATTCCAGCTAATTTGGAGCAGGTTTAGAGATCAGAAAGGTGGTGATTCAAATGTGTCCTCTTCTTCAATCTGACTGTATCAAAGGAGAATGTAAATTTTGGGCTGAAACCGATAAGGAATGTATGGTCGTAAAAACTTTCTATACGCTCAACTTGATAAAAGAAGATTATCTCTCAGAAATAAGACAAAAAGTAAGAGAGATAAAAAAGTGAATAGACTTACAGTCATGATTAAATTAGGTGGCAATAAGAAAGAAAGGAGGTGAGTTGAATGGGTTGCATCTACAAGAGAGGTGATATCTATTGGATCAAGTATTACCGCAACGGGAAACCCTATCAAGAATCGGCTAAGAGTGAAAAAGAAAAGCCTGCAAAAGACCTTCTTAAAGAAAGGGAAGGGGAGATAGCAAAAGGTGAGGTTCCGGGAATCCATTTCGACAAGGTCAGGTTTGAGGAAATTGCAGAGGACTATCTGAACGATTACAGAATCAATCAGAGGAAAAGTTTAAAGAAGGCGGAGCAATACGTTGAATACCTCAAGAAATCCTTTGAGGGCTTCCGGGTAGTCAATATCAACACGGCAAGAATTAAAGACCATATCAATCGAAGGATCGAAGGGGGACTTGCCAATGCAACGGTCAACCGGGAGCTGTCAGCACTCAAACGGATGTTTAGCCTTGCCCGTGAATGCACTCCTAAGAAGGTAAGGGATATCCCTCATATCCCCATGTTGAAGGAATCGAATGTCAGGAAGGGCTTCTTTGAGTACGATCAATTTATAGCCATTAGGGAAGTTCTACCGGACTATCTGAAGCCCATTGTGACGTTGGCCTATCACACGGGTTGGAGAAAAGGGGAGGTTCTAAATCTCACCTGGGATAAAGTGGATATGAGAGAAAGGACTATTCGGCTTGATCCGGGGGAGACAAAAAACGAAGAGGCAAGGAACGCTTATATGAACGATGAACTCTTTAAAGAGATGCAAGGCATTTTCAGTAAAAGACGCCTTGGCTGTCCTTATGTCTTCCAACATGCCGGGCAGCCTATCAGGAAGTTTGAAAAGGCCTGGAACGCTGCTTGTAAAAAAGCTGGCCTCAAAGGAAAACTCTTTCACGATTTCAGGAGAACGGCAGCAAGAAACATGATCCGGTCAGGGATACCTGAAAGAGTGGCCATGACGATCACCGGACACAAGACAAGGAGTGTCTTTGATCGATATAACATTGTTAGTGATCAAGACTTAAAGGAAGCAGCAAGAAAGCAGCAAACTTTCATCGAGTCTCAAAATGGTTACAAAACGGTTACAATCGAGGATTCTGAAAAATCTAAGGTAGTGAATCTACAAAGTAATTTGGTCGGGGAGAGGAGATTTGAACTCCCGACTTCTTGGTCCCGAACCAAGCGCGCTACCAGGCTGCGCTACTCCCCGAATCAGGCATAAAATAACGTGACGGTGTCCGGTTTT
>Ga0214474_1000764_pt1 | contig 15360 bp, 16 predicted proteins | sample RVTome_2_FD_187335 | JGI IMG/M metagenome (GOLD analysis project Ga0214474, IMG submission 187335) | Soil microbial communities from uranium-contaminated site in the Upper Colorado River Basin, Wyoming, United States - RVT95D214 HiSeq ...
CAGGGCAGAGACCATACCAAAAAATTCCTGGAAGAAAATTCTGCTATTAGTGCTGAAATTGAGGATAAACTAAGACAAACTCTGGGCTTGTTCCCAACAGAAAAACCAAAAGAGCAAGAATCAAAGAAAAAGGAAAATTGACTGAAGGAAAAGTTACCAGGATAGAAAGACAGAAGAAAGACAAGAAAAGATATTCCCTTTTTGTGGATGATAAGTTTGTCCTGGGAATCAGCCAGGAGACTTTGGCAAATCTCGGCTTGAAAGTTGGAGACAAGATAGATAACGATAGACTGAATGACATCGAACAAAAAGAGGGCATATCTCAAGCCAAGGAATTTGCCTTAAAGCTGTTATCTTTTCGTCCACGCAGTAAGAAGGAATTAGAAGATAGACTAAAAAAGAAAGGTTTTGTTGGGGGGGTAATTGAACAAACTCTGAATAGATTAGAGGAATTGAACTTAATCGATGACCAGAAATTCGCTTCAATGTGGGTGGAGGAGAAACTAAGATATAGACCAACTGGCAGAAGGGTTTTAGAAAGGGAGCTTTACCTTAAGGGAATAGAAAAAGACATAATTCAAGAGGTGTTAGATAAAGTTTATTCAGGGCTTGATGAAAAGGAATTGGCTTTAAAGATTTTGGAAAAAAAGAAAAAGCAGTATGCTAAATTGGACGAGGATGTGGCAAAAAGAAGGATAAATAACCTGCTTTTGCGAAGGGGCTTTTCCTACCAGACTATTGCGAGTATTTTTTATAAGTGGAAAGAGTTGGTGGGGGAGTGAGAAAGAATACTGACAAGTAAATGTCGAAGTTAAAATTTCAATACGGGGAGATGTAGGATGTTGATTTTAACCACACCAAATATTGAAGGCAAGAAAATCGTCAAATATCTTGGGTTGGTAAGCGGGGAGGCAATTCTGGGAGCTAATATTTTCAAAGATTTCTTCGCCGGTATACGCGACATCGTCGGAGGGAGATCTGCAGCCTATGAAAAGGAATTAAGAAAAGCCAAGGATATTGCCGTACAGGAAATGGAGCAACAGGCAAAGGCCCTCGGTGGTAATGCTGTGGTAGGAGTTGATTTGGATTACGAGACCATTGGCATAGGCCAGGGAGGAAATATGTTAATGGTTAGTGCAAGCGGTACGGCAGTGGTGTATGAAGAATAAAATATCCTAATAAAAGAACCATAATTATCCAATAAACATGAACTCTTCTCAAATCCGCCAATCATTCTTAGATTTTTTCAAGGAAAAGGGACACAAGATTGTCCCCAGCTCTCCTTTGATTCCCAAGGATGACCCTACACTTCTTTTTGCCAATGCCGGAATGAATCAGTTTAAGGATATAATTACTGGCAAGAAAAAAGTGGAATTCAAGAGAGTGGCTTCATCTCAAAAATGCATTCGGGTTTCAGGAAAGCATAATGATTTGGAGGAAGTGGGAAAGGATACATATCATCACACTTTCTTTGAGATGCTGGGAAACTGGTCATTTGGGGATTATTTCAAAAAAGAGGCGATAAGTTTTGCCTGGGAATATCTGATTAAAGTTTGTGGACTGCCCAAGGAGAAACTCTGGGCATCGGTTTTCGAAGATGACAGCGAATCTGAAAAATTATGGTATGAGAATACGGATTTAATCAAAGGAAGAGTTCTAAGATTCGATGAGAAAGAGAATTTCTGGGAAATGGGTGAAGTTGGTCCTTGCGGTCCCTGCTCGGAAATTCTTTATGACAAAGGAAAAGAATATGCTTGTGGACCTAAGTGTGGTCCTAATTGTAAATGCGGCCGTTTTATTGAGGTGTGGAATCTGGTATTTATGGAGTTCTATCGGGATGAGAATGGAAAGTTGACTGACCTGCCAGCAAAAAATGTTGATACTGGAATGGGTTTGGAGAGATTATGTGCGATTTTGCAGAATGTTGACAGCAACTACGAAACCGACCTTTTTCTACCATTGATAAAGCAGATAGAGAAGATGGCAAACAAGGATTATGGAAAAAAGGAAACGGATATTTCTTTCAGGGTCATAGCTGATCATATCCGCACTTTGAGCTTCGCCATTGCGGATGGAGCAATCCCCTCAAATGAAGGTAGGGGTTATGTTTTAAGAAGAATTTTAAGAAGAGCATCCCGACATGGGAGACTGTTGGGATTGCATAAACCATTTATGTATACTCTTTCCAGCACCCTGGTGGATATGATGGGCAAAGTTTATCCTGAACTTACCGCCAAAAAAGAGCATATCGCTTTGGTCATAAAATCTGAAGAGGAAAGATTCGAAGAAACTTTGGATTTGGGGATTGAGCTTTTCGAAAAAGTTGCGGAGAAAATAACAAAAAGCAAAGATAAAATCATTCCCGGCAAAGAAGTTTTCAAGCTGTATGACACTTATGGATTTCCGGTGGATTTGATACAGGTTATGGCAGAGGAGAAAAATCTGCGAGTTGATTCAAAAGGATTTGAAAAGGAAATGGAAAACCAAAAAGCCCGTTCGCGTGACGCATCCAAATTTGAAGCTACAGAACGTATATCCCAAGATTTAGCATTAACAGCAAAAACTAACTTCTCGGGTTATGCTGACCTGAAATGTGAATGTACCGTACTGGCTTGCAAAGATGATTATCTGATTTTGGATAAAACTCCATTTTATGCGGAAGCTGGTGGACAGATAGGGGATATAGGAAAGATATATGGAGATGATTTTGAATTTGAAGTAACCAACACCATCAGACAAAATGGAAATATAGTCCATGTTGGAAAATTCAAAAAAGGTCAGGCCGAGACTTTAAAGCACAAAAAGGCCCTGGCTGAAGTTGATGTTCAACATCGCAAAGCCATTATGCGCAACCACACTGCCACTCATCTTCTGCACAAAACCCTAAAGGAGGTTTTGGGTGAACATGTAAATCAGTCCGGCTCTTTGGTTGCTCCGGACAGACTAAGATTTGATTTCACTCATTTCAAAGCGATGGATAAAGCTCAAATAGATGAAGTGGAGCGAAAAGTGAACGATAAGATTTGGGCTAATCTTCCGGTTGAAACATTTGAAAAGAATTTTGACGAAGCTAAAAAGATGGGAGCGATTGCTCTCTTTGGAGAAAAATATGAGGAGAAAGTCCGAGTAGTTAAAGCTGGTGATTATTCGATGGAGCTCTGTGGTGGAACGCACGTTAAAGCCACTGGCGAAATAGGCATATTCAAGATAATCTCCGAAAGCGGAATCTCCGCGGGCATAAGAAGAATCGAAGCTATAACTGGTGAAGAGGCCTATAAACTATTTAAAAGGCAGAGTGGGATTTTGGATGATTTGAATAAGACCTTACGGGCAAACGATGAGGGATTGCTCGAGAAGGTTAATCAATTGATTCACACAAATAAAGAACTGGATAAAAAAGCTGGACAACTACAAACCGATTCAGCCAAAGACGAAATCTTAGATTTAGGCAAGCAGGCAATAGAGATGGATGGAATAAAAATAATCATCTATAAAACGGATACGAAAACCAGAGAAAACTTAATGAAACTGGCTGATGCCTTAAGAGAGAAATTAAAATCAACAGTTGGAGTTCTGGCAACAACCCTGGATAACCAGATAGGCCTGGTCATAGCAGTAACGGATGACGTGATAAAAAATAGAAACCTAAAAGCTGGTGATATCGCCAAAGAGGTAGCAGGCTTAGTTGGTGGAAAAGGTGGTGGGAAACCACATCTAGCACAAGGTGGCGGAAAAGATATTGAAAAGTTAGATTCGGCTTTAGAAAAAGTGCCACAGATTATAAAAAAGATGTTGAAATGAAAATCTATAAAAAAATATTGGAGATTATACGAAAAAGAGGTGCTGCCTTTTTTATTTTGCTTGACCCGGATAAGCTGCCCAAAAACAAAGTAAGGAACTTAGTCAAAAAATCTGAAAAAGCTGGGGTGGACGGGTTCTTGATTGGTTCGAGCCTACTCCTTTCTTCCAAATTTGAAGACATTGTCAGGGAAACGAAGAAGAATACAAAATTGCCGGTCATAATCTTTCCGGGTAATGCCAATCAGATTTCAAAATATGCGGATGCGATTTTGTTTTTATCTTTAATCAGCGGAAGAAATCCTCATCTTTTGATTGGTGAGCAGGTTAAAGCCGCACCGCTCATAAAGGAATATGATTTAGAGGCGATTCCAACCGGGTATATCTTAATCCAATCCGGCAAGCCAACCTCAGTCCAGTTTATGAGCGACACCCAGCCCATACCAAATGATAAACCGGATATTGTCAAGGCCCACGCCTTGGCTGCGCAATATTTGGGAATGAAATTTGTTTTCCTCGAAGCTGGCTCAGGTGCCGAAAATCCTGTTTTGGATTCAATCGTCAAGGAAGTCAGAAATTTTATTGATATACGTATAATCGTAGGCGGTGGAATAAGAACTCCTCAGCAGGCAAAAAGCAAAGTAAGAAATGGGGCGGATGTGGTAATAATTGGAAATGCCTTAGAGAAAAGTTATGACGATAAAATCTTAAGAGACTTTGCAGATGCAATACATCTTAAAGGATAGATATGCAAAAGCACACGGAGCTGGTCAAAAAAAACTTAGCTGAAAGCATAGAGATTAAGAGCAAAGTGAAGGAAAAGTTGGCTTCTAAGATAGCTCAAGTGGCGATGATTTTAGCTGATTGTCTGAAAAAAGATAATAAGATTCTCTTGTGTGGAAACGGCGGAAGTGCGGCTGATGCTCAGCATCTGGCAGCTGAGCTTATGGTTCGCCTGAGAGCCAATTCTCGCAATTTTCCTTTACCAGCTATTGCCTTGAGCACGGATACGTCGATTTTGACTGCCTGCGCTAATGACTTCGGATTTGAAAATATATTCTCAAGGCAAATTCAAGCTTTGGGCAAGAGAGGCGATTGCCTTGTTGCTATAAGCACCAGTGGAAAGTCGGAGAACATTATTTTGGCGGCAAAGCAAGCTAAGAAATTAGGTATTAAAGTAATAGGCTTTCTGGGAAAAGACGGCAGTAAATTAGCAAAGTTGGTTGACTATCCCCTTTTCGTTCCCTCTAATAATATCCCTCGAATTCAGGAAGTGCACACCACCATCGGTCATATTATTTTGGAATTAGTTGAGAAAGAGTTTATCTCCAAGTGAAATCCTCAACTAACAATATATACCCTGACTATATCATTCAAATCGGGCTAATAGTTTTTGTGATATTTTCCCCCTTCTCCATTGCCGGAGCCCAAATCGGCTTGGGCATTGGACTTTTGGGTTGGCTCTTGAAGATTATCTATAACCAAAGGCTAAATTGGACCAGTTCTTATTTAGAGAAGCCCCTTTTGCTTTATCTTCTTGCCCTCTTGGTCACCGCTTTTTTTGCTTTCAATAGATTAAATAGTCTCAAGGCAGTAGGAGAGGAATGGTTGATTTTAATATTCTTTCTGATGGTAAACAATATCAAAGACATAAATTTCATAAAGAAACTTCTACTTATCATTATCCTTATCTCTAGTGTTGTGGCTGTTTATGCTATCGTCCAACACTATACAGGTATTGACTTATATCGTAGCAGAACACTGGGTGTGGTGAGGGGTACTCATAAGTATAGATCGATTGGGAATTTCGGTGTCAGCTTAACTTATGGTTTCTATGCTATGTTGATTGGCATATTGAGCTTCTGCTTGGCGCTCTATGAAAAAAGCAAACTGGGGAAATACTTCTTCTACTCTGCCACGATATTATGTGCCACTGCGAGTCTATTCACCTATAGTCGAAGTACTCTTTTGGCTTTGTTTGTGGCTGGATTTTTCTTTTTTATCTTCAACTGGAATAGGAGGAAGTTATTAATTCCGGTTTTGGCCTATTTTCTTCTGATCTATGCCGTAGATCCACAAATCCTTTTACGCTCGGAAAGAGCCATCCAGGCTGAATCTATCGTCAAGGCAGACAGCAGAACAATCATCTGGACCACTTCCTTCAGGATATTCTTGGATCATCCCATTTTTGGAGTGGGATTCAATAACTTTGGAGGATTCTATGAGAAATATAAACCAGAAGGGTCTCCAGCCTTTGGGCACGCGCACAATGATTTATTAAATGTGGCGGCTAATGCAGGAATAATTGGCTTAGTGGCTTTTGTTTGGCTTATGTTTTCCATATTAAGAAATTTGATAAGAAATTTCAAAAGGACAAAAGAGAAGTTCGGCTTGGGCATTTCCAATGCTGTCTTAATATCTTTCGTAGCTTACCTTGTGGCTTGTCAATTTCAATGTTATTATATTGATGCAGTGGATGGGCTTATTCTATTTTTTGTTTTAGGTGTGGGCCAAACAGTCGATAACCACTACAGGGAAACGACGACGTAAGTTTCTGACTCTCAAATTCTGCTTGACTTACAGGTTATATCTTTTAAATTAAAAAATCAAGGGAGAATAAAAATGGGAGCAAAAGACAAGAAAGAAAAGAAGGGGCAAGAAAAATTCAAACTTCCCTTTGGGAAGAAGAACTATCTTCTTTTTGGGTTAGGCATATTTGTCATAATCGTGGGTTATATATTCTTGGGACAAGGCTCTATCACCATAGCTCCCATACTCCTGGTGTTGGGGTATTGCGTGATAATACCCATTTCCATTATTGTCCGAGACAAGAAAGAAGAAAAATCAGAAAAGTCGATTTCTTGAAAAAATTACCTGATTTGGTTGGGTGTGGAAGGGTCTCAAAACTCTAAACCATAGACTTCAAGTAGTAAGTGGTTCGTGGTTCGTAGTTCATGGTAAAAAGCTCTTACTATGAACGGTCAACTACCAACCAATAACTTGTGCGTAGCACATGGGCGGTTAGCTCAGCTGGTTCAGAGCGCCTGCCTTACACGCAGGAGGTCACTGGTTCGATCCCAGTACCGCCCACATTAGTTCACAGTTCTCAGTCCACAGTTGACGGTAGAATTTTACTACGAACCGTGAACTGTGAACTATTAACTGACGAAGTCGGGGTCGTAGTTCAGTTTGGTTAGAACGTCCCGCCTATGGCGGGAAGGTCGCGAGTTCGACAGAAGATTGTGGATTTAGTTTTACTACTCACTGATGACTATTAACTAATGACTGTATTTCCGGGGTCGTAGTTCAGTTTGGTTAGAACGCCTGCCTGTCACGCAGGAGGTCGCGAGTTCGAGTCTCGTCGACCCCGTAAGTTTCTTTCAACCAACAACTTATCCAGAAGTATTCCAGCCCGAAGATTCTGCAAACAACACCTTTGTGTCCAAATTGTGTCCACTATTTTCCTTCGAGAATCCTAAACAGCAAAATATTTCTGTATTAATATCGAGAATGGATGAGGATAAGTAAAGAAGAAAATTTGATGCCAAATAAGACTCGGTAATCATCATTCATAGAAAAAGTGTTAAACCCGTTTAATTGGGAGGATTGGCCTGTTTCAATGCTGGGAGGTTTTTGATGTTAATCTCTTTCGCTCCTAACAAAAGTCGGGTTTTCTATCAGAGTTTAAAAGGATTGTAGATAGGTTTGCAGATTAGTGTCATTGTTTACTAGACCAAGTTTCTTTCTTATCAATTCTCGGTATTTGTGAACTGTCAGCGGTGACACTCCCAAAGTTCCAGCTATCTCTTTGGATGTCATTCCATTTTTTATCAGACGACTAACTTCCAATTCCCTTGGAGACAGTTTGGCGAATTTGTTCTTAATGGTGCTAAGAAAAGGTGATATGATTTCCTTCAACTCTTTTTCCAGCAGGTCAAAGTTTCTGGCTTGGACGGGATGTGATGTTTGTTTCATCTTTAGTAAAGTGGGGAGAATTGCCTGCTCGACGTTGGTTACGACTTGCTGCTTTATTGTGTTCTTTTCTGTCTCAATCTGGTTAAGCACCTCGCGCAACGCAATGTTCTTTCTTTCCAATGCCTCTCGTTCAATTTTGAGCTGCTCCGCAGTTTGTTTGAGGAGGTTTTCAGCATGTTTGCGTTCAGTGATGTCGATGACCGAGACTAATACCTTAGATAGTGCTTTCTCGTGTCCAGGAGCTACACTCCATCTCAAGTTAATATGAATTGGCTCCCTTTTTAATGTTTGATTGACGGTGTCACTTTCGAAAGTAGTCTTGCCGTCTGCAATAGCAATAAGCTCTTCTTTGCACACAGGATATGATTCCTTTGAAAACACCAAGTTCAAACTGCGTCTAAGTTCATCTTTACTTTTTGCTTTATACACTTTTAGCGTCGCCCTGTTGACATCCACTACCTTTACCAGGGCTGTGCTTTTGACCACTTTTTCCGGGTGCCTCTCAAAATATTTTCTAAAATCCCTAACTCCTGAAGATTTCAAAGTATCAATGTAGCTTTTGACACGGGAGAAGTCCTCGTCCCACAGTGAGATCGGTGAATCTTCGAATAAACGACGATATCGTTCCTCACTCTCCCCCAGTACCTGCTCCGCCTTCTTATGCTCAGTTATGTCTGTCCAGAAACCAATTATCTCCAAGGGCTGCCCTTTGGCATCTCGTACTAACTTCATCTCATCACGTACCCAGATATACTTGCTGTTCTTGCACCGAAAACGGTAATCATAGGAGTGATAACCTTTCTTAAGTATGCTTGGCAACTCAGTCAAGATTCTTTGCACATCTTGGGGATGAACGCGGCTAATCCAGAAGTTTGAGTCGTGGATAAACTGTCGTGGCTTGTAGCCGGTCATTCTGCGAACATTGTCAGTTATAAAAGTGGCTCTGTAATCTCCTGCCGTCTTTGAGGCATAGATCACCGCGGATGTCGAAAACATGAGGTAGCGAAGCCTCTCATTTGCCAAACGAGCTTCTTCCTGTGAAGCATTCAACTGCTTATGCTTTTCTCTGAGTGACTTTATTAATTTTGTGTTGGTGATGGCTATGCCCACATGATTTGCGATTGTTTTACACAGACTCAAATCCGACGCACAGAAAGAAGAGCTCTCTTCTATCCTGGATGGAATAACAGCGCCGATTACCTTTCTGCCCGCTAGAATAGGAATCCCTAAGAGTGATTTTACACTCAACTGCTTAAAGATGGCTCGTTCCTTGACAGAAAGAGAGCTTCTTTTGTGATCAGGTATGTGAACGGTTTTTCCCTTCAAAAGGGGTGGTGCAATGTGAGGATAATTTTTCAGATCAAACCTCATTCCATCAATTGATGGGTAGGAGGGCTTTCTTTTATAACTTTTGGCGATCTCAAAAATGCCTTCAGTAGAAGCCAGTGCTATGGAGCAGCGGTCAGCTCTAAGGATTCGGGCGGTCATCTCACACGACATCATAAGGATCTTTTCCAAATCCAAGGTTTGAGAGATAACCTGGCTTATTTTCAAGACCGCCTTAAGTTTTTCTGCTTCTGAATTTGGCCACTTGTTTTTCATAGCATCCCTGCATAATTTACTTAATTCTGTAGTGATATGTCAAAGGAAAAATTCAACACGCTGCCAGGAGGTAATGTAAATATTAGCCACTAACAAAAAAAGTGAACAGTTTTTTCATAAAAAAGAGATTTTTGCTGTCTTCATTATCTATTAAGCCCAAATTTAGTAAAGCAATACAAAAATATATCATCTAAAAGACATGCGTAGCAACTCTACGCAATTTTTACGCTAATTACTCTTGTTGACAAAATCTCCCTTATTTGCATATTAAAACCAAAAATGAACAACGAACGTTTAACCATAAATTATGTTGCAAAAGAAATAGCTGATGTGTAAGAGGAGGCGAAAAAATGAAAGCAAAAGTTGATCCTGAACTCTGCACCGGCAATGAGATTTGCACTCAAACATGCCCTGATGTTTTTGAAATACGAGGCAACAAAGCTGCTGCTAAGACCGAGGAGGCACCAGAAAACTTGAAGCACTGCGCCAAAGAAGCGGCTAATTCCTGCCCTTCTGAGGCAATAACCATTGAAGAAGGGTAAAAAAATAAACTTATGGAGGAGGTGAGATGAATGAAGAAATATGGGATAATAGCGTTGGTTCTCGGTATGGTAATTGTTGTGGTGATTACGTTTGGGTAGTACGATGGGAGGGATGATGGGCAACGTGGACAAAATGATGGAACAGTGCAACCAGATGATGAGGAATATGAACATGATGACGGGATAAAAGATGGCTCCGGGCTGCACGGCCATGATGAACACGAACGAAATGGGAATGATGATGAATAACATATCCCAGATGCAGGAGATGCAGGAACATATGAAAATGACAATGGAACACCTGCAGGGAGCTATGAACAGCTTAGAGGGGATAAGTAAGAGGATGGAAGAAATTGAGTCCAAGTAGCCATCACTATGGACTTGGGAAAGTGAGTTTTAACCTGTTCTTAAAAGGAAGTAGATACTAATGGCAGAAGTCATAAAAAGAAGTGGACAAAGAGAATCGTTCAATGCGGAAAAGATTAGAAATTCAATTAGAAAGGCAGTGATAGATGCTGGAATCCAGATAGAAAAGAAAAAGAAAATAATAGAAGCGGTTGCTAAAAAGTCCATTAAGATGGCCGAGCGAAAAGGACAAATAGAAGCCAGCGCGCTTCATGATAAAGTTCTCAATGAACTCGACAAAACCGACCCCAAAGTGGCAGAAGCTTGGCGCAAATTTGACCAGAAACACAAATCCTAAGGCAGGTAAGTTGCTCCGCGGCGGCAAGGACAAAAGAGAAGAAAAGAAATAGTAGTCAGGATGTGGGGCATGCATAGGTCTTTGACAACAAAAAAGAAATGCGCGGGGGCAAGACGAAATAATCCGGAGCATGAATGACAGAAACCGATGGTTTAAAATCTGCATTTTTCATTCTTGCTCCGGTAGCGGGGGTAAAAAAGCTTTCGGCATTACTATTTAACTGAAATTTTGGTATGTGTAGATAATATACGCAAATCATTCGTTATATGCCCGTATTGGCAAATTTCTTCTCATATTGGATATTGTAATTGAAATTTAAACAAATGGTAGATGAAGAAGCGGTAGGTAGATGATGAACGTAGCAAACAGTATAATTTTCAAAGTCATAAAGGCAGAGATACCAGGTATGACTAAGGATGATGTTAAGATATCCATCCAAGACAAGTACCGTCACCCTAAAGGCTGAAAAAAAACAGGAGAAAGAAGAGAAGGATGCCAATTGTCATCGTATAGAGCGAAGCTATGGTTCTTTCTGCCGTTCTTTCAGTCTGCCTACCTCGGTCAGCAGGGCTGACAAGATCAAAGCCAGCTACAAGGATGGCATCCTCAACATCACTTTGGCTAAGACCGAGGAAGTCAAGCCGAAGGAAATTCCGATCAGTATTGAGTAAAAAACGTTGGGGGAGTAATTTCTGTTCCTCCCCCCATCTTGAAAAGAAGAGTGATTCTGGATGTGCACATCAAAACAAACAAATTGCTTTCCAATCTTGGCAGGAAGCAAGAACTGCAAACCCATAACGATTTCAAAGAGGAGGTATTCACCATGGATAACGTCAGAGAAGACTCAGTGAAGATGCTAAATCATGCTCTTGAATTGGAACATGCTGCAAGAATTCAGTACCTGGCTCATGCAGAACAGAAAAAACTGCAAAATAATAAACATTTCAGCATGATGCCGATTGCCCCTTTGATGATAGAGCACAGACTTATTGAGAAGATGATTAAATTAGTGGAAGACGAATTGTACAAAATAAATCAAGCAAACAAAGTCGATCCCATCTTCATTGAAAAAACCGTTGATTTCTTTAGAACTTATGCTGACCGCTGTCATCATGGCAAAGAAGAAAACATCCTTTTCGGGGAGCTTGCCAAGAAAAAACTTTCCTCGGAGCATAAAAAAATAATGCGTGAGCTTATAAATGAACATATTCTTGGAAGAACAACTGTGGACAGACTGGCAAATGCTAAGGAAAGATATGTAGATGTTGACTATGATACCACAAAGGAAATAGTCGAATGTTTAAAGATTTTGGTTGGATTTTACCCTTCGCATATCGCGAGAGAAGATAAACAGTTTTTCTTTCCTTGTATGAAGTATTTTAGTCAGGAAGAGAGGGATATAATGCTTGACCAGTGTTGGGAATTTGACAGGAGTATGATTCACGAAAAATACCAGAAGACAATAGAGCAATAGAGCAACTTGAAGATCACCAAAACTACGCTCCGAAAAATAAATCTCCGATTTAGTGGACAAGAACCTTCAATATTAAGGAAAATACGAAAGAGAAATTTATATGGAAAAGGATCTTAATAGATTGTATAATAGATTGGTAATTTCTTCAAAGGAGGGGGTGATATGAAATGGATGATCTTACCACCTATGCGGAAAATACCTGGCGCCTTGGTTGTGGAAACTTTGGAATGTTCAGCGCTTTTAAAAAGGCAATGAAGAACCTTGAGAGCAAGGGGATTGGAAAAGAAAAAATCGTTACCTCCGCTGGTATTGGCTGTCATGGTAAGATTTTCGATTATCTCAAGCTCAGTGGACTGTATTCAATAGATGGAAGATCTATGGCGACCGCACAGGGATGAAGATGGCTAATCCTGACTTGAAGATAGTGACTTTTGTTGGGGATGGCGATGCTTTGGGTGAAGGATTATCTCACACTTGATGTTCGCCAAAAGAAACGCGGATATAACGGTAATCTTGCACGACAACGGTGTTTATGGACTTACCACCGAACAGTTTACACCGACTAGCCAGAAAGGATTTAAAGGTCCCTCTATGCTCAGAGGGAACATTGAAGAGCCATTCAATCCTCTAACCCTGATGTTAGGGTCAAAGGCAACCTTCGTTGCCAGGGGTTATCTTGTTAAGCTGGATCACTTGCCAGATATAATGGTTCAGGCATTGGAACATAAGGGTTTTTCATTCGTGGATGTTCTACAGCCGTGTGTGACTTTCAATAACACCTATAAGAAATATACTCCCTTGGTGGAGATTTTAGATCATATACCAAGTAGCTACGAGGAAGCGGCAACTACTGCTAAAAGAAGCGATAAACTGCCTATAGACATTATATACAGGATGGAAAAACAGTGTATCACGAGGAACTATACGGGGATTTCAATCCAATAAGAAAACGAATACCGAGGGAAGAAAGAATAGAGAAAATTAAATCTTTGTTCTCTATAGTATAAATCAAATAGCAGTTATCTAACTAATGCTTGTCAGTCGTTTTATCCACACAATCGGCATTATATAATAATCATACCTACAGAGAATGAACAGTTGTTATCGATGAAAGAAAGTTCGAAGTTTGTCCTCCTTGAATGTTTTTTTTTGTGTCCAAAAAGTGTCCACAAATAATCCAGAATCATACAAAATAATACAAATAGATACAAATAAAATTTTCTCGTAAGTTTATTCTGTAAAAGGGATTATGTTGTGTAGCAACAAGATGGGAAAAAGAGTAAGATTGGATTTCAAGTCCACTACCTTAGTCAGGTTTAGGTAACCACATCTTGAATATTCTTGATTAAAGTAAAATCTGAGCACTCATTCATCAAAAAAGTTCTAAACTCGTCAAGCTGGGAGACCTACCATCCTTGACAAACCGATACCTATTTTGTATACTCGAGAACAGAAGTATTTCCTTGCTGTTAATAAAAAAACCGACAGGCACGACAAACAACTTGTGTTCGGTAGCTACGTGTGAATCTGTGAAAGAAGCTCTTGGATATTCTCAAAGTCGGCTGAGAATTGATATTGAGAAACGAAAAAAGTTCTAAACTCGTCTCGTAGCTCCCGTTGGGAAATAAAGAGCCACCCCTACAGGGGTGGCTCTTTTCAAAGCTCAATTGTGGATATTGGTTACTTCAATAGTAGCATCTTGTTGGTCTGGGTAAGAGTTTTCTTTCTTGATTTTGCTTCTATCCTATAGAAATACATTCCACTCGAGACTATCTCTCCCCTTTCATTTTTTCCATCCCAGATTATCCTCTTATAGCCAGCAGGTTCTGTCTGGTCAAGCAAGGTCTTGACCTTCTGTCCGAGCATATTATAAATGACTATCTTAACTTGGTTTTCCTTGGGCAAGGTGTATTCTATTGCTGTCTCGGAGTTAAAAGGATTGGGATAGTTCTGAGAGAGCGCAAAAGAAGTTGGAACTTTGGGTTCTCCTTTATTCTCTTCAACGTCCGTAAATGCCTGCAAATCACTTATGGCTTTGTGTAAAATCTCGGTAGCGATATCTTCTTTCACGAACCAGAATGGAAAATCAAAGAGAATCACTGCAAAATCATCTGTTATATGCTTTAAGGCAACCGGCTTTCCATTGGAGGCTGACGTATCATAAACTGAGACGAAAGTATAAATCACCTCAGAACTGTCCAGAGGCATAAAGTAACCTACTCCAGGGAGTTTGCCGTTTGGATCAAACCCCATGAAGGTATAGGCTTGGTCTATTCTGGATGTGTCTAGTTCTACGATTTGAGGATATCCTTCCATTTGTGGAACTCGATTGGCGCCAGTGAACATGGTGGCCTCTTCAAAGTCATCGTGAACAGCCCTATAAGCCGAATCAACGCCCAAATAATCATACCTAAAATCTCCTGCATCAAAGTCTACAAATTCAGAATAATCCAACCCTCCTGAAAGATTATTTCTTCCCTCAATCAACAATGCCCCGCCTGCATATAGGTACTGCTCTAGCAACAGATAGGTATCCCAGCTCAAGGACAAGGATGTTGCTTCGTCCTCTGAATGCACAATGGCAATTCTATAGGTACTTAGCTCAAAGAGAGTTAAACCTTCTCCATTGCTGTGGTCGACGTAGGTGTAATCGTACCCTTCCAGTGCCCTTTGATAAAAGGCACTTACGCTGTCACCTTTCACACCCACTCTAGCCTTACCATAGGTCATATCTACTAAGATTATTCCTTGACTGAAAAGTATAATGCAACCTTCAACACTATCTGAGGGAAAGCTTTCCAAACCTAGAGTATCTCTGGCTATTACTTTGTAATAGTAAGAGGTCCCTCCTATTGCGGAGGTGTCAACGTAGAATGTATCCAAATAGAGTGAGTCCATTATCTCGAAAGCCTCATTGTTCTTCTGCCGATAGATCCCGAATGCCTTGATGTCGGTATCGAAAGGAGAAGATATATAGAGCTTGATGTTTTCTCCGCTACTTCTTATTTTTAAACCCGGAGGGTGCGGTCTGCCAGCCAAGAATTCTAGTTGGTTGGAGAACTCACTTCCTGCGTCGCATACTCTTACTGCAGACATGACATAATAATAAATAACTCCTTCTGTTAAGCCTGTATCTTGATATGTAGTGTTGGCGATTAAGGTACCATTTATTGGCGGTTCATTATATACATTTGGCGTCGTGGACCGATAGACCTTATACCCTTTTACAGTGTAAGTAGGTTTATCCCAAATTAAAGTAACCTCTG
>Ga0214474_1000765_pt1 | contig 15353 bp, 18 predicted proteins | sample RVTome_2_FD_187335 | JGI IMG/M metagenome (GOLD analysis project Ga0214474, IMG submission 187335) | Soil microbial communities from uranium-contaminated site in the Upper Colorado River Basin, Wyoming, United States - RVT95D214 HiSeq ...
GGAGAGGTCATTGGCCACCACCAACCGCAATTTCCGCGGAAGGATGGGCCATGCCCAGAGCGAGGTTTATCTTGCGAGTCCTGCAGTGGCCGCCGCCAGTGCAGTCAAAGGAAGGATTTGTCATCCGGAAGAAGTAATTAAAAAAGGATTCAAGGGGTCCAGGGGCAAAAAAGTAAGCAGTAGGCAGAAGGCAGTACGCAGAAACACTTGAACTCCACCTAAAGGAAAACAATGAAACTTGAAGGAAGAGTTTGGAAATTTGGATCGGATGTGGATACGGATGCGATCATCCCTGCCCGTTACTTGAACCAGACGGATGCGGGGGAATTAGCCAAGCATGCGATGGAGAATGAGCGACCTGAGTTTAAGAAAGACGTCAAAAAAGGCGATGTCCTGGTGGCCGAAAGAAATTTCGGCTGCGGCTCATCCCGGGAGCATGCTCCTCTTGCCTTGAAGGCAGTCGGAATCTCGTGCATCATCGCAGAGAGTTTCGCTCGCATCTTCTACCGAAATGGATTCAACCAGGGACTTCCCCTTCTTGAATCTTTAGAGGCGTCGAAGGAGATACAAGATGGAGATCAGGTTCAAGTCGATCTGACGACCGGAGAGATCTTCGACCTGACACAGCAGAAGAAATTTTTTGCAAAACCCATCCCGCCCTTTATGCAGGAATTGATTGAGGATGGGGGGCTCATCCCGCATCTTCGGAAAAAAGGAGCTTAGAGCTTAACCTTTCTTCTCCGATAGCCCAACGGGATAAAATCGTCCTTCTCTTTTTCCTCTATCCTCTTTAACCCAAGCTCCAGCAGTATCTTTCTTTTTTCCTCGTCTCTTTTTGAACCCTTTCGATATCTTTTCATCCCTAACTGCTCTCTTAACAAAAGAAACTCCACTCCGGCGGGGAAGGGGGTATCCCTAATGTCAGAGTTCTATTTTGAAAAAAATCCTCTTAAACCAAGAGTTGTGATATAGTTGGAACCGGGAGAAAGCAAGAAAGAATTTCGTCTGCTTATTGTTTCATACAAATAAACAAATGGGGGCAATCATTCCGAAACAGGAATGATAAACGTATAGCTTGAAATTGGGATGTGTCCCAATTTTAAGGTGTAGGAATCTTTGGGCTCGTATCAACAATTTGGGACGGGACCAGGGAGCGTAGTTAAATTTCTTGAATAACTCAATGGGTACGGAAACTTTACTCGGGATCGCTATCGGAATCGGTTTGAGCGCGGCATGTGGCCTCAGGGTTTTCGTGCCATTGCTCGTGATGAATCTCGCGGTACTCACGGGACACCTCCATCTATCCCCAGGTTTCGAATGGATCGGCAGTTACTATGCAACCGTGGCGTTTATTACGGCAACCCTCGTTGAGGTTCTCGCCTATTACATCCCCTGGCTTGACCATGTTTTGGATCTGATCGCCTCCCCTGCTGCGATCATTGCAGGGATGGTTGTCACAGCCTCCGTGGTCATGGATATCTCTCCATTTCTGAGGTGGACATTGGCCATTATCGCAGGGGGTGGAACAGCGGCCATTGTGCAAGGGGCCACTGTCACACTCCGTGCAAAATCATCAGCCTTGACTGCAGGAGCGGGTAATGTTTTAGTTTCCTCTGTTGAGTTGGCAGGGTCCGTTATCACGGCCCTCTTGGCCGTGATCGTCCCAATTGTCTGCCTTGTTCTCATTGCATTGCTTTGCATTTTTGTCATTTGGAAAGCAGGCCGTCTCTTCTCTGGAGGAATGAAGATAAAGTAGGAGGTTCACATACCATACTTAATGAAAAAAGGGTTCCTTTATGACATGGAGGATTCTTTCGATATCCTCATGGACTATAGCGTCATTTTCATCGGGGAAGAACATGAGTCCCGAGTCTCCCACAATGCAGAACTTACCATTCTAAAAGGACTCGCAGAGCGAGATTCGAATCTCGTCCTCGCCCTCGAGATGTTCGAGCGGGATGTTCAAGACATCCTCGACGCTTATTTAAAAGGGAAAATAACAGAAAAGAAATTTCTGAAACAGGCCCGTCCCTGGCCAAACTACCCGAAGGATTACCGGCCGCTCATCGAGTTCGCGAAAAAGAAAGGCATCCCAGTGATTGCAGCGAACGTTCCGCGTAGGGCAGCAGCAGCCGTGACGATGGCCAATAAGGTTTCTCCTGATGTCATGGGAGAGGACAGCAGATATTTACCAAAAACGTTACACCTCAAATCAAAGGAATACTACAAGCGCTTCGCTTCCTCGATGGAAGAAATGCCCCATTTCACTCCCATGAAAGGCATGAAAGTGGATGGGCTTTACAAGGCACAGGTCCTAAAGGATTCTGTGATGGCGACCTCCGTCGAACCTTTTTTAGATCGTCGTACTCTCTTCTGCTGTGGACATTTTCATTCCGATTACCACCTGGGCATTCCCTACCAACTCCAGAAGAATCATCCAAAACTAAAAATCGCAGTCATCGCCATGGCTCCGTCGCTGGAGAACCTCTCCATGAAAGACCGTTCAAAGGTAGCAGATTTTATTTGGGTTGAAGAGTAAGTTAAGCCCGAAGCGGTCAGGAGGCAAAAAGGGTTGGCTTTTGACAAAGAACAAGGAGATGCCGTGTCAGGTCGACACTTTTCATAAGATTGAATGAGTTGAAAAGTTGTAAGAATGGGTTTGTGATAACAGGGTTGAAATTTACCTCTTGACAAAATCCTCTTTTTTCTCATATTTATTACTTAAGATACGAAGTGGTATCTAAAGAACAGGGGTGTTCGAAAGACACCCCTTTTTTAAACATAAATTCCAAATGACAAGCACCAATTTCCAAATAAGCACCAATATTCAAAATCCAAACGGTCAATACAAGAAAGTTTTGAATTTTGGTATTGGAATTTTGAATTTGTTTAGGATTTGGATATTGGGACTTGGAATTTAATTTGACAGACATCTGCAAAGATTAAGGGAAAAACAATTAGGGAGGATCCCATGAAGAAAGAAAGATACAATGTGGCAGTCGTGGGGGCCACCGGTGCGGTGGGAAATGAAATGGTCGCTATTCTCGAGGAGAGAAACTTCCCGGTGGATAAGTTGAAACTTCTTGCCTCCACACGGGGCGCGGGCAAAAATATGGAGTTTAAAGGAAAGTCTTACACGGTGGAGGTGCTTAACGAAAACTCCTTTGCCGGAGTCGATATCGGCCTCTTCTCTGCAGGAGGCTCGGTGAGCGAAAAGTTTGCCCCTATCGCTGGAAAGGCGGGCTGTGTGGTGATTGACAATACCAGCGCCTTCCGGATGGACCCTGAAGTCCCTCTGGTGGTTCCAGAGGTAAACGCCCATGCGATTGCTCAATATCCAAAAAAGAATATTATCGCAAACCCCAACTGCTCGACCATTCAGATGGTGGTCGTGCTGAAGCCCATCCATGATGTTGCCCGGATCAAAAGGGTGGTGGTCTCTACCTACCAGGCGGTCTCCGGAACGGGAAAGAGGGCGATCAAAGAATTAGAGACCCAGGTTCTCGCTATCTTCAACCAACAGGAGATCAAAAAGGAGGTCTATCCCCATCAGATTGCCTTCAACTGTCTTCCTCACATTGACGTCTTCTTCGATAACGGTTATACCAAAGAGGAGTTGAAGATGGTCAATGAGACCAAGAAGATCATGGAGGATAATTCGATTGGTGTGACGGCTACGACCGTAAGGGTTCCCGTCTTCTATGGCCATTCGGAATCAGTCAATATCGAGACAGAAAAGAAATTGAAATCGGATGAGGTCAGAAAGATTCTCTCGAAGGCACCCGGGGTGGTGGTCGTGGATAACCCAAAAAAATTCGAATATCCTCTGGCCATCCATGCGGCAGGCAAAGACGAGACCTTTGTCGGACGGATTCGCGAGGATGAATCCATTCCCAACGGCATCAATGTGTGGATCGTTGCGGACAATATCCGGAAGGGTGCGGCGCTCAATGCCGTCCAGATAGCCGAGATCCTGGTCCAGAAGTACCTGTAATATAATGTAGCGTCGGCATTTATTGCCGGCGTTAAGTCATTCACCCCCATTAAATGGGGGCGCTACTTCTGACTTAAGGAGGTAATACAATGAAAAAGAGGGTCATTTTAGTATCCATTTTGACGTTGACTTTCATGGTCTGGGCTTCTCCCGCTTACGTCGCTGAAAAATCGCCTTATAAAATTGGAGTCAACCTCGAATTCACCGGGCCCTGGGCCGAGGTGACCAAAACCGTAAGAAATGCTATGGCTCTGGAATTGGAGAGAATCAATAAAATGGGTGGTATCGACGGACACCCTCTTGAGTTGATCTTCGAAGATAATGGATTCGATTTGGGAAGGGCCGCAGCCAATATGACCAAGTTTACCCAAGATAAGGAAATTATAGCCGTCGTCGGTCCTTTTGAGGACAATTTGCAGGCAACGACCAGGGCCATTGCTGAAAGGGAGAAGATCACCAATATCATCATCTGCCCTTCCAATCCTAAGGTGAGGGACTTAAAGCAAAAGTGGGCCTTTAACATTGCCCAGAGTGACATCATTGTCTCCCAAAAGCTGGTGGATCTTTCTCTGGCCAGAAAATATAAAAAGGCTTTGGTTTTCCATGGCGCATGGCCCCTGGCCCAAAGCCTGGCCGAGTATTATAAGCGCTTTGGGGAAGAAAAGGGGATGAAGGTCATCATTTCAAAAGAGACCCATAAGCCGACTGACATCGACGCGACCCCCCAGCTTATCAAGCTCAAGCCCATCATCGAAAAGGAAAAGGTGGATGTATTTTATGCCTGTACCGGTGGACCCCCAGGCCCTATTATTTGTAAAAATTTACGGACCCAGGGAATTAAGATTCCGATCCTTGGAACCCATGCATTTGGATTCGGTTTTATCATCGCCCTGGGCAAAGAGGCGATGGAGGGAGTTGAATTCCCTGCTGCAAAACCGGTGATTTTTGACCAGCTCGATGCGAATGATCCTGTTCGACCCATCAACATCGATTTTGATAAGCGTTTCAGGGATCGCTACGGAGTTGGGATGGACCAATTGGCTGGCTATGGCCATGATACCATAGGATTGATCTATGACGCGCTCAAGCGATGTCAGGGAAAGGTCACGCGGGCTGCCTTCAGGGACGCCCTGGAGAATACCAAGGGACTTAAGAGTTGTCATGGAATTTATAATTACAGCCCCACCGACCATGACGGTTTGAGCAAAAAGGATATGGTATTCGTTCGGATCGAAGGAGGTAAGTTCAAGCGAATGAAGTTCCCCGGATTCGAATAAAGGTTGAAGAAAACATCTGTTATATGGTAAACCAAGGGGTGAGTAGACGAAATCGTCTCACCCCTTTTTTTGTGACATTAAAACTTCATGGATTCTTGGATGTATTTTCCTCAGCTCCTTTCTTCCGGTTTGACCATGGGGGCTATCTATGCCCTGGTTGCCCTCGGATTTGTAACCATCTCCAGGGCTTCTCAAGTAATCAATTTTGCCCAAGGTGAATTTGTCATGTTAGGAGGAGTCGTCACCTTCTTCCTCCTGAATGGTGTAAAACTCCCTTACCCTGTCGCTGCTCTGGCAGCCATCGTTGTTGTTGTTTTGTTCGGTTTTGCCATGCATCTCTCCGTCATCTATCCTTTGCGAAAAGCATCTATTCTCATCCTCATCATGGCGACGCTTGGCGTCTCAATCTTTCTTAGCAGTGCAAGCGGTCTTGTCTTCGGAACGCTGCCTAAAGCTCTTCCTCCGTTCACCAGTGAGCAACCTCTCCAGTTCTGGGGAATTTCTGTGCTTCCCCAGAGCGTGTGGGTTTTGTTATCCACTTTCATTTTATTGATTTTTCTCTATCTTCTTTCCCATCGAACCTTGTTGGGAAAGGCCATGGAGGCAAGTTCCATGGATCCTTTGGGGGCCGATCTCCTGGGAATATCAAGAAACCTCATGGTCTTTTTAGCTTTCGGAGTGAGCGCAGGAGTAGGAGCCTTTGCCGGAATTCTGATCACCCCCATCTTCTTCACCAGCTATAGTTCCGGAACGCTCTTAGGCCTGAAGGGTTTTATCGCAGCCGTCTTGGGAGGCTGGGGAAAGAACAGCGGCGCTATCCTTGGAGGTTTTGTCCTCGGGATAGTGGAATCTTTAAGCTTGATCTTCATCCCTTCTGGGTATAAGGATGCAGTCGCTTTTGTGATTCTATTGCTCATCCTATATTTCCGGCCTAAAGGGATTTTGGGCTCCCCTTTTATAGATAGCCGCCGATGGTAGAACAGAATAAAAATATGAAGTACCAAATACCAAGCACCAAATCCCAAATAAATCCCAATCACCCAAATTCGAAACAAATTCTGTTTGATCATTTGAAATTGGAATTTGGACATTATTTGGAATTTGCAATTTGGAAATTGGAATTTTAAACGTGATCATCCGGCAGACCATGTCTTCTCAAACAGCGAACGTGCCACAAAAAGAGTTTAGAAAACGGGACCTCCTTTATCTGGTGCCCTTGTGGTTGCTCTCTTTAATCGCACCAGACCCATATCTCTATCATAAAAAGGAGTTTAAAAAGAAAGACCTCTTTTATCTTGGTGCGATCTGTTTGGCGCCCCTGATCTGGTCTGATCCACACTTTTATCACCTCATGGTCTTGGCAGGAATTTATGCGATCCTGGCATTGGGATTATGTCTCTTCATGGGCTTTGCCGGGCAGATCTCCTTAGGACACGCCGCCTTCTTTGGAATCGGGGCCTATACCACAGCCATCCTCACCACTCGTTATGCCTTTCCAACGTTTCTGGCTTTTTGGGCCTCGGCTCTTTCAGCGGCTTTGATCGCGTATTTTATTGGCAGACCTATCCTCAAGCTAAAGGGATATTTCTTAGCGTTGGCCACATTGGGGTTTGGAGAAATTTTTTTGGTCATTGTCAGGGAGTCTACGGATCTCACTGGCGGGGTCATTGGGATCTTTGGCATCCCCTGGTTTTCTGTGATGGGGTTCTCCTTTGATACCTATCTTAAACAGTACTATCTCGCCTGGGGGGTGCTCGTTGGTTTATTCATCTTCTCAAAAAATCTAGTTCGCTCTAAAGTGGGCCGGGCCCTTTTGGCTGTGGCGGCCAGTGAAGATGCTGCGTCGAGTGTGGGGATCGATGTGCCCAAGACTAAATTAGATGTTTTTGTCTTAGGTGCAGCTTTTGCTGGATTGGCCGGAAGTCTCTTCGCCGGCGTCATGTCAACAGCCAATCCCGAAGCCTTTAGCCTTGGGTTTACCGTTCTCATTGTCATGATGGTCATCTTAGGAGGAATGGGAAACATCTACGGTCCCATTGCTGGCGCCATCCTCCTCACCTGGCTCATGGATATTCTGAGCAAATATCAGGAATACAGCCTCCCTATTTACAGCGTCATCTTGATCCTGCTACTCATCTTCTTCCCGGACGGAATTGGAACCCGTTTGAATGTCAGGGTGATCTACCTGATCGGTTATTGGGCGAAAAAGAAGAAGAGAGACGAGGGAAAGCTCTAATGTCATTGCTCTCGATAGAAACAATTACTAAGGAATATGATGGAGTAAAGGCTCTGGACCGGGTTTCACTCAAGGTGGAAAAGGGGAGCATCAAGGGACTGATCGGACCCAATGGAGCCGGGAAAAGCACGCTCTTCCATTTGATCAGTGGTGTGGAGAAGCCTGATTCAGGGAAAATCTGCTTTAAAGAAAAAAATATTACCTCCTTGGAATCCCATGAGAGATCAGCCCTTGGAATAGGAAGAACTTTTCAGACGCTTCAGATTTGGGGAAACATGACCGTGGTGGAGAACATCATGGCTGGGATGGATCGAAGGCTGAAAGGTGGTTTCTTCTCCTACGGTCTTTGGTTCCCCTGGATCAGAAGGTCGGAGAAAGAAGCCTTGAAGGAAGCTAAAGAGATCCTCGATTCTCTGGGTCTGTTGGGCAAATGGGAATCCATGGCCTCCCATCTCCCTTATGGCAAACAAAAACTTTTGGAGTTGGGCAGGGCCCTTGCCATGAAGCCGGAACTCCTCCTCTTAGATGAACCGGCGTCCGGACTGACCCTTACAGAAATTGAGCAGCTTTCGGAACGGATCTCACAGATCAGACAGGAGGGAGTCACGGTCTTTATCGTGGAGCATCACATGGGCATGGTGATGGAGATCGCGGATGAGATTGCCGTCCTTCATAATGGTGAGCTCATCGCTGAAGGAACACCGGAGGCAGTTAGAAAAAACCCGCAAGTGATCGAGGCATATTTAGTCCGGCGCAGTCACACAAATCCCGCCCTGCGGGAATTGTGATTACAAATTACAAATGACAAATTACAAATCCCAAATAAATTCCAATTGTCAAGCCCAAATGACCGAAACGATTTTGTCTGAAATTTTGAATTTTGGTCATTGGAGCTTATTTGTAATTTGGTGCTTGGGATTTGGTGCTTCGCTTAACATGAGAATTTTTGTTACCATTTTGAAACCAAATTCTGAGCCTCTCATACAGAGGAAGCGTAATGCTTAAGATAAAAAAGCTGACCGTTCAGTACGGGCCTCTCCCCGTATTATATGAAATTTCTTTAGAGGTCAAACAGGGAGAGACCGTCACGCTTTTGGGTCCCAATGGGGCGGGGAAAACAACCCTGTTACTCACCCTCTCCGGAATCTTGAAGACCACCGAAGGAAGAATCATTTTCGAAGAAGAGGATATCACCAACCTAAGCCCTCATCAGATCGTCTCCAAAGGGATCGGGCATGTCCCTCAGGGTCGCCATATCTTTCCCACCTTATCCGTCATGGATAATCTCATGATGGGTGCCTACCGTCACAGGAATGAAAAGAAAGAGATAAAAAAGGATTTGGAGCGGATCTATCAGCTCCTCCCTGTACTCAAAGAGAGAACCCATCAAAGAGCGGGAACCCTCAGCGGAGGGGAACAACAAATGCTCTCCATCGGGAGGGCCATGATGGGTCGCCCTAAACTCTTGTTGCTGGATGAACCTTCCTTAGGATTAGCTCCTCGTCTGATGGATGAAGTCTTTGCCACATTCAGGGAGATGAACCAGAAGGGACTCACGCTCTTTATTGTAGAGCAAGAGATCCAACTCTCTTTGGCTATTTCCGACCGGGGGTATCTCCTGAGAAATGGTCGTGTGATCAAAGAAGGATCTGCATTCACACTGATGCAGAGCCGGGAGGTAAAGGCTCTTTGTTTGGGTGAGGAGACGGACAAACCGTCATCATCCTCTTTCATACCGAAAGAGGACTGAAATGAGGGAGGGAGTTCAATGCAAGCATATTCGGCACCAAAGCCAAATTCCGTAATGGTTCTATCTGCGGCAGCCGCCACTGGCCATCTTCGAGCAGCGGATGCGCTTGTTTCTGCCTTTAGGGCAAACGGGATTTCCGCACATCATATCGAAGTCCTCCGGCACACCAATCCCGTCTTTAGAAAGATTTATTCTGATCTCTATGTGGAGCTCATGACCCGCGGGCCGGACCTTCTCGGCTGGCTCTACAAAACCTTTGACCGCCCTTGGCAATTCCAAAAGCGGCGATTGGCTCTGGATCGGCTCAATACAGGCCCTCTGGTCAAACTGATCAGACAGGAGAATCCCGATCTTGCCCTGTGCACCCATTTTCTCCCAGCAGAGATACTCCTCTATTTGCGGAAGAAAAAAATCCTCGACATTCCAATCGGTGTGGTGGTGACCGACTTCGATGCCCACGCCATGTGGCTGCTCAAGAACGTAGACTGGTACTTTGTGGCCTGTGAGGAGACAAGGGTTTATCTTGCCGCCTTAGGCATCCCCCCTGAAACGATCTTCGTCACGGGGATTCCTATCGATCCGATCTTCGGAGTGGAAAAACCCAAGGCAGAGACCCGAATCCACCTTGGCTTCGATCCGGACAAAACAACGCTTCTGGTTTCCCCTGGAGGTTTCGGCGTGGGACCGGTTGAATCTCTTGTCCGTGCCATCCATGAGATCCGACACCCTATCCAGATCGTTGTCATTTGTGGTCGCAACAAGCGTCTTGAGGACCATCTGAAAGGTTTTTCAGACACGCGGCATCCGATGAAGGTCATAGGTTTTACCAGCGAAATGGATAGCTGGATGGCTGCCTCAGACCTGTTGGTGGGCAAGGCTGGAGGACTGACCAGTTCCGAGGCATTGGCCCGGGGACTTGTTCTGGTCATCGTGAATCCCATTCCCGGTCAAGAAGAAAGAAATACCGACCATTTTCTGGAGGAAGGCGTGGGCATTCGATGTAATAACCTTCCAGCCTTGGCTTATAAGATCGATACCCTCCTGTCGGATCAAGAACGGTTTTCAAGAATGCAGCAGGCGGTTAGGCGGTTGGCCCGCCCTCATGCGGCATTCGAAGTCGTTTCCACTATCCTAAGGTCAAGCGGCTGAAAGAGATGGATCGAGGTTTGCTTTTTAAAACTGTTCTTCTTCAATAATTTCTTTTCAAGGGCGTATGGCCAATATACCAAGAAAAGGGTAATCACAACTATAATAGATGAAAGGACAATGAGAGAGAGTGCTACCTTCTTGGCTTTCCCTCCGGTTTTAATTTTTGTATCCCTGACCACCTTCATCCCCGGTGGTGGAAATTGGCCTGATTTCAAGACCCTCCTTGCCAAGAGGATTTGATAAACCGCCAAGCCTAAGATGGGTAAGGAACCTAAACCCATCCACCATTTAAGCAAAAACATTACTTTCTCAGCGGCTAAATTTGGGTTCTCTCGTGTGAGTTGTGCCATCTGATCTAGATAGCTTTTTATGGAGAGTATGGTGACGGCGAAAACGATCACGATAAGCACAAGGAAGAAAATAAATCTCTTTCTATATTCTTTGTCTGCCGGAACAATGTCTTGGATCATACCAAGAATTATATCCTCTATGTATCAAATTGCAAGAAATCAAATACTTAAGCAAATTGACACCTAATATTTCTGAATATTATAATGGACGTCTTAAAGGGCTTACCATGTATGAAAAAAGGACTTACCGGAATTTGGTAAAGACCGATGACCTGGTTAAATTTGAAGTCATTGTTAAGGAAACCGATCTCCTCGTCCGGGCAGATAGTGATCTTTCCAAAGAGACCAGAGAATCGGTACTAAAATACCGCCACCAACTTGAAACCTACGTTACAATGCATCCTGAATTCCAAAAAAGCCTTGTCCCTCTCGCAGAGGACCCCTATGCTCCGGAGATTGTCCGGGAGATGATTCGGACTTCTCAATTGGCCCACGTCGGCCCAATGGCTGCTGTGGCCGGAGCCATGGCCGAATCGGTATCAAAGGACTTGTTAAACCTCTCAAAAGAGGTGATCGTTGAAAATGGTGGGGATATCTATCTCGCCACCTCCAAGGAGCGGAGCATCGGAGTCTATGCAGGCGATTCTCCTCTCAGTCTTAAAATAGGGATTGTGATTTCACCCGAAGAGACCCCTCTCGGTATCTGCACCTCTTCAGGAAAGGTGGGCCCTTCCCTCAGCTTTGGAAAAGCAGATGCTGTCTGCATTCTTGCAAAATCTTCCGCCCTTGCCGATGCAGCAGCGACGGCTGTCGGGAATGTCGTCAAGGAGAAAAAGGATATCTCCTTGGGTCTTGGGAGAGCAAGAGAGATCGAAGGGGTATTGGGGACACTCATCATCATTGAGGAAAAGATGGGGATTTGGGGGAGAATCAAACTGACTCGACTCTAAAGAGATTTCTGAAGAAGCCCGGAAATCTTAGAGAGCGAAAAGCGGTTTTTCAGAGCTCTCCTAAAAAATAATGACGACCATTTCTGTTGCCACACTCGGTTGTAAAGTAAACCAGTTCGAGTCTGAGGCCCTCATGGACGCCTTGGAACAGAGAGGGTATGCCCTCATCCCCTTTGAAGAAGGTGCGGAGATTATCGTCATCAATACCTGTACGGTGACCCACCGGGCTGATTTTCAATCGAGACAGATGGTTCGAAGGGCTGTCCGGTCCAACCCACACTCTCTGATCATCGTGACCGGATGTTATCCGCAGGTAGAACCAGATGCCTTTTTAAAGATGCAAGGTGTAGATTATCTTTTAGGAAATAGAGAAAAGAACCAGATTCCTGACCTTCTTCCCTTGATGCAAAAAGGGAAATTTCCAAAGGTTCAAGTTGGGGATATTCAGGAGGAGAAGCACTTTTCAGAAACCCCTCTTCATTATTTTCATCGTCACACCCGCGCCTTCCTGAAAATTCAGGACGGCTGCAATGCTGATTGCTCTTATTGCATTGTTCCTCATGCCCGGGGTCGATCGAGGAGCAGCCAACCCGAAAAGGTGATTGAAAATTTGAAGGTATTGAAAGAGAAGGGATTTAAAGAAGTCGTCCTGACCGGCATCCACCTGGGCGCTTATGGATTGGACCTCCATCCTCCTTTTCCTTTGGAAAAACTCTTTAGACAGCTAGAGAAAGAGGAGACACCTGATCGGATTCGACTCAGTTCCATCGAGCCAGGAGATTTCTCACCGGAACTCATCTCAACCCTCTCCCAATCAAATAAGATCTGTCCTCACCTTCACATCGCTATCCAGAGCGGAGACGACGAGATACTGAAAAAAATGAATAGAGACTATGACCGTTCCTTCCTCTCTGACCTCATCCGGGAAGTCCATCTGAGGATCCCAAAGCTCTCCGTTGGAGCAGATGTGATCGTAGGATTTCCAGGGGAGACGGAGGAAAAGTTTAAGAATACTTATGGACTGATCGAATCTCTGCCCTTCTCTTATCTCCACGTCTTCCCTTTTTCGAGGAGAAAGGGAACCCCTGCATTCCAATTTCCTCAGAGGGTCGATGAGAAAGAGATCAAAAAAAGGGCTGAGATGATGAGAGAGTTGGGAAAACAGAAACGCCAGGGTTTCTACCGCCAGTTTCTTAATCAGGAACTGAGCGTCTTGGTAGAAGACCGTAAAGACAAAGAGACCGGGAGATGGAAAGGTCTTTCCCGGAACTATATTCCTGTTCTTCTCACCAATGATAACGGAATTAAAAAACATGAGGATTGGGTCAATCGGGAATGGACTGTCACGGCGACCGGATTGGCTGAAAAGGGTTTGATCGGAAAAGTAGTGGAGAGATAGCGTGGACGAAGAGAGGCAGGCATCTTTAAAACAATTAGAGGATTGTCTGGGTTATCAGTTCACCGAGATCAAATGGCTCGATCAGGCCCTGACGCATAAGTCATTCATCTATGAAACCAATCATCCTGAGAAAGGGGCCAATGAGGTATTAGAATTTCTCGGAGATTCGGTCCTCAATCTTGCGGTCAGCACCCTTCTCTTTCAAAAATTCCCAGACGCCCAAGAAGGAACCCTTTCCATGATGAGATCCCAACTGGTCAGAAGGAGTTTCCTGGCATCCCTTGCTAAGCAACTTCAGTTAGAAGGCTATCTCCTCCTCGGAAAAAGCCAACAGTCACACGGGGGGTTGGGAAAATCCACTGTCTTGGGCAATACCTATGAAGCCTTGATCGGAGCCATTTTCATGGATTCAGGATTCAATCGGGCCTTAGAGGTTATCCAAGAACATCTTGAACCTTATCTTGAAACCAAAATGCCATCCGGTCTTCTTAATGATTATAAGAGTCTTTTGCAAATACACTCCCAACAATCTCAAGGGTTGTCTCCCCAATATCAAGTGATGAGTGAGTCCGGACCAGATCATGATAAGAGGTTTCAGGCTTCTGTCACCATCGGGGGTGAGGTAAAAGGACTGGGATGGGGCAAAAGCAAGAAAGAGGCAGAACAAGAGGCAGCGGAAAAGGCCCTGGAAGAGATGAATAAAATGTCAAATGACAAAGCTCAAAGTTCAAATGAATGTCAAAATGACCAAAATTTGAAAGGATAATTCCGGAATAATGTAAGAGAATCCAGGGATTTTTTTCTTTGACCCAGTATTCCAATGTTCCATCATTCCTTCTTCCTTGTTTTTTTTGGCATTTGAGCTTTGGACTTCATTTGATCCCGCTTTAGCGGGAGATTTTGTAATTTGACATTATAGCAAGATGGCTCCTCTCATTATTCCTATTTTTCTTCCAAGTTTGGGCTGCCGAGAGCAATGTCTCTTCTGCAATCAGAAGGTAGCGGCCAAAGGACTTCCCTCTTCCTCTTTCGTTCGTAACTTTATTGAAGCCTCTCTCGCTGAAATTCCATACGATAAGAATGATAGGGAAAAACAGGTTGCCTTTTATGCTGGGAGTTTCACAGCAACCCATAGAGAGGATCAGCTCTCTTATCTGAAAGAAGTTCAGCCCTTTCTCACCTCTGGTCTAATTGATTCCATTCGCATCTCCACCCGACCCGATGCCTTGGATGAAGAAACTCTCTCTCTGCTCAAAGAATATGGGGTGAAAACGGTAGAAGTCGGGGTGCAATCGATGGTTGATGAAGTCCTTTTCCTTGCAAAAAGAGGCCATTGTCCGGAGGACGCCGTCTCTGCCACGTCACGATTAAAACGCCGGGGGTTCGAAGTGGGACTTCAGCTGATGATCGGCCTTCCGGGTGATACTTGCGATCGCTTTCTCCAAACCCTTGATCGAGTCATCGAACTCAAACCCGATTTCCTTAGGATCCATCCTACACTCGTCCTCAAAGGTGCGCCCCTTGAAATTCTCTGGAGGGATGGAAAGTACTCACCTTTAAATTTAGATGAAGCAGTTCAATGGCTTAAAAAAGGCATCCTCAAATTGGAAAATTCATCTCTCTCAGTCGCTCGCATCGGCCTTCAGCCCACCCAGGAGTTGGAAAGAGATTATCTCGCAGGCCCGTACCATCCTGCTTTTCGTCAGCTTGTTGATTCATCCATCTTCTTTGACATGGCGACGTCTCTTCTCCAGAACTCCCAGAAAAATGGCCAAGCTCTATTCCTATGCCACCCCAAAGAGATTTCAAATCTGAGGGGCCAGAAGAATGAGAATATTTTAAGGCTGAAGATGCATTTCAAACTCAAGGAGATATTAATCGAAGGAAGACAGGAACTGCCAAGAGGCTACCTTGGGCTTCAAACTCAAGGAGGAGAGGTTTCGATCCATAGAAAGTCCCTTGTTCTTTAGAAAAAGTGTTGCGGGGTTTCCAAGAGGAGGCAAATAACGCCTGCTCACCTGACGGTGTGCGGCGACAGCGGAACACCGGTCAGAGTGAAGCAGGAAGGTTAGAGTTTTTATAGCATAGCTGGATAAATAACAATATTTATCCAAAAAGGCTTTGAGCATTTTCTACAAGAGATCTTAGTTCAACATTATCAACATCGCTCTTAAAAACAATTTTCTTATTCCCTTTATTGATTTATTGGGCGGGATTGCCCATCTTAGGACTACGAAATTCCGGAACT
>Ga0214474_1000766_pt1 | contig 15340 bp, 13 predicted proteins | sample RVTome_2_FD_187335 | JGI IMG/M metagenome (GOLD analysis project Ga0214474, IMG submission 187335) | Soil microbial communities from uranium-contaminated site in the Upper Colorado River Basin, Wyoming, United States - RVT95D214 HiSeq ...
GTCTACATCGCTACTGGTTTTAGCTTCTCCTTTTGCCAAAGACCCGAAGATCGCGGCCTTTGTAATTCCGTATTGCTGAAGTATTGGCGTGATTTTCTCTTTGATTTCTTGAATGGAATCCATTTTTTCTCCTTTTATGTGAATGAATCATTCATCAGGTAAACCGGGTAATCGTTTCTTGTTAAATGTCTTTTTCAGCCTCTCCGAATTCTAACACGTCCGGGTTCAACAATAACAAGCTTACCAGTCAACTTGACTATGAGATCTTCCCTTTGGAGAAAACTTTCCACTATCTTTATGATTAAGGAGGCAGTTGCATTCTTAGGAAGCTTAAGAACCACTAATCCAGCATATTGGGAAGGGGGGTAATTACGAACATCGGAGAAATCGAAGTCACCCGTTAATATGCAAAGGCCGTTGGTACGAGCATAACTTGCAATTTGGTAGTCTTTTGCTCCTCGAAGATTAATATCTCTCACATCTACCGCTTCATGTTTGTATTGTTGAAGCAATATTTTTGTGGAGCGAGGAAGATCCCCATCAATCAGAAAGCGCATTACCTTCTCCAGACAATCTTGGAAGGGGATGAAATTCTTCAGTTTCTATCAAGTCATTAGCGTAGTTCAATGCAGCCCAGATATCTTCTTCTGTAACTTCGTATTCCCGTATGATTTCTTCTTTTGTCATACCACCGGCAAGCCCTCCAATAATACGTGTAATGGGAACTCTGGTCCCCCGAATAACTGGTTTGCCATGTTGAATCTCTGGGTCTATGACAATTCTTTCTTTCATATTCTGTCCTCTCTCTCTAAACGGATTAGATTTCTATAATTTATTATAATTATTAAACAAAAAAAGCAAGATAAATTATCTTGCTTTCATCTTTACTTTAAATATCTTGGATTTGCACTTTATTTTAAGATGGTTTCCCCCACGTTTAATACTGCGCCCATTCTTCCAACATTCCATTGTTCCATTATTCCAGTCTTCTCCTTTTTCACCATTCGACTATTCCAGCATCAATTTTTCACCTGGCCCATCTGTCGGCTGGCAATTTAGTACCATTTTGGTCTATGGTCAGGTTTCCGTCTGGGACCTGAGTTCCCACTGCCGTGGCCTGAGCAGTAAATGCATTCGCGTTTTTAACTGTAAAATTCCAGGTATAAAAAGGGCTTACCACTGTTGCTGGAGCTCCCATCGTATTTTGAAGTTTTATTTCCGCAGTACCTGCAAGTGCTCCCCCAAAGCAATCAACACCGTCCCGTGCATAGCAGCCTTTTTCTGCCCTCCACATTTCCTGGGCTGCCCTCACTTGTTCTAAGGCCGTTTTGGCATCGGCCCTCCGCGCCCGTTGCATGTAACCCGTATACAATGGGATAGCAATTGCTGCAAGTATTCCCACGATAACGACGACAACCAATAATTCTATAAGTGTCATCCCTTTGTTTGATCTCATTTTGTTCGATTAACTCCTTGGTTTTAGATGAGTAGGAAAACCAGGTGAACAATCCCATCTCCAACTTACTGACCCATCCATCCTCGTCGTTGGTGTTAAGATTAAATTTTGGTTATCCACCGTGGGATGGATATTGTTAATGGTTGCCGTGATTACCCCGTTCGCGTCTATGGAAATTTGAGAAATTCTATCAATACTCCCTAATCCAATTCCTAAACTATTTCTAACCTCGTTAATCGTTGGGCAAGTTGGCCAAGATTCTGTGTCGTGGTGATACGCTGAAGCCGCACTCTGTATATTCGACATGGCATTCTCAGCTTCTGTCAATTTGGCCCTTATGGCATGCATCTGGAACATCGGCAATGCAACCGCGGCCAAAATTCCAACGATTGCAATAGTAATTAATAATTCAATTAGGGTAAACCCTCTTTTAGAATCTTTCATAAAAATCCCAACTCATGTAAAAATAGCTACTTCGGAATTTACGATATTTTGTTGGTGCTCGAAACACATTATCCTTTTTTTGTCTCGAGCACCAACTGGATTGCATTTGATAGGGAGTTCTAAGCTCTAAATCTTACCTTCTTGGAAGATAGGCAGCCCTTATACCACCAGCCCACGTCCATGTAATCGATGAATCGGTGGCGTTTATGCTTGGGGAGAGGGTGATTGAGCAGCCATCGACGACTCCATCGATCCGTGTCACTGTGGCTGTAATCACCCCGTTTCCTGCAGCTATATCCATTTCACTAATTCTTGACAATGCGAGTAGAGAAACTCCGAGAGTTGTCTGAATAGCAGCTCTATTCCCGCAGTTCGGCCATACTCCTGCTCCCCCACTTACGGCTTCCTGATAAAAAGCTGCTGAGGCGCTTGCCACATTACTCATACCATTTGTTACTTCTGTTAATCTTGCTTTAATGGTCTGAGTACGATACATTGGAATGGCGATGGCAGCCAAGATTCCGATAATAGCAATAACGATCAACAACTCAATCAATGTGAAACCTTTTTCTCTCCTTAACATAATTCATACCTCCTTTTTGGTATATTTAGTCTTTTTGGTCTCTTTGGTTTTTTGGGTGACTTTTATTAAACGACGAATTCTCTTTAGCCTATCTACTTTATGTCTTTATTCCTTTGATTCTTTCACCTCCTTCTTAAAATTTTATGATTATTAGAGCATAATCTGTGCCAATTCGTAAATTTATCCAAATATTTTAGAGTATTATTTAAGACATTAATAATATTAGAATTATTCCTTATTCTAATTTAGCGAACATACCTAATTTATCTTAAATTATGTTTAACTAAATAATCAAATTTCAACTTTTTGTCTATTCAACGACAAATTTTGCTATAAGGAAGCCAGGAATACAGGAGAATTTATAAAAATCTTTTATTCCATTTCAATTCCTACCTTCTTGGATTCCTAATAATAAGGAAGCCAGGAGACTACGAATATTTTAGGGTTTTGTGCCTATTACAGTCCAACTGTAACCGTGGCGATGGTGGATTCGGATATTTACAAATTTCCCATCTGAAAGCAATGGATTTGCTTCAATTCAAACTGAGTAATTACTTTGAATAGGAAGGGTTAATTAAGCTGGTCATAAATGATTAACTTGCGCTTCTCTGGTGACATTTTCTTAAGAACTGGCCTTAGAAATCATTGAAATCTCTGTAATGCAACCACTGTTCTCCAAAATCCTTTATGGTTTGATCTTCAGACCGGGAGAAGCTTAACTGGTCCTCACCTTCCTTCGTTTAATATCTTTTCATTTCCAAAAATTATACTCCATCTACTCAATCCTTTCAACAAAATTGAAGAAATCACAAAAACAATAGTTTCTCACCACTTAAGACCAATATTGGATATTGTGGGTTTTCAGGGGCAAAACCCTGTCCATTTGACCATTATCGTCACATATGCTACAAGAACATTAATGGATAAACCAAAAATAAGTAATAATCCAAGTTCTTACGAGGTTGAAAGCAGTGTGGAAAGTTTCCACTGGTGGTTTGTTGTAAGAAGGAAACTTCTGAGGTCAATCTTATCGTCTATCCTTGTTCCGAGAAATTCTTATACCCTTGACATTGGTTGTGGGACGGGCTCAAATTTAGGGGAACTTGTATCAGCGGGGCTTGATGCGATTGGATTAGACCGATCTATCTATGCCCTAACCCTTGTCAGAAAAAAAGGAGGATATCCTCTTTTAGCTGGTGATTTAAATAATCTACCCTTCAAAACCAAATCCGTTGGCCTGATTATTGCTATGGATATCTTTGAACATCTTGAAGAAGATAAGGAAGGTATCAGTGAATGTTATCGGACGTTGAGTGAGGGAGGAATACTCATCGTGACCGTCCCTGTCTTTAATTTTTTGTGGGGAATTCAGGACGTGGTCACAGGCCATAAGAGGAGATACTCTAGGAAAGAGATCATAAATAAACTGATGGAGGGAGGGTTCAACATATTGAAATCCTCTTATTTTAATTTTTTTCTCTTCTTTCCTGTCCTCCTTGCCAGGCGTATCATTCATCTCCTCGGATTGAAAATCGAATCTGAGAACGAAGTAAACTTTCCCTTAATCAACTTTTTTCTCAAGGCAATTTTTTCTCTGGAGCTTTATGTACTCAAATATTTTTCATTTCCTTTTGGGGTCTCTGTTTTTTGTATTGCAGAGAAGAGTTAGGAATCCCTGTGGAAAGCAATTTGTACACCCTAAATAAGGAATTTCGGAAAGAAGTTTTCATTCTTATTCTTTGTCTACTCATAGGTTTTGCACTAAGGTTTTACACCTTTGATCAAAAATCTCTCTGGGTGGATGAAGTCCATACCTTCAATGACTCCAGAGATGATTTCAAAGGCCAAATAAAATTTTATAAAGAGAATCCATCCTATCTTCATCCTCCCCTTTTCTTCATTCTCACCCATCAGTTCTATCCTTTCACCAAACCCGAAAGGGACCTCCGAATCATCCCCCTGATCTTCGGAACGCTCTCCATCCCCATGATCTATTTCTTTGCAAGACAATTTTCTCCTCTCATCGCCCTTCCCTGCGCCCTCTCTCTGACCTTGATGACCTATCACATCAGCCTCTCCCAGGATGGACGCTCTTACTCCCTGCTCATGTTCCTTGGAATGGCAGGCCTCTATTTCTTCATGAAACACCTTATGACATCAAAAAGGGGATATTTACTTCTGGTGGCTCTCTTTTTCTCTATGTTATTTTATACCAGCTATAGCTCCATCCCATTTATTGTCCTTTCTCAGATTCTCTGGTTCTACCGGTCAAGTGAAGGGGCCAAGAAACCCACTCTTTCATCCTTTTTGACCTTAAATGGTCTCATTCTTCTTTTCTGTCTCCCCTGGGTTGTCTTCCTGTTTCTCAATTATACGGGGCAAACGACCATGGACCCCTTCCACACCGAGAGCACGGGTTCTTTCGGATATATCCTGTATGGATTACTTCATGACTGGGTCCCCCATGCCCCTCTCCTGATCGTTTCGGTAATTTTGTTGATTCTCTTTCTTATGTTCTCAAAATTTAGGAAGAATGCCCTTGTTCTCTTGGCTGTTTTCGCCCTTCCAATAGGAGGGCTTTATCTCTTCTGTAAATTACTCAACGTCACCCATTTTGTCACCTCCAGATATTTCATCAATTTTCTTCCTCTCTTTTTCATCACCCTCTATCTCTCTCTTGAAACCATAGAGTTTAAATTTGAAAGATTGAAAAGATTCTTACGGTTGAGGTTTCTCTTCGTCATCCTTTTTATTGCATCGAATCTTATCATCCTCCCACTCTATTACCGCTCCGAGAAGCAGGACTTCAAAGGCCTCGTCTCTTACCTCAAGGCAAATCTCCGAGATAGAGATAAAATTTTTAGCGCGGATTTGGCATATTTTCCGGGGATACTTCATTATTTTGGGGCAAACCCAGAAAGCCGACACCACCTCGTTCCGTTTTGGCAGACCTCAGGAGAAATTGAACACGGAAAATCTTTTATATTTAGAAACCGAAAATTTACGATCTATCATTCTAAAATCTGCTGCAACCAATATGTTGCTGATGGAAGCCGGGTATGGATCATCGTTTGGAAATTGAGTGCAAAGAAACTCAATGCCAGTACTCCAACTGTTTTTAAGGGATATTTTGATGGGAGTTTTTTAAATTACAATAGATTTCCAACGGACGCTTCCATGTATCTTTTTCTCTGGGACCCTCAATCACCGCAAGAGAGAGGAATTGATATGCCGATCGAATGAAAATCATTGGTGTTTAGCTTGTGGGCTATAATTAGGGTGCCCGTCTTGTTAAAGGGTCATTTTGATGGTTTATTAAATCTTCTCGTTATGAGTAACTCAAAACAAAAAGAAGTATTTATTCTAATTCTCTGCCTCCTTATAGGCTTTGCCCTGAGGTTTTACACTTTTGATCAAAAATCCCTTTGGGTGGATGAAGTCCATACTTTCAATGACTCCAGAGACAATTTCAAAGGCCAAATTAAATTCTATAAAGAGAATCCGACTTATCTTCATCCTCCGCTCTTCTTCATTCTCACCCATCAGTTCTATCCCTTCAATAAACCCGAAAGAGACCTTCGAATCATCCCCTTGATCTTCGGAACCCTCTCCATTCCTATGATCTATCTCCTTGCCAGACAATTTTCTGCTTCCATCGCCCTTCCCTGCGCTCTGTCTTTGACTTTCATGACGTATCACATCAGCCTCTCTCAGGATGGGCGCTCCTATTCAATGCTCATGTTCTTCGGGATGGCGGGTCTCTATTTCTTCATAAAACACCTCAAGACATCAAAAAAGGGATATTTACTTTTCGTGGCTCTCTTTTTCTCCGTCTTATTTTACACCAGCTATAGCTCTATTCCGTTTATTGTCCTTTCTCAGATTCTCTGGCTTTACCAGGCAGGAGAAGGGGCTGAGAAACCCACTCTTTCATCTTTTTTGACCTTAAATGGACTCATCGTTCTATTCTGCCTCCCTTGGGTCATTTTTGTGGTCCTCAATTATAAAGGGCAACCCCTGATGGATCCTCTTCATACTGAGAGTTCTGGCTCTTTTGGATATATTCTATACGGAGTGCTCCATGATTGGGTCCCCTATGCCCCTCTCATGATGGTTTCGATGATTTTGTTGATTCTGTTTCTTATCTACGCAAAACTTCGAAAGAATGCCTTTGTTCTCCTGGCTGTTTTTGCCCTACCGATAGGAGGGCTATATTTTTTCTGTAGATTACTCAACCTCACTCATTTCATTACCTCCAGATATTTCATTAACTTTCTTCCTCTTTTCCTCATTACCCTTTACTTATCTCTTAATGTCATAGAGATTAGATTTGAAAAGTTAAGAAGGTTCTTGAGGTTGAGGCTTCTTTTCCTCATTCTCTTTCTAGCATCAAACCTCATCATCCTTCCGCTTTATTACCGCTCCGAGAAACAGGACTTCAAAGGTTTGGCCTCTTACCTCAAAGCAAATCTAAGAAATGGGGATAAGATTATTGTTGGGGGTACGGCATTTATTTCGCCGATACTTCATTATTTTGGAGCATACCCAAAAGGTCGTCACCATTCATTCACAGGTTTGAGGGTATCAGAAGAAGAGATTGAATATAGAATTTATGTAATCTGGCAAGCTACTAAATTTAGTATTATTTATTCCAGGTCCCATTGGTTCCAATACTTCTCAGATGGAAGCCGGTTGTGGATTGTAGCAGACAAAATGAATGCAAAGGAGCTTAAAGAGAAATTTCCCTGTGCTCTGAAGGGGTATTTCGATGGAAGCTTCCTTAATTTCAACAGATTTCCGACCGACGTCTCTATGTATCTTCTCCTCTGGGACCCTCAATCGCCAGAAGAAAAAGGGATTGATATGCCCATTGAATAACATCGATTAAGGAATAAACGTATGTAAAATGAGAATGCCTGAATGACCAAACTAACACAGAAAAAAATCGTGATCCTTCTGCTTTGCCTCCTCATAGGGTTTGCCCTGCGGTTCTACACCTTTGATCAAAAATCCCTCTGGATGGACGAAGTCCATACCTTCAACGACTCCAGAGACGACCTCAAAGGCCAAATAAAATTTTATAAAGAGAGACCGTCTTATCTTCATCCTCCGCTCTTCTTCATTCTCACCCATCAGTTCTATCCTTTCACCAAACCCGAAAGAGACCTCCGAATCATCCCCCTGATCTTCGGAACCCTTTCCATCCCCATGATCTATCTCCTTGCAAGACAATTCTCTCCCCTAATTGCCCTTCCGTGCACCCTCTCTCTGACCTTTATGACCTACCACATCAGCCTCTCCCAGGACGGCCGCTCCTATTCAATGCTTATGTTTCTCGGAATGGCAGGTCTCTACTTCTTTATAAAACACCTCAAGACATCAAAAAAGGGGTATTTACTTCTCGTGGCTCTCTTTTTCTCTGCGTTATTCTATACCAGCTATAGCTCTATTCCATTTATTGTCCTTTCTCAGATTCTCTGGTTCTACCGGCCCAGTGAAGAAGCTAAAAGACCTACCCTTTCCTCCTTTTTAACCTTAAATGGCCTCATTCTTCTTTTCTGTCTCCCCTGGATTATCTTTTTAGTCCTCAATTATAAGGGGCAAATGACCATGGACCCCTTTCATACCGAGAGCCCGGGTTCCTTTGGGTATATCCTGTATGGAGTGTTACATGACTGGGTCCCCCATGCTCCCCTTACGATCGTTTCAGTGATCTTGTTAATTCTCTTTCCTATCTTCTCAAAATTTTGGAAGAATGTTCTCATTCTTCTATCAGTTCTTGCCCTTCCGATAGGGGGGCTCTATCTCTTCTGTAAATTATTCAACGTTACCCATTTTGTCACCTCCAGGTATTTTATTAATTTTCTCCCCTTATTCTTCATCACGCTCTATCTCTCCCTTGATGCAATAGAGTTTAGATTTGAAAGATTGAAAAGATTCTTGCGATTGAGGTTTCTCTTCGTTATCCTCTTCGTTGCATCAAGTCTTATCATTCTTCCACTCTATTACCGTTCTGAAAAACAGGACTTCAGAGGATTATCCACTTACCTGAAGGGTCATCTCCGGGAAGGAGATAAAATCTTTGTCGGGGCAACAGGGTATATGCCACCGATACTCCATCATTTTGGGGAATATCCGGAACGTCGCCATCAGATCATGAGGTTTTGGAAGGACGGTGAGAAAATAATCAGGGTTGAAAAGTCTTTTACTTATCAGAATAAAATGCTGACAATTATTTATTCCAAGACCTGTTGTACCGAGTTTGTTGCTGATGGGGGTCGCGTATGGATTGTTACGGACAGATGGACTGCGAAACAGCTTAGAGAGAGTTCCCCCTGTGTTCTGAAGGGGTATTTTGATGGAAGCTTCCTAAACTTCAACAGATTTCCAACAGACGCTTCAATATACCTTCTCCTCTGGGACCCTGCTTCTCCAGATGAGAGAGGGATTGAGATACCCATTGAATAACATGGACCGAGGAATCACGCCTGTGAATTGTGGGTTCTTGGATGAATAAGCTAACACAGAAAGAAATCGCAATTCTTCTTCTTTGTCTCCTGGTAGGTTTTGCCCTGAGACTCTACGCCTTCGATAAAAAATCCCTCTGGATAGACGAAGTCCATACCTTTAATGACTCAAGAGATGACCTCAAAGCCCAAATAAAATTCTATAAAGAGGATCCCTCCTATCTTCATCCTCCCCTTTTCTTCATTCTTACTCATCGGTTCTATCCTTTCACCAAGCCAGAAAGAGACCTTCGAATCATCCCCCTGATCTTAGGAATCCTTTCCATCCCTATGATCTATCTCCTCTCAAGGCAATTTTCTCCTCCCATTGCCCCTTTCTGCACCCTCTCTTTGACCTTTATGACTTACCACATCAGCCTCTCTCAGGATGGACGCTCTTACTCCCTGCTCATGTTCCTTGGAATGGCAGGCCTCTACTTCTTCATAAAACACCTCAAGACATCAAAAAAGGGATATTTACTTCTGGTGGCTCTCTTTTTCTCTGTGTTATTCTATACCAGCTATAGCTCTATTCCATTTATTGTGCTTTCTCAGATTCTCTGGCTCTACCAGCCGAGTGAAGAGGTCAAAAGACCCACTTTTGCTTCTTTCTTGACCTTAAATGGTCTCATCCTTCTTTTCTGTATCCCCTGGATTCTCTTTGTGCTCTTCCATTATAAGGGGGAAACGGTCATGGACTCGCTTCATGGAAGCCCCGGCTCTTTTTTCAACATTATTTCTAATGTATTTCATGATTGGGTCCCGCATACCCCTCTCACGATTGTTTCGGTAATCCTGTTAGTTCTCTTCCCCATCTTAGCAAGGTCCCGAAAAAGTGCCCTCGTCCTTTTGACGGTATTTGTTCTTCCTATAGGAGGACTCTATTTTTTCAGTAAATTACTCAACGTCACTCATTTCTTCACATCCAGGTATTTCATCAATTTTCTTCCCCTTTTTTTAATCACGCTCTATCTCTCTCTTGAAGCCATGGAGTTTAAATTTAAAAGATTGAAAAGATTCCTGCGGCCGGGGTTTCTTTTTATCATTCTCTTCATCACCTCCAATCTCGTCATCCTTCCTCTTTATTACCGGTGCGAGAGACAAGACTTCAGAGGCCTGGTCACTTACCTAATGAAAAATCTCCAAGAAGGAGATAAAATCTTTGTCCAGTCAATAGCCTATATCCCGGGGATGCTTCATTATTTCAGAATAATTCCAAAAGACCGCCATTACAATATTCCATTTGAATGGAAAGCCTCAGGACAGGAAATTGAATTCAGAAAGCCATTTACCTATGAAAACAGAACCTATACCATTTATTCCTCCAATATCTGTTGTTCTCAATATCTGGCAGATGGGAATCGGCTGTGGATAGTCCAGGGGGAGCCCGCCGCAAAGAAGTTTAGCGAGACTACACCCAGCGTTTTGAAGGGATACTTTGATGGAAGTTTTGCAAGTTTCAGGAGGTTTCCAAGTGATAGTTCCATGTATCTTTTTCTGTGGGATCCTTCTTCTCCGGACGAGAAAGGGATCGATATGCCAATTAAGTGACAAGCCTTGATCTTGGGGTAATGTAAAGACGGTAATTTTCTTTAATGCTAATGCCATTATTCTTTTAAGTCTTAACAAGCTGTTGAAAAAGTGTACATTTTTTTAAAATGCTGTGTGAACTCTCAAGGAAATGTTGGAATTTAGAACCAACCCAAAATCGACTATTTAGAATATGATCAATCTGAATAATCTGCCTCGAACGAAAGGCTTATTTTCGAATCCTGTCGTCTTGAAACTCCTCATCTGCCTTTTTCTCGCCTTGGTAACCCTTACGGCCTATTGGCAGGTACGAAATAACGAATTTATAAACCTCGATGATGATTTGTACGTTACGGATAACCCTTATGTCTGCAAGGGACTCACCGCCAAGGGTATCATCTGGGCTTTCACTTCAATACACAAAGGCCACTGGCATCCTATGACATGGATTTCCCATATGGTTGACTACAGTCTCTATGGGTTGAATCCAAACGGACATCACATAGCCAACCTACTCTTTCATATAGCCAATACCCTCTTGCTATTTCTTCTGCTTTACCGAATGACAAACCTCCCCTGGCGAAGCGGTTTTGTGGCCGCTCTGTTCGCTCTCCACCCCCTTCATGTCGAGTCAGTTGCTTGGGTGGCTGAGCGAAAGGAGGTTCTGAGTGCTTTCTTTTGGATTCTTGCGATGTGGACTTATGTTTATTATGTTGAGAAGCCAAAAGTCAATCGATATCTGTTAGTCGCTTCATGCTTTCTCTTGGCTTTAATGTCGAAGCCCATGGCCGTGACATTTCCTTTTGCCTTGCTTCTCCTCGACTATTGGCCTCTCGGTCGTCTAAGATTCGGGAAAACGGATAATGGCCTCAATCCAACTACCTTAGGATCGGGGAACGTGTGTCATCGAAAGGTTTCCGTTCTTGGCCTCGTCTTGGAGAAGGTCCCCTTGTTCCTTATTTCTGCAGTTTTGAGTTTATTCACCATTTTCGCCCATTGGGGGAGTGGAGCCATATCATCCCTCGATAAGCTTCCCCTGGAAATCCGAATTGAAAATGCTTTTGTATCCTATGTCAAGTACATCGCAAAAATGATCTGGCCCGACCGCTTGGCCGTTCTATATCCACATCCGATTACTTTGCCATTATGGGAAGTAGTAGGGGCCACCCTGTTGTTAATGATTATCACTACTCTAGTAATCCTCGCTGGAAGAAAACGCAATTACTATATTATGGGATGGTTCTGGTATCTTGGGACTCTTTTGCCTGTGATTGGTTTGGTCCAGGCAGGAATACAGGCGATGGCAGACCGATTTATGTATATACCCATTATTGGTTTGTTTATTATGGTCGTCTACGGAATCTCGGATTTTCTAATGGGGTGGCGATATGGAAAGGTAGTGCTTGCTACATCAGGAGGTGTCTTGCTTCTGATTCTAATGGTCGCTACTATGTCACAAGTACAGCTTTGGCGAACCAGTGTGATGCTTTTCAGCCATACTTTACGAGTTACAGACGATAATTATCTAATCCACAATAACCTGGGTGTTACTTTAGCCAAACAAGGAAAGGATCAGGAGGCTGCTATCCACTATAGAAAGGCCCTGGAAATCAATCCGCGCTACACGGATGCGCACTATAATTTGGCTGCTCTTCTTGTTCGCCAAAGAAAGGCCCAAGAGGCCATAGATCATTTTAACGAGGCCTTAAAGATCAAACCAAATAGAGTAGACGTGCATAATGACCTCGGAGTTATATTAGCAAAACAAGGGAAAATTCAGGAAGCCGCTATTCATTTCGCTGAAGCTATTCAGATTAATCCAAACTATGCAAGATCTTATTTTAACTGGGGAATTCTCTTAATCCAACAGGGAAAAAACGAAGAAGCTATCCCCTATTTCAATAAGGCTTTGCAGATCAATCCAAATGACCCCACGATTCACAACAATCTTGGCGCGGCTTTGGCTGGCGTAGGAAGACCCGAAGAAGCCATAGCTCACTATAATCAGGCCCTGCAAATTAATCCAGACTATGTAGACGCCCATTTAAATTTAGGATCTCTTCTCACCTTCCAGAGAAAGGATCAAGAAGCGGTGCCCCATTATTATGAAGCCCTACGGATTAATCCATCTGATGCGCGAGCACATTATGAACTTGGAGCTATCCTGGTCCGTCAGGAGAAAAAGCGGGAGGCTATTTTTCACCTTACCGAAGCCGTGCGAATCATCCCCAATTATGGAGAGGCACATCTTACCCTGGGTATGCTCTATTTAGCGATGGGGAAAAAGGACCTGGCCCTCGCCCAATATAGAATCCTCAAGACCATCAATAATAATATGGCCAAAACCTTGTATCAGAAAATATCAAAGCATGAGAATTCAGTACCAACGAGAGAAAAGTAAGAAGGGTAAGGGGGGGAAGAGGTGCAGTGCTTGCGATTTTCTATCTCGTCAAATCGAAGGATGATATCGATTTACCCAGAGTTCCCAAACGAGTAGAGTCCAGAGTTGTTTTCTATTATCCTTTTTGTTAACCAGATGATCTTGAAGAAGGTCGTTTACATATTCGGAATTGAGGAATCCTTCTCTCGCGATTTTGACAGGTGAAAGCAGATCCTCAAACAATTCTTTTAATGGCCCCTTTACCCATTTTGCAATAGGGACACCAAACCCTTTCTTTGGCCTCTTAATCACCTTGTCAGGGAGCCAATTTCCCATTGCTTTTTTCAGAATGTATTTCGAAGTAAACCCATTTAACTTCCATTCCGAAGGAAGTCCCATTACAAATTCAACCAACTTATAATCGAGAAAAGGAGCTCTCACTTCCAGTGAACACGCCATACTTGCTCGATCCACTTTAACAAGAATGGATTCTTGGAGATAGAGCTTCAGGTCGAGATATTGAAGTTTTGTTATTCTATCTTCGTAAGGGTATTCTCCTTCATAGATAGAAATTTCTTCAAACAATTGATCTCGACGTAGTTGTGTATGGATATCGCGTGATAATACTTTCTCGATTTCTAAAAGGGGAAAAGACCCCAGCCAGACCGAATTTCTTATCCCGTCCGGATAACCTATTCCAGAAAGAAATTTCTTTATTTTAAAATCAAAGCTTATATTATCATCTGATACAGGTAATAAATTCCCCAAAAAGTTCAGGGTCGGGTGGAAAAATTCTAAATAGCGTCCATATTGATTTGCAAGCTTATGAGCCAGATAGGTTGGATACCCTGCGAATAGCTCGTCCCCTCCATCCCCACCCAGAGCAACTGTTACATGGTTACGAGTGAATTTAGACAGAAGATAAGTTGGCAATATGGATGCGTCTGCCATGGGCTCATCTAAAATATCAGGGAGCTTAGGAACGATATTGAGTAAGTCGGTGGGGGTCATCATCTGTTCATAATGCTCGGTACCAATATATTTAGATGCTAAAGAACCATATTTTGATTCATCAAAAGAGGGATCTTCAAAACCAATTGAAAAAGTTTTTATCCTCCCCGGCACCTCTTTTTGGGCTAAGGCTGTGATTGCACTTGAATCAATTCCACCGCTCAGAAATACACCCAGTGGAACTTCGCTTATGAGGCGGCGTTTGACAGATGCTTTGAGGAGTTCCATCATCTTCAATTCTGCTTCGGCTTCCGAAAGATTTTTTTCAACCTTCTTAGAATCAAAAGGGGACCAGTATTGCCTAACCTCAATCTTTTTCTTATCCCAGATCAGATAGGAAGCAGCTGGAATTTTTTTTGCGTCCATAAAAATGGTTTGGGGACTAGGGATGAACTCAAAAAATAGATATTTCATCAGGGAAGAGGGATCGACCTTTCTTTGAAAGGCAGGATAAAGCATAATTGCCTTTAATTCGGAGGCGAAAAGAAATGTTCCGTTTATAGAACTATAGTAAAGGGGTTTCTTACCTAAACGGTCCCTTGCCAATACCAGTCGATTTCCTTTATCGTCCCAGATCCCGATGGCGAACATTCCGCTAAAATACCGGAAACAATCTTCCTTATACTCCTCATAAGCATGAGCGATGACCTCTGTATCGGAGTGGGTGCGGAACTGATGGCCCCTACCCTTTAGTTCTTCTCTCAATTCTTTAAAATTGTAAATCTCTCCGTTGAAAATCACCCATATTGTCCCGTCCTCGTTGGATAGGGGCTGATGTCCTCCTGCTAAATCAATAATGCTCAGACGACGATGACCGAGGAAGACAAAAGGCCCCTTTTCATCTAAGGGACGGAGGTATTCCCCCAAATCATCGGGCCCTCGATGAATGAGGACATCCCGCATTTTTTTTAGAATTTCATGTTCCGGAACGTCTGTCGCCTTTGAGGTGAGAAACCCGATAATGCCGCACATGTTTTTAAAACCTCTTCTCTTCGCTCACAATTAGGATAATGGAATCGTGGAATGATGGAATAATGGGTTTTGGAGAATAGGATAGCGGATTATTGATACCTCTAAATCTTCTTTCGTCTCGGTTTAAGCCTGCGCACACCCTAAGAATTCCTTTCTGTAATTCCATTCTTGATCCACCATTCCCTTTCCCATTTTTCAGCCTCTTCGAAAGTTTTGAATTTGAACAATCCAGAGGGAAATGGAATTCTAACATTGAATCGAAGAGCCATTTTAATATAACTTTTATCAGGTCTAAAATTCCAGCTTATCCCTTTTCCTTCTCTCTCAAATTTCTCAAGGTCTTCAAACGTCTTGAACTTAATCAAAGTCATCGTTTTGCCCCATCTCCTTTACCTTATTAGCGTAATCACTCAGCTACACCCTGCCATGTTTTCTATTTTCCGTTTCCCATTATTCCA
>Ga0214474_1000768_pt1 | contig 15334 bp, 7 predicted proteins | sample RVTome_2_FD_187335 | JGI IMG/M metagenome (GOLD analysis project Ga0214474, IMG submission 187335) | Soil microbial communities from uranium-contaminated site in the Upper Colorado River Basin, Wyoming, United States - RVT95D214 HiSeq ...
GGGACTGGATCAGCCACTTCCATAGAGAACACATAGACATCGCCCTTCTTCGCCAGCTTCTCACTGACTATGTCCATGTACCCTGGCGCACGCTTGCCATTAGCGACTTGGTTCGTGTCGCCGATCGGATCTTTCGCAACCATCGCACCCGCACAAGCTGGTTGGGCAATTATCAGAAATGCAATTGGCAAGCAAAGCATCACTATCATTACACTTCTCATTTCCTCACCTCCTCCTCGAACCACCCGCGAGGCACCTATTCTATGCACCGCAATTCGTACTTAGGTGTTTCCGCATGGATTGTCGTCAATTGCCGTGATAACGCGTATCACGCAGTAGTAGCTCCGCTCTGAGACGGAGCAGGAATGGAATGGGGGTCTGAGCCCCGCCTCGGAAAAGATCATATGGGAGGAATGGCGACATGTTACAGGCATGGTCTCCAAGGGAATTGAGCCGGGAGAAGCGGTTCCGACCATGACCGTTGAATTCAGCGCTAGTACTGCACAATCCTTAATACCGTTAAGTGCTAGTAATCCCTGTTCGCCCAGCGGAGGGAATCCATGGCAGATGCAAAGGAGATTCTTGCGACAGCGATCGAGATGGAGCATTTCGGGAGCGAGTACTATTCGAAGTTCAAGGACCTGGTAGCCAGCGAGAAGGCAAAGACCCTGCTCAGGAGCCTTGCAGCCGACGAGAAGGACCACGCACATATTCTCGAGATCGAGCTGTCCAATCTGGGAGGAAAACTGAAGCCGCCTGCTAAAGAGGAGCTGAAGAAATCCCTCAAACAGGTCTTCCCGGAACGGATACACAAGAACTCGATCCACGCTAAGGATGCCATCTCCGCCATCAAGCTGGGAATATTGACTGAAAGAAGGTCAATAGAGTTCTACACGAAACATGCTGCGAGGGCGAGTCCTAAGATGAGAAAGATCTTTGCGAAGCTGATCAGAATGGAGATTGTGCATCTGGGGCTTCTGGAGGAGAACCTTCAGTTCTTGGAGGATGACGGTTCTTGGTACGGCTATTTGCCCATCCTTGAGGGTTAGTTCCCCGCGTTTTGGGAATACAGGCCATCGCGATGGGGGACAGAGAGCGTTCGTCCCGCAAGAGTCTATAGAGGAGGAAAGGCGAACGATGCTCAGACAGGAACTCAGACGATTCCGATTCGAGCCCTCGCACATTTTAATTTAGATGAATGGATTAATGTTCGAATTTGGTCCTGGCCTATTCAGGCGACCTCCTGCTTGGCGGCAGATCGCACGGTGTAGGCTTCCAGGAGCGTGAGCGCGTTCGCTTCATTTGCATTCTTCTGACTAGAGGCTCCAGCCTATCTATTGGTTCCTGAAGCCTTTGGACGATCGCCCCATCTATGTCAATCTCGGAGATCATCGGCCCGAGCGCTTATTCATTCTGCGTCTCAAGAGTTGCCTAGGAGCGAATCGATACATGACGATTAGCATCAAAAGGCCTGAGATTGGCAACAGCAGAGTCGGATACTCTGGGATGACGGGCGTGACGGTCACGCACACCGTGTCGTTGGCCGCCTGCCCAGTGTTGTCTGTCACTGTCAAAGTGATGTTGTAGATACCATCGATGAGGAATATGAAGCTCATGTTCTCTGCATACAGTACAACTGGGTGTCCGTCGTATTCGAAGGTCCATACATAGCTGCTGATTTCGACATCATCGAAGGAGTCGGCTCCGCTCAGCGTTACTTCGTCGCCCACTGTGACTGTTTGGTCGTCTCCAGCGTACGCCACAGGCGGTTGGTTGACCATGACATCAATCGTGTCAACCACCATGTTATCTACATATGTGGTCTCAGGTCTTAGGTAAGGATTCACAACAAGGGTGACGGTCAGCACCGTCGTCTCGGTTACATTTGGTGCGACGAAGGATATCGAAAACCCTACTGGGCCAGTATCATTAGTCAGCGTAGCGCTTAGGCTGATCTCAGTCATCATGGAATTGTTGCCGTAGTCCACGTACATCCGGACGATCGGATCTGAGAAAGGCGCAGGATTGAGGTTCCAAATCTCCGCGCTGACGTTGACCACGGCCGTGCCCGGGACTTGAAGAGGTGGCATGAAGACCGGGGTCCCAATGCCGAGGTTCGGGTAGTCCAGGACGGCGAATTCCCGAGATGCGTTGTTGTTCAGATAGTCCGACTCGGCAATTGCATGGTCTGGATTGACCAGGACAGTCACGATATGCAGACCGATTGTGGTGAAGACGCCTGTCATCGAGGCTACGGCCATGGAGTATGGCTCGATATCAACTACGCAAGCGCCGATGATACTGCTACCGTCGTAGAATTCGACCTCAACACTGATCGACTGAATGTCGCCGATGTTGTAGACCACAGCATTCAAGATACAAAAAGTATTGATGACTACCTCCGCCGGGACTGTGTAGATGTCCTGTTCTCCGCCGCTGACAGCGAAATCCGGAAGTCCCTGAACCGTGATGTTGCCGAATCCCATCGCCAGAGGGTCTTCGAAGATCTCGGGGACGCTGTCCAGACTATCTGCCAAGACTATGATTTCGTGTTGCATCGGGTCCAGCGGAAGTGATGCAACCCAGCTTGTCTGTGCGATGGCAGAACCGTCAGGCGCAATCATCGGAATGCTTGCCGACCCAATCAGCTCGCTCTCCTGTGGGAGGTCATCACCATTCTGATCGTCAAAGAACTCCACAGACACATCGTAAGCGGTCGCGATGCCGGAGTTGTTGATGCGGGCGTAGATTGTAACATTGTCTCCTCTGGCCGGATTCGGAATATCTGACCAGACAGGGACCTGCCCTTGATTCACCGTCAGGTCGCTCAGAGCATCCGGAATAGACATCGTTACGAACGACTCGCTCCTGCCCAGAGGCTCCGTATACGGCGTGACGCCGACGGACAGTTCACTCGGTGCGTAGTGCTGTTGTCCGATCATTGGCAAGTATGTGTAGGTCGCATTGATCCAGTAATTGCCCACAAAGACTGTTCCAGTCGAATTCAGTATCGTGCTGAGAGCATCGATTCTGGCAATGCCGAGGGAATCCATTCCAAAGCTTGTTACCGCTAGGCTGCCAGGTGTCTCGTCCACATAGTATCTTGTCGACACATTGACTCCTGGCAAGGGCATGTCTGCCCCATCAAGCACTGTGACCATGATCCATCGATAGATGAACGCAACTGCGTCGTCGGATACATCGACGGATGGTGCGCAAGTGCCTCTGATTCTGGCCACTGCATTGCCTGACAGCTGCGGGGAATTGCTCAGTACGGAGTCACTGATCTCCAGAGATGCATTGGAGTTTGGAGAACAGGTTATTGAGCCGTTAACCAGCGTGACATTCTGAAGCATCACCACGGCACTCTCGAGAGCAACAATGCTGACACCATCGAATATCGTGTCGTGCGCCTCGAATGTGCCGTTTCCCTCTACAATCACTCTGATCGGATGGATGCTGGCAACGGACGATCCGTCGAATACAAGACTCGCGGGACTTGTCGTTGTGCCGTCGACGTATATGGTCCTCTGGAACGAATAGTCTTGCATGAGTATGAACTCTGAATGAATGACCTCCAGCATTCCAGCTGGAGCGATGATGATGTCTCCTGAGTAGCTGAAGGTCGTGTTCTCAATGAGGATGTTTGGAGGTGCAACCAACCACCTGGATGGGTCGGGACTAGGTGCCGAGACTCCCATGATCCGTATCGTGAGGTCGGACTGCTGGTCATCGGCAGTCATCGCTGGGTAGGATGGGAAGGAGAAGGATTGGATCGAAAAGTATGGCAGCATACTAAGCACCGCGGTTGCCGTGATGTCAAATGACCCAACATTGATCGAGCCTAGACCCTCAAGATCCGTCACTATGTCTGTGATGAAGGGAATCACTGCGAGGCCATCTTGGTCGGTCACCGTGAAGTCCATGGGGTTCTTGTTGAGGTAGTTAAGCACTTCTGTGGGAGGTGAGAGACTTGCGCCGCCATGCCCCAGATAGAACAGCCCCTGACCAGCGAATGGAGACGATCCGGTGAACGATGCTGTCACCGTTGCTCCGGGGATGGGGACTCCGTATTCGTCTCCGACCGTGAGATTAAGCCATCTATATATGTAGGCCTGAGAGCCAATCGTCAAGACTAGCATAAGGCTGTCGAACTGAACATATCCGTTCGTCCCATCATTTAGGAACTTGATATCGAGCGTCGAAAGAAAAGTTGTTGTGGTGACACCCATTGCGTAGAGGTCGCAACTACTCTCAACAAAGGCAGTCTCTGATGGTGCGGGAAATATCCCGGTCGAGGAGAAGGTAGTACCTTCGTTGGTGCTCCACAGCAACGATCTCGTCCCATCATATCCTGCATCTACCTTGTATCTCACAATTAGGGTGGCGCCATTGACTGGTCCTGCAGAGCCCGCATCAAACGAGTCGATCGCCATTGTCTGGCCAGTACCAACATGATAGGTCATCCCTTCTCCGCTCGCAAGCAGAGACATCAAGTTCTGTCCCGTATTGTCCTCAGGGCCTTTCGTAGTTGGAAGGGCGAGATAGCTGCTGCCAGAAACAGCAACTGGTGGCGCCCTATCTTCAGGTGCTCCGGAATAGTTGTCGAAGTGACAACCGTAGAGCTCGGCTGTAGAGATATCTGATATTGACAGCACATTGTGCGTGTACCAGTCTGAGGTAGTATTTGCCGGTCCGAAATCGATTCCGATGTAGCTATTGGTTGCAAGAAGATTGGAACTCCCCATCAACGATATGTTCGCCGCAGGCGCACCAAGTACCGGGAACTCAGGCAACGCGTCTATCGACGAATCAACCAGCAGTAATTCAGAATCCTGGACACTGATGCTGGGGCCATCGTCACAAGTATCAAGGATGAGCGTGTCCCCGCCCGCATAGTGTTCGACGAGTTTGTCCACAGGCTGGGCGGTCACGACCGTACTATTCAGTGACATCTTTGCCCCGCTTGACAGATGGATAGTCCCTGGGAACATAAGAACCGAGCTCGAACCTGCCACAATTCCCCCAGACACTACAGACAGTGTCAGAAACGGCCATGTCGTGTCCTGCTCCAAGTAACTCGTGATTGTCGAGTTCTCCAAAATCAACTTACCGCCGCTGCTGACAGTAATTCCATGTATGTTAGCAGGGTCGTTCGTGCTGATGATGCTCAATGTGGAATTCCTGAGAACAAGCTCGCCGCCGACGAGGACCGTGACGTTGCCGTCGACGAATTGATCGATATCCTGTATGACGTACGTGCCGTCCTGAACGATCAAATCGCCATTGGAGGCTCTTGCGGGGGTGATGTCCGTCAAAAACAATAGGCCTACAAATGAAGAAATCACAAGACAAACTGCAGTCAGGACGCTGAGAGCTCTGTCGGTCACAGTATTGTCTGTTGTCATGGCCTCGATTGACACGGGAGAGTCATCAGTATCGAACCGATGAACGCAACCTCCGATATTCTAGGTTCAATGCTCAGATTCCCCGCATTTCCTCCTGAAGGGGGTTGTATGCCTTTACCTTGCCTAAATCATTTTCGTGAGCGAATGCCCTGTACTTGTCAGAAAGAGCTGTTACGCTTGGGTCTCTCCAAATGAGAGGATTAGTGCGCCGAACTGAAGCATGCAGAGATGGCCCATGGATACTCCGGAATGCATTTTCTACCGGTACGAAAATGGAGCCCGACCCCCACTCATTTCTTACCGGTAAGTATAGCGTCCGGCTTTAACTACCGGTAGATTCCGGGTCATAATCCGGGCCCTCGCACATTTTAATTTCGATTGATGGATTAATATTTAGGCCACAAATTGCGCGTGTGAACCATGTGCGTTTCTAGGGGTGTGGCTATCAATCCTCGACCAGGAGGAATGAGCCTACCAGAGCGCCGGCGGACTGTAGAGCCTGTGTCCAGAAGATCTTGTTCTCCAAATCTCCGGGGTGGAAGAGGCTGTCGTATTTGAGACGATCATCACCGGGAAGCACTCTCTCAGCACATCGCACAGCGAACTCGCGAAGCTGACGGGCATTGGACAGGCGGGGATTAAGGGCGACATAGTACAAGCCGAGCTTCTCCACTTCACGGACCTCACGCCCCATCTGCCTGCCAGCTTGTCGGAACTGGCTAAGCACAACCAACATTCGATCTCCTACGCCCATTGACGGGATTGAGTATTCATTCTCATTTGGAACTCGACTAAGCATGTCCGAACCCTTAGGCCTGGAGGCGATGGCCTTCTTCATTTCCTCAAGGCTTGAACCTGAGCTCCCCGCCAGTACTAAGACAAATCGCGCACCCTCGGTGGCAGAAGCGTCCAGGAACGGCAAGAGTGCCTCATATGGCCAGGGCTCGTCTGGCTTGGCGTCCACTTCGTCTACGAGGCAGAGCCAGGGCCCAGGAATGTTGCGAAGCTCCGCAAGCCCCGAGCGAAATCCCGCTTCGTCGAGCTTCGCCAAGTTGAGCTCTCGGTATCGTATGGTCTCTCCTAGCAGAGAGGCTACCTCCTGCACGAAGTAGGTCTTGCCGCTTCCCGGGGGAGCCCAAATAATGTAGTTCTCCCTTTTCGGAGACGGGCTGCGACACGCAGCCACAATCTTCTGCCGAGCGTCCTTGAGGTCGCTGCGGACGGCCTCACCGTACCGCACATAGTTACCGACAATGCAATAGTGAGACAGGGTCACGACGTTCAGGCCAGCTAGCAATGAGCGAGCCTCAGCTGCCACACGGGGGTCCGCGGGGACGACCTTCTCCTGTGGTGCCTTCTCCTCGATTCCGACCGTCACTCTCATCGGTTCAGGTTCATGGGACTTGTAGCCGCCGCTCTCATCAAGGTAGAGGATCCGTGGCTTGAGGGCGAAATGGCCACGCTGGACAGATTTCAGGGCGAGTCTTATCTCTTCCGTCTTCAGCGGATCGAGGCGTTTTCCCCTCAGATTCAGGAAGCTATCCTCCATCCGATAGCCTTCCGGTTCCTGCAGCAATGTGAAGCCTCTCGGGACAGGATCCTGCAGCTTGATGAGCTTAGCAGGCCCTCTCCCGGCATTGATTAGCTCGATGTCGAGTTCTAGGTCCTCGTCCAGCTTCAGTTCCTTCTTCGAAGCAATGAGATTGGCTTGGACGTCAGCGTGTTCGAATCGCTCTAGGCCGACAGGCTGTTCGTATGTGGGTGTGGGGCTCGCAAAGGAAGTCGTCGACGATACGACGAGAGGAGCGCGGAAGAGCTCGGTGATGGATATGGCAAGCTCCCGCTCACGCTTAACGCTCTCTCGGAGTCTCAGCACCTGGTCCTTCTTCCCGGGTTGCTCGGCCTGCTCAAAGCTAGCCGCGGAGGCTTCGAGAATCTTCTCTACTGCGAGATATGCTTTCGCCTTCTTCTCATGATTCTCTTCCTGACTCGCCCGATCCATCGCCGCATAGGCGTCGAACAGCAATTTGCTCGCCCTGGAATACTCCGAGGCGCTCTCCACGCCTGCTCGAGCATAGTGGCTCGCTGCGCTGTCGAGATGCTTGATAGCGAGTGCATGAAGGGCCGGATCCCGAGCATCCGCGAAAAGAGTTCCCGCTTCGAGGGCTTTGCAGAACCGGCTGTGACCAAGTGCGAGCGCCTTCGCCTTCTCTCCGGGACTGAGATCCTTCGCGTGTTCGAAGAGCACCGAGGCCTCAGCGTACGCCTCAGCAGATCCGTCCGCTTCAGCTCTTGCCATCTCCTGCCATGCCTTCGAGAGCTTGATGATGAGCAGCAGCTCCTTTCGGTCCTGCTCAGATTCCAACTGATCGTGTATCTTCTGGAACATCTCCGCTGTTTGGCTATACTTGACGGAGCTGGCGTGATTGTCCCCCTGCCTTCCGAGGATCTTGGCAGTCTCGAGGGTGACCCTTGCCCGGCAGTATCGTCTCCTGTTCTCCGCGGCCTTGATCAATCGATCTACCATGTCCTTTTCACCGGATTCGATGATGGTTGGTCGCTCTGTCTCGAGAGATTTCGTAGCTTCATCGAACAGTCTTATAGAATTTTCGAAGGCTTTCACAGCCTCCGCAGGATGCTCCTTCCTGCTCAGATCCTCTCCTCTCTCGATCTCGGCCCATGCCGCGTAGTTGCTCGAGAGATAGGCCCATTTGTCAGTTGACCTATGTAAGGAGGCCGCTTTCTCATAGTGTTTCATTGCGGCCTCCGAGTCGAGCCTCGCGTGGCTGTACTTGGCGCGTTCGATCTCCGCCCACGCGCTCATGTAGACGATGAAATCCTTGTAGAACCCCTTCAAGCTGGGAGTCTTCTCTGTGGCCTTCCGGTAATTGTCAGAGGCCATGTCGAATTTCTCTGAGGACTTCTGATACTCCTGGAGGAAATCGTATGTCTTTGCGGCTTCCCAGTTATTTTCCGCTGCTCGCGCCCATAAGTCCGCTTTGAGAGCTAGCTCGACCGAGCGCTCGAATGTCTCCGCAGCTTCCTTCAGGACCTTAGTGTCATTTGTCAGTTGGCTAAGAAGGCGGAGCCTGCGCCCATAATCGAGGTAGCCGTCGGAGCCCATCGATATGATGCTAAGGTCACTCCCTCCCCAGCGTGTCATGCCCTTCGTGAAGATCTCGAAGGCTCTTGCGTCATACTGAACTGCCTCTCTTAGTAGCCTTGTCTTGGTCTCACGGTCATCTGTGGCTTTGGCGATTTCAAAGAGTAGGTCGGCTAATAGATCGATAGAGAATGACAGATTAATGAAATGGTAAGGATCATACCTCTCCTCGAGTGCGAGCTGCCTCTTTCCGGCGTCAAGAGCCTGCAGGAGCATCTTCCTTCTGACTTCGCCTTTGTGCTCTGTCTTTGCCAGCTCCGTCAAAGTCCTGGCCAAGATGAACAAGGCCGATTGCTCAAGGGCGGGGTATTCCGTCGCCCTCGCCAGTCGTGCGTGTTCTGGCGACTGGGCAAGTGCACTCTCCAACAGCTCACGCTTCTTCTTTACATCTATCTCGGTCAAAGCCAGGCTGCTAATATGTCCCATGCTCGGAAACCCCGCCCAGTAGGTAGTCCAGTTCGGGCTCTGAAAGGAGACTACAATAAACTCGTCTCTTGCTCCAAGCGCGTGCTTCAGGGCCTCGTTCGAGGCGGACTCTCTCTTCTCAGGGTCCTCTATTCCGTATACGTTCCAGCCGACAGCATAGGCGATTATTTCCAGCAGGCACCCCATCAAAAGCTTGTCTCTTGTCCTTCTTGAATGCGGAAGAGCCTCCATATACACAGGGAGCTCTTTTGCCGGTTCGTAGCTGAGATCTACTGACATTCCCGCCAATGCGTTGCACCATCCCAGTTCCGCGAAGGCGACGTTTTCGCTCATCTCCTTGGCTCTGCACCAATAGTCATAAGACTTCTGATAATGCAGGTCTACTTCCTCCATATCCACTAGCCAGCTACCAGCAGCCCTCTCAAGAATTCCAATTCTCACTAGAGCCATCGTCAATTCCTCCGGCTCTCCGGAACCATCAAGGAACTTGATCGTCCGCTCTCCATGGCCAAGCGCTTCCATGACCGGCTTCTTCCTGCCCTCGAAATCTGGAGCATAGTTGAACAGCATCGCGGCGCAGAACCAGAGGTGGTTGAAGGTCCTCGCATACTCCAGCGCTGAATTCGAGGACTTGAGCTTCTTGAGCGCTTCGATTGTCTGCCCCCAGGCGGTCCTAATCAGACTCCTCTTCTCGCTCGCTTTGTCCTTCTGCCAGTACTCAAGGTAGGACATCATGGCGTCACTGCGGAAGATCCTGGCTTCTGACTCAATGCCCTCGATCTTCTCATATGATTTCTTGGCTTCCTTGTAGGACCAAATGGCCTTCTTGACTCCCTCTATGAACTCCACATTAGTCTTTGATTGGAACGCGGCCTTGTGCAGTGAATAGGCCTTTCGTTCTAGTGTGTCAGCGATTAGGAACGGGTCTTGTCCGGAGGATGTTCGAAGTGCATCATCGTAGGTCTTCACAGCTCCTGACCAATCGTATTGCATCTCCTGATTCTTTGCTCGGTTCAGAAGTGGCTCCAATTTGATTTGCTTTTCCGCCATTTCACCAGACAAAGGGCGAATCAGCTCTCCTCCCCTATTGCCTTTTCCTAGGGGGAGGCTTACGCGAACTCAGATAGCCTAGTCTTCCTGAATAGGAGGACAATTACGCCGAGATGGTATCCGTGGAGGAATTGGACGAGATCTCTGCCGCTAAGAGAATGGAGCTCGAGATCCGCACTTTCTTTGCCGGTAGATATTGCTGGGAGCATTAGTCACCGGTAGATTCCGGGCCATTATCCGGGCCCTCGCACCATTCTATGGACGCCGGGAAGGAGTTAGCAGTCTTGCATTCATATCAGCTGGAGAAACGATTGTGGCGAGTGGCGGCGAAGTTTGCAGGGAGCCGAGTCCGAATCGTCACTCCTCACCTATGGTCTTTTCCGCTCTGGCGAGCCGTGGTTGATCCGGAGATAATGGCTATTCTTCAATCAGGGGGTTTTGGTACCGAGATAGAAACCCTTTCATCTACTTTTCTTGTGATCGAGAAGGTTCAGAGTCTACATTGCCAGGAAGAACCCTTATCACCTGCTGCGGGGATGACGATTGGAGAGAGGAATAAATGACGTTCAAGAATCTTAAGCTCATAGAGCCTCTACTGGAGGCAGTCGCTAAACAGGGTTATACTGCGCCAACACCAATACAGGAACAGGCAATCCCCCATATTCTTCAAGGCAAGGATTTGATTGGGATCGCACAAACTGGCACAGGAAAGACTGCTGCATTTGTTCTGCCCCTATTGCAGTTGATGTCACAATCACCTAGGCGAATTATCCCTAGATCTCCTAGAACTCTAGTTCTTGCGCCAACTAGAGAATTGGCTGCGCAGATAGATGAAAGCTTTGCAACCTACGGCTCATTCATGAGATTCAGGCACACTGTAATGTTCGGCGGTGTCAGCCAAGTCGCTCAGGTTAGAGCAGTTTCCGAGGGTGTTGATGTCCTAGTCGCTACACCTGGCAGATTATTGGACTTGATGAATCAGGGCTACGTGAATCTAAGCCATTTAGAATTCCTTGTTCTCGATGAGGTTGATAGAATGCTTGACATGGGATTCATAGTTGATGTCAAGAGAATCATCTCAAAATTGCCGACACACAGACAATCAGTATTCTTGTCAGCAACGATGCCGCAAAGGATAAGCGAGCTTGCAAGAACATTGCTCCGTCATCCTGTGCGTGTTGAAGTTGCTCCTCAAGCAACCACAGTGAAACTAGTTCAACAAAAAGTCCTCTTTGTAGACGAAAGAAACAAGATCGCGATCTTATTGGAGCTGCTGAAACGTGAAGATTTGAGATGTGTACTGATATTTACAAGAACAAAAAGAAGAGCCAATACCGTCGCCGAGGTGCTGACTGGTCAGGGCATTCGGGCTGAAGCCATACATGGCAACAAATCACAGGGTCAAAGAACAAGGGCATTAGACAGCTTCAAATCGGGACATGCAAGAGTGCTGGTTGCAACTGACATTGCCGCAAGAGGCATTGACATTGATGACATATCCCATGTAATAAATTATGATCTACCTGTTGACCAGGTTGAATACTATGTTCATAGAATTGGCCGTACCGCAAGAGCAGGAGCTAAGGGCACTGCATATTCCCTATGCGCAAGCCATGAACGGGATGCCTTGAGAGAGATCGAGAGCCTCATAAGAATGAATATCGAAGCAATGTCTCATTCATTTCATTCTAACACGGCAAGAGATGCTGTTGGCGCTGCTGCAAGACCACCGCCAAAACAACAAAGAGGTCAAAGAAGGTCAGATATGAGTAGACAGAACAAGAGACACTATCGATCGAGATAGAATGTCTAGAATTCTTTGTTCTGAAAGAGCCCTTGTCTCCTGCTGAAGAATGGATGGAAATTGGAGAGGGGACACTTCAACACAGAGATCTTTTCCGCTCCGGCGAGCTGTGGTTGAACCGGAGACACTGGCTGTTTTTCAATCAGAGGGTTTTTGCATCGAGACAAAAACCTTTCGCATCCTCTTTTTCGTCAACGGAGTGAGACCGCATCTTGCAGCTGCACTTCGGATGAATCTGAACCTCTCTGAACTGTAGCAATCCCGTTCGAACAATAGAGGCTTAGCGTGCAATGAGCAAGTCGCGACGCGTGTCCCTCACTTCACCACATATACCGTCTTCCTGTGATGAGTGCCATTCGTCAGTTCACTCAGCAGGAAATTCGCGAAATCTGGCCTCGGGGTGTGGGTGAAGAACGAGATGCGGACATTCTCCAGGGCCCTCACGTTTCCAGTGCCCTTTCCGCCAGAGATGCGAAACGTTCTGGTTATGGTCCAATCGAGACCACTTCCTTTGGTGATGGTCTCCTGGGCATCCCTGTCCTTGTCGATTTCGGGATAGTTCTTTCGGTAACTCTTGACGAAGCGCCTTACAAACCAGGACCAGTTTGGAGAGTCTCCCCCTGCCATGGCGCCTGTCTGAACGATGAGCCTCTCCATCCCGAGTTTCTTCATTTCCTCGACGATTCTCGCTGTTGCATCTGCGCAGAAGGGCCGTGGGTTGTTTTCCTTTCCGAGCCGCGGACCGAATACGCATATGGCGCCTATCGTGCCTGACAGAGTCTGGTGGATCTTGGAGGATTCTGTCAGTTGACCTGTGATTACTTCCAGCCCCTTCGTCTGACCTTGCGGCTCAGATCCAGGTCTGTAAAGTCCTTTCACCTGCAATCCCTTTCTCAGAGCAGTGGCGACGAGCTCCTTTCCGACCAATCCAGATCCTCCAAACACTGCGATGCACTGCGTTCTTGTTGCGTCGTCCATCTGTCATTCCTCCTCCCTCTGATTGCGGCTTTGTTCGGGTCAAGGGTTAGAGTGAAAGGGAGGGCGGTCTCACCCCTCCTCCAGGATCTTGGCCACAAATGTCTCCACTTTCTTCTGCCACCCCTCTTCCAGGGGCCCCTTCATTCCGGTCACGAAGACATTCCCTTCCGCGACCTTATTCATGCCCTTCTTCTGGAGCAGCTCATTCATTATCGGCCTGACACGCTCCCATCTCGCAATCTCCTCCTCAGTGGGCATCTTGCCGGTCTTCTTGTCGGGCCGGCTCGCCCCTTCGGTCGTCAAGATGGCGCACTTGGTCCCAGGCGCCAGCTGCATCTTCTTCAGGAGCCGGCGCATGCTGCCGATTGGCCTGCCGGCGCGGCCGGGCGAACTGAACACGTACAGGTCCGCCGGCGCGAGTTCCTTCGGGCGCACGTCTCTGATATGGTGGACGTTCACAGCAACTCCTTTGGCGACCATGAGTTTCCTGAACTCCTCTGCGACCATGGCCCCGTTGCCGTACTTCGAAGCGTGGTAGTACTCGATCTTCATGACGGCCATAATCGCAATTCATCCTCATGTTCTTTTCCGAATAATGAAGGAATTCAAATTGCGCAGAATGCAGACTCCGATTGATGAGCGTTGTTGATCTCAGTCCTACCATCAAAGGTCATTTCCTCCCCAACTCTTCTTGGAATCATACGTGGGAGGCTTAGATGCCAGTAGATTCCAGATGAGTATCCGGGCCCTCGCACTTTTTGGTTCTTTGGAGTGAATTAATGTTCAAACTCTTTCGCGAGAAAAGACCATAGGGAGGAAAGGCGATTCCCTCCCCGGGAGGAATGGTGATGGCAAAGGATGCGAAGCTCGAACTGAGTGAACTCTTGCCAAGCGATGAGAGGGTTGTCTTCGAAACGCATCCACATCCATTCAGACAGCTCTTGAGATTCCTTGCGGCATCTATCATATGGGTCATGGTGATTGTTGGGATTCTGGTCTTTGTTGTCGCGCTGGGCAGACCCATTCTCTCCGATGTGCCAATCATATCCACCGCATTGAACGCGATATATGATTTTGCCTTCGGAGATGAGATCTCGGCATATGGTGCACTCTCGTTCTATCTATTTTGGATTGCTTTTTGGACCTGGGATGCGTTTTCAATGAACCACGACCGGGTGGTCTACTTCGTCACCAACAAGAGGATTATCTGGTGGAGCAACCGCATCGGCAAGATTGTGGACTCTATCCCGTTGGCATCTGTGAAGATGATTGATACAGATCTGAATCCAGGCGTACGGCGACGAAGATATGCAAACATTGTCTTCTGGTCTCATATCAAGAAGCCCACCAGTCCGGGAGCGGAAGTATGGTGGACGATTCGAGACCCGGAGAGCGTGCTCAGAAGACTTCAGGCGATGACGCCGGAGCCAGACCCGTTATTTGTAAGAAGGCAACACAGAATCGGCTTCGGGCTATCTGTGACAATTGGTCTAGTACTCATTTCGATGGCGGTCTACGTGTGGACCGAAATGGTAGTGAATGGAGAGCCCGGAATTTCCGTCTGGCTGAAACTAATTTCCGAGTACATGATCTGTATTGGTCTTGTCTTGATCTACCAGGGCATTGGTAAACTGAGATGGGCAAGAAGGGTCACAGTGTCCATTCGGAAGAGACAACGGGGAAAGAAACAGAAAGGGTTTTGAGCCTCTCCTCGGAAAAGACCATAGGGGATGAAAGGCGATGCCGGTCTTGGAGGCGATGGTGCGTGGAACCGTCTGAAGGACACGTCAAAGTCTTGGGCTTCAAGCTCTACTACCGCTCGTTCGGAAGATCTGATAAGGGAACGGTGCTGGCCTTGTCCGGGGGTCCATTCGGCGTCCACAACTTGTTACTCCCGATGGCAGACCTCGTTCAGTTCGGCTACTGCGTCGTCATGTTCGACTATCTCGGATGCGGAAGATCAGACCGACCAAAGGATGCCAAGTACTACACGCAGAGTCGAGCCGTGGACGAGGTGGAAGGTGTTCGGAAAGCCCTAAGGCTCGGGAGGGTACACCTTTTCGGGGCTAGCTACGGGGGAGAGTTGTCGCTCGAAATGGCGCTGAGATTCCCGAAGAGCCTAAGAAGCCTCGTGATCTCCGGTGGGTCTGCGAGCTACGCGCTAAATCTATCGGAATGGAACCCACATCTGCCGAGAGGGGTTCGAAAGACGATCACGAAGTATGCAGACAAGGGCGACTTCAAGAACCCGAAGTATCTGGCGGCTAGAGAGGTCTTGAATCGAACGCAAGTGTGCCGATTGCGAGTCTGGCCGTACGACTTGTGGCACGGGTTGAAGCTCTTCGCTGACGACAACATCGGCGATAATCTTCCCGACCGACGTGAAGGATGGGACATAACTGACCGACTTCCAGAGATCAGACTTCCATGTCTCATTACTGCGGGAAAGTACGACCTCGTCTCGCCCAAGTGCGCTCGAGCCATTCACCGTGGCATCCACGGCTC
>Ga0214474_1000771_pt1 | contig 15308 bp, 13 predicted proteins | sample RVTome_2_FD_187335 | JGI IMG/M metagenome (GOLD analysis project Ga0214474, IMG submission 187335) | Soil microbial communities from uranium-contaminated site in the Upper Colorado River Basin, Wyoming, United States - RVT95D214 HiSeq ...
CTGATCCGATTACAGCTTGGAGAACTTCAGTTTTATCGCGCCCAAGACGATCTCATCGCCGTCTTTGAGCTCCCGCGTCTCCACGGTGGCCTTGTTGACCTTGGCCGGGTTCGTGAGGCTCTTGTTGGTCAGGACATACTTTCTGTTCTTGAAGGTGATCTGCGCATGCTCGGCACTGACCGTGGGATCGCCGAGGGCCAGATCGCCGGTCTCTCTCCCGATCATATTCTGCCTCTTGAGGATATATTTCTCCCCCTTGTTGGGTCCGGTGAGCACCTCCAGCTGGGCAGGTATGGCAGGGACCTCCACCGTCCGCTCGGGAGCAGCAGGGGCAACCCGCTTCATCTCCGCGGTGCTGATCGGGCGGGTGGGCTCAATGGTGCCGCCTTCCTCGTAGGCAGGCTCCATGGCAGCAGGTTTGCGCAGCATATAGACCAAGATCCCTATCAGGATCAGCACGATCACCGCCGCGCCGATGACGATGATGGGCAAGAGGTTCCCCCCGTTTCTCTTCAATTCCTTCAGGAACGGCGTCTGGGTCTGCGCCTTCATCGTCACGATCCCCTCAACCATGAAACTCTGCCCCGGGGCCGGCAGCTCGTCGGTCTTGACCTCGATGGTCTGCTCGCTCTCATCCCGCATGGTGTACATCCCGCTCTTGAGCCCGGCCTGCTCGGGGGTCACATCCACCACGACCCCCTTAACCCGCACCTGGAGGTTGTAATACTTAGAGGGATTCATCTTGATGTCGCTGATAAAGACCCCTTCAGCGGCCAAGACAGTGACGGCAAACACCATAAGGAACAAAAACACCAAACCTGCACCAGAACAAAATATCCTCTTTGTCTTCATATTCTCTCTCCTTTTCTCTAAAGATTTAATCGACTACCATTCCCTCCCTTCCCGTATATCTCTTCAGTGCCGTCAAGAGGGCCTCGACGCTCTTGTAGCGGTCCACAGGCCTCTTGGCCAGCATCTTGAGGGCTATCCTTTCGAGCCCGAGGGGGATCTTGGGATTCACGGATCTCAGCCTCGGCGGCAAAGACTCCCGGTGCTTGATGAGGACCTTAAGGGGGTCGGCGTCATCAAAGGGGCGCTTGCCGGCGAGCAACTCATAAAAGACCACCCCCAGGGAGTAGATGTCCGAACGGCCGTCAACCTGCCGGCGTGAGATCTGGTCCGGAGACATGTAATAGGGTGTCCCGAGGTAGGAACTGCGCGTGCCTACGGTACCGAGGTAGGCTGCATGAGCGACACCGAAATCCATCAGAACCACCCTGCCTTTGGACCTCTTATCGGGAATCATGATATTCTCCGGCTTGATATCCCGATGGACAATCCCCTTTTGGTGGGCATAGCTGAGTGCCCGGCATACCTGCATTACGGTCCTCACCGCCTCTTTGACAGGCATCTTACCATATCTGTCCAGGTATACGCGCAGATCTATCCCCGGCAGGTATTCCATGGCGATATAGATCTGGCCGTCCTGCGACGCTCCGTATTCGAAGAGACGGATGATATTTTCATGAAGGAGCTTTTGCCCCAGCTGCGCCTCGCGGCGGAACCGCTCGACAAACCGGCGGTCATTCTGAAATTGATCATAGGGGACCTTGAGGACCGCCAGCCCCCCGTTTTTGGCATGGATTGCCTTGTAGATGGTGGCCATCCCGCCGCTCGCGATCTTCTCCACGATGCGGTAGTTGCCCAGGACGTCGGCCTTTCTGAGCGCGCTACCCCTCACCGGGTGAGGGATCCTCGCCTGTTTGGGCTGTACCCTCGCCTGCGCAGGCTTCCTGGTCATGGGACGCGCACGGCGTGCCGGGCCTATCCTCGCGGGGATAGCCCTCATGATCATGGCCAGGATGACCAGCCCGGCGAGCAGGAGTACTACCAGCATGATCACCCAGGGATTAACGAACTCGGTGAGGAGCTCGGGCAAGGGCAAGGCCGCCCCCTCGCCCTTCATTGCTGGTGTCCCCCGCATGCGCACGAGCACGTTGGGGATGCGGGTGAAGCGCCCGGCCTGGACGCTGATCATCTGTTCGATCTTTTCATAACCCGCCAGCTCCAACCTGAGCTTATGAGAGCCGACCGGGATGGCGTTAATAACGGTATCTGTTTCCCCGATCCTGGCCTCGTCCAGATAGACGGCGGCTCCCCGGGGTCTGGACGAGATATAGAGCGAGCCCGATTCTAGGGCGAAGGAAAGGCCGGGAAGAACTATGAAAAAGAAAAAAATAGGCAATAAATAGCTGCGTGGCTTTCTCGGCATCCGAATGCCCTCGTCTACTTTTGCGTTCTTCTCTTGTTTTTTACACAGGGAGAGTTGTCTTATGCTTTAGTGTACCACATTCTTTACGCCTGGGCAACAAACAAAAAGTCTACCTCATTGCTCCTCGCCGCCCGCCCATGCTGCCTTGACAGGGTTGTTGATTAGTTATAACGTAGTCTTTACGACAATTTGAGCCATGGAAAATCTCGCTGTCATCATCTTGGCTGCAGGAAAAGGGAAGCGGATGCGCTCAGGTCTGGTCAAGGTCCTCCATCCCTTGTTGGGCAGGCAGATGTTGAGCTTCTCTTTGGAATGCTGCCTCGATGGATTGCATCCGGGAAAGACCGTTGTGGTCATCGGACACCAGGCTGAGCAGGTCCGCGCGGCCTTCCCCGATCCCCGGATCACCTTTGTCGAGCAGAAAAAACAGCTCGGCACCGGCCACGCCGTAGCCATGACCGAGCCGATGTTTAAGGATTTCCAGGGGACCATCCTCATCCTCTCCGGCGATACCCCCCTCGTCACTGCCCAGACCCTCTTGGACATGGTGAAACACCACCGGGGTCAGAAGGCGGCGCTCACCATCCTGACTGCGTACAGGGCCGATCCGACGGGGTACGGGCGCGTGCTCAGGGGCACAGGGGCTGCGGGCAAGGTGCAGAGGGTAGTGGAGGAAAAGGACGCTCTGCCACGGCAGCGGGGGATCAAGGAGGTCAACACGGGGATCTACTGTATTGAGGCCCCCTTTCTCTTTCAGGCCCTTTCTGCCCTGCGCGCAGACAACGCCCAGGGTGAGTACTACCTGCCGGACATCATCGAGGCAGCCCAGCGCAAGAAAAAGAAGGTCACGACCTTCATTGCCCCTGACGCGGTAGAGGTCATGGGGATCAACACCAGGGCGGAGCTGGTCCAGGCAGAGGATATCGTAGCGGATCGGGTGCGCCGGCATTGGATGGCCGAGGGGGTGACTATCCATGATCCCGGCAGCGTCTACATAGAGCCTTCTGTTCGTATCGGCAGGGACACCGTCATCCGCCCCAACTGCTATCTGCGCGGGGAGAGCGTGATCGGCGAGGGGTGCACGATCGGCCCGCAGGTGGAGATCTGCGATTCCCAGGTCGGGGACAGGGTAGAGATTAGATTCTGCACCATAATAACCGCGAGCCGGATCGCGGACGAGGCCATCGTGGGCCCCTTCGCACACCTGCGCCCCAACTGTCAACTGGAGAAGGGCGCAAAGATAGGCAACTTCGTGGAGGTGAAAAAATCGCGGATCGGCCCGGGGACCAAGGCCAATCACCTGGCCTATATCGGGGACTCCGAGGTCGGTGCAGGGGTGAACATCGGGGCAGGGGCCATTACCTGCAACTACGACGGCTATCAGAAACACCGCACCATCATCGAGGACGGCGTCTTCGTGGGGAGCAACGCGGCCCTCGTGGCCCCAATCACGATCGGGAAGGGTGCCTCAATAGGGGCAGGGACCACCGTTACCAAGGACGTCCCCCCCCATGCCCTGGCCGTAAGCAGGGCCCGGCAGAAGAGTATCAAGAATTGGGTGATAAAGAAGGAAAAAAACAAAGAGCGGCAGGAATAACGGAATCATGTGCGGCATAGTCGGCTACGTGGGGGCGCAGGACGCGCCCTCGATCATCCTTGGCGGCCTCAAACGGCTGGAATACCGGGGGTATGACTCCGCCGGACTGGCAGTGGTGCAATTAGACGGCACCATCGGCGTGCGGCGCGAGGTGGGGAAGCTGGTCAAGCTGGAAGAATTGGTGGCTGCCGAGCCGGTGAGCGGCAGGTCCGGCATCGGCCATACCCGCTGGGCCACCCACGGCGAGCCGAGCCAGCGCAATGCCCACCCCCATGTCGGCGCTACGGCCGCGGTCGCCGTGGTCCACAACGGCATCATCGAAAACTTCCGGGCACTCAGGCAGGAGCTGGAGGCCAAAGGGTGCCGCTTCACCTCGGAGACCGACACCGAGGTGGTGGTGCACCTGGTCGAGCGATATCTCGCGGAGGGGAGCAATTTGGAGCAGGCGGTGCGCCGCGCCTTGACGCACGTGCAGGGGGCCAACGCCTTCGTCTTCCTGTGCAGCCGTGAGCCCGATTGTCTCGTCGCCGCCCGCATCGGCAACGCCGGCGGCATTACCATCGGGTTAGGGAAAGGAGAGATGTTCGTTGCCTCCGACATCCCCGCGATCCTCGAACACACCCGCGACATGATCTTTATCGAGGACCGGCAGATGGCGGTGGTGAAGCCGGAGGGGGTGCAGGTGACGACGCTGGCCGGAAGGCCGGTGGCCGCGCAGGTGCACACCATCCCCTGGGATCCGGTGGCAGCTGCCAAGGAACCCTTTCGCCACTTCATGCAGAAGGAGATCTACGAGCAGGCCCGCTCCGTCACCGACACCATCCGGGGCAGGGCCGATTTTGAGGCCGGCCAGGTGCGCCTGGAGCACCTGACCATGAAGCCGAAAGAGGCCCAGGCCTTAGAGAAGGTAGTCATCGTGGCGTGCGGCACCTCGGCCTATGCCGGGCTCGTGGGCAAGTTCATCATCGAGGCCTTGGCCAGGGTGCCGGTGGAGGTGGACTACGGATCAGAGTTCCGCTACCGCGACCCTATCATCACGCGGAAAACCGCCGTGCTCGCCATCACCCAGAGCGGCGAGACCGTGGATACCCTGGCGGCGATGGAGGAGGCGCGAGGTAAAGGTGCACGGCTGTGGTCGATCGTTAACGTCATCGGCAGCCAGGCGATGCGCATCTCCGACGGCGTCATCCTCATGCACGCCGGGCCGGAGATCGGCGTGGCCTCGACCAAGGCGTTCACCGCCAGCCTGGCGGACCTCTATATGCTCGGCTGCTACCTCGGTGAGCTGCGCGGAACACTCGACAGCTCGCGCCTGCGTGAGCAGGTGGATCATCTGGCGCTGCTCCCCGACCTGGTCGGGCGCGTGCTCGAGCACGGCGATGAGTACGAGCAGCTGGCCAACCAGTTCCACGATCGCGAGCACTTCCTCTATCTGGGCAGGGGCATCAACTACCCCGTCGCCCTGGAAGGGGCGCTCAAACTCAAGGAGATCTCCTACATCCACGCCGAGGGGTACCCGGCCGGCGAGATGAAGCACGGTCCTATCGCATTAATCGACGAGGCGATGCCGGTCGTCGCTATCGCCGTGCGCGACCACGTCTATGAAAAGATGATCAGCCAGATCGAGCAGGTCAAGGCGCGCGGGGGTATCGTCATCGCCCTGGCAACAGAGGGGGATGCCGATATCGCTGCCAAGGCCGACCATATACTCTCCGTCCCTGCCATCACTCCCTTGCTCTCGCCGGTGGTCAATGTGGTGCCGCTGCAGCTCCTCGCCTATTACCTGGCCGTGCGCCGGGGATGCGACGTGGACCAGCCGCGCAACCTCGCCAAGAGCGTCACCGTAGAATAAGTTTCATGGCGACGCGCCACCCTCGAACCTTAGAAAAGCCCCCCTTACCCCCCTTTATTAAACCGAAGGTGACCCTTTGGTCAGGGGGGATGGCCGGAGGTGGCCCTTTGGCCAGGGGATTTGAAGCTTATTTTCCGACAACCAAATCTATAGATTACCGATGACTGATTCACAAATCAAAAAGGACCTGCTGCGCCAACTCAACCCGCCTCAGCAAGAGGCAGTTGTCGCCACAGACAGGGTCCTCCTGGTCTTTGCCGGGGCGGGCAGCGGTAAAACTCGCGTCTTGACCTATCGCATCTCCCACCTGATCCAGTCAGGCCGCGCCGCGCCCGAGGAGATCCTGGCAGTTACCTTCACCAACAAGGCCGCCGGCGAGATGAAGGAGCGGGTCAGCTCCCTGCTCGGTCCTGAGGGGGAGGGGGTGTGGGTGAGCACCTTTCATTCCGCTTGCCTGCGCATCCTGCGCGCCCATATCCGCCACCTGGGCCGTGCAGCGGACTTCGTCATCTACGACGACGACGACCAGCAGCGGCTCATGGATGGGCTGCTCAAGGCCGCAGGCGTCGGGGTGCATGCCTATCCCCCCAGGACCATCCTGAAGGAGATCGAGCACGCAAAGAATCGCGGCATCGGCCCGCAGGAGTACCAGCCCCAGCAATTCAACCCCTACCAGAAAAAGGCGGCGCAATTCTACCCCCTGTATCAGGAGGCCCTGCAGGCGGCGAATGCCCTGGACTTCGGCGACCTCCTCTTTTTCACCCATCTCCTGTTGCAGCGCGAGCCCCAGGTGCGGAATTCTTATCACAGGAGATTTCGCCACATCCTGGTGGATGAGTACCAGGACACCAACTACATCCAACACCTCCTCATCAAGGACCTCATCGGTCCCGAGGCCTCGCTCTGCGTGGTGGGGGATGACGACCAATCCATCTACCGCTGGCGGGGTGCGGAGCCTGCCAACATCCTCGGCTTCGAGCGGGACTTTCCCGGCGCCAGGGTGATCAAGCTGGAGCAGAACTACCGCTCCACCCAGGTGATACTGGACGGGGCAAACGCCGTGGTCTGCCAAAACCGCGGGCGCAAGGAGAAGCGGCTCTGGACGGACAATAAGGGGGGGGCACCCATCACCCTCTGCCTGGCAGAGGATGAGGAAGAGGAGGCCGATTGGGTGGCGCAGCGCATTGTCGAGGAGACGCAGGGGCGGTACGGCAGAAGCGCGGTCTTTTACCGGATCAACGCCCAGTCCCGGGCTGTGGAAGAGGCCCTCATGCGCCGGGGAATCCCCTATACCGTGGTGGGGGGGATCCGGTTTTACCAGCGCCGGGAGATCAAAGACCTCGTGGCCTACCTCCGCGTCATCGTCAATGCCGGCGACGAGGTGAGTCTCAGACGGATCATCAACGTGCCTCTGCGGGGCATCGGGGCCAAGACCCTGGCGCAGATCGAGGAGATAGGGCGGCAAAAGAAGTGCACGCTGTACCAGGCCCTGCCAGAGGCCGCGCAAATGGAGGGGATTTCTCCGACTGTGCGGAAAAAGTCCAAGGAGGTTCATACCCTGTTCGAAGGGTTAAAAGGCAAGATCAATGCGCTTTCCCTGTCTGAGCTGGTCTCACTTATCGTGGAGAGGACCAAGTACATGGAATACCTCATGGAGCAAGGGCCGGAGGGGCAGACCAGGGTGGAGAACGTCAAGGAGCTGATCGGGGGGCTCACGGGATCGGGGATAGAAGGGGTGAAGGAGTTCCTCGACCACGTGGCCCTGATCAGCGACATCGACGAATATGAGGAAGGGGCCCAACGGGTCAGCCTCATGACCCTGCACAGCGCCAAGGGTCTGGAGTTCCCGCTCGTCTTTATGGTGGGGATGGAGGAGGGATTGCTCCCCTATTACCTGCGCCTGGACAACGTCGAGGAGCTGGAGGAGGAGCGCCGTCTCTGCTACGTGGGGATGACCCGCGCCAAGGAGCGGCTCTACATGACCGGCGCCGTAAACCGGCACCTCTTCGGCATGGGGCAGCGTAGGATCCCCTCGCGCTTTCTCCGGGACATCCCTCAGGAGATTATTCACTTCGAAGGGAGACCAACGCCGCTCGTACCATCATCGTGGGCGTGGGAGGAAGGATTGTTTTCAGGGGAGCGGGTTATTGAGTACGACTAGGTTATACTGATCCCGAAAGCTGCCGTTTAACCCTCCCCGCTTCTCTTGACAAACACCTTAAATTAATTAGATAATTTCGATTAGCAGCGGGCTTTACAGAAATATTTTGTGGGCCTTATCAGATAGGAGGCGAAGATGCAAGTAAATTGGAAAAATCATATAGAAAGCAAACCTGATATCCTGCGAGGGAAACCCCATATAAAAGGCACGAGGATCCCGGTGAGCCTTATCCTTGGGTACTTTGCTGCGGGAAATACTGCCGATGAAATTAGGGCGGAGTTTCCAGATCTCAACAAGGAACAGATTGCAGCATGTTTAGATTATGCGCGTGACTTAGCAGAATTTGAGGTCGCCGCTTAATGGGTCTGAGATTCTTCACGGATCGCTGCGTGCCTAGCTCTATAATCCAAGCAATTCGTGAGGCAGGCTATGAAGTCTTGCTTTTAAAGGATCATATGCCTACGGAGTCGTCAGATGCAGTTGTTATTTCGAAGGCACAAGAGCTTGATGCTATTCTTGTTTCATTGAATGGAGACTTTGCTGATATTGCAAACTATCCACCGGCACAGTATAAAGGTATCATCGCTCTGCAAGTGAGAAATCATCCTGAAATTATCCCACAACTCATATCCAGACTAAAAGATTTCCTATCATCCCATCCGGATATACAGTACTTTGCAGGCAAATTACTATTGGTAGAAGCCCATCGGATTAGGATTCGTGTTCAATAATGCCCGCACTTATCGAAGAGGACAGATATGGGGACATTGCGGGGACATCCCGCAAGAGATCATGCACTTTGAAGGAAGATCAACCCCCCTGGTGCCCGCATCGTGGGCGTGGGAGGAGGGATTGTTTTCAGGGGAAGGGAGGCATATTTATCTGATCTCGTAGGTCCTATCCCTGCCGCTGTCCTGGAGAATGAACTGCAGGACCGTATTTCCGATGCGAAACTTGTCGCCGTGGGATAGCTTTCTCTGCCTGATGTATGCCCCCTCCATGTATGTGCCGTTGGTGCTGTCCAGGTCCTTCAGGATGAAGGCATTCTCATGGAACATGATTGCCGCATGCCTCCGCGAGACCAGAGGGTCCTTGAGCGGAACAGCGGCATACCTGCTCCTGCCGATCACGGCGTATGTTTTCTTGATCGGATATTCCATGCCGGCGGCATATCCTTCCAGGATCGCAACGGAGGCCTGGCACGATGCCGGGATCCCTTTTGTGGGGCGCGATCGCCTTAGTATCTGCGTCTTAAAGCCGCCTATCATAGGTTCCATAGGGGGTTCTCTCCGTATAACGTGAACAGATAAAATCGATGATAGGACACTGACGTGCAAAGGTCAAGGTCAAAGCAAGCTCCCCAGTTCTCTTGACAAATATATTAAATTTATTACATAATTTTGTATTGTAGCTCATTGGTGGATCTCTAGTATTCAAGAATCAAAAGGGGGCGTCATGGGTCTCAATGGCATAGTTAAACGCGACAGGGTGCAAGCGCTCGTTGTCTGCCTTGTCATCTGTCTTGCCTTGCTCTGGGCATCAGTCAGCACGGTCTTTGCGCAGGCAGGCGCGCAGCCCCAACCGGGATCCCAGCCGGGACAGAAGAATGCGTTCATGTGGTCTGTAAAGACCGCAAAGGCGACTGTCTATCTGCTCGGGTCCTTCCACCTGCTCAAGAGTGAGGCATATCCCCTGGACAAGAATATCGAGACGGCCTATAGGGATTGCGACAGGATCGTCTTTGAAGCGGATATCGACGGTGTAAACGCCCCTGAGTTTCAATCCAGGATGCTGTCACTGGGCCTCTATCCCGAGGGACAGACCATCGAGCAGAACATATCCAAAGAGACCTATAGCTTGCTCGAGAAGAAATTAACCGAGGTCGGTCTCACAACGGCCCAGGTGAGTCGCTTTAAGCCGTGGTTTTGTGCCTTGACGCTTGCTGTCTTAGAGCTCAAACAAATGGGGTTCGATCCCACCTACGGTCTCGATAGATACTTTTTTAAGAAGGCCCAAAAGGACGGCAAGGTGATGCTCTTTTTGGAGACCATCGATTTTCAAATAGCCCTCCTCTCCGAGCTGGCGGGCACTGAGGAGGAGTCGTTTCTGAGACAGACGCTGAAGGACATCGAGGTTATTGAGACGATGCTCCCCGCCATGGTGAGCGCATGGAAGGCAGGCGATGCCGCCCGGTTCGAAGCGGACGTGCTCATAAGCTTTAAGGACTACCCGGCGATGTACGATCGTTTTCTTGCCCAGAGGAATAAGCAGTGGGCCGGCTTTATTGAGCAATTGCTGGCGCAGGGCGGCACCACCCTCGTTGTCGTCGGGGCCGGCCATTTGGTCGGGCCGGATAACCTCGTGCAGCTCTTGAAAGACAAGGGATATACGATCGAGCAGGTCACTGCCTACGCTGAGGCCGCTGCCATCCCCCTAGAGACTTCAGCTCCTGCCCCCACCCTCGGATCAGAGATCGCGGAGCAGACACGGATGTTATCCCTTGCTATGCAAAGCGGGTTGGATCAGGCACAAACCAAGGATAACCGCATCCAGCAGCTACCGCCAGATCTCTATACCAAGATCAGGGGCTTGCTGGCTGAGGCGTTTGAGCCGGCACGCCTGGATACCACGGTGCGTGGGCGGGTGAAGGCCCAGCTGAGCAGGGAAGAGACGGCACAGATACGCGCCTGGCTCGATTCTCCTCTGGGCAAGCGGTGCTCGGACCTTTTTACTGCTGCAATGAAACCCCATTCGTCGGCAGAAGAGCAGGAATTTATAGCGGCCTCCCAAAAATCTCCGGTTCCGCCTGCCCGCTCGGAGCTGATTAAAGGGCTGGCAGCTGCTACCGGGATAAAAGACATCACGCTGGAGATTGCCGTCAATAAAGAGCTTGTCATGACGACGGTTATCAGCACGACCTTTACCCCGGCAGGGCAATGGCCATTTTCCAAGATCCTCGATGAGGCCGAAAAAAACCGGCTGCTCTTTGAGCCGAGGATAGATCAGCAGGTAACAGTGCTCCTCCTCTATATGTACAGCTCCCTATCCGACGCCGAGCTTGGGCAATACCGCGCATTTGCAGAATCCGGCGCGGGTGCCCGTTACTATCGGGCCCTGTTCAATGGGATGAAGCTGGCATTGATGGAGGCGGGGATGAGATTCGGCGCTGCCATGGCGGACTTGCAATGGGAGCGGAGACAGCTCGCGGCAACGCCTTAGGTGATCGATAAAGCGGAGCAGGAGGAGAGATGATGATTGCCTGTTGTGGGTTGGATTGTTTGCAGTGTGGGGCTTATCAGGCTACGCAGGAGAATGATGATGCAAAACGCGCGGTAGTGGCCAAAGATTGGTCAAAACTTTATGGTATCAGCGTCAAGCCGGAGCAGGTCAATTGTGACGGATGTCTCTCTGACGGGCAAAAGTTTTATTACTGTGCGGATCTGTGCGAGATTCGGCGCTGCTGTGTCCAGAAGGAGCTAGCCAATTGTGCGGCCTGCGCGGGGTATGCCTGTGATAGATTAGAAAAGTTTTTTTCCTTGGCCCCGCACGCGCGCAGGGCCCTTGATAAGCTGAGGCCTTAGCCCTTATCCCCCTTTACCTCCTCGAAATCGGCGTCGACGACATCCTCGTCCTTTTCTTTTTTGTCTTTTGTCTCTCCGCCTGCGGAGGACGCTCCCGCCCCTTCGGGGGGGACATGCTGCCCCGCCTGAGGCTGGGACTGGGAGGCCTTGGCGTACATGGCCTCGGCCAGCTTGTGCGCCTGCTGGCCAAGCTCGTCATGGGCCTTCTTGATCTCGGCTATATCCGTCGCTCCAACTGCCTTGCGCGCCCGTACCAAGGCCTCTTCTATCCTCTTTTTCGCATCGGCGTCTATCTTGTCGCCGTGCTCTGCCAAGGACTTCTCCGTCGAATAGATCACGCTGTCCAGCTTGTTGCGTTCTTCCACCAGCTCCCGCTGGCGGCGGTCTTCCTCGGCATGTGCAGTGGCATCCTTGACCATCTGATCGATCTCCTCTTCTTTGAGACCGCTCGAAGAGGTGATGCGGATGGACTGCTCCTTGCCGGTGCCCAGGTCTTTGGCCGTTACATGGACGATGCCGTTGGCATCGATGTCAAAGGTGACCTCTATCTGCGGGACCCCGCGCGGCGCCGGGGGTATGCCGAGCAGCTCGAACTGGCCTAAGGTCTTATTGTTCGCCGCCATCTCCCGCTCCCCCTGCAGGCAGTGGATGGTCACGGCCCTCTGGTTGTCGGCGGCGGTGGAGAAGATCTGGCTCTTGCGGGTGGGGATGGTGGTGTTGCGCTCGATGAGCCGCGTAAAGACCCCTCCGAGGGTCTCGATCCCCAGGGAGAGGGGAGTGACGTCGAGCAGGAGCACGTCCTTGACCTCACCCTTGAGCACCCCGGCCTGGATCGCCGCCCCGACAGCCACCACCTCATCGGGGTTGACCCCCTTGTTCGGCTCCTTGCCGAAGATCTCTTTTACCTTCGCCTGGACCCGGGGCATCCGGGTCATCCCGCCCACCAGGATCACCTCATGGATCGCCTTGGCAGTAAGCTTGGCATCCGCAATGGCTTGTCGGCAGGGCCCCTCCACCATGTCGATGAGCTCCGCCACCAGGGCCTCCAGCTTTGCCCGGGTGAGCTTCATGGTGAGGTGCTTGGGGCCTGAGGCGTCGGCAGTGACAAAGGGGAGGTTGATCTCCGTCTCCAGGGAGGAAGAGAGCTCTATCTTGGCCTTCTCCGCCGCCTCCTTGAGTCGCTGGAGGGCCATGCGATCATTCCGTAGATCGATCCCCTGCTCCTTTTTGAACTCATCGGCGATGTATTCAATAATACGCTGGTCGAAGTCCTCCCCTCCCAGGTGGGTGTTACCGTTGGTGGACTTCACCTCGAAGACCCCGCCACCGAGCTCCAGGACGGAGATGTCGAAGGTTCCGCCGCCCAGGTCGAAGACGGCGATGGTGGCCTCCTTCTTTTTGTCGAGGCCGTAGGCGAGAGAGGCGGCTGTCGGCTCGTTGATGATCCTCAAGACCTCGAGCCCGGCGATCCTGCCGGCATCCTTGGTGGCCTGGCGCTGGCTGTCGTTGAAATAGGCCGGCACGGTGATGACCGCCTCGGTCACCTTCTCCCCCAGGTAGTCCTCGGCCGTCTGCTTCATCTTCTGCAGGATCATGGCCGAGATCTCCTGGGTGCTGTAGTCCTTGCCCTGCGCGCGGACCCAGGCGTCGCCGTTGTTCGCGTCTACTATTTTATAGGAGCAGATCTTGGTGTCTTTCTGCACCTCGGCATCCGAGAATCGCCTGCCGATGAGGCGTTTGACGGCATAGACGGTGTTCTCGGGATTGGTGATGGCCTGGCGGCGGGCGATCTGCCCGACCAGCCGCTCCCCCTTGTCTGTGAAGGCCACCACCGACGGAGTGATCCTGCTCCCTTCCGCGTTGACGAGGACCTTTGGCTCCCCCCCTTCCATGACTGCTACGACCGAGTTGGTCGTTCCGAGATCGATTCCCACAACCCGCGACATCTTACGTTCCTCCCTATTCCGTTTCCGATTCCGTATTCGCCCCTGCGTCCTCAGGGGCTTTGGCCACCACTACCTTGGCCGGACGCACGAGCCGGTCGTTGAGCAGGTATCCCTTTTCCAGCTCCGAGATCACATGGCCTGGGGCGTAGGCGTCGGTGGCCTGTTCCATGACTGCCTCGTGTCTCGCAGGATCAAAGCGCTCTCCCTCGGCAGTGATAGGGGTGACACCGAAGCGCTGGAGTATCTGGAGAAACTGCTGCAGGGTCATCTCTACCCCGCCCCTGATCCCCTCCTCATTACCTTTCCCTTGGGCGTGCCCCAAGGCCCGCTCGAGGTTGTCGATCACGGGGAGCAGCGTCTTGAGCAGCTCCTCATTGCCGTAGCGGATCAGGTCGGCCTTCTCCTTGGCTACCCGCTTCTTGTAGTTCTCCAGTTCGGCGGCGGAACGCAGGAGGCGGTCATAGTTTTCCCGGGCCTCCTCTTTGGCCTTGCTCAAGGCGGCCTCCAGTTCCGCTATCCCCTCCTTGCCGCCGTGTTTCTTCTTTTCCTTACCTTCGTGTTCTGCGTGCTCGGCAGAAACCTCTCCCTGCCCCTTTTTTTCCTCCGTCATCACTCGGCCCCTTTTTATATGTGCTTAAATTGGATAGTAAATAAACTTTTAAATCCCCCAAGCCCCTGGCCAAACCGAAGGTGGCCCTTTGGCCAGGGGCTTCTTCGGCTTCGGCGGCTTTGGTCTTTACACTGTTACTAGAGATTGTCCCACTCGGCATTCAAGATATCGGTGAGGAGTTTGGCGGTATAGTCCACCACCGGGATGATCCGGGAGTAGTTCATGCGCATGGGGCCCATGACCCCGAGGATGCCCATAAAGCGGCCGGGGTGACCATACGTGGAGGTAATAAGGCTGCACCCCTCGATGCCCGTCACCCCGCACTCCGAGCCGAAGAGGATCTGCACCCCCTGGGCCTTCATGCTGCGATCGAGAAGCTTGACCAAGACGCTCTTCTCCTCAAAGGCCTTAAAGAGCTCCTTCATCCGCTCCACGTCCGCAAATGCAGGCTCATCGAGGATCTTCGTCTGCCCTTCGATGTAGAGATCCCGCTGTTCCGGCGTCTCTACGGTCTCACCTCCCAACTGTAAGGTCTTCTGCAGCAGTTCGTCGTAGATCGCTTTCTCCCGCCGCATCTCTTCCACGATGCGCTCGCGCACCTCGCGCAGCGTAAGGCCGACCAAGACATCGTTGAGGTAGTTGGTGATCTTGTTGAGCTCGTCCTGGCTGAGATCCTCTTCCATCTCCACCACGCGGTTCTGGACAAGGCCTGAGGTGGTCACAAAGATGCTGAGGACCTGGGTGCGCTTGATCCTGATGAACTCGATCCGCTTGAAAATGGTCTCCTGAAAAGGCGGGGCCATGACGATGCCCGTGTAGTGGGAAAAGGCGGAAAGGATGCGGCAGGTCCCCCGCATGAGTTGCGCTATGTCCGCGTGACAGGCTTCATAGGTTCCCTTGATCTCCTCCTGCTCTGGGGAGGAGAGTTCCTGCCGATCGAGGAGCATATCGACATAGAGGCGCAGGCCTTTTTCCGTGGGGATCCTGCCTGCCGAGGTATGGGGCTGCTGGAGCAGGCCCATATCCTCCAGATCGGCCATCACGTTGCGGATCGTGGCTGGGCAGAGGTTAAGATCGGACCCCTTTGCCACCGTACGCGAGCCGACGGGCTCACCGGTATGGATATAGTCCGTGACAACTATCTTGAGGATGTTCTTATCCCGTTCGGTGATCGGCAGCATCGGTGTCATATGGTATATCTAAAATCTCTCTTTAGCATCCTAAAAATAGTAATCCCACGCTTTTTTGTCAAGGTATCCCGAGGACTACAACCGCGGGAAAACAAAGGC